>Ga0160452_100584_pt1 | contig 20491 bp, 19 predicted proteins | sample HID1971I_E6MG_FD_108230 | JGI IMG/M metagenome (GOLD analysis project Ga0160452, IMG submission 108230) | Enriched millipede-associated microbial communities from UW Madison campus, WI, USA - HID1971I_E6 MG | ecosystem: Host-associated > Arthropoda: Insects > Digestive system > Unclassified ...
ACGCGACTTTCGGTGCCGGCGCTCCATCCGGTGCGGATCGTCGTCGACTCGTCGCTGCGACTGCCTGTAACGGCGCGGCTGCTGCAGGACGGCGCGACGCGAACCTATATCCTGACGACTGAGCGCGTCGACCCGGCCAAGATCAAGACGCTGGAGGCGGAAGGCGTCAAGGTAGTGGCCAGCGGAGCTGGCAAGCATGTCGATCTGCGGATCGCGATGCAGCGTCTCGGACAGCTCGAGGTCGGCTCGATCCTGCTCGAGGGCGGCGGCAGACTTAACGGCGCGATGCTCGAGGCAGCGCTCATCGACAAGGTAATGCTATTTTACGCGCCCAAGATTATCGGCGGCGCTGCAGCCCCTGTCAGCTTTGCGCTGAACGGCTGGGACCGGATGGCCGATGCGGTCCAGATCGGCCAGATGGAGGTCGAGCTCGTGGGCGAGGATATCTGCCTGACCGGCTACCCTGTCTACCCGGCGCAGACCAAGCGTTAGGGCGGCGCAAATTGCTCATCCTAAGGAGGTGTTCGCATGTTCACTGGATTGATCGAGGAGATCGGCCGGCTCAAGCAGACCGGTCGTCAAGGCGAGGCGATGCTGCTCACGATTGAGGCCAAGACGGTCATGTCCGATGTCAAGCTTGGCGACAGCATCGCCGTCAACGGCGTCTGTCTGACGGTCGTCGCCTATGACAAGACGAGCTTCACGGTCGATGTGACGCCCCAGACGTATCGTCACTCCAATTTGAGCGCGATGCGCAGCGGGCATCCCATTAACCTCGAGCGCGCGATGCTGGCTGGCGGCCGCTTCGGCGGCCATATCGTCCAGGGCCATGTCGATACGACCGGCGTGGTCGCCGAGCGGCGGCAGGAGGCCAACGCCGTCATCTATCGCATCCTGCCGGCAGACCGCGAGATGATGCGGTATATCGTGCCGCAAGGCTCGATCACGCTAGACGGGATCAGCTTGACGGTAGCGACGGCCGACGAGGAGTCGGCGACCGTATCGATCATCCCGCATACGCTGCAGCAGACGGCCTTGCAGTACAAGGGGCCGGGGGACACGGTCAACATCGAGACGGACGTCCTCGGCAAGTATGTCGATCATCTGCTGAAGTATGGCAGCCGGTCGGCGACAGGCGCGGGAGCGGGCGGTCAGCGCGGCGGCATGTCCGCATCCTTTTTGGCCGATCATGGGTTTATGTAGGGTTCCAGTTGCAGAGGGCAACGAATACGAGAGCGAAGGAGCGATTAGGCGATGCAGGACGCGATTTCATTTGACGCGATAGAAGACGCCATCTATGATCTCATCATGGGCAAGTCGGTCATCGTCGTAGACGATGAGGACCGCGAAAACGAAGGGGATCTGATCGCCCTGGCGGACAAGGCGACGCCGGAGCTGATCAACTTCATGATCAAGGAAGCGCGCGGCCTCGTCTGCGTGCCGATCACCCCGGAGCGGGCGGAGGAGCTCGAGCTGCCGCCGATGGTATCGCATAATACGGATTATCATGGCACGGCGTTCACAGTCTCGGTCGACCATATCTCGACCTCGACCGGCATCTCGGCGCCGGAGCGCGCCGAGACGGTGCGGCGGCTGATCGATCCCGAGACGAGGGCGGCAGACTTCCGGCGGCCAGGCCACATCTTCCCGCTGATCGCCAAGAAAGGCGGCGTGCTGCGACGCGCTGGCCATACCGAGGCGGCGATCGACCTGGCGCGGATGTGCGGCGCAAGTCCGGCTGCGGTCATCTGCGAGATCATCAAGGAGGACGGTACGATGGCTCGTCTGCCGGATCTCATGGAGTTCCGCAGCAAGCACGGCTTGAAGCTGATCACGATCCAGGATCTGATCCATTACCGCAACGAGAAGGAAAAGCTCGTCGAGCGGATCGTCGAGGTGAAGATGCCGACCGACTTTGGCGTGTTCCGCGCGGTAGCCTATACCAATGAGGTGGACGGCAAGGAACATGTGGCGCTCGTCAAAGGCGAGATCGATCCCGAGCAGCCGGCGCTTGTGCGCGTTCACTCCGAATGCCTGACCGGCGACGTGTTCCACTCGCATCGTTGCGATTGCGGACCGCAGCTGGCGGCGGCGCTGCAGCAGATCGACAAGGCGGGCCGGGGCGTCCTGCTCTACATGCGCCAGGAAGGACGCGGCATCGGCCTGGTCAACAAATTAAAGGCTTATGCGCTCCAGGAGCAGGGATTCGACACGGTGGACGCGAATATTAAACTTGGCTTTGCTCCGGATCTGCGCGACTATGGCATCGGGGCTCAGATCCTTAAGGACCTGGGCGTCCGCAAAATGCGGCTGCTGACCAACAACCCGCGCAAAATCAAAGGGCTCGAAGGTTACGGCATCGAGGTTGTCGAGCGTGTGCCGCTTCAGATGGACGAGAATGAAGATAATACGAATTATTTGCATACGAAACAAGCGAAGCTGGGTCATATGCTCCGCTTCGAGGAAGCCGGCCCGCTGGCGGCTATTAATCAAGAGATCGAACAAAAGGAAGGATGATCGAACATGTCTATATCTCGCGTTTATGAAGGTCAACTCGTCTCTCAAGGCTTGAAATACGGAATCGTCGTCGGCCGGTTTAACGAATTTATTACCTCGCGTTTGCTGAGCGGCGCGCTGGACGCGCTGAAGCGCCACGGCGCGACCGAGGAGGAGATCGAGATCGCTTGGGTGCCGGGCGCATTCGAGATCCCGCTGATCGCCCAGAAGATGGCCGAGAGCGGCAAGTATGACGCGGTCATTACGCTCGGCACGGTCATCCGCGGATCGACGCCGCATTTCGACTATGTGTGCAACGAGACGGCCAAGGGCGTAGCTGCCATCGGCCTGAAGACCGGCGTACCGCTGATCTTCGGCGTGCTCACGACCGACTCGATCGAGCAGGCGGTAGAGCGCGCAGGCACCAAGGCAGGCAACAAAGGCTGGGAAGCCGCCGCATCGGCTATCGAGATGGCCAATCTGACCAAGGCGCTGCAAGGCTGAGCGGCAGCGGGAGGACAACAACGTGACGATGCTCTATAAGCTGGAGACCTTCGAGGGCCCGCTCGATCTGCTCCTCCATCTCATCGACAAGGCCGAGATCGATATCCACGAGGTGTCGCTGAGCGAGATCGCCGATCAGTACATGGCGTATCTCGAAGCGATGCAGGAGATGGAGCTGGATGTGACCAGCGAATTTCTCGTGATGGCTGCGACGTTGCTCTCGATCAAGAGCAGACAGCTGCTGCCCAAGCCGCCGATCATCGATGAGGTGTTCGACGAGTGGATGGACGATGGGCTGGACCCGCATGACGAGCTCATCCAGAAGCTGGTAGAGTATCGGAAGTACAAGCAGATCGCCGAGGAGCTGCGCCATAAGGAATATGAGCGCAGCCTCGTCTTCACCAAGGAGCCGGAGGATCTGACGCCCTATCTGCCCGAGGTGATCGAGAACCCGGTCAAGGGCCTGGCGGTGTCCGATCTGATTGCGGCCTTCCAGAAGGCGCTGAAGCGGGCGGCCAGACGATCGCTTGTGGCGACGGTGCGGCGGGATGAGATTTCGGTCAAGGATAGGATCGTCGATATTGTCGATCTGCTCCGGGAGAACAAGATGGTCCGTTTCTCCAAGCTGGTCCGTCAGGATTTGGACCGGCACGAGATTGTAGTGACCTTTCTGGCAATTTTGGAGCTGATGAAGATGAAGCAGATTCATTGCTTCCAGCATCAGCTGTTCGACGATATTGTGATTCATTGGAGAGGGGAAGCGGCAGAGGGTGGACTTTCCGACATTGAAGTCGATTATTGAGGGCTTGCTCTTCATGGTCGGCGATGAAGGCATCACGACCAAGCAGATCGCGGAGGTGACCGGACTCGACAGCAAGGTAGTAGCGGATGCGCTCTCGGAGTTGAGCCGCGAGATGGCCAGCGCCAAGCGAGGCATACGCGTCGCCCAGGTGGCAGGCGCCTATCGGCTGACGACCAATCCGGACCACGCGATCTATTTTGAGCGGCTGGCACATTCGCCCAGCCGGGCGAGCCTGTCGCAGGCGGCGCTCGAGACGCTGTCAATCGTCGCCTATCGTCAGCCGATCACCCGCGTTGAGATCGAGGAGATCCGCGGCGTCAAGACCGATCGCGCCCTGCACACGCTGGTCGGCAAGGATCTGATCGAGGAGGTTGGACGGGCGGAGGCGATCGGACGGCCGATCCTGTATGGCACGACCCGGGCGTTCCTGGATTACTTCGGCCTGGCGGATCTCGAGGCGCTGCCCGATCCGTCGACGTTCCAGGACGACGATATGCTCGAGGGTCAGACGCAGGCGCTCTTCGAGAAGCTGGACGAGCGACAGCTCACCTTGGACGAGTACGCGGCATTGGATGCCGAGCCAGACGACAACGTATGAGACATGCCAGATTAGCCCATACTACATCTATCCAGTTTTAGGAAACGGGGTGAGCCGCCGGATGCGAGCGTTCCCGGACGGATGGATGGGGTGGTTGCTGATCGCGGCAGGTCTCTTTTTTTTGGTCTTTATCGTCGTATGCGCCAGCCATATTGTCTTGATCGGCCGATTGACCCGCCAAGACAAGGACGATCAATTGTCAGTCCACATACATGCGCTGTTCGGCTTGATCAACTATGCCTGGGAGGTGCCGATCATGAAGATGGGCGCCGGTACCGTTAACGTCAAGACCGAGACGAGACAGCAGATGAGCGCACAACCTGACTCGGAGAGCAAGTCGCGTGTCGGCGTCCGGACGATCAGACAGCAGATTGAGGATTTCCGCATGCTGACGCGATACACGGACCGATTCTACAACTGGGTCGGTCAGACATTGCGTCGCGTGAAGCTTGAGGAGTGGCACTGGCATACGCGTGTCGGCTTAGGAGACGCCGTCTGGACAGCGATGGCTTGCGGCGCTGCCTGGGCAGTACAAGGCACAGTGCTTGGCATATGCTCGCAGTTGTTCTCTTTGCGCGCCGAGCCGCGGATGGCGGTGGCTCCGGTGTACAGTCACGAGCATTTCTCCACAGAATGGTCCTGTATAGCAAAAATCCGGTTCGGTTATGCTATAGTTGCCGGACTGCAATTACTGGTTCGTATACGAAGGGTGAAAGGAGGCTTCACCACATGGCAGAACATCCTATCCAAGGGTTAATGCAGACTGCAATGGAAAACATCAAGGAAATGGTCGATGTGGACACGATTGTCGGCAGCCCCGTGCAAACGCCGGACGGTAGTGTTATTATGCCAATCTCCAAGGTTGGCTTTGGCTTCGTCGCAGGCGGAAGCGATATCGGCTATGGCAATTATAAGCCGAACGGCTCGGGCGCAGGCTCGCACGAGGGGCAACACGGAGGTCAGCAGGGGTCGCAGCATAACGCCTTCAGCCAGCCGTTTGGCGGCGGCAGCGGCGGCGGCGTATCGATCACGCCGATCGCCTTCCTGGTCGTCGGCACGCATGGCGTGAAGGTTGTACCGCTCGATAATCAGACGCATCTGATGGAGCGAATCATCGATTCGACGCCCCGTGTCATCGACAAACTGCAGTCGATGTTCCGCTCCGAGCGTCACGACGACGATCGGATCGACGACATCGACGATCTGGTCCACCTGAGCGATGAGAAGGGTCATCTGATCTGATGCCGCACGCCGCCGTCCACCCGCTGGACGGGGCAGGCGGATGAAGCCGCGCCGCAGCTCCCCCTGGAGCTGCGGTTTTGAGCTTGTGCGGGCCGATCCGGACATATCCGGCAGGCCCGTACATATAATGTACAAGACCTGGCAGCTCGTAGCGGCTGTCCTGAAGAAAGCGAGGGTTCCCAACAATGCGATCTATGCTGAAGCGTATACTGCTGCTCTTCGTCGCTGTTAGCGCAGCTTGGCCGGCGCTGCCGAACCTCCAATCCGCCTATGGGGCGCCTCGGTCGATCTCGACGAATGCCCATGCGGCGGCGGTCATCGATGTGCAATCCGGGCGCATCCTCTATTCGCAGCTGGGCGACGAGCCGAACAAGATTGCTTCGCTGACCAAGATCATGACCGCAATCGTCGCTATCGAAAACGGCAATCTCGCGGACATTGTCAAAGCGGGCAAAGCGGCGGTAGGCAAGGAGGGCTCATCGATCTACCTGCAGCTGGGCGAGGAGATGAGCCTGCATCATCTGCTCTATGGGCTGATGCTCCGCTCGGGCAATGACGCAGCGACGGCGATCGCCGAGCATGTCGGCGGGTCGGAGGAGGGCTTCGTCCATCTGATGAACGAAAAAGCGGCCTGGCTTGGCCTCGAGAATAGCCACTTCATGAATCCGCATGGCCTCGATGACCCGGAGCATTACGCATCGGCCAACGATATGGCCAAGCTGACGGCTTATGCGCTGCGCAATCCCGTCTTCCAGGAAATCGTCAAAACCCGGATCAAGAAGGTGCCGAATCCTCATGATCCATGGGACTATACCTGGGCTAACAAAAACAAAATGCTGGCGATGTACGACGGAGCCGACGGCGTCAAAACCGGCTATACGAAGCAGGCGCGCCGCTGCCTCGTCTCGTCGGCGACGCGCGGCGGCCAGCAGATCGCTGTGGTGACGCTGAATGATGGCGACGATTGGGCCGACCACCGCAGCCTGCTCGACTGGGCGTTCGAGAACTATCCGCTCGCTGAGCTAACCCGCAGCGGGCAGAAGATAGCGAACACGACGTACGAAGCATCGGGACTGCTGCGCTATCCGCTCGCCGACGATGAGTCGTCCCAGGTGCGAAGCAAGCTGAACGTCACGGACCCGGCTTCGGTGGACTATGCGCTGGGCGAGCGCGGGCGGCTGGAGTTCTACCTGGGCGAGGAGCGGATCGGCGCCGTGCCGCTCAAGGACGCGCCCCCGGCGGCGCCGTCCAGCGCGACGCCGCAGGCGCGAGCGGCGATGGCAAGCGCGGCGAGTGAAGGCGGGGCGAGCACAGGCGCGTCGGACACGTTCCTGCTGGCGCTGACGCGTGTCGTACAGGGTCTGCTCGGAGCGGGGGTTGTCCGATGGTGAACTGGATCTGGCTGCTGCTCATGACGATCAGCGTCGTCTTCGCCGCTTTCACAGGCCGGCTGGAGGCTGTCACCGAGGCGGCCTTCGAGGGCGCCAAATCCGGCGTCACGGTAAGCTTCGGCCTGATCAGCGTGCTCGTGTTCTGGATGGGGATGATGCGGATCGGCGAGGATGCCGGTCTGCTGAACAAGCTGGCGACGCTGCTCAGTCCGGCGGTCCGCTTCCTCTTCCCCGACGTGCCCAAGGGCCATCCGGCGCTTGGCTACATCATGACCAACATGAGCGCCAATATTCTCGGTCTCGGCAATGCTGCGACGCCGATGGGCATCAAGGCGATGCAGGAGCTGCAAAAGCTCAATCCCGACAAGGAGACGGCAACGCCGGCAATGTGCACGCTGCTGGCGCTCAACACCTCGAGCATTACGCTGGTGCCGACGACGCTGATCGCGATCCGGATGAACTATGGCTCGGCGCACCCGGCAGAGATCGTAGGAACGACATTGATCGCTACGGCGATCGCCACAGCCGCGGCGATCCTCGCAGACCGCTACTTCCGCCGCCGCGCGATGCGTCCGCCGCATACGACGCACCGCGGATCGAGACCTGCGACATCGCCCGCAGCTGGCGGCGCTGCGGAGACGATTGATCGAGAAGCGGCTTCCTGAGGAAGGATCGACGGGGAGGGAAGACCGATGTATGATCTGGTAACTGCATTATCGATATGGCTCATTCCTGCACTCATTGTTTTTATTCCGCTTTATGCAGCATTCCGCAAGATCCCCGTGTACGAGTCGTTCGTCGACGGGGCGAAGGGCGGATTTGATACCGCGATCGCGATCATCCCGCATCTCGTAGGGATGATGGTGGCGATCAACATGTTCCGCGCCTCGGGGGCGATGGAGTTGATGGTTCAGGGGCTCCAGCCGATGATGGCCGCGATCGGCATCCCGAGTGAGGTGCTGCCGCTTGGCATGCTCCGCCCGCTCACCGGCGCAGGCTCCTTGGCGTATACGACGCATCTGATCGAGAATTATGGTCCAGACTCCATGATCGGTCGGATCGCCTCGACGATCCAGGGCAGCACGGACACCACCCTCTATGTGCTGACGGTCTATTTCGGCGCGATCGGCATCCGGCGGTCGCGGTACGCACTCAAGGTTGGACTATTTTCCGATCTCGTCGGCTTTGTGGCTGCCGTCTTCATTTGCTTATATATTTTCGGCTGACAGGAGGCTTCGCCAGGGTGTGTCTAGCCCTTGCTGCGCTTGTGCTTTGGCCAAGCTGTGGTATGATGGGACTAGAGGTGAAAGATTTGGAACGACTACAGAAAATATTGGCGCAAGCGGGAGTCGCATCCCGGCGCAAATGCGAGGAATTGATCCTCTCCGGCGCGGTGCAGGTCAATGGCGAGACAGTCACGACACTGGGCGTCAAGGCTAACCCGGCAGAGGACACCATTACGGTGAACGGCAAGTCGATCAAAAGCGAAAGCAAGCTGTACCTTATGCTGAACAAACCTAAAGGCGTCATTACGAGCGCCTCCGATCCGAAAGGGCGCAAGGTGGTCGGCGACTACTTGCCGGACATCAAGGAGCGCGTCTATCCGGTCGGGCGGCTCGATTACGATACGGAAGGTCTGTTGTTGCTGACCAATGACGGCGAATTCGCCAATCTGCTCACCCATCCGAAGCATCATGTGCCGAAGACGTATCTGGCGACCGTCAAGGGCATCCCGCACGGCACGCAGCTCGAGAAGCTGGCCAAGGGCATCAAGCTGGACGACGGCATGACCGCGCCCGCCCAGGTGGAGTATCAGGATGTCGACGAGGAGAAGAAGCAGGCTGTGATTACGATCACGATCCACGAGGGACGCAACCGCCAGGTGCGGCGAATGTTCGAAGCGATCGGCCATCCGGTGCTTCGCCTGAAGCGTGTTCGGTTTGGCGAGCTGGGCTTGCTTAACCTGCAGCGCGGCAAGTTCAGACATTTGTCACCAAAGGAAGTGCAGGACTTGCTGGCACTGGCCAGCAAGTCACATAATGTTCATAAAAAGTGAACCCTGGCCCGGTTTTTAAAGCGTCGTTATTCGCTATAATGGAACTAGCATGTATAGCAGCCTAGGTGGTGTATAGCGATGAAATCCGCACGTAAAAAGATTCAAATTGTTGTTCTTCTAGGCGTCTTGCTAATCGGAGGTTATGCGATTGGCAAGACGCTGTTTGCAGATGGTAATCCAATACCGGTAGCGGGCGACCGTGCGCCCGAGTTTGCGTTGCTCGGCGCGGACGGCAACGTCCATCAGCTGTCCGATTACAAGGGCAAGGCGGTGGTCGTCAACTTTTGGGGTACGTTTTGCCCGCCATGCGTCAAGGAAATGCCTGAGTTCCAAAAGCAGTACGAGAAGTGGAAAGACAGCAATCTGGAGATTCTCGCGATCAATCTGAGCGAGACCGACCTGGTCGTCTCCAGCTTCCTGCGCCAGTTTGATCTGGAGTATCCGATCCTCCGAGACCAGAAGCGTGCGACAGAGCGGATGTACGGTCTGCGCTCCTATCCGACGACCTTCTTCGTCAAGCCCGACGGCCGCATCCTTGAGGTGTTCGTCGGCGGCATGACCGAGGAGCAGATCGACGAGCGGATCGAGCGGCTGCTGAGGACCACGGCATAAGGAGGCTTCCCCATTGATTCACAACACGAAATGCGAATGCGGTCACCAAAATCATATCGGTACGGTGCTCTGCGAGGCGTGCGGCAAGCCGCTCCGGGAGGACATGCAGTCCCAAGAGCCGCTCGAGATGAGATACGACGGCGTCGCGCGGCGCTCGCAGAAGAGCAATCCGAACATTATCGACCGGGTGTGGAATTTTTTCTCGTCGGTCAAAATTGCCGTCTATCTGATCATCATCACGTTGCTCGGCTCCATCCTCGGCACGCTGCTGCCGCAGGAGAACACGTTCATTCGAGGCAATCCAGCCGATTATTACGGACCCAACCACGGCTGGTTCGGCGAGCTGTACTACCAGCTTGGCTTCTCCCGCACCTATGAGTCGTGGTGGTTCATCACTTTGCTGGTCATGATCGGCACCTCGCTCGTCATCTGCAGTCTCGATCGTGTGCTGCCGCTCTACCGCGCGCTCAGCAAGCAGCAGATCCGCAAGCATCTCAGCTTTATTACGAGACAGAAGGTCGTCTACACCCGGGAGCTTGATGTCCCGGGTGAAGATTTTGCCCGCGATATGGAAGCGCAGCTGAAGCGGCGGCATTACCGCGTACATCGCGAGGGCGATGCGCTGCTCGCCGAGAAAAATCGCTTCAGCCGCTGGGGACCGTACATTAACCATATCGGTCTGATCATCTTCCTGCTGGCCGTCCTGGCGCGCAGCATCCCTGGCTGGTACATGGATGAATATGTAACGGTGCCTGAGGGCGAGGCGGTGGCGATCGAGAATACGAATTACTATATTAAAAACGAAAAGTTCACCGTCGATTATTACACCGACGAGGAGCTGCCTGACCATCTGCAAGGCCAATTGCGGCCCAAGCTCTACAAAACGCAAGCGGTATTGTACGAATGCACGGCCAACTGCAACGACCTGGTCGAGGAGCCGGTGCTGGAGGAGGTCAAGCGGCACGATATTATCGTCAACAGTCCGTTGTCCTACAAGGGGCTGCATGCGTACCAGTTTGACTTCGACGATACGCCGAAGCTCGCTGCCGTCCAGCCGTCCCTGATCAACAAGGAGACCGGAGAGAACTACGGGTCCTTCGAGCTGCGGATGATCAATCCCGAGCTGAACTACAAGGTCGGACCGTATGAGCTGGAGCTTCGCTCGCAATATATGGAGTTCGCGATCGGCGAGGACGGCAATCCGACCTCACTGTCACGCGATCCCAATGCGCCGGCGTTTTTCTTCATCATCAAAGGTCCTGGGCTATCCGAGAAGGGCGAGACGTACTTGTACTTCCCGCGTCAGGTGGACAAGCAGCGGTTCAGCCAGGACCAGATCAACCGTCACATCTCCGACCGTCTGGAGCTGTCGGTAGGCTCGATGGAGGGCGTAACCTTCGCAGGCGCCACGAGCTTCCTCAACATCCGGGTAGACACGGCGATGCCTTATGTATGGGTAGGAGCGGCGATCTCGATGATCGGTCTCATTATGGGCTTCTACTGGAATCACCGCCGGATCTGGCTGCGTGTCGATAACGGCAAGCTGTCGCTCGGCGCTCATACGAACAAGAACTGGTACGGCATGCGAAGTGATGTCGCCTCGGCCTTCAAGAAGATGGGCATCGAGGTCGATCCGAAGTCACTGGATAACGGAGGGAAAAATTCGTGAATTGGGTAGAGTTTAGCAGTGATGCGTTTATCGCCGCGTTTTTTCTATATTGCTTTGGTTTTATGTTCTACGTTATTGCCGTTGCCGGCAAAAAGTGGAGCAACCGCGATCCCGAGCTTCATGTGAAGCGCTGGGCAAGAATCGCCTACATCGTGTCGGCGCTTGGCTTGCTGGCGCATCTGACCTTCTTCTTCACCCGCTGGATCGGCTCGGGCCAGATCCCGACGAGCAATATGTACGAGTTTATGACGTTCCTCGGCATGGCGATCATGATCGCCTTCATCATCGTCAACGCGATCTATCGCAAGCCGGTGCTGGGCATGTTCTCCTTGCCGCTCGTCGTGCTGATCGTCGCCTATGCGTCTGTATTTCCGCAAGAGGTGCAGCCGCTCGTACCGGCGCTTAACTCGATCTGGTTGAAGGTCCACGTGACGACAGCCGCGCTCGGCGAAGCGTTTTTTGCCGTCGCCTTTGCTGCCGGTCTGATGTATCTGCTGCGCGTTGTCGATTTCAAGGGTACGGGCAAGAAAGCGCGCCGCGCGCAGCGCTGGGTTGAATTTACGCTGTACGTTATTGTAGTCATTATCGCCTTTATCGCGACGGTTTTTATATTCCGCGGTATGGGCTATCAAGCCTCCTTTACCCAGGAGCTGGTCAATATCGACAGCCGGGGCGTCGAGACGACCACCGTCCAGGAGGTCGACTATGGAATGCCGCCGATCTTCAAGCCTTACAACAGCGAGGTCGTGGAGATGGAGTCGTTCCTTGGCATGTCCAAGCCGCTCTTCGAGACGCCGAGCTGGATGGAGGGCGTCAACGCCGGCCGCAAGCTCAATACGATCGTCTGGTCGATCCTGATTGGCTCGCTGCTGTACGGTCTGCTGCGGCTCGCGCTGCGCAAGCCGCTCGGCGCGGTTATTCATCCGCTCATGGACGGCATTGATCCCGATGACCTCGATGAGATTACGTATCGCGCGATTGCGATCGGGTTCCCGGTCTTCACGCTTGGGGCGCTCATCTTCGCGATGATCTGGGCCAATATCGCCTGGTCCCGCTTCTGGGGCTGGGATCCCAAGGAAGTGTGGGCGCTTATTACCTGGCTGTTCTACAGCGCTTATCTGCATCTGCGCTTGTCCCGGGGCTGGCAGGGCGCGCCTTCGGCCTGGCTTGCCGTGATCGGCTTCGTCATCGTCATGTTCACGCTGATCGGCGTCAATCTGGTCATCTCCGGCTTGCACTCCTATGCGGGTGTAAGCTAGACTAGTCTTACTGTTACTGTAGCGAGAGGAGAGGCGCACTATGTCCGAGTATATGCAGCGCATACTGGTAGTCGACGATGAAGAGCGGATCCGCCGTCTCTTGAAGATGTATCTTGAGAAGGAAGGGTACGCCATCGATGAGGCGGAGGACGGCGAGTCTGCGCTGCGGATGGCGACCTCCTCCGATTTTGACCTGGTGTTGCTGGACGTCATGCTGCCCGGTATAGACGGGATCGAGGTCTGCTCCAGACTGCGTCAGGTCAAGTCGACGCCGGTCATCATGCTGACGGCCAAGGGCGAGGAGATGAATCGCGTCCAGGGCTTCGAGGTCGGCGCCGACGACTATGTCGTCAAGCCGTTCAGCCCGCGCGAGGTCATCTATCGGGTCAAGGCGATCCTGCGCCGCTCGTCGGCGACCGCTTACCTGACCAAGGAAGCAAACTCGAGCAATAATATCGTCTTCCCCCATCTGGTCATCGAGCATGATGCGCACCGCGTATCGGCAGGCGGCCAGGAGGTGAGCTTGACCCCCAAGGAGTACGAGCTGCTTCATTATTTGGGGGTCTCGCCAGACAAGGTGTTCAGCCGCGAGGAGCTGCTCAAGGACGTCTGGAACTATGAGTTTTTCGGCGATCTGCGCACGGTAGACACCCACGTCAAACGTCTCCGCGAAAAGCTGAACAAGGTGTCGCCGGATGCGGCGGCGATGATCACCACGGTGTGGGGCGTCGGCTACAAGCTTGAGGTGCCCAAGTAGGATGCTGTGGAAAAGTGTCGTCGGTAAGCTCTGGATCACGATTATTTTGCTCGTGGCTGTCGTGCTCATTATTTTGGGCGTGTTTTTGCTCGCCTATGTGGACATCGAGTTTTTTGACTATGCGCATGACATTAAAGTTTTGTTTGTCGTCGTCGGCGTGATCGGCTTTTTGCTGACGACGTTTTTTGCCTTCTTCCTCATCACCAAGATCACGCAGCCGCTGACACAGCTGAAGAAGGCAGCCGATCGGATCGCGCAGGGCGATTATCGGTCGCGCGTGCAGATCCGCTCCTCCGACGAGATCGGCGATCTGTCGCACACGTTCAACCATATGGCCGAAGAAGTCGAGATGCTGATCAAGGATCTCTCTCATGAGAAGGATCATCTCTCGAGCGTGCTGCGCAGTATGGCGGATGCGGTCATCACCTTCGACGCGGCAGGCAAGGTCATCCTGACCAACCCTGAAGGCCAGCGACTGATGGAGCAATGGAGCACGCTGGAGTGGTCGGACCCCTCAGGGACGTTCGTCACCTATGGCGAGGTGCCCGCGCCGCTGTATGATTTGTATCGCAAGGTCGTCCGCGAGGGCCATGACCAGAGCGCCAAGATCAATGTGATGAGCGGGGTCTGGTCGGTCGTCATGGCGCCGCTCAAGTCCAACAACCATGTGCGCGGCGCAGTCGCCGTCATGCGGAATGTGACGGAAGAGTACAAGCTGGAAAAGCTGCGGCGCGACTTCGTGGCCAATGTGTCGCATGAGATCCGTACGCCGCTCTCGATGCTGCAGGGGTACAGCGAAGCGCTCATGGACGATATCGCCGCCTCGCCGGAGGAGCGCCAGGAGCTCGTCCAGGTCATCCATGACGAGTCGCTGCGGATGAGCCGACTAGTCAAGGATCTGCTGGATCTGGCGCGGATGGAGGCTGGACATCTGCAGATGAACATGGGACAGGTCGATGTGCGGGCGCTAATCACGCGCGTCCACCGCAAGTTCCAGGTGTATGCCAAGGAGAGAGGCATCCGACTCCGCTATGAGTGTCCGGAGCAGCCGTTGGTATTGCAGCAGGCCGATGAGGATCGGCTCGAGCAGGTATTGACCAATCTGCTGGACAATGCGCTGCGCCATACCTCGGAGGACGAGGGCATCTTCATCCAGGCCGATGTAGTGCAGATCGACGGTCGCCCCTTCCTGCAACTGGTCGTCAAGGACGAAGGGCAAGGCATTCCGTCCGAGGATCTGCCCTTCATCTTCGAGCGCTTCTACAAGGCCGACAAGGCGAGGACGCGCGGGAGCGCCTCAGGCACGGGCCTCGGTCTGGCGATCGTCAAGAGCATCATCGAGTCGCATCGCGGCACGATTCGCGTCGAGAGCCAACTCGGCGAAGGCACCGCCTTTGCGGTGCTGCTTCCTGTCGAAGCGCATTAGCTCTTGTCTGAGGATGACGTTTAATCTTGTTGTACGTGAAACATTGCTTAACCGACACTAGCGGGCTGCTTCGGCAGCCCGCTAGTGTATTTGTACCCATAGAGGCACAGGGAGGATGAGCCATGAACAGAAGCGAACCGATGGAGTTGTCCTCTAAGCCTCAAGCTCTTGCATCGAACGCATCGGCGGCGGCCATCCAGGAGTCCCGATTTCCCATCCTGATCTGGGTGACGCTGGTGTACCTGGCCACGCTGGCGATGCAGTTGCTATCAGCCGATATTGCCTGGCTGGCGCTACTGTTTTTCTCCGGACTGACAGCATTGCAGATGTCGATCTATTGGCAAGCGTCCGCTCTTATTGTCGGCAGGCCTTGGATGTATTTCGCGGTGCAAGGGCTGATCGTCTACGGCTCGGCTTACCTGGTGCCGTTGGGTGCGCCTGCTGTCCTCTGCGGATTGTTTGCCGTACTGATTGCCCAGGCTGTCGGTCTATGGCATCTCCGATGGAAGGCGGCGGTGCTGTCCGTTGGCTGCTACACGCTGTTTCTGACCGGCTTGGCGGGGACGGGGTGGACATCCGAGATGGTGATTCTGATCCCGATCTTCATTCTGATGCAGGTCGTGGTTGTTTCGTACAGCATTTTGTACTTCCGGCAAGTGCAGGCCAGGTCTAGGACCCAGAGCTTCCTGCGAGAGCTGGAGGAGACGCACCGCAAGGTGGAGGAGCTGACGGTGGCCAACGAACGTCAACGGATGGCAAGGGACCTGCATGACACGTTGGCGCAAGACTTGGCAGGCCTGCGGATGCAGCTTGATGCAGCGGACGCCCATCTGCAAGCCGGGACCGTGGAGCGGGCCCGGCAGATTATAAGGCAGTCGATGGAGCATGTCAAACACGCGCTGAGCGAAGCCAGACTGGTCATCGACGATTTGCGGTCGGAGCAGGTGGAGGAGATGGGCTTTGGCGAGCTGGTAGAATCGGTCGTCGGCAGGATGGTTGCGCCAGAGGATACTCGGGTGAGCCTGGATATCCCTTCCGGTATTCGCTTGCCAAGGCTGATGAAGGAGCATGGCGCCTACATTCTCGGCGAGGCTGTATCGAATGCGGTCAAGCATGCCGATGCGAGCCGAATCGAGGTGATCGCCCGAGAGTTGTCGGGAGAGGGGTTGCAGCTTGAAGTGACGGACGATGGCAAAGGATTCGATCCGCAACAGGCGGATCGGCAAGTCGGTCATTATGGACTGGTCGGTATACGGGAACGCGTGCGTCTGCTGGGCGGAGAGATGACCATCGCGAGCAATCGCGACAGCGGCACCTCCCTTATTATTCAGCTGCCTATCGGCAAAGGAGATGACAATGGAGCAATCGATACTCATCGTTGACGATCACTTGCTCGTACGCGAGGGCTTAAAGCTGCTGATCGAGACGCATCCGTCTTACCAGGTGTGCGGAGAAGCGGAGAATGGACAACAGGCGCTTGAGCTGGCCGAGAAGCTGCAGCCGGACCTGATCCTGATGGATATCAATATGCCTGTGATGGACGGGATCGAGGCGTTGCGACAGTTGATGAAGAGAGAGTGTGAGATTCCTGTCGTCATCTTGACGACGTACAACGAAGACGACTACATGAGACAAGGCCTGGCGCTGGGAGCAAAAGGATATTTATTGAAAGATGCAAGCAGAGAAGTTCTGTTCCATACGTTGTCATCCGCACTGAGAGGAGAGGTGCTGCTGCAGCCGGAGGTCGCTGCCAAAGTGCTTGCAGCCCCGCATCGCAGCAAGCCTTCAGCTGCGGTTGCGGCGGAGCCTCCGCTCTCCGATAAAGAGCTGTTGGTGCTGCAGGCGGCAGCGCGAGGGTATCGCAGCAAGGAAATCGCTTTTGACCTCGGCATTGCCGAGCGTACAGTGAAGGCGCATTTGACGAACATTTACAGCAAGCTAGGCGTAGACGCTCGTCCGCAAGCCGTCGCTGTGGCTATTGAACGCGGATGGATTCATTTATAAGCTGCGGTGGTTAGCGCGGCAGGGGCGTGATTGCCCGATCGTACAGGAAGGGCATGCCCTTTGGTACGATTTTTTTTTGTCCCGTTCTGGTTACAATCAGATTGTAATCAAGTCAAGTAAGGATGTGGACTGGAATGGCAAATGTATTGTATCGTGTCGGAGAATGGATATTCGCGAACAAGTTTAAGGCCTTGTTCGGCGGGTTGGGAACGCTGCTGGTGGTGGCGATGCTGGCGCTTGGGATCGGGTTCTCGTTTTCCGAGGAGATTACGATCCCGGGCACGCCCTCGGAGGAAGCAATGAAGGTGCTGAACGAGGCCTTCCCGCCCGCAGAGGATGCGGGCAACGGCAGCGTCCGGATCGTAATGAAGTCGCCGGAAGGCGAAACGCTCGTATCCGACAGCATAAGAGCCAAGGCAGAGCAGGCGCTGGAGGCGCTCTTGAACGAGGCCGATGTAAGTGCTGTGAGTGGGCCGTACGATCCATACTCGCTCTCGGAATCGGAACAGATTGGCTATGCGACTGTCACGTATAAGCTGCCTGCCGGGGAAGTTGGCGACGCATCGATAGACGCGTTGGAGCGAACCGTGCAGAAGCTGCGCGCATCCGGCATCCAGGTCGAGTACGACGGCAACATCGGTTCTGTAATACCTGAGATCGGCGGACTCTCGGAAGTCATCGGGATCATCGTTGCCTTTCTGATCCTGGCCTACACCTTCCGCTCCATGCTGGTCGCGGGCCTACCGATCTTGACGGCGGTGCTCGGTCTGGGCATCGGTATTTTGCTGGTGCTGCTCGGCACCAATGTGATGGAGATTACCTCCATCTCGATTACGCTGGCGGTCATGCTTGGTCTGGCGGTAGGCATCGATTATGCGCTCTTCATTATCTCCAGGTACAGACAGAGTATGGCGGAAGGGTGCAGCGTCAGACAATCTTTGGCGATAGCCAATGCAACTGCAGGCAGCGCGGTCGTATTTGCCGGTATGACCGTCATTATTGCACTGCTCGCTCTGGCTGTCGTGGGCATTCCTTTTCTTGCGACGATGGGGATCGCCGCTGCAGTTACGGTAGCTGTCGCCATTGCCGTTGCGGTGACGGTAGTGCCTGCGCTTCTGGCGCTGGCCGGTGAACGTCTGCGGCCCAAGCCTCGCAGTCAACCCGCTGCTGCATCCGCTGCTGAAGGTCGGTGGGGACGCATCATCGGAAGGTTCCCGTTGCCGGTCGCGATCGCAGCGATCCTGCTGCTGCTGTTCATCAGTTTGCCTGCGCTGCGTATGGAAACCGGACTCCCGGACAACGGGATGAAGTCGGACGAGCTGACGGAACGCAGAGCGTACGACTTGCTTGCTGAAGGGTTCGGTCCGGGCTTCAACGGTCCGCTGATTCTGGTCGCCCAGGCTGGGAGCGGCGATACGGCCTCCGAGAAGATCGGCCAGGCATTGGAGCGGATACGAACGATGGATAACGTCGCATTTTTGAGCGAACCGCTTTTCGATGCTTCAGGCTCGACTGCTTTGATTCAGCTAGTGCCCGGCAGCGGCCCGAATGACAGCAGCACCAAAACTTTGGTTCAACAGATAAGGGAGCAGAACGACCAGGTGGAGCAGCAGGGAGATGTCCAGCTTATGGTTACGGGAGGCACAGCCGTCAACATTGATATTTCCGACAAGTTGAATGAAGCGCTGCCTAAATTCGCTGCTCTCATCGTCGTGCTGGCTGTATTGCTGCTCATGGTTGTGTTCCGTTCTATCTGGATTCCTATCAAGGCGGTCTTTGGCTATTTGCTGACGCTTGCCGCGACATTGGGCTTTATCGTCTACGTCGTGCAGGAAGGACATCTGGCCTCATGGTTTGGTATTCCGGAGCCGGGTCCGGTGCTTAGCTTCCTGCCAGTGCTGACCGCAGGCATCTTGTTCGGCCTGGCGATGGATTATGAAGTATTCCTGGTCAGCAGGATGAGGGAGGCGTATATCCGAACAGGCGATGGCAGCCGGGCGGTTCTCGACGGCTTGCGCGCCAGCGGCGGCGTGGTGACGGCAGCCGGACTGATTATGGTCGTCGTATTTGCAAGCTTCGTCTTTGTCGAGGAGCCGATGATCAAGGCAATGGGGCTCGCGCTAGCCTTCGGTATTTTTGTCGATGCCTTTATCGTCCGATTGACGATCGTCCCCGCGCTCATGGTGCTGATGCCCAAGGCAAGCTGGTATTATCCGAAGTGGCTCTCCCGGATTACGCCTCATGTCGATATCGAAGGGGAATCGATCCACGCCAAGGAAGCTTCGCCAACGGTCGCGCCCTCGCCCTCGCCTGCCAAGGCTTAGATGGCGGCTTGACGCTATAAAGGCGAATCCGAAGTGGACACGGAAAAGAAGAAAACAGAGGGCAGAGTCTCCCTGAGGCTCTGCCCTCTGTTTGTCCTGTTAAGGCGCGCGCAAAGAGCTTCCTTTAGTCGCAGGGGATAGTGCTCGTACTGGAGCCAGTTTAATTTTTTGAGACAACTCCATAGTTTCTAGGGTTTTAATTATACGCCTGGCCCGATATGATAGGTAGGAGAAATGGTCTGAGGAGGAACGATGAACCGATGGAATTGATAGCTTATACGAGATTGCCGCTGGAAGACGACATCTATTCACTAAAGCTCGCCTACAGCCTGCACCTCGCCATACGAGAGGACGGGAAGGAGGCTGTCGCTCTGAATCGCAATAGCGGCGTGCTGTTCGCCAAAGCGACGGAGCAGGAAGATGGCAGATTGTTGGCGAAGACATTGAAGCAGCCGTACATATTTGCGATGAGGGACGGAGCTTTTGGCATTCTGGCGATTCGCACTACAAATATGGGGGAGGCGGACCCCGAGAGCAGGGGCTCTGTCCTGGCCTTCACCTCTCGAGACTTGATACACTATGAAGAACAAGGTCTTATAAACTTGGGGGGCGACGTCTATGTTGCCGATGTTGTATGCGCATACAATCCCGAGCAGGATCATTATACGATTCAATGGCGAGATGAATCGGGCAACTGGTATACCAATACAGTCCAAGACATCCGCAGCGGCCAGGCCATGTCCACCTCTGCCGATGCGGAAGGCTTCTCGATTCCGAAGATTGCCGTCGACATCGAAGGTGCGCAAACTCGCAACGCTCTGGGGATCGAAGAGGGGATAGGGAGGAAGCTGCACGCCAAGCTGATGCCGCTCGTCCATACGGCGACTAACGTTCCTTCTCCCGTGACGGTCAACTCCTCGGCCGACCTTGAGCAGGTGCGGGCCGAAGCTTTATACAGCGATGGCTCGAAGGCAGAGCGGCGAGTCGATTGGGATGTCTCGTCTGTAGATTGGACAAGTCCAGGCGAATATACGGTGACGGGACAGCTTCGGCAGCCGTCGTATTCTTTTCCTATGGCCGTCGATCGGGCGGACCCCTGCATCGCTAGATGGCAGGACAAGTATTACTTCATCGCCACGACGGATGATCGCTCGTACGAGCCAGGTTTCTATGTCAGATCGTCGGAGACGATTGACGGTCTATTCGAGGACGAGGAGCATCGCATCGTCGGCAACGGCGATTATCCTTTCCTGCACGGCGTGTTTTGGTGGGCGCCGGAATTCCATGTCATCGATGGGCGGCTGGTGATCCTATTTGCCGGCAGCAGCGGCGAGTTTGGCGATATTCATTG
>Ga0160452_100585_pt1 | contig 20465 bp, 16 predicted proteins | sample HID1971I_E6MG_FD_108230 | JGI IMG/M metagenome (GOLD analysis project Ga0160452, IMG submission 108230) | Enriched millipede-associated microbial communities from UW Madison campus, WI, USA - HID1971I_E6 MG | ecosystem: Host-associated > Arthropoda: Insects > Digestive system > Unclassified ...
ATTGAACAGGAAGTGCGGCTTGATCTGGGCTTGCAGCAGCAGCAGCTCCTGCTGGACGAGCCGCGTCGCCGCGTGCTTCAGTCCAGCCAGCGACTGCACCCGCGAGATCAGCTCCAGCGTATCGTAGGGCTTGTACAGGAAGTCGTTGCCGCCTGCCGCGTATCCGGCCTGCAGATCCTCCTTGCGCGAGCTCGCGGTCAACAGCAGCACCGGCAGCTCCAGCATCGAATAGCTCTCGCGGATGCGCCGGCACAGCTCCAGACCTGACATCCCGGGCATCATGACGTCGATGATGCACAGGTCGAAGCGCTCGCCCCGCTCCAGCTGCTGCAGCGCCTCGTGACCGCTCGTGACGGCAACCGCCCGACCGAACTGAGACTGCAGCGACCTGCCGATCGTCAGCAGATTGAGATCATCGTCATCGACCAGCAGCAGCGAATAGGGACCGCTCCCCGTCAGGACCGCATCTGTCTGCGAACGCTCGAGGAAAGACAAAGGCGGGCGCATCGCGTCTCGCACAGGCTCCACGGTCCCTCCACCCTCCGGCCTGTTCGCCGCCGCCGGCAGCGTAAAGCTTATGCGCGTCCCCTCGCCGAGCTTGGAGCTTACGGCGATCTCTCCTCCCAGCAGCTCGACGAGCTGTCTGGCGATCGACAGCCCCAGACCGGTGCCTCGGCCGATATCGCCGTCCAGTTGCTCGTAGGGCTGGAAGATCGCTTCGTAGCTCTCCTCCGGAATGCCGACGCCGGTGTCGGATACCGTGATCCGGACCCGCCCTCCCGTCTGCTCGGCCAAGACCTCAATCATGCCGGCATCCGTATATTTGATCGCATTTTCCACGAGATTGCGCAGGATTTGATGCAGCCGATTTTCGTCCGCCCGCACGATTAGGCCCGGCATCACGCTGTTGACGAGCGTGACCGGCTTGTCCTGCGCCAGATGTCCGCCAAGCTCGAGCACCGTCCGCGTGACCGCATGCAGGGAGACGTTGCCGATACGTACGGTAAGGTCGCGGTTTTTGATACGCGAGTAGTCAAGGATATCCTGCACCAACACAGACAAGCGCACGCCGATATCCCGGATCAGCTGCAGATCCTCGCGCGCCCCCTCCCGCACCCGCCCCGTCCGGTCGTCGATGAGCGATTGCGAGATGTTGATGATGCCGTTGAGCGGCGATCTGAACTCATGCGACGTGTTGGCCAGGAATTCGTCCTTCAGCCGATTGACGTGCGCCAGTTGCTCCGTCAACTGCTGATTCGTGCGGAAGGCGCTTGTGTACGTAAGCGACATGTACAGCGCCTGCGAGATGACGAGCAATGGCTGCGACAGCGGCAGGAAGAAGTGGCCGTCCACCGTCCAGAGCGTGTTCAGGATCGTATTGAGCATCAGCACGACCAGACAGACCGCAGAGAGCAGAAGGTACGGCGAGCCCTCCAGCTTGCGCATCGTCGCCCGGATCAGATAATAGACGTTGATGGACATGACGCCGCCCGCCAGCGGGACGAGAGCCAGGATATAGGGAGCGTAGTATGTCGCCGGCGTGAATACGACGAGCAGCGCGCACACGCTGAGCACCGCATCGATCACTCGCAGCACCCGGCGCGGGTAGATCGACGGCAGCAGGTAATAGGCATACCGCGAGAAGAAGCCGATCACGCCCAGCGTTGACAAATTCTCGATAATCAGCTGCGGCATCACATCCAGCCAAGGTAGCATCTTCATGAGCAGTCGCTCGTAATGCGTGATCCCGAACAGCATGCTGCTCAGACAAAACAGGGAGAAGTAGAGAAGCTCGCGGCTTCGTCGTTGAAAATACAACAGCAGGAAATAGATTGCGATGAAGAAAAATCCGGCCGCAATCGCCGCATCGATCAAAACATACGATTCGGACTGCCAGGCGATCGCCTGCTGCGTCCCAAAGCTGATGGAATGGACAATGCCCGTATTGTAGCTTTTGAAGCTGGCCACCTGGACGAGAATATCGAGCTCGCGGCTGCCGTTCAGCGCAAAGTAAGCCGTGTACGGCGTGTTGCGGTGCACGATCGTCGACGGCGACGTCGCTGGCTGTCCACTGTTGCCGACCTCCGTGCCATTGACGAAGATACGGTTGGAGGCGCGGATATTCGACGTTTTCAAGCCAAAGGTGCCTTCCTCGCACGGCATCAGCACCTTGAGCCGATAGGTCGCATAGCCGTTTTTGGAGAGCTGCTCGCCGTCGATCGCATGCGCGTCCCAATTGCCCGGCACAGGCATTATGGCGCTCGGCGCCTTCCCACCTGCGCCCTGGACAAAGGACTCCGGGGTGAGCAGCTCGTCCCAATAAAATAGCCACTCGCCGTCGAGCGCCAGCGTCTGCGAGCTGGCGCAGCTCCAATCGCTCAGGTCCAGCACTCCGGAGACCGCGCGAGGCGCATAGCTGCCCGATGCCTGGTACAGCGGCACTATAAAAGAAGCCGCCATGATCATGACGGCTACGACAAAGGTAATCGTCGGCGCGTTAAGCCAGCGTTGTCTCATCGTCTCTACCCAACCTTATCCGGTTATTGACCTCACGGCCGATAGGCGCTCTCGAACAGATGCTGCAGCCTGCCGCTCGGGGCGATGCCGAGCTCGGCTAACAGTTGGTTCTCCAAAGCGCGATACGTCTGAACGAATGCAATGCGATTGCCGCACTTCAAGTAGACGCGCATCAGCATCTCGGTAGCGTCTTCGTCCAGCGGCTGGCAGAGGAGCAGTCGCTTCAGCCAGTGCTCCGCATCGGTCGCCGAGCCTTGGCGCAGCAGATAACGGCACAGTCGGACGAGCAGCCTCTCGTATAGCGCTCCGTACCGCTGGCGCAGACGATCTACCCAATCGGCGTCCCAGGTCGCGAGCAATTCGCCCTTGTAGAGCTCCAATGCCGCCCGCACTTGCTCCGCCCCCTCCGAACTCAGCTCCTCTCCCCAGCGGTCCGCTTCCTTGAGCTGCTCTGCATCGCTATACAGCTCGTCGCATCGCATATGGTAACGGCCATTGCGATATTCGATCGTGGCTTCGATGCCAGCTTGCTTGAGCGTCTTGCGAATCTGGTAGAGCGAGGTGTGGAGATTGGTGAGCGCCTGCTTCTCTGTATGCTCGGGCCACAGATCGTTGATGATATCCCACTTGCTGATGTCGCTCCCGCGATGCAGGTACAGATAAGCCATCAGCTCCTGCGCCTTGAAGGTCCGCCACGCGACCGGTCCCGCCGCCGCTCCCGCGCCTTCCCCGCCATAGATGACGAACTCCCGGAAAGCCTGCAGTCTGGGCCGACCCTTCCGCACGCTCGGGGGCGACGGCGCCGGTCTGCGCCATCGGGACAGCTTGTTCAGCGAACGCGCCAGTTCCTCCTCCGATACAGGCTTCAACAGATAGTCGACCGCATTTACCTGGAAGGCTTCCAGGGCGTAGTCGCCATAGGCGGTAGCGAATACGATCTCGAGCCGCTCGCACTCGGCCAGCAGCCGCTCCGCCAGCTCCAGACCGCTCATGAGCGGCATCTGAATATCGAGAAAAGCGATATCCGGCGCCAGCTCTCGCGCCGCAGCGATCGCTTCCGACGGCTTGCGGTACGTGCCGACGATCTCGATATCGCAGTGAGGCTCCAGCAGCACCTTCAGCATATCAATGGCCGGCTGCTCGTCGTCTACGATGATCGCTCTCACCGTTCCCCCTCCTCCTTGACCTGCTCAGGGCCTGATGGCCTTAGCAGGATCAAAGACCCTTGCGCCCTGCACCAAGAGGGCAGAACGCCAAGGGTCTTTTCTATAATCACGTCAACCGCAGCGATCGCCGCTGCCGCCCAATGCTGGGCCGCGTCAGCGAAGCGAACGGCATCGTTCGAGTCCGTCTCCGAGATGTTGAACAGCACCTGCGCCAGCTCCGACCGCGTCACCTGACGCTCAGGCTGGAAATCGCCGTCTCCATAACCGAGCATCCACGTTTGAGCGCTAACCGTCGCAATCGACCGCGCTGCCCAGTACGTATCGGGTACGTCAGCATAATTCGCCACAGCACCCACTTGTTCCTGCTGCGGCAGCACGCAACTGAGGATAGCCGCCAGCGCGGCGCGGGTAATGCCGCCCTCCGGCTTGAACATGCCGTCCGGGTAGTCCTTCATGTACGGCGTATGCTCGCCCTCGCTCGTCGCGATCGGCATCATCTCGAAGCTGTATTCGACGATCGAGACGCCTACATGGCCAGCAGCGCGACGATCAATATGTCCGTCAGTATCCTTGCCCATCCTTGTTTCATACGATTCCGTCCCTCTTCTCAATGTCGAACTTTGACTATCCTTGTCGTCCATTGATTGTAGCACGGGACTCTGGACATTCTCTGTACAGTAAGGATACTGACGTGCAGCAGCCTCTGATCTGAGCGAACCGCCTGCTATCGGCTCATGACTGCAAGGGTCAGAGCACAAGCATCGGCAGCGATCGCCTCCTGCATAGCCACGGCAATCGCCTGATGGTCGATGATCGACTCCTCGCCTGCCAATCGACACAGGAAATCCTCGGTAATCGTCCGACCTGGCAGCTCTAACGCAATCGACGTCAGACCCTGCTCATGCGTCATCCGCGTCACCGACGGCGTAGCATCCTCCGGTCCTATCCCGCCTAGTCTCGCCTCCAGTACGCCGCGCGTCCCCGTCAGGACGATCCGTCCGTCGCCCCATGTCCAGCAGCTGTCCGGCGTATGCCAATCGGCATAGAGCTGGGCCGTCACGCCGCTCTCGTACAAGAGCTGCAGCGACGCTGCATCGTAGAACGTCGGATGCTCGGGCAGGATACGCTTGAGCAGATGCGCCTGACGGGCGATCGGCGCGCTGCCGGTCAGCCAGTGCAGCAGATCGACGTCATGGACCAACAGATCGACGATGATGCCGCCGCTACGCTCCCGAGAGTAAAACCACGCCGGCCGCTTCGCCTGTGCCAGCCGATGCGGCTTGCGCATCTGGACCGCGACCAGCTCGCCGATCGCCCCCTCCACAAGCTGCCGCTTCAGCGCGACGATCGCCGGGTGGAACCGCTCGGTCAGCAGCATGCCGATCGCGATGCGGCCGCGCTCCATCACTGCCAACAGCCGTGCGAGCTGCGCCTCGTCGGTTACGGCAGGCTTATCCACCATGACAGGCAGGCCATGCGCCTCGCTCCACTCGATGATGCCGATCTTGTCGTTGTTGATCGCGGAGCTGCCGATCACCTCCGCCCCCGCTTCGCACAGCGCTTCTGCCGAGTCCAGTCTGGGCGCCTGATAGAGGTCGCACAGCTGCCCGGCCAGCTCGCCAGCCGACGGCTCGTAGATGCCGACGCAGGTGTGGCCCAGCTCCCGCATCTCCTGCATGAAGATCGCGATATGATTATGCTCGCACCCGTAGATGCCGTACTTCATCGTCAGCCCTCCTCCATCCATCATTCATACAAAATTCAATCCCTTCATATAGGGCAGCGGTACAGGAAAGCAAGCTGTCGCTGTCTCTCCCAGGCGCTGGAGCGCGACAGGCGAAGGCTCGCCCGCGCAGCCGAACAACAGGCGAGACAGCTCTTCCTGCGACAATGGAGGCGTCGCTGTATCGCCGATCCGCACGACGAAGCGACCGCCCGGCTGCATCTCCAGCCTGGGCAGCGCCTCGCTGCCCAGGCCGAGGCCGCTCCAGTACGGCTCCAGCTCCCGGAACAACAAGTCGGGCCGGGATACGAGGAGCGTACCGTCGTTCCGGCAGACGGACACGTCGATCGACGCTGCGCACAGTCCCGGCGAAATCTCGGCAACAGCGTCAGCTCTCCCCATGCGCATGGCCACCTCTGCCGGGCTCGACACTGCGCTCCGCTCCCCCTGCTCCGGCACGCTGCTCCCCCCATCCCCTGGCGATACGCTCGCGCGCAGCGATCCGGCAGCATGCAGCGTGATCTCCGCAAGGTCGAGCCGCCACAGCAGCGCCTCCGCCGCTGACACGACTGCCTCCCACGAGCCGGCCCACTCGATCGCCTGACCGCGTCGCTCCCCGTCAGCCGCCTGGCCGTAGGCGAGGACGAGCATCGCTATCGCCTCTCCCTGACGCCAGACGAGATACGCGTCCTGCCGCCAATCGCGGATCGCCGCGATCGAACCGGCCCGCAGCAGATCGGCGAGATCCCATACGCTCTGATCATAGGCAACCGACCGCGCCGCCGCCAGCCGGTACAGTCTCAGACTGTCCTGGCTCGACGCGGACTCGACGCGCAGCTCGCTCCCGGTCAGAGGGTCGACAGCCGCCATCGCGTCGTTAGCTGCCTCCCTGGCGGGCGAGCGGCGCAGCACGCAGCGCAGCGACTCGCCGTAAGGGCGGAAGCCCGCCTGCAGGTAGAGCGCCAACTCGCCGGAGACGAGCAGCAGCGAGACATCCGCCTCCCGGGCATACGCCTGGGCGTAATGCAGGATGCGCGAGGCCAGACCTCGCCCGCGATAGCCTTCGTCAGTGCAGACGGCGCCATAGCTGAGCAGCGTCACGCGCGCCGCGCCGATCCGGACAACCGATGGCACCAGCCCCGCAAACGAGACCAGCCTCCCGTCCAGAAAGGCGCCGATGCTGTGCAGCAGACTGGGCGAGAATACGCGCGGCAGCGAGCTCGCCATCGAGCGGCGCAGATCGGCGCGGAAGACGCGATCGGCCAGCGCGATCGCTTGCTCCAGCTCCGACTCGCGCACCGCCCGGATGTCGAAGCGCTCCGTCATCGCGCGCTCCGCCCCGTCCGCAGCCGCCGGTCCGAGGCTCGCAGTTGGTCTACGATGAGCCGCGTATGGCCTGGCAACGGCTGACCATCGCCGACCCGGGTCCGGTGCCCGGCGATCACGCCCTCGCGCTGCAGGTAGTACTTGGCGCACGCCGGATAGTCCGCCCGCTCGATCAGAGAGGCCAGGGTCAGATAGTGCTGCAGACCCTCCGCATCAACCCCCGGATCGGCGAAGCGTTCGGTCAGCCGGACGTACAGCTCGGGGTGGAAGTTGGCCATCACGCCGCTGAAGCCTGCCGCGCCCTGACGCAGCGAATCGAGCAGGGTGGTCGTATTGGCATTGAAGATGCGCAGCGGTGAGCTGGCAGTCAGCGCGAGACGCTCTGCCAGCAGCCGCTCGTCGCAGCACGTATCCTTGAGGAACAGGATGCGGCCTGAGGCCGCACACCAGGCCAGCACCTCCGGCGACAAGAGCCGCTTGTACGGATACGGACACTCATAGATGCCGAAGCGCATAGCCGGGAAGACTGTCAGGATCGACTCCAGCCGCTCGAGCAGCGCTTCATCGCTATCATCCGCCTCTGCGATCCGGTTGCTAACGAGCACGAAGGCGTCGATCCCCGTCGCGCCGATCGCACCGATCTCCTCCAGTTGCTCCTCCAGCGTATCCCCGACATGTCCCGATGCGATGACCGGGAGACGGCCGGCAGCCAGCTCCACGACGAGCTGCGCCAGCCGCACCCGCTCTGTCAGCGACAGCAGGAACATCTCGCTCGACTGGCACACCGCGAACAATCCGTGTACGCCATGTCCGATATACCACTCCACCAGCCTGGCCAGGGAGTCCTCGTCCAGCTCGCCGCTATCGAGCAGCGGGGTCACCATCGTCGGCCAGACGCCGCCCCAGCTTACGTCTCTCACCGATAACGCCTCCTCGCGTTGGCCGCTCATGGCTTCCACAGTGTAGCCGCGATGTAGCACGCGCCCTGCGGCTCGTCATTGTAATAGTAGACGATGACCAGCGTACCGTCCGGCCGCAGCGCAGCGCGCGGGTAGCCGATATCATGACTGCCCGCATCGTCGCGCAGGATCACTTCGTCGCCCCATGTATGCCCGCCGTCGACGCTTAGCTTCGCACGTATCCCGGGCCGGTCGCCGCGATAGCCGTAGGTCATGGCGATCCGGCCGTCCGGCAGCGCTGTCAGCGTCGCCGGATTGCCGCCTTGCCCCGTGTCCGGGACCGGCCGCCCGGCATAGCTCCAGCTCTCGCCGCTATCGAGCGAGCGGTGCAGCTCGATATAGTTGCCCTTTGGCTCGCCATCCTCATAGGTCCGGATACGATTGGCGACGAGCAGCTCCGTCTCCGAGAGTCTGACGCTCGCCGGCATGATCGAGAACGCTTGCCCGTCGGCGTCGCCGATCCACGAGACGAATGCAAAGCTTCGGCCGCCGTCGCTCGTCCGCGCTGCGAAGACGCGGCTGCCCAGCTCCTGCCCGGATACGGTCTGCGCTGTCAGGAAGACGAGCGCCTGCTGCGCGCCCTCGACGATGTAGTCGGTGCGGGCAGCGATGCCGATCTGGCCCAGCTTGTCCATCGCATACGGGCCGGCCCAGGTGCGGCAGCGATCCTCGGACAGGTAGTACCAGGATGAGGCATCGCCCTGCAGATCCTTGCGGCCGAACAGGAGCGCGAAGCCCTCGCCCGTATAGTCGAATACCCGATCTACAGGTCGCGGCGGATTCGCTTCCAGCTCCGCTGAGGCATTCGTGTGCTCGCCGACCGACAGGCCGGCATTGCCCGGCGTCACGATCGGCATCGGCTCGCTATGCCAGCTCTCTCCGCCATCGAGGCTCCGCGCTTGCATCGCTGTGAATGGCCGCGAGCGATCCCGCGCATGGAAGCCGCCATCGGTCAGATGATAGCCGGAGGTAAAGCCCACGACCAGCTCCTCCCCATAGCCCCAGATGCCGTAGTTCGCCGGCCATCCGGCGTACCGACCCGGCTCCCGGTAGACAATGACATGTTTGATATTCATGGATGATGCTCCCCCGTTCTGTGCTGGTCTGTGATCCCCGGACTTGACGAGTCGTCCCATGCGATGCATGGCCTTCCGATGCCAAGCCCGGGCTCGATGTTTAGCTGCCCATCCGCGCCAACGCCGCATTATAGATAGCGACGATCTCGGCGGCGCCCGCCTTGTTCAGCTCATTGCGGAAGGCGTCCAGCTCGGATACGGGCCGCGCGCCGAAGATGAACTTGTCGATATTCTGAGTGAGGATCGTGTTGACGCTGGAGTTGAGCTGCTTCAGCTGCTCCCGCTCCGCCTCAGTGAATGGAGGGTCCAACACCTTCTCGACGATGCTGCCCTCGGACACTTGCGCCTTCACCATATCGGACCAGTCTGTCAGCTTCGGCGGCGAAATCGTCAGCATCGGCGTGTCATCGGTGACGACGGCGAAGGCCAGCAGCCCGGTTCCGGTGTACGACTGCATCGCCCGGTACGGATCCGACTTGCCGCTGAACTCGGCGAGCAGATCCGGCGAGATGACGATCTTGCCGTTTTCCTTGGTGAAGTGGACGCCCGGCGTGCCGAAGTTGGTCGCCTCCATCCCTTCCTCGCTGTACATCCAGTCGAACATCTTGACGATCTCCTCCGGGTGCTCCGTCTTGCTACTGACGACATACGAGTTGTAGCTGTTCGGGCTGTCCATATAGTGGCGCTTCGCGCCGCTCGGCGCCGTCAGTACCGGCACCATGTCGAATTGCGCCGTCTTGTCGATCTCTTGCAACGACAGATTGAAGTTCGTCGCGAACGTGTAGTTGTCGAAGAAGAAAAACGACTTGCCCGAGCTCAGGTTCTGCTGCCATTGCTGCGCTGTATTGGTCGCGAAGTTCGGATCGAGCAAGCCTTCCTTGTACAGCTTGTTCAGATAGGTCAGGACATCTGCGAAGGAATCCTTCATCGGTCCGAACACATACTGGCTGTCCTCCGGATCGTAGTAGGTCGGATAGCCGTTGCCGAAGGCGAAGGCCAGCGTCTTCAGGTTGGCCTCGGCGCCGTTGCGCATCGTCCACGGGTAGGAGTCCGGATAAGCGGCCTTCATCGCCTTGAGCACCTCATACAGCTCGTCAAAGGAGGTCGGCATCGCCAGATTCAGCTCCTGCAGGATGTCGGTACGGATCATCGGCAGACCGCCGACGAAGGCGGCGTGCTCCTTGTTTGCGACGATCGGGAAGCCGTAGAAGTCGCCGTCGATCCGCAGCTTGTCCAGCTCCGGCTCCTGCTCGACCCATTTGAGGAAGTTGGGCGCGTACGTCTCGATATAGTCGGAGAGGTTCAGGAAGACGCCGGAGTTGGCGTGCGTGATCAGATCGGCGCGCTTGATGTGCATGACGTCAGGCACGTTGTTGGTCGCGATCAGCGTATTGCTCTTGGCGTCGTAGTCGCTGTTCGGGACGCCCTCCAGATTGATGATGACATTGGTATGGCTCATAATTTCCTTCTGTGCCGGCGAATCCTTGACCAGCGGCTGGATCGGCGCGTCGCCGCGCATGACCGTGATCTCGACGGGATCGGGCGTGGCCGCTCCGGATGTCTCCGGGGCGGCCGCCTCCGGCTTGCCGGCGTTGTCAGCCGGGGCCGTCCCATTGCCGGAGCCGGAGCACGCCGCAGTTACGAGCGAGAGCAACAGCAGCAACAGCAATGCATAGCGGGTTTTGCTTGTTTTGAGGACCATCATCTATCGCTTCTCCTTTGGGTTAACCCTTCACAGAGCCGATCATCGCACCTTTGACGAAGTATTTCTGCAGGAAGGGATACAATAATAGTATCGGTAATATAGAAATGATAACGACTGCATACTTGATATTCTGATCCACGATCATATTGCCCATAACGCCGGCCATCTCCACCGATTGCGCCGACAGATCGCCCTGGATGACGATATTGCGCAGGATCATCTGGATCGGATAACGCTTGCTCTCGTTCAGATAGATCAGCGCCGGGAAAAAGCTGTTCCAATGCATCACCGCGTAGAACAGCGTCATCGTCGCCATCAGCGGCGCCGAGAGCGGCAGCACCACCTTGCGGAAGACGACCCAGTCATTGGCTCCGTCCATATAAGCCGATTCATGCAACGCTTCAGGGATATCCTGGAAGAACGTCCGCATCATGATCATATACATGACGCTGACCGCCGGCGGGATGACGATCGCCCATACCGTATCGATCATGCCGAGCGAGTTCACGACGAGGAAGCGCGGGATCATGCCTCCGTCGAAGAACATCGTGAAGACGATGAACAGCGACAGCCACTGCTTGCCGACGAACTCGCGCCGCGACAGCGGATACGCGCACAACGCGGTACATGTCAGGTTGATCAGCACGCCGAGCGACGTGTACAGCAGCGTATTTTTGTATGCGTTTACAATCGGCGCATCTGAGAAAATAATCTCGTACGCCTTCAGCGTCACATCGACCGGCAGCCAGGTCACCTCGCCGCGCGCGACCGCCCCGCCGTGGCTGACCGAGACGATCAGGATGTAGTAGAGCGGATACAGCATGATGCCGATCAGCGCCAGCATGAGCGCATAGTTGACCGTATCGAACGCGCTAAATTTTCTGAGCTTCATGTCGACCCCCCTCGAGCTACCATAATGTCGTGCCCCCGATTTTCCTGGTCAGCTTGTTGGCGCCGATGACCATCGCAAAAGCGATGACGGACTGGAACATGCCGACCGCCGCCGAATAGCTCAGATCGCTGCCCAGCAAGCCCCGACGATAGACGAAGGTCTGGATCACATCGGCCGTCTCGTAGGTGGAGCCGTTGTAGAGCAATAGGATCTTCTCATAGCCTACGGAGAGGAAATTACCGATGTTCAGCAGCAGCAGGATCGTAATGACCGGCAAAATGCACGGAATCGAAATGCTGACGATCTGTCGGAACCGACCCGCGCCGTCCATCACCGCCGCCTCGTACAGCTGCGGATCGATGCCGGTCAGCGCTGCCAGGTAGATGATCGTCCCCCAGCCGACGTGCTGCCATATATCCGAGCCAATGTAGATGGTGCGGAACCAGCTCGGGTCGATCAGAAACTGCGCAGGCGCAAGTCCCAGCGCCTCCAGCAGCTGGTTGGCAATGCCGTCGAAGGACAGGAAGTTGACGATCATCCCGCAGATGACTACCGTCGACAGGAAATGCGGCAAATAGACAATTGATTGCACGAGCCGCTTGAACCGCTGACGCCGAATCTCGTTGAGCAGCAGCGCCAGCACGATCGGTGCCGGAAAGCTGAACAGCAGTCCGTATACATTAAGAAGCATCGTATTGCGGAACAGCTTCCAGAAGTACGGATCGGCGAGAAACGTCTCAAAATGCTTGAAGCCGACAAACGGACTGTCCCAGACGCCCTTGGCAATCTTGTAATCTTGAAATGCAATCAAATTGCCAAACATCGGGCCATAATGAAAGATGAGAAAATAAAGGAGCGGCGGCAGGAACATCGCGTACAAATACGGATGACGCCGGATCGCCTTTCTCAGCATCCTTATCACCTCCTCTCTTACCGCCAGCATAAGCGAGGAGGCGCAACGCCGGATACGTTCATTCCGGCCGAAACACTCTCAAAATGGCGTATCCGAAGGCAGTCTCAATACTCTCCTTCTGTCTCAATCTCCGCTCCGACGCGTGTGATGGCGCCGCCGCTGAGCTGACGATACTCCTGTGGCGTGATGCCCTCGTATTTTTTGAACAACCGAAAAAAAGTCGCCCTACTGACGATGCCGACGCGCTCGGCAATCTCTTCGTTGCGCAGTCGAGTCGTGGCCAGCAGTCGCTTTGCCTCGGCAATCCGGCGCATGCTGATATAATCGCTGGGACTGCGTCCGGTCTCATCCTTGAACATTCGCGAGAAATATTTGGCTGAGAGGCCGAGTTGCTCGGCGAGCTTGTCCAAATAGAGCTCCTCTGTGTAATGCTGTTCGATATACTCGATCGCCTGCTGTGCCAGCTGCGAGGCTCTCGAGCTGTCGGGAACCGCTGCGCTCCGGGCCGCCTCAATCAGAAAGGCCACCAGCCGCCGCACATGCGCCTGCACGTCCATCAGACGTTGACTCTCGCCGCTCAGAATGCGGTGCTCCTCCTCCGAGACGAGCTGACGCAGCGGCAGTTGGCGATCGCGTGCAAACTTCAGCCCTGTATTATATAGCTCCAGGAGCAGCAGCTGCATAGATGTCCCGCTGATGCCCTCGTCCATATTGCGTTCCACGATCTCCTCGACGAGGCCGAGGATCGTCTCCGTTCCATTGGTCTTCAGCGCATTGAGCAGCTTGTACTCCTCCAGATAGCTAAGCGAGTACGCCTCGCTTGCCGGCATGTCGGCAGCCGTGACTACGACGAGGTCCTCATCCGCAACCGCGCGCGCCAGTGCCATCCGGGCATCATCGAGCGATTCCGAGAGACCTTCGACGCTCGGATATAGCTTGCCTACGCCAATCGCAAGTCTGTAATAGCGCAGATCGTAAGCAAAGGTCTCACGCAGGCTGTCCAGACAATCATCCAGCGTATGGCGCTCGCCTTCATGTCTCAGATTGACCATAACGACGTAGAAGCGTGGCTGCGCCTCAACGATATGCGCCGTCAGCCGCTGCGCGAAGACGCTGCCAATCACTCGCTTCAGCTTCTCGAAGATGACCTCCCGCTCGATATCCTGCACCTCGCGATCGAAGGCCTCCTTCAGGTCAAAGCGAATACAAATGCACATATACTGTCCCATCGAAAAGCCGATGCCTTGCATAATCCGCTCATAGTGCGCCGGCTTATAGCCCTGGACGATGTGTCGGAATACATTGTCCAGCAGCACCCCAGAGAATGTCTCGCGCTCACGCTCTTGATCAAGGATCGTCTGGATCGGACTGTACAGCCTCTTGCTGAAGACAAATGAGAGGGCGACGCCCGCCGCCACGAAAATGACGCAGAACCAGGAGATCAGCTGCAGGATGCCGCCGGCTTGCTCGGCATAGAGCCGCTTCGGCGCCAGGGAGTAATAGCTCCAGCCATAATCCGAGATGAGCCGGCTGACCAGATAATCAACACCCGCCAGCCGCACTTCCACAGATGAGCTGGCCCATGACATGCCTAGGATCGCTTGTGCTTCGCCCTCGATATCAGATGCAATAAGGTTGCCTTCATAGTCCGCAACGATGTAGCGCATCGAGGCATCCAGCGCATTGGCACGCAGCGTGTCGAGGATCGTCCGTGTCGGAATCGTCACGACCATGACTGCCTGGTGGCCGCGTACATACTGCTTGGAGATGATCGGGACGACGGGGTAGCTGCGCCCGCTCTGCTGCTTGTCGACCCGGGTCGGCGCCAGCATGCGGAAGCTTTGCCTGAGATGGACCAGCTCATCCCAATACGACTCGTCATATCGCTCGAACACATTGAACCGATTGAAGAACAGGTCATAGTCCTCGGTTCCCGTGCTGGAGTATACGAGCTCGCGATCGATATACACAAACATATCGTCGATCGACGGACTCAGGATTTGACGGCTCGAAGCCAGGACATTGGTGATGCTCGTGGTCCGCGCTTTCTCCGCCTCTGTCTTCAGCCCGGCAGGCACCAGCAGCTGTTGGACCGACTCATTCATGAAAAAGTTGATCGCCACCCGTTCCGTTGTCCGCAGATAGCCATCGACCGAGGTGGCAGAGAAGCCCAGCTGCGAGTCGAGCGTCTCGACCAGCTTGCTCTTGTGTACGCTGAGATTGGCGAAGTACACCAGGAAGCCGATGACCGCAAGAGGCACCAGGGTCAGTAAAAAATAAGCCAGCATGCGAAAATAAAGCGGTTTCAACATTAGCTGATGACGAATCTTCCGAATCCACAATACGTTGCCCATCGCCGCGCCCCTCTTTCTAATGTGTGTGAACCGCTATCCGTCTTACCCATGAATAGCAAGACAAAAGTATCCCATTGCGCTTGAGCTGCGAATGGGATACTTTTGTCTTGCTGCGTCTGCGTCGCTTTGCCGACGAGCGCTTACGTCAACAACACTTCCTTGCCTTCACGAGCGGATTCGTAGATGGCGAGGATGACGTTGACCGCCTTCTTCGCTTCTTCCCCGCCCACCATCGGCTCGCGGTCCTCGCGGATCGCCCGGATCATATCTTCAATTATATGGGTATGACCATGCAAAATGATATCAGATAAATTTCCCATCCCATCCAGGTTCTCGGGTCTGGGTGCAGCATCGTCCATCATGTCCCACTTCTTGATGCCGCTATCGTCGAGGATGATCGTCCCCCGCTCGCCGTGCAGCTCGAATCGCGTATCCTGAGCCGGATAGACCGAGGTCGCGCCCTGGATGACGCCGAGCGCGCCGCTGCGGTAACGTATGACGGCCACCGCCGTATCCTCCACCTCAATGTCTCGCACCAGCGCGGCTGAGCGGGCGTAGACGGAGGCGATGTCGCCCATCATCCATTGCAACAGATCGATGCCGTGGATGCCCTGATTCATCAGCGCGCCGCCGCCATCGAGCGCCCAGGTGCCGCGCCAGCCCGCGCTGTCGTAATATGCTTGCGTCCGATGATACTTCATATAGACATCACCGAGCACCAGCTTGCCGAGCGCACCGCTGCGCACGGTCTCGCGGATCGCCGCCGCCGCAGGCAGCGTCCGGCGCTGATAGACGACTCCCAGCTTGACCTGCCGAGTCTGGGCTGCCCTGATCATCGCATCCATCTTCGCTGTCGTAATCTCCATCGGCTTCTCGGTCAGGATATGCTTGCTCGCCTCCGCTGCCTCGATGGCGAACGGCGCATGCAAGCCGCTCGGCAAGCAGATGTGGATCAGATCGATATCGTCGCGTCGCAGCATCGCCTGATAATCGCTGTACGTATCAACCACGCCGAACTCCCCGGCGAACGCTCGGAGCTGCTCGGGATTATGATCGCATACAGCAGCCAGCTCCGCATCGGCGATACGAGCGATTGCCTGCGCATGGCTGCGGGCGATCGTCCCGGCGCCAACGATGCCGATCCGCATCGGTAATCGTGAATCTCTCATAGGCAGACAGCTCCTGTTCGGCTATTCATTCGATTTATACACACTGAGACCGCTCTTGATCGTCTGCCGCACCCGGTATGCCCCGTCGCGCTCGACGAGCAGCGTCAGGTCCGCCGGCGCGCCCGGCTCGAGCCCGCGTGCCTGAGGCATCGCGAGCTGCTCGGCCGGACGGACCGACGCCATATCCCAGGCCTCCGCCAGCCCGGCGATCCCGCGACTGACGAGATGCCGGACCCCGTAGAGGAGCGGCGAAGCGGAGCCGGCCAGCAGCCGCTCGTCGCTATGCAGGTGGAGCCGTCCCTCCGCCGTCAGCACGACATCGCCGCCGACCGGCATCCGGTATTGGCCGGGAGCCATCCCGCACAGTTGCACCGCGTCGCTGACGAGGATCATCTGCGGCCCCTTCACCCGATAGACGACCCGCAGCACCGAGTCGGGCAGGTGATGGCCGTCGGCGATGACGCAGCAAGCCAGCCGATCATCGGCGAGCTGGGTCCATAACCCGTTCGGATGACGAGGCAGCATCGTCGCGACGCCGTTGCCGAAGTGCGTCGACATCGCCGCGCCCGCAGCCGCCGCAGCCTCCAGCTGCTCTGGCGAGGCTGCCGTATGGCCGAGCGAGACGACGATGCCCGCTGCCCGGCAGGCGCGGATGAAGTCGAGACTGCCCTCCCACTCCGGCGCCATCGTGACGAGGCGGAGACGCCCGCCGCTAGCCGCGTTCCACCGCTGCAGCCGCTCCCAGTCCGGGGCTTGCACATGCTCGGCGGGATGGGCGCCCTTGGCCCCCGGCTCGCCGGAGATGAACGGCCCCTCGAGATGGATGCCGACGACCGAGTCGGTCAATGGCCCTGGCTGCGCGAGTGCAGTGGCGATCAGCGACAGAGAGCGCTCGATTCGCTCCGACGAGTTGGTAATGACGGTAGGACAGTAGGACGTCACGCCATGCCGCCACAGCGACTCGGTGATCCGGGCTGTCGCCGCCGCCTCCGCTGCCTCGCCATTGAAGTCGTCGCCGGCCATTCCGTTCACTTGCAGGTCGACGAAGCCCGGTCCGATCCAGGGCAGCTCGCCGTCATCCCCGACATATTCGATCTCTCTAACCTCGGCGATCATCCCGCCGCAGACAGCGACCAGGACGCATCGGCCGCTGCGGTAGTGTCTGCCGATGACGGACAGCTCGCCGGGACTAGACATCGCTGCCCTGCCGCGAGAGGGTGTCATAGGATTCATGGTCGACATACAGCGTGCAGTGCGGATGCTGTCTGAGGATCGTCGACGGACATGCCTCGCCGATCGGCCCTTCGAGCGTCCGCATCACGGCCTGGCGCTTGGTCGGACCGGGCACGCTGCAGAACAGCGCCTTGCCGGCGAACAGCGCAGGCACGGTCAATGTCATCGCATGCGTCGGCACCTCGCCGAGCGCTGCGAAGCATTTGTCATTCACCTGTTGAACCCGGCAAGCCTCCTCCAACTCGACGACCTTCACCGGGAGCGGGTCCCGAAAGTCGGCGACAGGCGGGTCGTTGAAGGCGATATGTCCGTTCTCGCCGATCCCGAGCAGCACCATATCGATCGGCGCCTCTGCCAGCAGCTGTCCATATTGTCTGCACGCCTCCTCCGGATCATCGCCGCCATCCAGGTAGTGGACCTGCCGCAACGGCACATGCCGGAACAGATGCCGCTCCAGGAAGCGGCCAAAACGCTGCTCCGCCTCTGCCGGCAAGCCGATGTATTCGTCCATATGGAAGGCCGTCACACGCGACCAGTCAATATCTGGCGCGGCGATCAGAGCGGCCAGCATCTCCAGCTGAGATGGCGCAGCCGCGAAGACGACCCGCACCTCCTCCTGCGTTGCGAGCAGCTCCCGCAGATACGCTGTCGCCTCCTCGGCGGCCAACCGTCCCAGCGTCTGCCGATCCGGCGCTACGACGACATTCAGCGCGTCGACGCGGAATCGTTGTTCGCTTCCGTTTCCTTGCTTCATCTTGCTGCCTCCTCTGCCCTTGGGGGCATTACTTAATCCCCTTAAGCATAGCGCAGCCGAGCGCAACCGCTCATGTCTGCGAGTGTCCGGTTTGGTGCCCGGCATGACTGTCGCTGACCGCGCCCTGCAGCATCCGTCGGTATTGCTCCGGCGACAGCCCGGTCCGCTTCTTGAAGGTGCGGGAGAAGTGGGAGGCGTCCTTGAAGCCGCTCAGATGACCGACCTCAGTGACAGAGCGGCTCGCGTCGACATGGAAGTGTACCTTGGCCTCGGCGATCCGACGCCGCATAATGTAATCGAACAACGTCTCATTGGTATAACGCTTGAACAGCTTCATCAGGTAGGACTTGCTCACATGCATCTGGGCGGCGATCGCCTCGGCGCTCAGATCGTCGGCGAACTGACGATCGATGTAGGACAGCACGCGATGCACGAGCTGCTCCGACTCGCTTGGCGCCGATCTGCGGGCATCGGCCGTCTCCTCGAAGCGCGTATAGATGAACAGGAGGATCTCATAGAACTTCATGTTGCGACGATTGCGCGCGACCGCCGTGCCGCCATGCCGCAGCTCGTCGAGCTGCCGCAGCAGCAGCTCGAACTCCGCCTGCACAGCGCCCTCAAGCGTCCAGCGGTAGCTGGTCAGCACCTGGAACGGCCGGCACAGATCGACCATCCCCGGCATGAGCGTGTAGCTGCGCAGCGCCTCGCGCTCGAACATAATCGTCGAGCGGATATACCGCTGACTCTCGTCCATGATTGGGCCATGCTCGCGGATGCCGTTCATGACGAGCAGGTCGCCAGGCTGCAGGTCGATCAGCTCGCCGCCGAGCAGGTACTGGCATTTGCCGCTGTGGAAGTAGTAGATCTCGTTGGCCGTATGCGAGTGGATATACGGCCGCAGATTCGAGTCGAGCCTGTAATTAAACGTATCGTATTCCTGCATCAGCATCGTGAGTCTGCCTCCTGTCCGCCCGCGCCGCCCTCGGGCGACTTTGATGCTTTGATTATACACGATCCCGCCCATGAATAAAGGCATGGCCCCTTCAGTTTCCTGAAGAGCCATGCCTCGTCTGGAGCTTGCTGCCCCTTTATTTTGCCGCATTCAGTTCGTGTTCATTCTGATGGAGCTCCTTGATCATCCGTTGCATCATGTAGCCTTCGTGGTTGCCTAGTCCCTTGCGGTTGTCCTGAATGATCATACGTCCGATGTTACGTTTCAGAATCTCGCTTTTCCGTGCCAGCATCTCATGATAAGTCACAGTTTCTCAGCTCCCAATCCGTTTGTCTTCTATCTGTAGGCGCCGCCCTCGCGGCACATCTATAAGTATAAAAGACCTTGCAGGAAAAGGAAAATCGGCTGCGCGCCGCTGAGAAGTCACGCCAAGCGCTCTCGCCCAATCTCCCGGAGTGAGCGCGAACAGTCGCAATCATCCGCCTGTATCCGCCGGATTATGATATGAAATGCAGTTGAAGCTACAGTCTACTCCTCGTCCTGCGCTCCCAGGCTCAGTCCGGCTTGCCGATCGCCCGGATCTCCTGCAGCGTCTCCTCATCGAGGACGACGTCGATGGCCGGCAGCACGCCGAGGATATGATCCGGCTTGCGGACGCCGACGATCGCGCTGGTGACGGCCGGATGCGCCAGGTCGTAAGCTACCGCAAGCTGGGGCACGGTAATATCGTAGCGAGCGGCGATCCCCTTCAACTGCTCGACGCGGTCGACGTTGCGGCGCAGTCCCTCGCCGGTATGCGCTGCCGAACGGGAGCGCCAGTCGCCATCCTCGAAGGTCGTCTCGTACGTATACTTGCCCGATAGCAGTCCCGACGTCAGCGGGCTGTAGGCGACGACGCCGATGCCATGCTCGAGGCAGAACGGCAGCAGCTCCTTCTCCGCGTTGGGACGCAGGATAGAGTATGGCGGCTGCAGCGCGTCCACATGCCGTACCGTAAGCGAAGCCTCGAGCAGCGGCACGGTGTAGTTGCTCACCCCGACATAGCGAACCTTGCCGTCCTGCACGAGACGATCCATCGCCCGCATCGTCTCCTCCGCCGAGGCGTTATTCTCGGTATCGGGCCAATGCATCTGGTACAGGTCGATGTAGTCGGTGCCAAGCCGGCGCAGCGAAGCCTCCGCTTCCCGCAGGATCGAGTCGTAGGTGCCGTTGCGGGACACCGTACCCTGCTCGTCCCAGACGAGTCCGCACTTGGTCGCCAGGACGACGCGCTCGCGGTCGGCGCCGAGCGCCTTGCCGATGATTTCCTCGGAGTAGCCGAGTCCGTAGATAGCCGCCGTGTCGTAGAAAGTAATGCCGGCATCGAGCGCCGCGCGCACGCTGTCATGCGACAGCCGATCGTCCTGCTCGCCCCAGCTGCTGGCCCACCCCGCGCCTCCGATCGCCCATGCGCCGAAGCCGATCGCCGAGATTTCCGGTCCGTTTTTGCCTAGCTTGCGATATTGCATGTGTTCATCTCCCTTCCGTATTCGATCCCTTATATTATGAATACTCCCGCCACTTGCCGATGCTGACGCTGGCTGAAGTGGGGGTTTCAGATGTCTCAACCTGATGTTCTCAGGATGCTTAACACCTGTGGAGTTGACACGTTGACGGACTGGTTACCGTCCAACTCCTCTATCCCATCCCTACGTTTGGCACGTACGTTTGGGAATACTTTGCGCAG
>Ga0160452_100593_pt1 | contig 20255 bp, 16 predicted proteins | sample HID1971I_E6MG_FD_108230 | JGI IMG/M metagenome (GOLD analysis project Ga0160452, IMG submission 108230) | Enriched millipede-associated microbial communities from UW Madison campus, WI, USA - HID1971I_E6 MG | ecosystem: Host-associated > Arthropoda: Insects > Digestive system > Unclassified ...
ACTGGGTCAGCCTGTGGACGATGGGACTGAATCAGAGCACTCACGGCACCTGGCATACGAATGCAATCTGCAATCTGCATCTGGCAACCGGCGCAATCTGTCGATCCGGCAGCGGACCGTTCTCCCTGACAGGACAGCCTAATGCGATGGGCGGGCGCGAGATGGGATATATGGGACCCGGGCTGCCCGGTCAGCGCTCGGCGCTCTCCCCTGACGAGCGCGCCTACATGGAGCGTCTGTGGGGCGTCCCGGCCGGCACGATCCGCGCCGAGGGAGGCAGCGGCACGATCGCCATGTTCGATGAGATGCGGCAAGGCAAGATCAAGGCGTGCTGGATCATCTGCACCAACCCGATCGCCACCGTCCCGCACCGCAGCGGCGTCATCGAAGCGCTGGAGGCTGCAGAGCTAGTCATCGTACAGGATGTATACCGCGACACGGAGACGACCGCCTATGCCGATATCCTGCTGCCCGGCGCCCTGTGGGCCGAAGCGGAAGGGATCATGATTAATTCCGAACGCAATCTGACGCTCATGCAGCGGGCGGTCCCGCCGCCCGGCGAAGCGATGGCGGACTGGCAGATCATCGCCGCCGTCGCTCGCGAGATGGGCTACGGGGAAGCCTTCGCCTACAGCAGCGCCGAGGAAGTGTTCCTCGAGCTCCGGCAAGCCTGGAATCCGCAGACCGGCTACGATGTGCGGGGCGTGACCTATGAGCGATTGCGACAACAGCCAGTCCAGTGGCCTGCGCCGCCGGACGATCCCATGCCCCGGCATCCGATCCGATATCTGAACGACGGCGTCAGCCAATCGCTATGGACACGCGAAGACGGCGTTCAGCCGCGTCTGGCGTTCGCGACGGCTGATCGGCGGGCCCGCTTCCTCCCCAGACCTTATCTGCCGCCCGCCGAGCTGCCGGATGACGACTACCCGCTGGTACTGAATACCGGCCGACTGCAGCATCAATGGCATACGCTGACCAAGACCGGACGGATCGACAAGCTAAACCGGCTGAACCCGTCCCCCTTCCTCGAGCTGCATCCCGACGATGCGCACCGGCTCGGGATAGAGGACGGCGATACGGTCGAGATCGTCTCCAGGCGCGGCGTCGCTCGGCTGCCGGCCGCAATCTCCGAGCGGTCGCAGCCCGGTACCTGCTTTGCGCCATTTCACTGGAACGACCGCTTCGGCGAAGCGCTTGCGATCAATGCCGTCACGAGCGAGGCGGTCGACGACATTTCATTCCAGCCCGAGCTGAAGCATTGCGCCGTCGCGCTGACCCTGGTTGCCAAAGCGCAAGCTCGGCAGGAGTCTGTCATACCATCTGCGGTCCCGGCCGCAATAGAGGAGGAGATCGTCATGGCCAAAGTCGATGCAATGGCGGCGTTGCTCGGTATCGAGAAGTCATCCGGACTGACCCTGGACACCCATGAGAAGTGGTATGTTGCGGGATTCATCAACAGCCTGCGAACCGATGAAGAACGATCGGCGCAAGGCGTCCCTGTGCTGCCTGAGAGCGCGCCGCTCGAGATTGCCAAGCGCCATTGGGTTGATGGCATGCTCGCGGGCATCTACTCGCGCATCTATCCCGCTGCGACAACCTATCCCCAGCCAGCAGTCTCTCAAGCGCCGCGTCTGCAAGACAAGCCGCCGGTTACGATCGTCTGGGCTTCACAGACCGGCAATGCCGAAGGTTTGGCTGCTGTCTGCGCCGCGCGCCTGCAACACGCCGGACACGAGGTCAGGCTGGTCGAGATGGACAGCTTTGCGATGAGCGACCTGCCCAAGACGCGGCTGTTGCTCGCCCTCGCCAGCACCTTCGGCTCCGGCGAGCCGCCGGACAATGGCACGTCCTTCTGGCAGTTGCTGAACGCTAGCAATGCTCCTAAGCTGACCGGGGTCCGTTATGCCGTGCTGGGGCTCGGCGATTCGAGCTACGAGCAATTTTGCGGCTTCGGCCGCCTGCTCGATGCCCGCTTGTCTGAGCTCGGAGCCACGCGATTGTGCGAACGGGTCGATGCCGACACCGACTATGAGAGCCGCGCGGATCTCTGGATGACGAGCCTGGAGCCGCTGCTGCTCGCCGAGCCTGCGGGCCACGGCAGCGCCCCGGCCGCAGCTCTCTATACGCGCAAATCCCCCTACTCTGCTCCGCTGCTCTCAAGCCGGAGGCTGCAAACGGGCCCCTCCAACAAAGAAACGCGACAGTATGTGATCGGACTGGGAACATCCGGGCTCGTCTATGAGCCGGGGGATGCGCTCGGCGTCTGGCCGACCAACTGTCCCGAGCTGGTCGAGGAAATCCTCGCGAGTACAGCGCTATCCGCCGACAGCCCTGTGCCCGTCAAGGGCCTCGGCGAGCTGCCGCTCGCCGAGGCGCTGCTCCGGCATGCCGAGCTGACTCGGATCGCGCCGGCGATGCTGCGATTCGTCTGCGAGCTGTCCGGCAGCGCCGAGCTCGCCGCGCTGCTCGAGCCGACGCGAGCCTCCGAGCTTAAGTCGTGGCTATACGGACGCCAGATCGCCGATCTGCTGCGGGCGTATCCGATCCGGCCCGCCGCCGCCGCCTTCTTCGCCGCGCTCAAGCCAATACAGCCTCGCTTGTACTCGATCTCCTCGAGCAGCAAAGCTCATCCCGGCGAGGCGCATATCACCGTATCGACTGTCCGCTACACCTGTGGAGAGCGATCGCGCAAAGGCAGCTGCTCCAGCTTCCTCGCCGATCGGGTCGCAGCCGGTGAGGAGATCCCGATCTTCATCCAGCCCAATCCGCACTTCCGCGTGCCGGCCGATCCGGAGACAGCGATGATCATGATCGGTCCAGGCACCGGAGTCGGGCCGTTCCGCGGCTTCCTGGAGGAGCGCAAGGCGACGGGCGCGACGGGCAAAAACTGGCTGTTCTTCGGCGAGCAGCATGAAGCGGTCGACTTCTACTATAGGGAGGAGCTCGAGCTGTTGCTCCGGGAAGGCTGGTTGACCCGGCTAGACACTGCCTTCTCCCGCGACCAGGAGGAGAAGATCTATGTCCAGCACCGTATGCTGGAACAGGGAGCCGAGCTGTGGAGCTGGCTCAAAAACGGGGCGCATGTGTATATCTGCGGCGACGCATCAGCGATGGCCAAAGAGGTCGATGCCGCGCTCCGCGCAATCATCCGCCAACATGGCGGGATGAGCGCCTCCGAATCCGACACTTACCTCAAGGTGATGGCCCAATCTCGCCGATACGCGCGAGATGTCTATTGAAACGAATCATCAACGCGAGCAAGCTCCATATCCATCGCTGGATACGGGGCTTGCTCGCTTCTAGACTGTCCGCTCCTTATGTCCTAGCTGATCAAGCCATTGCAGGCACGCGCGAGCCCGCAGTCGCCAGCTGTTGCTGAGCGCATAACGTCGTCTTGCCAACGCATCGCCCGGGGTCTCCAGTCGATGCCGGATCTGCGCCAGCACCGCGCTTCGATCGGCGCCGATCTCGACCATCTCCCCCATCTCCCGACACTCGGGAAGATCGGTAGAGACGACCGGCTTCCCGGCAGCCAGATATTCATACACCTTGATCGGATTGGCCGCAAGCGTCGCCGGCTGCGGCAGGAAAGGCACCAGACAGACGTCGAGATGCGCCAGATACGTCGATAGCTGCCCATGCGGGCGCAGGCCGAGATAATGGACCCCCGCCATACCTGCCAGCTCGCAGCGGCGGCCCAGCGTCGCGCCGATGATGACGACCTCTGCGCCGACGCCTCGCCTGCCGGCGATACTCGCCAGCAGCCCCGCATCGACCCAAGGCGCCCATGCGCCGATGTACCCGACGAGCGGCCGTCCTGACCGCGGCAAGTCTCTCGGCCACGCCGGAGGTTGCGTCCGGGCTGCGGACAGATGGAGCCCCATATCCTCGTCATAGCCATTGCGCAACAGCAGCCGGGGCTTGTCGGGATAACGGGAAGCCAGGCGGCGATCGAGTCTTGCTGAGGAGCATACGATGCCGTCTGCTGCGCGCGCCATAGCCTCCTCCTGCGGATACCATTGCGGGAAGTCGTCGGCGCAATCGTAGACGATCCGGTCCGCCTCATAGCGCTGCAGCCGCGAGGCCATCCCCGGCCAGCCGCACCAGAGGATCAACTCGTCGGCTTCGGCGCGCACACGAGCATAGTCCTGACGCAGCCACCGCTCGTGGTCCTTGACGATGTACAAGCCCGGCTCCTCGGGCCATGCCATCACCTTCGCCCCCTTCTGCACCGTGCGATTGCAATAGTAGACACGGCAGCCGTGACGGGCGAACTGCTTCATCAGCTGCTGCGGACGCTGGGTCATCCAGTCCCAATCGAGCAACGGCGGAAAAATTATTGTTCGCATACACGGATTCCTCCCTTTCCACATATACCTATAACAACTACTCAAAGAGCAGGAGAGCTGACCATGCGGGTACTACTGCTGGATGCGCAGCGGCCGGCGCTTCGACTGGCCATCGAAGCAAAGCTGCGCGCCGCCAACAGCTGGACGGTGATCGCGTCCAACGACGAGCCAGGGCTGTTCCTCACATCCCAGCTCGCAGAGCTGCAGGATCCCTTCTGCGTCATCTTACGCGGGACCGACCAGATCGGCGACGGCTTCGCGGCGTCTGTCGAGTCCTGGCTGTCACAGATCCCACCCGACTCGCCCGGATTGGCGCTGCGTTGCTCGGACGACTGCGAGCCGGTCCCCGTCGTCTGGCGGTTGAGCGCGATCCGTCGGGCAGGATGGGCATCCCCAGCCTCCCTGCCGTGGCGTTCGCTCATCTTGACGGAGCTCTATGGCAGATTGGGCGGCAAGCAGACCTGGCACATCCGCAGCAGTGGGCAGCTGTTCAGCCTCGGCAGAGCGGCAGGCGGCTCTGAATCGCATGCATTGGCCAGGATCGGCGCCATGCTGTCCGCCGTACCGCCAGTCCGCTCGGCGGCGGCAGCGCCCCGTATCAGCATCGTCCTCTGCACCTACAATGATGCGACTCATCTACCGCTAGCGATCCGCAGCGTTATCGTCCAGGAGACAGCGGATTGGCAGCTCATCCTCGTCGATGACGGCTCCGAGGACGAGACCGCCCGCCTCCTTGACAGCTATCGGGAGGATCCGCGCATCCATTTCATCCGCCACGAGTCCAATCGAGGCAAGAGCGCTGCTCTCAATACCGCTTTGGCTGCCGTCGAAGCGCCATGGCTGCTGGAGCTCGACGCAGATGATTGGCTCGATCCACAGGCCTTGACAAGCTTGCTCCGACATGCCGAAGCCGCCTCCGCAGAGACGGCTCTGATCTATGGCGTACATGAGGAATGGCGAGAGACGCGGAGCGGCGGACTGCGATACACCGGCAGACGATCGCCCGCTCCGCATCGTCGCCAACTGCTCGGTACCGGTTATCCGGTAGCGCCTCGATTATACCGCACTGCAATGTTGCGAGAGAGCGGCGGCTGGCCTGTCGACGATCCGTATGGCGGCCGTCTCTACGAGGACTTCCGGATGCTGCTCGAGCTCGGCCGGCGCTACCGTCTGCTCGATTGCGGCGAATGCTGTTACCATCGGCGCTGGAGACGCTCCGGCATCAGCTCGCGCCATCGGGAGCAGTTCGTCGCTTGGGCAGACTGGCTGGCAGAGCAAGAGAGGCTAGGCTGCAGGCAAACGGAAGTACGTGACGTTAGCGAGTAGGAGCGTCAATCGCTCTGTCGGCTCGATGTAGGATGGGTTCTCGGCATCGATGGTGCAATAGCCTTCGTCAGCAGCGATCAGGATGCCTTCGACGAATTGATTGGGCAGGAAAGCTTCGATCCGGCTTCCGATGCGCGACTCCAAAAATTCATATAGATTCATCATACGATACCAACCTCCTGCTGCACCGGGGATATAGTGAGAATCGAGCGAATCGGAATGAGCACTTCATCTCCGGATGCTTCGACGACCAGGATGAAGTCCGTACCGACCAGTGTCAGTACGCCGGTAATGGCGCCTGCCTCGACCGAAACATTCACTTCTTGACCAACCAGCGACTCCAGAAAAGCGATTACCTGAGGATCGGTTGCACTTCCTGGCAGCCCCTGCGGGCCTTGCGGGCCTTCCGGTCCTCGCAAGCCTTGGATGCCTTGCGGACCGACAGGACCAGGCAGTCCCTGGATGCCTTGTGGACCGGCAGGACCTTGAGGTCCGGCAGGACCTTGAGGTCCAACTGGTCCTTGAGGTCCCGCCGGACCCCGGTGACCTCTGTGCCCGCGGACGCTTTTGCACGGTTTATGCAGATGATGTTTTTTCTTTTTGCGCACAACCCACGTTTTGTGTTTCAGTCCATGGCCATGACTCTTCCTTTTCGGCTTGCTGTGAGAGGAACATCCTTTTTTGACGATTTTGACGACAACCTTCTTTTTGCGTGTACAGGTTTTCTTGGCCGGCTTGCAGACTAATGTTCTCGCGCATGCCATAAGTTTATACACACCTCTTCCTTTCGAGTGATAGTGCTATTGTATGTCTGCGTTGCCTTGCGGCAACGGGGACAAACGCTCAAATATCTTGCTAGTTACTGCATTGCTATACTGGGACATGCAATCGCGAGCGCAACGCTTCGATAATAAGACGATATCGCATCGCCCAGCTCTGCTGCTGGAGCCAGCGATCATTTGCTTCATCGTCGAATTTCGTTGCCTCGGAGAGCACCTGCGGCAGCAGTCGTTTCCAATCCTGCAATCCTCTGCCGATCCAGACATGGGGTACCTGGCGCACTTCAGGCAAGTCGGTCGAGAGCACCTTTTTGCCGCTCGCCAAATATTCATACATTTTCACCGGGTTGGCAGCGACCGTTATTTCATTGATCTTAAACGGGATGAGGCAAGCATCAAAGTAGTATAAATAGTTTGGCAGCTCCTCATAGGTTCGGTAACCGACATAGTGAAGATTGGCAATCGAGCGGTCGACCGTGGCTGCATATTCGACGCCAACGATGACGAAATTCACCTCAGGGTAGTAGCGCGCCAGTTGATGGATAAGCGACTGGTCCACCCAATGCGCCCAGGCGCCCACAAAACCGGCGATCGGTCCGCACAGGTCCCGCAGCTCCGTAGGCTTGGGCGGAGAAGCGCGGCGATGCCGCCGGAAATGGTCAATATCGCAGCCATTGGGAACAAGCAGCGACGGCGTATCCGGGTAGCTGCGCGCGATCTGCCGCTGCAACGCCCTCGCGCTCGTCACCACCATATCCGCACGCTTGACCATCAAATCCAGGTAAGGCGCCCATTCCGGGATATCGTCCACATAATCATAGATGACCAGATCGGGCTCATATTGGTCGACGAAGGCGTATAGTTTGGACCAGGACACCCAGATGATGATCTGTCTTCCCTGTCGTTTGAGTTCGGGGATCTTGGTGTGGATAAATGCGATGTTGTCCTGAACCAGATTGAGATTGTCCTGCAGGGCCAAGATCTCACTCTCGGGAAGCTGCGTCTTGTTGCAATAATAGACCTCGTGCCCATGGCGAGCGAACTGCTCCATCAACTGCTGTGGACGCTGCTTCATCCAGTTCCAGTCAATCGTCGGCGGATAGATGATGACCGGCGGTCCCTCTCCAGGCGCCGAAGGCAGCGACGTATGCGTCGGCAGGAACATCGGCTGGACATCCTTAAATTCAAGACTGACAGAGCTCATGGACTCCCTCCTCCACTATATTGTTGATAGATGCGCTCCAACTGGTCCGTGCACGCCCTCAGGTCGTAGAATCTGGTGATAATCTGAGGGCCAGCCGTCGCCAAGGCTTCGCGTGCGTCTCTATCGCGGGCGAGATGCTCCAGCTCGCCAATTAGCGCTTCGTCCTCGTATGGAGCGAATCCGCTCACCTCGCCGAGGATCTGATCATGTGTCGTCTCCGAGATCGGACCAGCGAAGCCGTGGCGCATCCCGTAGACCGCAGTGCCGCAAGCCATCGCCTCCATGGCCGCGCGTCCGCACGCCATCACCAGATCGGCGGCATTCATATAGTCGGACACGTCCTGACGATGGCCCGCCACCAGAATGCGCAGACCGTGGCTCTGATGGGCCCGCGTCGCCTCGCTCGCATGCTCCTCCACTTCATGCGCATGAGCGCCTAAGCCGACGATAATCAGGTTCAGCCCATCCAGACGCTGTGCGAGACTTCCGGCGCAGCGAATCAGTTGCAGTACCGCATGCTGCTTGCCATCCGCCAACCGACACACTGTGGCGAGAGTGAAGGCATCGGGCGCCAAGCCGTTGCGGAGCTGCCATGCTCGTTTCTCCTCCATCGACACGGGAGCAAAGGCCGCCATATCGATGCCGTTGGGGATAACGATAACTTTTTCGGGATGTGCCGCCGTTCGCAGCAGTTGCTTGCTCACCCGCTGATCGACGGCGATGATCTGCTGGATCTGGCTGCTCGTGCTATAACCGGTAGTCGAGCGATCAAGGCCAAAGTCATATTGGCCGTGTACGGTGACGATATAGGGCTTCGGATTGCGGCTGACGAGCTCTGCTCCCTTGACTATCGCCTCAAACGGGTGCGCATGCACAATATCCGGGTTGAAGTTGCGGACGAGGGCATCGGCATCAAGCTGCACATCCCAGAGGACAAAATGAAATCTCCCCTGTTTGTCGCAGATCTGTGCCAGCAGCTCAGGTGCGATCGAGGCTGCAGCCAGACGAATCTCGTAGCCGCGCCGCAGCAGCTCGTTGATCTGCGTAATGATATGCGTCTCCAGTCCTCCAGCTATCAGGTTATCGGCGAGCAGTAGTATTTTCATCGCAGTTTCCGCCTTCCGTCATGGCAACGCCTGGAGGATCTCCGCCACGCGGCGTTCATACGTATGATATTTGTGGACATGCTTCATGCCTTGCTCCGCGACCCAGGCTCGCGCTTTAGCACGGGGCAGGTAAAACTTCATGAGCTCTACCGTCTCCCCATAGCTCGATGAGGCGACCAGATGCTTGTGATTCTCAAACATCGAGGTGATTGCCTTCGTCCGCTGGGTGAGCAGAAAGCCGCCGCAGCCGAGCACCTCGAAGGTACGCATCGATTGCATCGTTGCCGAGTCGACGATCGAGTGCAGGCCGAGGACGATCTTGGCAGAGCTGTATAGAGGACCCGTGCGCTCATGAGCCAGGTATCCTTTTTGCACCGTATCAGGTAACGTATAGGCGTGCTTCGGATTGCCCCAGTCCATTCCGTACACCGCAAGATTGGCGCTGCGGTCGATGAAGGGCTGGATAATATAGCGGTATGCAGCGATACGAGGCTTGAAGACGTTGTAATTGTTGCCGATATGAACGGCATCGAGCTTTGCCAGCTCTGGCTCTACAGGATAACGGTGGTAGTAATCGGGATCGATCGCGAAGGGAATGCAAATGGCGCGATGTCCGTTGCGCTTGTAGTTGTCGAGCATCTCCACGCATGGCGTCAAGCTGAGCACGGATCTGGCCGCCCATGTCATTGCCATCCCTGCATTGGCAACCGGGTCCTCGATCGCCCAGTAGATATGAGGGATCGAGGTCTGCTCGAGGATCGGGAAAATGATGTCTTGATGCGCAACACCCGAGTCCGTGAATAGATAGTCCGGCTTGAAGGCGTCGATCTTCCGGCGCAGACCATCTGACGTCTGCTCGGGCACCTCCAGTCTGTCGGTTTGCCAGCCATGCTTCTCAAAACCGGGCTGCATGCCATACTTGATGATCGGTGCCGGGTTCGTGAACAGAATCTTCACATCGCAGCCTCCTTTGGAATCGGCCCCTCTATGAAGAGGGATAGGTGCTATATCCTATTCCTGCCGTCGCTGACGGCAACGGCAGACGCCTGACCATGCCAAAAACACTGCGGCGCAACCATGGGGTTGCGCCGCAGTGTCAGGGGATGTCGCTATAGAAGCCAAACTACTAAAACCGTCCCGAACGGAAAATCGCGAAAATAAGCCACATAAATAGAAGCAATGCGATGATCGCCCCGATCTCAATGACCGGGATGCGCCAAAGCATCGTGTCCGAATTGCTAAGCGCCGACCCGATGATAAGACCGACCATAACGATGCTAAGCGAGAGCAGGACGATACTAAAAGAAAGCCGGTTGCTAATCCGGTCCATCTTTTTCATCAGGTCCTCGACCTGAGGGGATGCGACCTCGATGCGCAGCTTGCCGCGTCGCAGCAAAGCCGACACCTGCTTCAGACTGAGCGGAACCTCGCTCAACAGATCGAGATAGTCGGGCAGATCCTCCGCCCAGTTTTTTAGCATCTGTCGCGGACTAAGCCGTTCGAGCAGCAGTTTTTTGCCGAACGGCTCGGCCACGTCGAATACGCTGAAGCCGGGATGCAGCGCGGATACGACCCCTTCCATCGTCAGTAAGCTTTTGCCGAGCAGCGTCATCTCGGCTGGCAGCCGGATCCGATGCTGGAAAGCGACGGCGAATAGATCGTTGACGGCCTCGCCCAGACTGACCTGATTAAGCGGCACTTTGTAATATTTTTCTCTCAGCAGATCGACATCGGCATAGAGCAGGTCCTGGTCTGCTTCCTCCGGGATGACGCCCATATGCGAGATCGCCCGGATGAGACCTTTGGTGCTCTGGTTGCGCAGCGCGATGACGAGCGAGGCGAAATTTTTCTTCATCGCAGGCGAGAGCCGCCCCACCATGCCGAAGTCGAGCAACGCCAGATCGCCATTGGGGAGAGCCAGCACATTGCCGGGATGCGGATCGCCGTGGAATAGCCCTTCCATCAGCACTTGATGGAGGATCACGGTCGCGAACCGTTCTGCCAGCTTGGCCCGGTCCAGACCTGCCTCATCCAGCAATTGATGCTGGCTCAGCTTGATCCCCTCGATGTAGGACATCGTCAGCACTCGCTTCGTGGAGTAGTCCCAATGGACCTCAGGCACGCGGATATGCTTCAGCCCCTTGGCCTGCTCGACGAAACGCTCGGTGTTGCGGGCCTCTGTCGTATAGTCCATCTCGCCGCGCAGCGCCTTGGCCAGCTCATCGATAATATCGCGCAGCCGATAATTGCGCGCCCACTCCAGTCGGTGCTCGGCCATCCGCGCCAGATCGGCGAGGATCTCCAGATCCGTCTCGACTGCGCTATGTATATTCGGTCGCTGCACCTTCACAGCCACCGCTGTGCCGTCCTTCAGCTCGGCATGGTACACCTGTCCGATCGAGGCCGAAGCGATGGGCAGCTCAGGGAAGGAGCGGAAGAGCTGGTCGATGGGCTCGCCCAGCTCCGCCTCGAGGATTGCCGCTGCCTCGGCATATCCAAACGGAGGCACATGATCCTGCAGGTGCTCCAGCTCCGCCAGTATATCCGCCGGCAATAAGTCGGGCCGCGTGCTGGCGATTTGCCCCAGCTTGACGAAGGTCGGGCCCAGCTCCTCCAGCAGCAGCCTGATCCGCTCGCCGATGCTTTTATTATGGAGCTCCCTTCCCTCTTCGCGTTTCCGGAACGTCAGCTTGTCGCTGATCCCCATCTCCTGGGAGACATATCCCAGGCCATTGCGCGCAAATGCGGCGGCAATCGTTCGATAGCGCTGCAAATGACGTATCCGCTTGCCTGCACTCATCGCCAGACCTCCTCTGTCAATGCTCGGTGTTCAGCTTGATCTCCAGCGCTTCGATACGCTGCTCCAGACGTTCGACTTCCTCGCGGGTGGCCAGTCCGCCTTCCTTGATCAGCGCCTGCACCCGCTCGCGTGTTGCGGATTCGATGCGATCGCGCACCTCGTCGCCGCGCTTCACCAGATCATCGACCAGATCCTTGGACTCCGCCCGACTCACCTCGCCCTTGCGGACCAACTCCTCGACCGTCTTTTCCACCTGCTCTTTGCCCGTCAGCACCAGACCCAGTCCCAGCGATAACGCTTTGCCCAATGTGTCTCTCATGACTTCCAGCTCCTTCTCCATATTAAGATGGGAATGCAACTCTTCTCATCATGCGGCAATGAACGACCTTTCATTCCTAAATCGTAGCACCGGCCTCGAGACCCGTCAAGCAACAGCGCTGTGACGTTTCAGGCGTCAGCCGCTCTTGCTAAGCCTAGTACAGCAAAAACCTCCCGCCCACTAAGGGCCGGAGGTATGGGATCCGGTGGCTTGACGGCGGCCGGACAACCACAGGTTGCAAACAATCAGAAGCTATTCCAGACAATCATCTCGTCGAGCGGCAGACGGCCGGATGGACGGGCCGGCGAGAGCGCCTTGCCGACGGCGATCAGCATAATCGGCACATAGCGAGCCGGCACCTGGAAGGCCTCGACGAACTTGGCCGCGTCGTATCCGCCGATCGGGCAAGAGTCGAGCCCGCTGGCTCGTGCGGCGAGCATCAGCTGCATCGCAGCGAGCGAAGCGTTGCGGATCGCTTCGTCGCGCGCCAGTGTCGGCACATTAGCATACGCCCCTTCGATCTGGCCGATCAAGGTCTGCTTGATCTCCTCAGGCATCGCGCCGTCGGCGACCGCTGCGCTGTAGACCGGATCGGCATTGCGGTTAGCCTCGAGGTCGCCAAGCACGGCGAAGACGACCGACGATTCGACGATCTGCTTTTGGCCGTATGCGATCGGCAGCAGCTTCTCCTTGGCGGCTTGATCGACGATAGCGACGAATTTCCAATGCTGCAAGTTCCACGCCGACGGCGCTTGTTGAGCGACGGCAAGCAGCTCCTTGATCTCCTGCTCGCTCAGCTTATAAGAAGGATCATAGGTCTTGACCGAGTGGCGCTCGCGAGCTACCGTGAAAAAATCAGTCTGAGTTGAGGTTGTCATAAGAATCAGCTCCTAAATAAATGAATGGAATAAGGTGAAGCAACAGCTCCGAACTGCGCATGAGGAGCTTCTTCTGGATGTGAGTATATAACATTTTTTAAGTAACTTCAACTGAAATTTATCGCTGCCTGACCAAGTAAAAGCAAAAAAACCAGTCCGCATATGCAGAGCTGGTTTTTTCGAGGTCAATGGTCGTACTACTGTTGAAGCGCGCTTTCGTCCATGTAGAAAATCTCCCACAGATGGCCGTCCGGGTCCTGGAAGCTGCGTGTATACATGAAGCCGTGGTCGATTGGCGCCTTCGGCTCCGTCCCTCCGGCAGCAAGCGCCCTGTCGGCCAGCTCATCCACGTGAGCGCGGCTGTCCGTCGCCAGCGCGAGGATCGCTTCCGCAGTCGTCTGAGCATCGGCGATCTCCTTGCTGATAAAGGTACGGAAAAAATCCTCCGTCAGCAGCATCGCATAGATACTGTCGCTGATGACCAGACAGGCTGCTTTCTCGTCCGTAAACTGTGCATTAATCGAGTAGCCAAGCGATTCGAAAAAAGCGATCGAGCGGTTCAGGTCCTTCACGGGCAGGTTAACACAAATCTGTGTCGTCGGGATAGACAAGCGGCTTCACCTCTTCTTCGGTATATAGACGAGCTATCGCTCATGAGTTCATTATACCAGAAGGGTCCTGTCGCGATTCTCTTCGATTGCTATTATCTATCGTCCTGCGCATCGTAGATCAGGTGGCCAGGCGGCAGCTCCACTGGCCGGAAGCCGGTCTTCCCCGACGGCCGATACGCGATCAGGTCGTCGCTGGCCGCCAGCACGAGGTTGGTCACCTCGTCTGCTGCCGCATGCTCCGGAGCAAGCACCAGCGTTCGGTCAAAGCATGTCGCCACTGTTGTATGGATCGCCTGCATCAGCCAGTCGCCGCGCTTGCGGCCCGCCAGATTCATCAGCAACAGGCCGCCGCCGCGCAGCTGCCTGCGCGCCAGCTCAAAAAACGGCAGCGAGGTCAAGCGGCGCGGCGTCCCCTGCGCTGAAAAGGCATCGACGAGCACCGCATCCAGGCTGGCGGGCTCAAGCCGACCTAGCAGCTCCCTGCCGTCGCCGATCTCCGGCTCGGGTCCATCGTAGCCGAACATCTCCCGACTGAGCGCTGCGAGACGGGCATCCAGCTCGGCGGTCCGCAACCGAATCGCAGACCGCCGGGCATAATAGCCTGCGATCGTGCCAATGCCATGTCCGATCATATAGAGGTCGCTCAGCCGCTCCTGCCGTCCGTCCAGCAGCTCGATCAGGACGCGCGGATAGGCCAGAACGACCCGCTCTGGATCGTCCAGATCAAGCACGCCCTGCTCCGCCTCGTCTGCGAATTGCAGCACCCGGTATCGTCCCTGCCGCCCCTCCGCATAGCCCGTCTCCAGCACGCGCAGCTCATGGTGCTCCGTCCGCTCACGCCAGATCTCTTGCATCGTATACCTGCGATCAGGCGTGGAAGTCGGTGCCGGATACGACAGCCTGCACATAGCCGGCGCGGACGGTGAAGTCGCCGAAATGCTCGCCCTCCTGCCGCTCCCGCGCATAACGCGCGATGATTGGCTTGAGCTCGCTCAGGATCTCTTCCTCGTTAATATTCTCGCGGTACATCTTGTTGAGCCGATCGCCGTTGAAGCTGGCGCCCAGATACAGGTTATACCTGCCCGGCGCCTTGCCGATGAAGCCGATCTCGCCGAGGCTGGCGCGGGCGCAGCCGTTCGGACAGCCGGTCATGCGGATGACGATCTCTTGCTCCTGCAGTCCCTCATCCGCCAGCATCGTCTCCAGCTTGCCGAGCAGCGTCGGCAGGTAACGCTCGGACTCGGCCATTGCCAGTCCGCAGGTCGGCAGCGCGACGCAGGCCATCGAGTTGCGGCGCAGCGCCGAGCTCGCCAGCCCGCTCGTCAGTCCGTACTGCTCGGCGAGCTGATCGATTTTGCGTTTGCTCTGCGCGCTCACATTACCGATGATGATATTCTGGTTGCCGGTGATCCGGTAGTCGCCCTTGTGAACCTTGGCGATCTCGCGCAGCCCGGTCATGAGCAGATGGCCATGCTCGTCGTCGGCGATCCGCCCATTCTGGATGAACAGCGTCAGATGCCACTTGCCGTTGCTGCCCTTCACCCAGCCATAGCGGTCGCCGTTATGGTCGAACCGATAATCGCGAGCCGGCTCCAGCGACCAGCCGAGACGACGATGCAGCTCGTCCTTGAACCACTCGATGCCGCGATCGTCGATCGTATATTTGAAGCGCGCATGCTTGCGCACGGAGCGATCGCCGTAGTCGCGCTGGATCGTCACCGTCTTCTCGGCGACGTCGACCGCTTGCTCCGGCGTGCAGAAGCCGATAACCCGGCCTAGCTGCGGATAGGTGGCGGTGTCGCCATGCGTCATCCCCATGCCGCCGCCGGCCGTGACGTTAAAGCCGACCAGCTTGCCATCTTCGACGATCGCGATGTAGCCGAGATCCTGCGAATAGACGTCGACGTCATTGGATGGCGGTACGGCGATACCAATCTTGAATTTGCGGGGCAGATAGACGTTTTTGTAGATCGGCTCCTGCTCTACGCCCTCCTGGCTGTCGATGATCTTCTCGCCATCGAGCCACAGCTCGTGGTAGGCGCGGGATTGCGGCAGCAGATGCTCGCTGATCCGGTCGGCCCACTTGTACACCTCGCCATGGATTTCCGACTGGTATGGATTCGGATTGCACATGACGTTGCGGTTGACGTCGCCGCAGGCGGCGTAGGTTGTCAGCAGCGTTTCGTTGATTGTTTTGACCGTCTTTTTCATGTTCCATTTGATGATGCCGTGCAATTGGATCGATTGACGTGTCGTCAGCCGGATCGTGCCGTTCGCATACGTTTGCGCGAGCTCGTCGAGCACCAGCCATTGCTGCGGTGTGACGACGCCGCCCGCAGCACGGATGCGCAGCATAAACTGGTAGGCCGGCTCGAGCTTTTGCTTGGCGCGTTCATTGCGCAGATCGCGATCGTCCTGCATATAGCTGCCGTGATGCTTCATGAGGCGGTTGTCATCCTCGGGGATCGAGGCGGTTACGCGGTCTTCGAGCGTAGCGTTAAGCGAGCCGCGCAGGTAGTTGCTGTTTATTTTAATATGCTCCACGTCGCTTGGCGGCGCGTCTTTGGGAGCGTAAGGGTCCTTGGACATAGCTGGCAAACCTCGCTTTCCTGTGTATCAATAAGTGTAGGATTAATAAATGTCCCGTTGGTAACGGCGCTGCTGGACCAGGTCGGTCAGATAAGCGGACGCCTCTTCGGACGACATGCCGCCCTCCTGCTCGATAATCTCGGCCAGCGTCAGATGAACGTCATGCGCCATCCGCTTCTCGTCGCCGCAGACGTAGACGTAAGCGCCGTTTTTCAGCCATTGCCACAGCTCGGCCGCTTGCTCCTTCATCCGATGCTGGACGTAGATCTTCTCCTCCTGATCGCGGGAGAATGCCACATCCAGCCTGGTCAACGTGCCGTTCTTGAGCCATTGCTGCCACTCGACCTGATACAGGAAGTCCGTATGGAAGTGCTGATCCCCGAAGAACAGCCACGATTGACCTGCATCGCCATTCTCTTCGCGCTCCTGCAGGAAGGCGCGGAATGGCGCGACGCCGGTACCCGGTCCGATCAGGATGATCGGCGTGTCGCCGTCTTGCGGCAGCTTGAAGTTCGGATTCTGATGGATATAGACGGGCAGAGTGTCGCCTGCCGCCGCCCGTTCGGCGCATTGCACCGAGCAGACGCCATAGCGGCTGCGGCCATGAGCTTCGTAACGGACCGTCCGGATCGTCAGATGCACCTCGTCCGGGTTAGCCTTGCACGAGCTCGAGATCGAGTACAGCCGCGGCGGCATCTTGCGCAATACGCTGGCGAACTGACGGGCCGGCAGACCGAGCGGGCCAAAGTCCTGCGTCACATCGAGCAGATCGCGGCCAGGGAGGTACGCCTTCAGCTCCTCCTCGCTCGCTACAAGTCTGCGCAGCGATTCGCTCGTCGACAGCTCGGCCAGCTTGGTCAGGAGCGGCTTGGTCAGCACGGTAATTTCGAAGTGTCGGGTCAGCGCCTCATGCAGGGTGCGCTCGTCGCCGTCCTTGTTGATCGCTACCTGCTCGTCGGCTTGCCAGCCGTTCTCGCGGATGAGCAGCTCGACCAGCTCCGGATGATTCTCCGGATAGATGCCGAGCGCGTCGCCAGGCTCGTAGGTCAGATTGGACCCTTCGAGCGACAGCTCGATATGGCGCGTCTCCTGGTTGGAGCCGCGTCCGTTCAGATTGAGATTCTCGAGGATCTCGGCTGCGAACGGATGCGTGCGGGAGTATCCCGGCGCGTCGGCGACAGCCGTTGCTGCGGCAGCCTCTTGGACAGCCGGACTGTCTTCGCTCGCCTGCGCGCCGCCCTTGAGCGCCTCCGACACCTCGCGGAACCAGGCCGCAGCCGTGTCGTCGTAGTCGACATCGCAGTCGGCCCGCGATGCCAGACGTTCGCCGCCCAGCTCCTCGAGCCGCTTGTCGAAGTCCTTGCCCGTCTGGCAGAACAACTCGTAGGACGTGTCGCCCAGGCCGAGTACAGCGAACTTCAGCTGCTCGAGCTTCGGAGCGCGCTTGCTGTGCAGGAATTCATAGAATGGCAGCGCCGCATCCGGCGGGTCGCCTTCGCCGTGCGTGCTCACCAGGATGAGCAGATGAGTCAGCTTCTTCAGCGCATTGGGCTTAAAGTCGCGCATCGAGGTCAGCGTTACGACCTGACCTTGCTCCTCGAGCGTGCGCGCCAGGTTCTGCGCCAGACGCTGGGCATTGCCTGTCTGCGAGCCGAAGAGGACGGTGACCTCTTTGGGCGCTGGGGGCGCTGCCGGGGCAGCGGCAGCCTGTGGCGTTACCGCCAGCGCAGGCGCGGTCGTCGGCGCAGCGATTGGCGCTGCTGGCGCTTCTGCCAGCGGCGAGGCTGCCAGATATCCGCCCAGCCAGAGCTTCTGCGACGGCGTCAGCGTCGGCAGCAGCTGGTTGAGCAGCTCCGCCTGTTGTTCATTGAATGGACTGTTCGTTACATGGAACTGCATGGGTTCACCTCGTTCATGGATTGCCTAACCTATGACTCCTATTGTATCGGACGGAGCGATACCTGTCATATTAGTACTTTTGATATGATTCGACAGATTTTATTATATATCTGTTTACTTGGAAATGAACAGCAAAAAAAACGATTGCAGCAAGACGCAACAACGTTGAGACACAGACGATAACGCACATGTTATACTTGTGGGCACAGATCATTGTTGCCGAGGTGAACCGCAATGGAGTTAATTTATGATGAATTAGCGGGTCGGCTGAACGCCGAGCCGGTCGTCTTGCTTGATGTGCATCGGACGACGCTGGCGGACGAGGGACGTTACGAAGGACATAAGGATCGCCCCACTACCCGACCGGCGCTGCTCCTCGCACTGCAAGGCGTGGCGGTATTTCACTTTGGCGGCATTCCGCCCCTCCGTCTGACACCAGGTCGTGCCATCCTCGGCGGCTTCGATCGGACGCTGATGATCGATGTGGCGGCAGGCGGCTTCAGTTATGTGATTTTCCATTTCGAGCCGGTCATAGCCGAGCAGCTTTACGGCATGCACTGGCGAGAGGTCGCCCAGATGCATTCACCTCCTTCTGCCGAATTGACCGGGTTGATCGAGCAGCTCTGCCGTATCTCCCCTGTTCCCGGTCAACTGGAGCAGCTGCACAAGCAGACGTTGTTCTATCAGCTGCTGCATGAGGTGCTCGAGGGCGCGCGCCGATATCATAATAGCCAAAGCTCCTCCATCGTCGAGCAAGCGATCGCCTTTCTGCATACTCATTGCGGCGAGGCGTTGACGCTCGATGCGCTGGCAGAGCGATTCGGGATGAAGCCGAAATATTTCTCTTATTTGTTCCACAAATTCACCGGCATACGTCCGCTTCCTTACCTGATCCGCTATCGAATGAATCGCGCTCGCGAGCTGCTCATCTACTCCGAGCTTTCGATTCGCGAGATAGCAGCACAGGTTGGCTACCATGACCCTTATTACTTCAGCCGCTTGTTCAAAAAGTACATGGGGATGTCGCCCAGCGCGATCCGCGAGCTACCGAGGTGAAAATGTCCATCCCTGCGAGGCGAAATCTCCATTCTCGAGGTGTAGAGAAACGTGATACAGTAATTACGATAATGAGAATCGTTATCACACAATCAGACGGATCTCGCAAAGGAGAATTACACGGCAATGAAAACTGTCAAACCTTACCTCACGATGATGATCGCGATGCTCCTCCTCTCGGCGCTGCTGGCTGCTTGCTCGGATGGCTCCGACACATCAAATTCGACGGCGCAGCCGCCAAAATCAACGAACGAGCCGAAGCAGGAGAACGAAGGCGAACCGGCTGTGGACCAACCCGAAGCCGCCGCTTACCCGCGAACCGTCAAGGATGCCAACGGCGAATTTACGATTCAGCAAAAGCCGCAAAAGATCGCGCTTGCGCATTGGGGATTAAGCGAGGTGCTGCTTACGTTTGATCTGGACAATGCTGCACTGACGCTGCCGTTCACTGAAGATCAATCGCTGCTCGGCAGCGAGCAATACAAGCCCTTCGTCGACAAGATCGGCGAGCTGGAGATCATCGGAGAAAATACGGAGGTTAACCTGGAAGCGCTGCTCGAGTATGAGCCTGACCTTATCTTGGCGGGCAGCGATACGAACAAGGCAGTCGCCGCGGAGCTGCAAAAAATCGCGCCGACTTATTTCCTCGACGAAGCGGCGATTAATGTATGGGGAGACTGGCCGACTGTGATGCGCGTGTTCGGCGAGCTGCTCGCCCAGGAAGCGCAGGCCGAATCCTATATCGAACGCTTCGAGACGTTGACGACGGACGCCAAGCAGCGTCTCGCAGACGTGGAGGGCACGACAGCGCTCTTGCAAGTAAGAAAAGATGCCGTATGGCTGCAAGGACCAGCCTATGCCGAATTGTATTATAGCGGCCTCGGGCTGACGCCGCCATCCGGCACGCTCGCTGAAGAAGGCGGACAGCTCAGCCTCGAGGGACTGAGCGAGCTGGACCCGGATTATTTGCTCCTCGGCTACTTTAGCGTCGGCGATCTATCGCGGCCTGCCGAGATCGAAGCCTGGAAGGACAATCCGGTCTGGGCCAATCTGAAGGCCGTCAAGCAGCAGCGAGTCTATGCTTTTGACGGACAGCTGGCGATGGGCTACGGGCCGATCGGCCAGACGTACGGTATCGAGCAAGTGCTCGCTGCGATGGACTGAGCCGCTGCAGGTTACAATCTCGCCCCGATAACTTACTTCCTACAACAGAGGCTGTCCCAAAAGTAGATGTATCTATTCAAGGTTCAGCCTCTTCTTTTAGTGAAATCGATAGTTTGGAGTAACATTTGCCGGACTTGGAGAAATCCCAAGCCCGGTTTCTATTTATTTTGCT
>Ga0160452_100600_pt1 | contig 19817 bp, 19 predicted proteins | sample HID1971I_E6MG_FD_108230 | JGI IMG/M metagenome (GOLD analysis project Ga0160452, IMG submission 108230) | Enriched millipede-associated microbial communities from UW Madison campus, WI, USA - HID1971I_E6 MG | ecosystem: Host-associated > Arthropoda: Insects > Digestive system > Unclassified ...
TATAAGATAGTAATATAGAACTATTAAAACAAAAAATATGAATCAAAGGTTTTTGTTTTTTGAATGTCCATAAAAACCAAAAAGATAAATGGGGGGGGGGGGGGAAGTGAGTACAGTCTTCCCCACCTTTTGCCTAATAACAATCCGAAACTGACCTATCACGATGTAAAAGGAATATTTTCGATGTAACACTTCGTATATCGATCGTTCCCTTTAGAGCAGATTTTTTCATAAAAACTTGAGTGTAAGCTCGTGGTAAATTATAGAGACTATTAAGGATTTTGCGTAATAAGTTTGAAATATTACAGTGTAATATATAAAAATTTCATCTAGGCTTAAATCAAATATTGTGATTTGCCTGTGGTTGTTTTTTCAAAAGCCCGATAGAGATTAAAGTTGCGGAGTTTTTTTTAATCTTTAAGTTGCTTATGTTTCTTTTGGGTGCTGAGTTTTTGAATGAGTTTTTACAAGGAGTTGAAAATGGATGCGCAATACCTTGAAACCCCGTCATGGGTAACGCCTCGTTTCTTTATAGTTTACACTCCGTTGTGTCCCAATAAAAATATAGATGGCTTTAGTTTGGGGAGTATCATGCTTATGCATATGGTTTCCGTCAGGCACAAGGATGCGTTTCTCGTGCGCGAAATAAGTGAACTCTGTACTCTAATTGATAGGGGTGATTCATTCGCATCCCTTCAGCTTTGGCGACTTGCACAAGGACTATATTACTCTGGAGGATTGAAACCGGAGTTTTTAATTTTCCTAAATAAGAATTTAAGTATTTTGTCGCCTTATTGGTGTAACTTATAGTTTAGTTTATGTAATTGCTCAGAAATAAAGGGCCTGTAATAATAACGTTTTTTAATTTTATCATCTAATATCATTAGGTTCATACGTTTGGTGGTATATTAGTAATAAGTTGGAGTTCCAAATTTGTTTTATTGAAATTTAAATGGCGGAGCATTTTTAGCTAAATGCTACAGAGCAACTCTTTATTAATTGATTTACACTATGATATAAACATATTGTTCCTGGGGCGGTAGTATTCAGGTAGTGATCTAGACCGGTATTAAATATTTAAAATTTGTGCAAATTCTGTTCAATAGCAAGATCTTTAAGTATTCCTTATTACTAAGATTGCATCAGCATCCATAGCGCTAGGTGCGATTTTTTTGATGGAATGCTTAAAAAAAACACGCCATGCTACAGTCCCCTTAGGATAGATTTCACCGCTGCGTGCCGCAATACATTCAATGATTAACGACACGAAGCGATTTGGTAATAGCGCCATCGTTATTTGATGGAGAGTGTTCCATCAGCGCATTGATGTTTGATTAGAATTTTTTATAGCTGATGTTTATAGACATCTGAGATATTTATTATTTGAACCAGACAGTATCCTCGATTCCTCACTGACCGAAACAACCCCAGTTCACTATTAAATTCTCTAAATTTTTTCTGTAACCGACTAAGGCATATCTCTAAGCCAGTGTAATTTTCATAATTTTTTCCTAACGACTTTGTTAAGTATTCTTTACTAACAATCCGAGTTGATTTAAGGGGCATTGTTGTTGTTAGTTTTAATTCGTTGGGAGTTAAGTAAATTACGTGATCTCCGTTCTTTAGGCTAGAATCATCGGGGTTAAGGATCAAAGTTAAAGTTTCAGTTTGATTTTTTTTTCATTATAAAATACCAATAAAATTTAAATGGTTGCATGGAGTATCTTAGGATTAAGCATACTATGATATATGATAGCTAAGATAGATAGGTGTTATTTATATTAAATGCAATTATTAAAATGAAATGGAGAATGAAACTGACTAACTTTTAAGAGAATTCATAATTGTCCGTCCAAAGCTAGCTGATGATAGTAAACCTAACAGAGCTCTTCTAAGTTCTTGTAAGTTCTCACATGAATGGTCATTGTCCTCGAAACTAAGTACACATGGGAAGCCAGTTGAGGAATGTTGGAAGGTTGCTACTTCGGCATAAGTCTCGATTCCGAATTTATGGCATAGGTGTAAAGTAAAAATCATGTTTGAATTGTGGTTTAAACCGTTTATTCTATAATCCATACATTGATTGTTACCTTCTTTAATTACTACTTTAAAATTATTAGAATGCTTTTGGAGATCTGAATTTAATTCATCAAAGATTTGTTTTATGCTTTCAATGTTTTTGATCTCCAGCATCGCCTTATTGATTCCGATGTTAATGGACTCTAAAAATGTCATGTTAGGTTTCATTCTGTCTCCAATGATTAGATAGTCGCTTTGAAATATTTGATAATTCGCTACTCGGCTGAGTTTGTACCTCCATTTGGTCTAATAGCTAAGTTCCCTAGTGTTTAAGCTTGCACTATATAAGAAAAAATCTTAAATCTCGTTCTTCTATTTCTCCGCCGCACCGCATTTCAAACTGCCCAAACGCTTGATAGATCAGCGCCAAATTAAAGCTTGATCCGCGCGCCTAATTAAAAGAATGATTTTAAAACTGAATAGCTAAATAATTCGCCCCTAAGAAGCTTATTTTTACAGTACATACGATTTTTGAAAGCGCCTAGTATTTAAAATCCTATTCTTTAGACTTAATCAAAACTTAGTTGAGTGCGTAGCTCGATTTTCGAATCTCTGCGTTACCTTAAGACGCTTATTTTTATTTACACAGCGATATTATTTTATGGGTCTATCAAAAAATCCAGCTAATTAAATATGGTATCTTTTGCAATTATTTTTGTTTACGGCGAAGATTATATCTTGCAAATAACATGAAATTATTAGCGATTTATTCAATGTTCCAACCTTGAAAGCTTAATTCAATCTCGATAAAGATAAAAAGTATTAATCTTAGTAAATACACACTTCACTGTAGCTTTCTATTGCCAATCGCTCGACACCTTTGAACGTTGTTCTCTTCTATGTTAACAGTCTTACCTAAATCAACTGCGACTACTACCAGTAATTTGATATTGCTTTGAATCCAACCAAGCTAGTTTTAATAAAGCGCTAACCAAATAGCCGAATGCATTTCAACAATCTTAATCATCGTTTAGATCCCCATGCGGGAAAGCTGATCTTATTTTCGAAATCCCATTATGATCAACAACGTAACGTTAGTATGTGTTCACATTATGAGCATCTGGACTCAAAATATACATAGTAATGAGATCGAAAAACCAGCATGAACAGGATTTTTAAGATTTTTCTTATTGTGTTTGGTGCAATCTATATCGATTATATAGGGCAAGGAACAGAGCTACGAGGGATTGGAAAATGCTAGTTATTAGTCGACGCTCCAAAGAGCGAATTCGGATTGGCGAAGCTATCAAAATAAAACTGATTAAAGTCGACGAAAACTCAGTTTTATTTGGTATTACCGCACCTTCACATGTGAAAATTGATAATAAACCCTCAACAAAATCTTTATTCAATAAAAATATAAGCGTTAATGGCTATATTTGATTGCTTTTAATGATTTATTAATAGCTTACAAAGGCGCATGAGTTTTAGAGATCATTATCTGAGCTCTAACCTTTTGTTTGTATCTGTAAATCACATTGAGGTTAAATCAATGCCGTTAATACGTTCTCTCAATGCACATTACTAATTTTGATTAACTCTATGCGCCTGGTTGCCAGTTGCCAGGAGTCAAAGATTATCCATTGATCATTGAACGCGCGCAATTTTCATTTGCGACGGCCAATCGGTAATGAATTAATAAAGGATTTTATAAATGAGAAATAATGTTGAACATTTACTAAGTAGGTTTAAAGGAGATGGACCATACTTATACATAGATAACGCGAAATTGATTGACGCAGCATCTGGAACTTTTAATTTACCACTCGGTTACACAAACGAGAGGATTACAAATAAATTGAGCGCCCAGCTTGCTAGAGGCGCACACCTAAGCTCAGCTTATACATTAGAGATGGCTCAATCGATTCTAGGACGCCTCTTACCATATGCGCCTGCCGGATTTACGAATATCTGGCTGAGAGATGTAACAGGATCTGGTGCTGTTGAATGTGCGATTCGAATGGCTCAAAAAGCTACGGGTCGTTCCGGTGTCATGTCTTTATACATGTCACACCATGGACAATCATTAGCGACTGCACAAATATCGGGTAACGCATTTCGGATTAAAGATTTCCATGTCGAAATAACAGGTTCTGTAAAAATCCCCGTCCCGCCTAGTGTCCTTGCAAATCAAATTGGTGATAGAGACCTTCATGAATTTGCGGATTTGGACTCTTTATTCGAATTTGGATTAACCCAAAATATTGCGTGCGTCATCGTCGAACCTGTATTAGGTAACGGTGGTAATATCGTTATCCCCAAGGCGTTCTACTCCCACCTAAATAAATTTTGCCGTCGCAATAATATCGTAATTGTAGCAGATGAAGTACAAACTGGTTTTGGTCGAACCGGAACATTTTTTGCTTCAACCGGTTATGCTAGAGATCTAGATCCGGACATTATTGTATTTGCTAAAGGAGCTGGTGGTATCGGTATTCCAACTGGTGGAGTACTAATGAGAAAGGAGTTAGATGTCCTAGAATCCTTTGAGCACTCTAGTACTTCAGGTGCAAATCCATTGTCTCTGATCGCAATGAACGAGACGATTAGCATCATTGAGGATGAAGATCTTCTTGGAAGAGTCACCGAAAATCAAGATTTTATTCTCAATGGGCTTATAGATATTCAGAGCAGGCATTCGTCGGTAAGCGGAGTTAGAGGCTTGGGCTATATGTTTGGGTTTGATACCCCTTCACCGGAATTTGCCAAACAATTTATTGATCTTGCACATAAGAATGGTTTAATCATTCGCGGTTCTAGATATGGCAAAAGTAGCGCGCTTAAAGTACGCCCACCGTTGATTTGCACACGAGTGCATATAGAAGAAATTCTCCAGAAAATTGATCTTACTCTAAATCAAATTTCCGCCCAATAAATTATTTAACAGAGGTTAATATGAAATCGTTGAAATTTAATTCTAATTGGTCTGTAAGTATTACTGAAACGCCTGAGTTAAATTGCATTGAGCCCGACGACGTAGTAATAGATGTCGGTGTATGTGGGATTTGTGGTACTGACGTAGGAATTATAAGCGGTGATTATTCGGTTGCTGTTGAGGGCGTAACATTAGGTCACGAGACTTCAGGTATTGTATCTAAAATTGGTAGTGGCGTAACTTTGTTTAAGCCCGGTGATAGGGTAGTAGTTAATCCAACATATTCTTGTGGAGTTTGTCGGATGTGTAACATTGGAAACCCAAATCATTGTGAAGCAAAAGCGGGTACAGAAGCAGGAGTTTCTTATGACGGTGCCTTCGCCACTCAGTATCGTTCCAAGCAGAAATTCCTTCTAAAATTACACGACAGCGTCTCATTACAGGCAGCATCTTTAACAGAGCCACTTAGCTGCACTATCACCGGTGTTGATAAGCTCGGAATAACAAGCACTGATCTCCGAGCGTGCGTTGTTGGCGCAGGCCCCATGGGGATGTTGTATCTTTGGGTACTTTATAATAAAGGTGTAAATGCGTTTCTAGTCGAAAACAATCCATCCCGCAAGACCTTCGCCAGGGACATCTTACCTCCTCAATGTAAAATGTATACCGCTATCGAAGACGCCATCGATGCGGAATACGGTGCTAATGATACTCAACTTGATCTTGTTGTTGATACAACGGGACAACTAACAGAGCAAGTTTTTAATATGCTAGCACCGGGCGGTAAACTACTGAATGTTGCATTGAAAGAATCTAGAGCTTCTATCGATGTTCAGCGTATTGCCGACAAAAGTCTTACCATCGTCGGATCTATTGACTCTCTCAATAACAGCTTTGAGCGGGCGTACACTATGATCGAAAAGGGCCTTGTACCTGCGCAAGCGCTGGTAAGCCATGAATTAGATTTCGATGATTATGTAAATGCTTTCAAATTGGTTGGGTGCGATCTTCAAAATTCTAGAATGGCACCGGTGCAAGTACCTTGCTGTAAGGTTTTGCTTCGAATCGCTGATTTTAAATAAAGAGTAATTTATGAATGAATTATCTGTAATTTTTGATATTGATGGCGTAGTGATAGATAGTGAACAATTGCACTTTAATGCTTTAATGCAAGTGGTTCCCAATCTAGCAAGGAATTTCAAACCGGAAAATCTCATCGGTTTAAGCTTAGATGAAACACTTAGACATCTAAAAGTCAACCCTGAACAAATTGAAAATCTTAAAGTAGATCTTCATATTGCTTATGAGTCTCTTTTGTCCGATCAATTTGTAAGGCCGGGAATTAAGAAATTAATTCGTGAGCTTAAAGATTCTAAAATTTCTTACGGATATGTTTCATCTGCACCTAGGGATACATGTTTGCTTAATCTTGCTTTAATTGAAAATTGTGCTCCGTTGTTGATCGCTGGTGACGATGTTATCCGAACTAAACCTTATCCTGATCCTTATCTTCAAATGATCGATAAATTAGGTGCTCACGCAGATGATGTAATTGTAGTTGAAGATACTGATATCGGAATAAATTCTGCAACAGCTGCGGGTATTACGAAGGTTTATGCTTGGCCTCATTCCTTATCCTCTAATCAAAATTATAAGCTTGCATATAGGGTAATTGACAGCCTCAACGACATATCTGAGTTTCAGATTTTGAAAAAGTTGACTTGCTCAGATACACAAGCTTAATCATTAGGTCTATATGATGACTGGAATAATTAAATGTAGTGCTAACATCGGTAAACTTATCTCGTCTACACGTATAGCTTTCTTTGTAGTGGGTTTTATTTTGGCAAGTTGGGCGCCTCTTATTCCTATTCTAAAACATAAGTTGGAAATCAGTGATGGTGATCTTAGTATTTTGCTGATTGCATTTGGAGTTGGCTCGATTAGCTCAATGTTTGTTTCTGGAGTGTTGGCAGCTAAGTTTGGATGTAGAATTATATATTTATATTCAGTGATACTTGCTACCGTTTTACTATCAGTGATCATGACGATTGATAACTTCTTACTCATTGCTCTATTTATATCACTTTTTGGTGCTAGCGTAGGTGCAATGGATGTGATTGTTAATATACAAGCTGTTCAGGTTGAAAAAATTGCTGACAGATCTTTGATGCCCCGCTTCCACGCGCTTTTCAGTTTTGGTGCATTTATTGGTGTGTGTACAACCAGTTTATTACTTTTAACTGGATTAACAGTTAACCTCTGTTTACTTCTAACGGCGATAATAATAGCCACATTATTGCGACGTTCTGTTCCAAACATTTTGCGGAAAGTAGAATCCGCATCGTCGAACAATTTTGTCTTTCCTAAAGGTAAGGTTATTTTGCTGGGGCTTTTGTGCTTCATTGCTTACATAGTTGAAGGTTCGATGTTGGATTGGAGTGGCGTTTTGCTTGTCGATCAACACGCCGTAAATTTAAGTTATAGCGGAATTGGATACGCAGTATTTTCCGTGACAATGACGATTGGTCGTTTTTATGGTGGATACTTTGTTGATAATTTCGGTAAAAGTAAAACTTTTTTAATCAGTTCTTTTTTAGCATTTATAGGCCTGATCATGCTGTGGTTGAGTAGCAGTCTTTCGATTGCTGTTTTAGCATTCCTAATGATTGGTTTAGGTGTAGCTAATATTGCGCCACTATTGTTTACTGCGGCGGGCAACCAAAGTGTTATGCCTGTGACCCTTGCAGTAGCTGCAATTTCCACCATAGGATATTCTGGAATATTGATGGGGCCGGGCATCGTGGGAGCTATTGCGCATTTCTCATCAATATCTGACGCCTTCTTGGTGTTGGCACTTTTTTCTAGCTTTCTAATTGTCTATTCAATTAAGGATACCTTCAAAAGCAATAGTTTGTTCAAGTGAGTTCAATATTGCTTGGTTCAAGCTGAGTTTAGAGTAAACGTGTTCGCTAACAAGGAGAGGTAAAATGGCTAGGGGTTTTCTGATGTCTAAAGTTCCAAAATCTTTATTGCTTTTCTTTAATTTATTAATATATTGCTTTGGCTTACAGTTTGCTGTGGCATCCGAACTTGATGCAACTAGCCAAAGCTTGCCTTGGTGGAAAACAGCAGTCTTTTATGAAATTTATATCAAATCTTTCAAAGATACGACGGGAGACGGTGTTGGTGATATTAATGGTATCACTGAAAAGTTAGACTACCTCCAAAATTTGGGTGTCGACGCTATTCTCCTGACTCCACACTATGATTCGCCAGGTAAAGACAGTGGATATGACGTTAGTGATTATCGTCGCGTGATGAAGGAATACGGCAACAACCATGATTTTGATGTTCTAGTATCTGAGCTCAAAAAAAGAAACATGCGTATAATGATTGATGTTGTGGTGAACCATACTAGCGAAGAGCACCCTTGGTTTATCGAAAGCATTAAGTCTAAAGATAATCCGTATCGTGATTTCTACATTTGGAGAGATGGCGTTAACGGAGGACCGCCTACTGATAATAACTCTTCATTTGGTGGTTCTTCCTGGGAGGAATCAAAACAAACGAGTCAATATTATTATCACACCTTTGCGTCCAGCCAACCTGATCTTAACTGGGATAATCCCCGTGTTCGGGATGCTGTCTACGAGGACATACGATTTTGGCTTGATAAAGGGGTTTCAGGCTTGCGCTTCGATGCAGTCGCTGACTTTGTAAAGCCTTATGATTCTAAAGCACAGTTCGAAAAATTCAAAAGTGATACTGTAGAAAAGGTCGTAGATCCTAAAGTTCATTCATATATCAAAGATATGCATGAAAATCTTTTCGCTGGCAGAGATCTCGCCACCATTGCTGAGGTCTGGCGAACTCCTCCAGAAGAAATTCAATTATTCACCAATCCGTCAAACAAAGAATTCAACTTGGCTTTCATTTTCGACGCTATCTTTATTGGTCGCAGAAGTGTTTGGGAGGCAAAAGAATGGAGTATTCCTGAGTTTAAGCGAGCCATTAGCAATGTCGATAGGATTACCGGTAGTAATGGTTGGGGCGCATTTTTTTTGAGCAATCATGATAACGCGCGAGTAGTATCCCATTTTGGTAATGATTCGGCTGAATGGCGTGATTCGTCTTCTAAAGCTCTTGCCCTTTTAAGTCTGACCCAGCGCGGCACACCGTTCATATACCAGGGCGATGAGATTGGCATGACTAATTACCCTTTTAAGGATATCAACGACTTTGATGATATTCAGCTCAAAGGTTATTGGCGTGATTTGGTTGAGACCGGAACTATTGATCGAGAGTATTTCCTTAATAATGCTCGACAAACTAATCGAGATAATGGGCGAACTCCTTTTCAATGGGATAGCTCTACGAGCGGTGGCTTCACTACAGGCACCCCGTGGATTAGTGTCAATCCGAACTACATTTCAATTAATGCGAGTAGCCAAGTCAACGAACCTAAATCAGTTTTCAATTTTTACAGAAAATTGATTAAATTGCGAAAGTCTAATCCGGCTCTTGTTGTTGGTGAATATCGTGACCTAGACCCTAGCCATGATCAGGTCTTTGCATACACTCGTACTCTAGGCACAGAGTCTTTTCTGATTGTTATAAATATGACAGATTATCAAGTCAAATATTCTTTGCCGAATAAACTAAACAGAGGTAAACTAATTCTTCAGAATTTACCGGATCAAAGTTCAAATTCCTCGCTGGAATTTATGGATCTTAGACCCTGGCAAGCTTCGATATACAAACTTGACTGATTAATTGTGCACTTGCGCCGGGGTTGATTCTGTTTACTCGGCGCTAGTGATTCAGTATGGTTTACATCAGAATTGATCCAACAATTGAGCTCGAATTAATACTCTTAAAAAAGGCTGGCTAACTTTGCAATATTATCGTTTACAGTCTTTGATATTAACTGTTTAAATATTTATCGTTTTTTATTATTTGCTATACGTGTATTCTCAGGCTTAATTGCCGAATTACCGGCATTGGCTCCCGTGAATGCATTATTTGTATGTTGGTTTTTTAAAGAGTCGTATGCGTTTTTTAGGGTGGAGAGAATTTAAAATATGTTTAAAGTAGCGGTCGTGATGATATTAGCTTTGTTTTCGTGTGCTAGTGTTTGCAACACTGTGTCAAAGTACTAGCGGACCAAATGCACAGACGGTGAGTGTAACTCAAAATATTGCGGTTTTACAGTCGTTGCCTAAAGGTACGAAATTATGGATTGGTGACGAATTCACTCTTGGTATGGCTTGCTGGCAGAATGGTAGTGCCGATTCTGAAAATGTATACCTTTACCTCAATCCTGCTGATAAAGCAAATAACATGCTTGGCGACGATATTGAGGTGGGAGTGACAGTCAATGGGGTTGATCTTATTTGTAGTGTCACCGGCGCTAGTGCATGTAAGACTGATATGGGGATTACATTAGGAAGCTGTAATAGTTTTCGGGGTTGCAAATCAACAACTACTAGACAGTTTAATGTAACAATTCGTCCATTCGTATCAAAGAAGAGCGATCCAGTGGGTAACAAAGAGGGTTCTCTTACCACTGTATCTTCTTATCAGTTGTTAGCATTTGATGGTGTTGGAGGTGTAAATACAGGAGATGGTTATTATAAGTTTTTTATTAATAATTTAAATAATTTTCGATATGTTTCATGCGCTTCTACGTTGTCCATATCCCCACAAACTGTCAATTTTGGGAATGTTGCAGGGAGGCCTGATAAAGGAGTTCTTATAAAAGAGATTCCATTCACTGTTTCTTCCAGTAAGCAATGCGATAGCGTTTACGCTATTGGAGCAGTGTTGACCCCGATTAATGCTGTTGTAGAAGATAACCTTCTCATCCCATCTGATAATGATGCAGTTGGTATTAGAATTTTAACAGATGATAATCGATCTATAGTTCCTTTCAATTCTGAGTTTCGGTTAATTGAGGCGACCAACCAATTATTGTCGAGTAAGCGCTTCATTGCTCAACTTTTGTGGAATAAAAATGTTTACCAGCCTGGCTCCTTTAGTGCCGGGGCTTCGGTGGATATATATTACAGATAAAACAGACGATTATATGATTTTCATTTTGGATTAAGGTTGATGGTTTTTGGGTGTGTTTGTCGAAGGACTTGGTGGTATTGTTAGATAATGCATCAATAATTTTAAATTCTTAGTGCTTTAATACTTATTGGTGCATTTTTAATGCGGCGATGGTTGCGACAATCTCTTAGCCTTATTTCTATATTTGCATGGCCTTGGCGATATAATAAAATATCGCTCTGCAAAGTTCTTGGTTTATTAGGCTCTATATAATTAACACGTTAAAGTCTATTGGCTCATAAGTGTTTTCTATGTGCTTGCTAATTATGTTGTTTTCGATTTAAATCTTTCAGTGCCGTTTAATTTATTGGTGCTTGGTTTTATTTTAAATATATCGTATATTTATCTGTGATTTATTTTATTTTCTATGAGATGTATTTTTCCTTTTAGTCTTGATTAGAGTTGTTGTATGTATCTCTATAGCTTCGCACGTCTGGAAATGCAATCGGTTATTTTTATGTATTCATGATCTGTGGTTCCTGTAAAATATTTATTTTCTTCAGTTTGGTATAGGTTTATTTTGTCTCGATACTAATCCTTTTGTATGCAGGCTGAAGTAAGCGAATCTATGATTAATATCTTCAGTCAAAAAACATGACCGTATAGTTTTGCTATCGGGATGCCACTGTCCTACTCAGTTGATTAAATAAATATGTTTAATGCTTAAAGGCGATTTAGCTTTGCTGCGCTCTGTTTTGGTTCTCCATCTCTTGCTTTGATGAATGTGTGATTAAATTTACTTGATGTCAATATTAATTCATTGCGTAAATTAGATTTATTTTTATAGAAGATTTCACAAATTTTTTTATTGTGCGTCCGCTGCGCGAAATAAATAAATGGATAAGGTTTCTGAAGAAGCTGTTTGGCATTGCAGGGAAAAGCAGTTTTTAAGCAATATCTGCCGGGTTTTGCAGGCACAAAATATTTATTGGATCGATCTTGATTGATACTCAAGACTGGAGCTATGGTTTTGCCTCAAACCTACATCGAGTGATTCAAATGAAAAGGATTTTGTCTGCTGTTGCTCTCTCCCTGTGTGTAGCTTTTGCAAGCAATGCTGACGACCGATTCACATTTGAGAAGTACCCAGCCTCTGCGGTTTCCAACAAGGCTCTGGCAAAGGTAGATTGGTCGAGTAGCAAAGCCCTGGCAGGGCAGTGGCGCATCAAAGAATCCATCGAAGGCACCGTTGGCAAGAAAGCCGATTTTGCAGGGCACTTTGTGGTTGCTACTTATGGTTGCGGCACTGGCTGCCAAGCCACGGTCTTCGTAGATGTGAATGATGGGAAGCTCTACAAAGCACCTATGCAGTTTCCAAGCGAATCAGATGCGCTAGCCCCTGCTAATGTTGGGGTTGCTCACAGGCAAAACAGCAATGCAATTTTCATGAGCGATTTGCGTTACTACAAAGCTGGTAGCCCGGACATGATGCAAAATGATGGTGTGGTGCTTTGGAATGAAAAGGCAAAGAAATTTGAACTTATAGCAAAATCCAAACCTTTTCTGGTGAAGATGGATTGACGACTTTTCAGATTTAAATGATTTCATGTATCATTCAACCACAACCAATTTATAAGGTATGAGCAATGTCGAAGCTTGCAGAATTCCGTCAGCTTGAAAAGCACCTAGCTGAACAAATGGCTCAGTTGGAAGCATTGAAAGGTGATGCTGGTCTGGCTGAAGAGATCAAATTTGAAGAGAAGCTGCGCAATCTTCTTGGTCAGTACGGCAAAAGCCTGCGTGATGTGATCGCCATTCTCGATCCAGCTTCGCTTAACCGCAAAGGTGCTGCTCCTGTAGCTGCCAAAGCAACCCGCCGTGAGCGCGTAGTTAAGGTCTACAAGAATCCTCACACTGGCGAAACCATCGAAACCAAAGGCGGCAATCATCGCCAACTTAAAGAATGGAAAAGCGAGTTTGGTGCTGACACCGTTGAATCGTGGTTGAGCAAGTAACACGAAAGCTATCATGCCGCCGCAATGGCGGCATGTGCTTCACCTCGCATTGGCTGCTTTGATCTCGTTGAGGGTGAAGCTAATGTGATACTCGAAAAGTGAGACGTTAGGCACTGCCACCACTGCATGGCGTAAATTCTGGCTTATGTCCTTCGCGACAATGACTCCCTTCACCTTCGTTCCTTCCTCTCTGTTCGTAATCAGCCATCCCATGTACCGGCTAATCTGGCCTATGGCTTTGTCTGCCACTCGGCCACGTTTCAGCTCAAATACTACATAGGAGCCATCGCTATCTATTGCCAGAATGTCTATAGGGCCAACACCTGTAGGGTACTCAATGCCGTCTCGGCCCTGGTCATCGACATATAGGCGAAGCGATTTTCCATCAACCTTTAATGACTCGATGTTATGGGCTATGAAATCTCGTAGCTGGTACTCAAGCTCGAAAACCGTTTCTCGTTCGCCTTCTGGCGTATCGAGTTGGTCTAGGTCGGGATCAGTTTCTCCCAGGACCTCTAGAGCTGATTGGGTCGTACCTGGCTTGAAGAATCTGATCTGAGTATCTGTTTCTTCAACGGTCCATCCAAGACGCTCGAAACCTCGCCTTAATGCCTGCGAATTCGCTTCGTTGGGCTTTAGGGGTGGTGCTTCAGTAGGGTTAGCCCTGCACCAGTTTTTCATTGGATGAAATTCAATAGTGCCCTCTGCGCTGACTTCTACTACGAGATATTGTTTTGGAGAGCGCATCGGTATGCCCATGGGAACGTATGTGAAGGTTGTGGATGCAGGAAGTGCAAATATTGCCTGCAGTTAATCCATGAGCAGCAACGCACTCATGGATTGGAGGGAAATCTTGCAGTGGAATTACTGTTTAGGCCCCCAGTTATTACGTTCTGCTTCGACTTGCCATTCTGGTTTTTTAGTACCAATTGTGGTTTCGCAATACTGAACGAGCTGCACTACAGTATTTTCTTTCAGGCCGTAAAGATTGCCGGGTGTCGATTTGTTTTTTACACGAGGGTCAGCATGTGCTCGCTGCAAGCCAGTAACAGTTGCCTGAAGCAAGGCTTTAAGCTTGCTGTCTTGAATTTCAGGTAATAGATTTCCGAGCTTTTTTATGTGGTTTACGATGGTTCGAATTTGGTGCAATTCGCTGATTACTTTTTCGTAGATCGTCATGTGATTTCCCAGGTTAATTTATCAGTTTCCATTCAATCCACTGTCACGAGTCAAAAGCCTCATTTTCCAGTGAATCTCCTTTACGTTCATTTCTTCTGCGCCAGTATGCTTATCGGCAATTTCTAAGATGCTGAATCTGAAGTGTTCTGCAAATGCCTCTCCACGTTTTAGGTGAAGGTCACGTATGCGCGTGTTACCACCATGCCCATTCTTTGAGTAAGTCACCCAACGATCCCACAAGCCACCTGTGCCCGTGGCAGAGCCTACATATAGCTGGTGTTCACCCTCGGTGCGGTCGGATATCAGGTAAACGCCTGCAACGCTGCTCAAAGCAGTCTGCCACGACACGATCCCTTCCCTGGCGATGATTTTCAATTCTTGGAAGCTAATGTCTACATCCTTGAAGCCGGGGAATCCCCCCACGGTCATTTTCTTTTCTAGGATTTCGGACAGCTTCATCGTGGACATGCATGTCTTGAGGTACAGGTAGTTGGCCCTTGGTTTTTTGTACTCCAGGACCAGTCGCCCCGCCAGCTCTTCGAACTCTGGCACACGGCGGTATTCGTAAACGTAGTCACGATTGACCTTGCCTTGGCGTACCTCCTTCACCTTCAACGAATCGTAGATCCCAGCTAGGAGCCATTTCTTGGACTCTGGAATCTCAACAAGGCCGATGACGTATCGGCACTCGAAATTCTTCCTCGACTGCCAGGACTGCCACTCATCAAAGTCCCCGGCTAGGTACACATCCATTGGGTGTTCGATCCCGTTGTGCTGTGCCAAATGGATCTTGGAGTTATCGGGTGTCAGGGTAGGCAAGAGGCTGGTCAAGAACTGCATGAGCATGTTGGTAGAAATCCTCGGACGATTCGAGAATCTAGCATTTGACGCATTCCGCTGCGCGGGGATATTTGCCTTCAGGGTCTGATGAGTAGATGCACGGTTTCGAAAAACAAAAAAACAGGCGCTTCAGCCCGGTCATTCTGGATACTGAGACTTGGGCTGAAAGGAGCCAGTGGGAGGGGGGGTTGGGTAGTTGATGAAAAGAAGAACCTCTACCTAGTCAGCGAAGTCATATTTCAACTTTTTTATCGCCTCAAATTTCTGTTCTGCAGACGCACCATCGCTGTAGATGTCCCATGTCACTTCACCAGTTTCATGCCCAACAATACATTTGACGGTCAATTCTGCAACGCCAGCGCGTTGAAGCTGTGTAATTACCGTGCCACGAAAGCTGTGAAAAACGTACTGTTCATTGAAACCCATCGAAGTTTTCAATCGCCCAAAAGCCTTGCTTAGAAAATCCGACCTTATTCCGTATTTATTTCCAGCCGGGGAAGGGACGAGGAAACCATCCTTGGAGTTTTCTTTCATGCGTTTAATAATTGGGAGTAAATTAGGATGGATCGGCACCTTACGAATTGAGGAGCGGTTTTTGCCCTCATCCAAGGAAATACAGTAAACACCTTCGTCATCCACCAAATCTCGTTGAATTTCTAGCTGGCATATTTCTTCAATTCTCATGCCTGTGAAAGCACCAATGCGAATCGCATCCACCAAGTGTTGCCGGTTTTTACCTTTAACTTCTTTAGCTTTGGCATAAATTTCTTCGGCTTGTTTAACCGTGTAATTTTTACGCTCTGCTTCTACTTGAGCTTTACCTTTACGTGATGTAGGAAATTCGTGGTTTTGAAATGGGGGTTTCATATTCTGATATTTAGCTTCGAAACGTGTAAGGTTGTTCATTCCCCATTTGTAAAATGTATTGCCTGCCAAAACGTATTGTTTCTTTGTTTTAGGTGAAAGGGATGTTTGCGATTCAAGATAGAGACGCACGCTTTTATGTTCCAACGGCAATTTTTCTTTTTTTAGCCAATTGTTAATCTTCTCCAAGCGGCTAACTTGCATGTCTACTGTCTTATCAATTACTTTCCGAATCTTCTTTTGATACTCTGAAAACTTTTCTAGGTTTGCTTTGGTGAAGGGTGTTTCAGGTGCGTGTGATTCATAATGTTTAGCGGATTCCACCACATCTTTTCGCTCTGTAATGGTGAACTCATCTGTTTCGGAAAGTTCTCCCATAAGCATTTTTAAATCAAGCTGAGTGGTTAATCTGTTTAAGTGCTTTACTGCGGCGACGATGGTTTCAAATCCTAACTTACCTTCCTTTTCAATGATCATGCTGTGTTTGACGTACCAGACATCAAACTCTTCTATAAGGTCTTCATATTCCTGATCAGAAATATAGCCTTGAATATAAAGGTGCATAACCCTTTCTTTTTGTTCATCCCTTTTCATTACTAATTCAGTTTCGCCAAATTCAGCGCCATTGCCGATCAGGTCGTTTACCAGTTTGGCTAGATAATCCTTTTCTTTTTCCGCCTTTGAAGCCATGTACGACACGGCTACTTCTTTAACCTCTTCAAAATCCATATTCAGCTTTAAATCACCGCTTTCGTCACGCAGCAATTTTCGCTTCGTTTCTATCTCAGCTTTCCACCGCTTGATGTGAGGGATTTTGAGATTTTGAGCATCGGCTTTGGAGCCAGTCTTTAAGGATTGGGAAAATTGACTCTTCCCGAAATATTCTCGTAGGTCCTCTGGGATGACGAATCTGGCGTGCCATGTGCCCGCTTTGAGGATAAGATTGTCCGCTGCCATGCTAGGGCACGCCTTTTTCGGTGGAGATACTGTTTTGTACCAGTATTTTGTACCAAAATGAAGCAGGATCTTCGCAGGGCTGGGGGTGTAAGGGCTGTAGAGAAGGTGGCGTATTTTCCCTATCTCTCCGCCATTATTTATAAACAGAAACCCCCAATAACTTAAAGGTTGTTGGGGGTTTTTGTTTTTGTAGCAGAAATGCTCAGGTGAATTCTGCTACGGTCGTGATTACCTGATGACAATGCGGGTCAATCATGAATTTTGAAAAAGTGCTCACGCATTTGCAGGCTAACCTTCCAAGTCTTTTGGCAGTGTACGTCTTTGGCAGCCAGGCGACGGGCGAGGCAAATGCCGACAGCGATCTTGACTTGGCTGTGCTGATTGAGGGAAGCATTGACCCACTGCAACTGTGGCGCCTATGCGGGGAATTAGCGGATATCGTCAAGGTCCCCGTCGATTTGCTGGACTTACGCGCAGCCTCGACGGTCATGCAATACCAAGTCATAACGACAGGGCGCCGCCTCTGGAGCAAGGACAGTCAGGCGGGTATCTTTGAGAGCTACATACTCAGCGAGAAAACCGCATTGGATTGCGCCAGGGCAGAGCTGCTAGTCGACATTCAAAAGGATGGAACGGTATATGGCCGATGATGTACTCATCAACAAGGCTGCCAGTATTGAGCGTTGCGTTGCTCGTGCTCGGGAGGAGTACGAAAAGGATCCAGCCAATTTTGCCAATGACTCCACCCGTCAGGATGCGGCCATTCTCAATATTCAGCGTGCCTGCGAGGCGGCTCTGGACATGGGGCAACATCTGATTCGTCGTGAGCGCCTCGGTGTCCCCCAAAGTGCTCGTGACGTGTTTGAGCTGCTGGCGCAGGGCGGATGGGTGAATCCTTCCTTACTGACTAACCTGAAAAACATGGTCGGTTTCCGCAATATCGCGGTGCATGAGTATCAGACGCTTCAGTTGCCTATTGCCGTTGCGATCATCACCAAACATCTGGGCGATTTCCTGGCATTCAGTGCACATGTCTTGACTAAGGACGCGGGCCAGTGAGCCGATTCAAATGGCCCGCGGTAAAATCAAGGCTACAGGTCGTCTAGAGAAACCTTCACTCGCTGTGCAGACGCCTGGCGCTCACGTACGGTCGCTATCAACGCTTCATCCTCTTTTGCCGGGCGCTTTTTGTCCGATTCTTTTACCGTTTCCCTTGGTCTTTTCTTTGCCTCTTGCTCGGTTACGTATTCACCTGTGACCGCATCGCGATATCTCGTTGGCATATCAGCATCCTTGACAGTATGTCGCCACGGCGGCGACCTTTTTGAGGCTAGCTTGCAGGCTTGTGCACACAAGCTTCCTCGCCGGAATTCTGGTTACCAAGCTTTTCCGAAACAGGTGCTTACGTTGTGCCGGTTCGACAGTTTTCCAGCAGGGTTGCGTTGACTGGGGCAGGACGCTAACCTTTCGCCGTCGCCCTCATGGCGACCGGTTTTGACAGACTGATTTACAGGTGTACGACCTCCATGCGATTACAGCGTTTCTGCTGTGACGTCGTTTTATGGCGGCTGTGCGTGGGGCATCTTCGGGTGCGCCGGGTCCTGTATACCGGTCTGTCAACCCGCGCATAGCTGCCACCTGATTCTGTTTGACAGCGGGATGTGGCAGCTCCCATTGCATACAGGAGCTACACAATGAGCAATCTCGATTCTGACTCCGAATTTTCCCCTCGGAAAATCTTCCATGTAGGTGCAGATGTCGGCACCGAAGAAGCCCTCACAAACGCCACCGAAATCCTCTCATCCGCCCTTCAAACCGCCTACCAATGCGCCGAAGATCCAGACAGCACGCAGTCGCCCGTGATCATGGCCCTGGCTCAATTGATCGAGAACGCGCAAGCCTTGGTGGATGCTGTCCTCGAGCGTGATTTCCCCACGGCCAAATAAATACCTGCTCACTGAAACGAAAAAAGCCTGCTGAACTCAACGCTCAGCAGGCTTTTTTGCGCATACAACCCGGTCAGGCAGGCTGTGCCACCAGGTTATTACTGACCTTGCGCCCCAACACCAGCACGGTCGCAAACCCGAACCCCACCAACACCGTGGCCAGGCTCAACAACACCGAGCTGCCCATCTGGTCGACGATGCGCCCGCCAAAGAACGAACCCAGGGCGATGATCACCTGAAACAGCGCCACAAACAGTGGCATGCCGCGTTCGACATCCTTGGGGGCCACGACAAACATCCAGATGCTGGCGCAAGCCGGGAAGGCGCCGAAGGCGAAACCCCAGAGTGCGATCAGCATCGAGGCGCCTGTCAGGCCGGTGGCGAAGTAGGGGAACAGTGCGGTGCTGGTACCGATCATCAACGCAACCAGCAGCAGGGTGTGACGTACGCTGCGGTTGGCGGCGAAACCGGCAAAGATATTGCCCATTACCCCGGCCACACCGTAGAGCAGCAGCAATGAACCAATTGTCGGGCCGTCAAAGCCGGAGCTGTGTTTGAAGAAGGGGGCGACATAGGTATACGCAGCAAAGTGCGCCAGGCCGATCAGCAATACAGCGATCAAGCCGACTCGCGCCTGTGGGTTGATAAACAACGCGGGCAAGTCACGAATCTCAATGGCCTTTTCCGGCGTCAGTCGCGGTAGCAGGAAGATCTGCGCGAGCAGCACCGGAATGCCCACCAACGCAGTAACCAGGAAGGTCATGCGCCAGCCCATCAGTCCACTGAGCCAGGTGCCGACGGGCACGCCCAGTACGGTGGCGAGCGTTACGCCCATCATGATGATCGAGGTGGCTTTCGCAACCCCAACGCCTTTGGGCGCCAGCCGCCCGCTGAGGGCAATGGCCGTGGCCCAGAAGCCGCCGATGCTGATGCCGAGCAATACACGGCCGAACAGCAGCAGGCTGAAATCGTTAGCTAAGGCCACCACCGAGTTGGCGATGATCATCA
>Ga0160452_100601_pt1 | contig 19814 bp, 14 predicted proteins | sample HID1971I_E6MG_FD_108230 | JGI IMG/M metagenome (GOLD analysis project Ga0160452, IMG submission 108230) | Enriched millipede-associated microbial communities from UW Madison campus, WI, USA - HID1971I_E6 MG | ecosystem: Host-associated > Arthropoda: Insects > Digestive system > Unclassified ...
TATAACCGCAAAAGAATCCATGGCACATTGGGGTACGTATCGCCCATTCAATTTGAGCTACAGTACTATAAAAATTTACGTTAAAAGAGTGTCCACTTTCTTGACAGAGGTCCATTTCTTTCGTTGGAGGCGGGAAATTCGGGGAAAAGGCTGGCGTAAGGAAAGTTTCTTTCGCTCGAGGCTGGGAAGTCGGGGAAAAGGCTGGTATAAGGAAAGTTTCTTTCGCTCGCGGTCCGGTCGGTGTCGGCGGAGTGGGATGCACGGCGGAGGGCGCAACAGGCTGGCTGCCCTCCCCTGCCTGGCTATCGCGCAGGCTGGCCGCCCTCCCCTGCCTGGCTATCGCGCAGGCTAGCTGCCCTCCCCTGCCCAGCTATCGCGCAGGCTGGCCGCTCTTGGTATACTGGTCATGGCTATTACTCTCGCACGGAAGGACAGAGCGCAAGTGAACTGGAGACGTTGGTGGCCCGAGAGCTTGAAGTACCGCATGTTTACAGCCTATATTCTGCTCGTCGTCGTCCCGTTTTCGGCGCTTTGCGTGATCGGCTTTTCCCAGATCGAGCAGGTGCTGAAGCAAAACCAGATCGGCCAAAACTCGCGCGAGGTCGAGGGCTTCCGCAGCGACTTGCTTGATCTGACCGGGCTGATGACACGCTCGCTGATCCTCATTTCGCAGAACCCGTCCTTTGAGCAATATCTTGGTACTGAGGGCCAGGAGGCTCCCCACGAGGCGAGACGGGAGATCAACCGCAACCTCGACTCGCTGGCCAATTCGTTTTTTCTCTCTACGCCTTCGGTCTATATGACCGTCGTCGACCGTTACGGCAGCGCCTACTTCAACTATACGCCGCGCCAGGCGGTGGACGGAGCGGCGCTGTACGACGAGATCGCCGGCCGGCTGGCGTCGGACGGCGGCCAGGCGAGCTATTATTGGCAGGAGGCGGCGACGTATGTCGTCAAGGATATCGTGCCGGCGGAGACGATGCTCACGATCGACGCGCTGCTGCTCGATGATCGGCGAGAGCCGTTCGGGGCGCTGCGGATCAGCATCGATCACGAGCGTTGGCTTGCCCAATGGGCGCGCGGAGCCGACCCGCAGGCCGAGTATCTGGTCATCCGGGGCGGCGAGCAGACGATCTTCCGCAGCCGCGCGGACGCTGCGCTGCGGCAGGAGCTGTCTGCCCGACTCGCTTCGCAGCTGCAGGCGAGACCGGACAAGCCGGTCTATGAGACAGTTGACGGCGAGGCGGCGATGGTGCTGGCTAGCTATCTGCCGTCGCTGGACTGGATGCTGGTGAAGAAAATCTCGCTGGAGGAGCTGTTCGCCGAGACCGATGCGATCAAGCGCAATGTGCTGCTGGCCGTGCTGGCGCTGACGCTCGTATTTATCGCGGCCACGCTGCTGCTCTCCTCGGCGATCACCAAGCCGCTGCACAAGCTGCGCACGCAGATGAGCAAGGCGGCGGACAACGAGCTGCGGGTGACGCTGCCGACCGAGCCGTACAGCGGGGAGATCCTGCAGCTGCTGACGAGCTTTAACCGGATGATCGCGGATATCCAGCAGCTCATCTACCGGCTCAAGGTCGAGGAGCGGCAAAAGGAGTCGGTGCGCTTCCAGATCCTCGTCTCGCAGATGGACCCGCACTTCCTGCTCAACACGCTCAACCTGATCAAGAGTCAGGCGCTCAAGCATCAGGATCGCGTCGCCTTCGACATCTGCGTATCTCTAGGGATGCTGCTCGAGACGAGCCTGAACACCGAGGTCGATCTGGTGCCGCTGACGCAGGAGATCAGCTTTACGGAGGCGTACATGCATATCCAGAACACCCGCTTTAACCATCGCTACCGGCTCGAGCTGAGCTACGACCCGTCGCTCGCTTACGCGCTGGTGCCGAAGTTCACGCTGCAGCCGCTCGTCGAGAACGCGATCATCCACGGCTTCGCCGATATGCCCGATGGCGGAGAGATTGAGATCCGCATCGAGCGCAGCTCGGACCGCGAGCTGCGGCTGCTCGTCAGCGACGACGGCCGCGGACTGGAGGCGGCGCGCGAGGCGGCTGCCCGGTCGACGACCAAGCGCAGGCGCAAGGGGATCGGGCTGGACAATATCCGTGAGCGTCTGGAGCTGCTCTACAAGGGCGAGGCGGCGATCGAGCTGTACCCGGAGGAGCGTGGCGGCACGACGGTGGAGATCCGGCTGCCGCTCCTCGTATCGGCTCCATATCAGAGGGAGGGACAAGAGGATGTATAGCGTCTATCTCGTAGAAGACGAGCCGCATGCGCTCGAGATGCTGAAGCACCTGATCGTCTGGGAGAAGCACGGCTTCACGATCAAGGGCGAGTACGGCAACGGCGCAGAGGCGTATGCGGCGATGCAGCAGGAGCGGCCGGACATCGTCATCACCGATATCGTCATGCCGGCGATGGACGGCGTCGAGCTGCTGCGTCGCAGCCGCGAGGCGGGCTGGGATGCGGCGTTTATCATGCTGACGTGCATGTCGGAGTTCGAGTATGCCCAGCAGGCGCTCGAGCATGGGGCGATCGGCTATGTGCTGAAGCTGTCCCTGCGGCCGGAGAGGCTGGTCGAGCTATTGGCCAAGGCGCGGACGACGCTGGAGCAGCGAGACAAGTGGCGCAAGCTCGACGCGGTCAGCCAGGCGGTGCAGCGCGAGACGGGCGAGGCGGCGGAGCGGCTGACGGACCACCCGCAGGTGGACCGGATCGTCGCGTACATCTCCGAGCATTACAGCCGCGAGATTACGCTCGGCGAGCTGGCGCGGCTCGTCAACATGGAGCAGACGTATGTGAGCAACGTGTTCCGCAAGAAAACCGGCCACACGATTACCAGCTTCACGCAAAAGGTGCGCGTCGAGGCGGCGGTCCATGAGCTGCTCGGCAGCACACTGCCGATCTCGGTCATCTCGGAGCGTTGTGGCTTCGCCAACGACAACTATTTCATCAAGGTGTTCAAGCGCTGGACGGGCAAGACGCCCAGCGATTTCCGTCGCTCGTAAGCTCGGAGTCTCCCCAAAAATGTCGCATTACATCCCAATAGCGTTTCTGTTGCCCCGGTGTGTGGGGTGATAAGATAGAGCAAGCAACAGAACAGACCGATTCGCAGGGGCTGACAGACTAAGGGAGGTTATGCAAGGTGAAGAAGAGACAACAATGGGTGCTGACATCGATGCTGGCATTATCGGTTATTGCAAGCGGTTGCGGCGGGGGCAACAACGGAGGCAATACTCCGGCTGACGGCGGCAACGCGGCGAAGCCCGGGACAGACAACGGCGGCACGGCAAGCGCGCAGACGATCACGCTGAAATTCTGGGGAGGCGTGCCGGAGGAAGCCGGTCCGCTCGATATGGTGAAGGCGTGGAACGAGTCCAACCCGAACGTCCAGGTCGAGTATGTGCGCTACGTCAACGACGACAGCGGCAACCTGAAGCTGGATACGGCGCTGGTAGCGGGCGAGAACATCGACCTGTACACCAACTATGCGAAGTTTATGCTGGAGAAGCGGGTGCAAGCCGGAGGCGCGCTTAATCTGAGCGAGCTTGAGGGCTATGATATCGACGCCAAGATGGGCGAGCAGGCGAAGGGCTGGCAGTTCGACGGCAGTTATTATGGCCTGCCCACCGTCTCCTCCAAAAACTTCATCTGGCTGAACAAGGATGCGCTGGACGCGGCAGGACTGCCAGTGCCTCCACTGGACTGGACGCAGAGCGATCTGGCGGAATACGCCAAAAAGCTGAAGGAAGGCCGCCCGTACGGCTATGTGCAGCCGACCAGCATGTTCACCTTCAACATGGATGGCGAGCTGCAAAATGAATTCGTCAAGGACGGCAAATCGAACCTCGATACGCCGGTTACGCGCGCTTCGCTGGAGACATGGCATAAGATGATGCATGAGGACAAGAGCATGCCGACCTACGGCGAGCAGGTGGCGACCAAGCTGCCGGTCGACGCATCCTTCCTGAAGGGCGAAGCGGCGATGTTCGGCGCAGGCAACTGGATCTTCCGCAATGCCAACAACCTGACCGACTATCCGCGCGAGTTCAAGATTGCCTTTGCTACCGTACCGCGTCCGGACGGCGCACGCGCCGACTTCAAGGGCGAGGGCGGACTGAGCGACGTCGTCGCGATCAATCCGAAATCGGCTTACAAGGAAGAGGCATGGGAATTCCTGAAGTGGTATGCCGATGAGGGAGTAGCGTATCTGAGTAAAGGCGGCCGCATCCCGGCTTCCGGACAGATCGACGCCGCTGCAACTCAGGCCAAGCTGGTCGAAGGCCACGAAGATCTGTATGATCTCGAGTCGCTGGCGAACGTCCTGTTTGGCGGGCAGGAGAGCTACATCAACACCGTGCCGGTCCAACTGAACGATCTGCGCACAGAGGAGCTGGAGAATTACTTCCTCAACAGCAACGATCTCGACAAGACGATGGAGAACATCGTCAAACGTCACAACGCGCTGATCGCGCGCGGCGGCTAAAGCAGGCAAACCCCCGGTTCCCCCGGGGGTTTTTAATTTATAGGCTATGTTAATCTAATTGTTAATTACTGACCAAGTAAAAACCGCCTTCGATAAGGCGGTTAAATAGTGAGTTGGATATCTTCAAATGGTACGTATTTGTTAGGTTCAATTTCTTTATACACCCGAACGTAAGTTACATTAAAGGTCGGAAAGGGTGCTAATGCATTTCTCGATGCGAATTCCATTTCTTTAATTTCCGCTTCTTTCATACCCCAGTGAGTCTGACCTAAAGTCAAATGACAATGATAGTTATCCAACTCGAAGTAACGTTTGATAAGCTCACGCGAGGGTGATACCGTATCTACCAGTAGTTTGTGCAATGCGTATATCTCTTTCGATTGAACGCCCAGAAATACAACCGCAGTTCCGAACGTTGCTGGCTCTGTAAGCGACAATTGGAAACTTTGCAAGGATGAGCAAGCTTCTCGCACGTTGTCAAGCCATATCATATCTTCGGTAAGTCCACCCTGAGCCTTCACAGTGATGTGAGGCTCGACAACTTCCCTAAGCCGATTGCTATCCCAACGATTACGAAATAATGCGATTTGTTCTTTGTACTCATCAGGTGGAACGATACCAATAAAATATTGCACTCTCGCACCATCTTTCTAAAAGTAAATCATCTCCGAACTTCCAAGACATCAAACATCAACATTAAGGTTTAACATAGGAAGCCGCCGTCCGTCTCGTAAGGGGCTTCCGGCGCAAGCAGGGGCGAGGCGCTCATGCCGAGGACTCGCTTCGGATGCCGCTCCAGCCGCACATAGTTGCCGCCTATACCTTGCATGCCCTTTTACCTGCGCCGCTTCAGCAACGCTCCGCCAGGCATTGCCTCTTGTGATGAAGCGTTTGGCTGTTCGTCGACTGCGCAGCTCGGCGTCTTCGTCACGCCCGCAGCCATCCGCTTGTCGATGACCGAGACGACCTGCTGCAGCGCCTCGATTTGCTGACAGATCCGCTCCCGATGCTCCAGCATCAGCTCGTACAGCTCGGGATACGCCTCGGCATCGTCCGGCTCCGCCTGCAGGAACGGCTTCATTTCCTCCAGCGGCATTCCCGTCTTTTTCAGACAAACGATTAACTTCATCTGCTCGATATTGGTCTGGCGATAGGCACGATGGCCGCCGCCTGTACGCTCCGGGGACGGGAGCAGATTGATTTTCTCATAGTAACGGATCGTATCCTCGGACAACCCGGACCTCTCCGCCGCTTGCTTGATCGTATAGGTGCTGTCCTCTGCAAGGGCGGACGGCGGCTGACTGCGCATGGCTTATTCCTCCTTGACTTGTATTAGTTACATCCATTATAGGACTTGGAGCCAACTCCAAGTCAAGAGACAGACTTATGCGCAATTTTCCTCCCGGTTTTGCTTGACTTGGAGTCAGCTCCAGGTTATAGACTAGATCGCAAGAACGGGATGCCCTTTCCATCCATCGGGCGTACCGAACAGGGAGGAATAGACATGCACCATCAATCGAACGGCTACACGGCGCTTATCACCGGGGCAAGCAGCGGCATTGGACTGGCGCTTGCGCGCAAGCTGCTTGAGGAAGGCTGGGAGGTGGCGGCGCTCATACGCTCGGACTTGCCGACAGACGATCCGCTGCTGCAAGAGAGCCGCGAGCGCGGTCAACTGCGGATCTACAAGGCCGACGTCTCCAGCTTCGCGAGCCTGCGCCAAGGGCTGGAGCAGATCAAGTCGCAGGAGGCGTCGATCGATGTGCTATTTAACAACGCCGGAGGAAGCTTCGACAAGCTGATGTATTCGCCGCAAGGACGCGAGCTGCACTATGAGGTGCAGACTGTCGCCCCGTATATTATCACCAGAGAGCTGGTAGAGACTCTGAAGCGAGGCCGACTGAAGCGGGTCGTTCACACCTCCTCCAATGCCTTCGACTTCCTGAAGACGTTCGATGCTGCCGCTCTTGCTCGTCCGACGGCCTTCAAGAAGCTGACCGGGCCGTATGCTGCGACCAAGCTGGCGATGTCGCTCTGGACGCAAGCTGCGGCAGCGGCCATGGAGCAGGAGCATGGCATCGTGATGCGGAGCGTCGACCCTGGCCCCAACAACACGATCCGCAAGGGCACTGGCTCCGGTCTGCCCTTCTACGTAAGGCCGTTGATGAAGTTCTTTTTCCCGCCGCCGACCAGCGGCGCCCGCTTGCTCTACGAGGGCGCGATGGGGGACGCTCCCGCTGGCAGCCTGCTCGCCAAAGGCAAGGTCAAAGCGCTGCCTTACGCCGCGCAAGCCCAGGCGGTGCTTGCGCAGATGGAGCAGATCTATCGCGACGAATATTGCCTGGGAAGCCCGGCGGATCGCGTGTCTGTGCAGTAGAGGCGGGCATCGGCAGTGGTAATTTTTAGTTGACACCTCGGCGAAGACGATGCTATTATTTTCAACAACCTTTTAACCAACAACAATGAAGGGAGGCGCAAAGCTTATGAATCCACGGCAGCCGTATCATCATCTACCGAATCACATCGTATTGGCCAATGAACGCTTGCTAGGCTTCGCAGGGTCGAAGTTCGGCCTGCCCGGAGATCAACAGCTTTGCAGCCCTCCGCCCGTCGCGACGCGACGCGTGGCTTTGCTCGCCTAGCGCGAGACGACGCGCCCTGCGCGGGGCGTGGAGGTTCCCTTTTGCGAAGACTGCTTGATGCCGGACTGTCCTTGTTCGTAGCCGTATGGCTGCGTGCGGGGCAGGTGGCGGGAGCAGTCTTTTTTGTTGTTCGGCAGGGGTTGTCTATAGGCGAGGTAAAGCGAGGAGTGAGAGCATGGCAATCGTACAACTGACATCGACGCATCCGCAGTTCAGCTTCCTGATCCGCAAAAATCCGGGTACAGGGATGCAGCTGCGGAGCGTCCGCAAGGGCATGGCCTACGGCTGGTATACGGACGAGAGCGCGTACAACGTCTACTTCAAGGACGCCGACAATGAAGTGTCCTATAAGCAAGAGCAGCAGGAGCAATTCGAGTATCTGAACGTCTCCCGCTACAATACACCGTTGTTCCCGTTGAACGCGATCAACGAGTTTTTCTCTTCGCCGCTGAAGGCGAGGCATGACCAGGATGTCCGGGGCTATCGCCATGCGCTGCACATCCCGCTCATCCATATCGAGCGTCTGCACGTGCTGTCGCTCTTCGAGCGCCATCTGCCGGACTGTGTCTTCGAGACGACGCATCAGGCGCACAAGAGCTATTCGCTGACGATCGCCACGGAGGAGAGTCTCTACCAGCTGCTGCATGTGGCGAGCGTGCTCTGTCTGTTCCTCTCGCTGCTGGGCAAGGAGCATATCGACATCTCCGAGGCGATCCTGGACAAATATATCCCGAGCCTGCACGTCATCGACGCGCCGTTCTATCTGCGCAGCCTGTTCGCCAACTACTTCCTGAACTCGCGCGAGCGATTCGCCAAGTACAAGGCGGCGCTGGAGCAGACCGACCGCTATGCGATCTCGCTCGCCTACGGCCGCACGGCGTTGCAACGGCGTCAAGCGATCACTGCGCTGCTGCCGTTCGATAAGGCGCTCCTCGACCTCGGCTGCGGCGAGGGCTTCTACTCCCTTCACTACGCTGGCCGGATCGAAGCGAGCTACTACGCCGTCGATATCGACGAGGAACGACTGCTCGGCGTACAGCGCAAGGCGACGGAGCGCGAGCTCGACAACCTCGCCACCTATGCGTCGCTCGACCGCTTCCTGGAGAGCTACAACGGCGAGCTCGTCGACGTCATCCTGACCGAGGTCGTCGAGCATATGCCGGAGGACGAGGCGGCGGCGCTGGTGACGCAGTTATGTCGCGAGGTGCAGATCGACCGTCTCATCGTCACGACGCCCAACGCCGACTTTAACGTCTACTACGAGCTGGACGGCTTCCGTCATGACGACCATCGCTGGGAGATGGGGACGGCGGCATTCCGGGCGTGGCTGGAGCCGCTCGTCAGCGGACCCGGCCGCACCATCGAGTGGCTCGCCATCGGCGACAGCGTCGACGGCACCCACACCACGCAAGGCGCCATCGTGCGCAGGAAGGAGGCATGACCGATGATCATCACCACCCGAGTCCATACGATCCTGATGCTGGTCGGGCCGACCGAGTGCGGCAAGTCGACGTTTGCCCGCGAGGTGCTAATGCCGCAGCTGACGAGGACGGACGAGGCGCGGCGCATCCGCACCAACGTCCAGCTGATCTCCTCCGATGATATCCGTCAGGAGCTGCTGGGCTATCCTTACGACAAATACGATCAGACGATGCTGGAGGTCAGCTCGCATGCCTTCGACCATCTGCTGGCGAAGCTGCGGCTCGTCACCTCGTACCCGATCAACGCCGAGTTCGTCATCGTCGATACGACTGCGCTCGCCGAGGACTTCCGGCAGCGGGTCCGCGAGATCGCCGAGGCGAACCACTACCGGCTCGAGCTCGTCCTCTTCGACTATCGCAAGCGCGAGGACTACTATGCCTCGGACCGCTCCAAGCGGCTCATCACGAGCCACATCAACCGGCTGCGCCGCGAGGTGCTGCCGGTGCTGGCCCGCGAAGGCTATGACGCGGTACACAAGGTGCGCGCCAAGGACTTCTGCCCGCCTGGTGAGACGGGAGCGAACCCGGACTACCGGGTCGAGGTTGCCGACTGGGACGACTATGTGGCGGCGACGCTGCCGCATACGCACAGCTACATCGTCGTCGGCGATGTGCACGAGTGCGTGGGCGAGCTGCAGCGGCTGCTGAGTGGCTTTGGCTTCGACATCGAGGAGGGGCGGATGACGACCGGGCCCAAGGCGAAGGGCAAGCAGGTCGTGCTGGCGGGCGACTGGATCGACAAGGGCAAGCAGACGGCGGCGACGGTAGCCTTCCTGTATGCCAACCGCGAGCATTTCCGTTTCGTGCTCGGCAACCATGAGAACTTCGTGCGCCGTTACCTCGAGGGCGGCATCCAGGGGGCCGATCCCGAGCTGGTGGAGACGTACTTCGACTCGATCGCTGTGCTGCAGGAGCAGCCGGAGCTGGCCGAGCAATTCCGAATGCTCGTCGCCTCCGCTCAGCCATACTATCGGTTCATCGGCGATCAGGGATCGTCCTTCTATGTGACGCATGCGCCTTGTCGCAGCCGCTACATCGGCAAGCTCGACACCGAGGCGCGTCGTCATCAGCGCACGTACCGGATTGATCGGGAGACGCCGCTCGAGCCGCAGCTGCAGTTCATTCAGGACGAGGCGGTCGCCAACCAGCCGTATCATCTGTTCGGCCACGTCGCGGCGGCGCGCGCCTTCCGGATCAAGAATAAGCTGCATCTCGACAGCGGCTGCGTGCACGGCTACGCGCTGTGCGGCGTCGATATGAGCGGACGGCCGTTCTTCCGCAGCGTCCGCTCGGAGCAGGAGGCGCGCCGCGAGGAGTTGCCCGTGCTGTTCGAGGAGGCGCCGCGCGTCGCACTGGCGGAGCTGGCTCCCGAGGCGCAGCGTCGACTCGACTATGTCGCTCGCCACGGCATCAACCATATCTCCGGCACGATGTCGCCGGCGGACAAGGATGCGGAGCGCGGCGAGCTGGAGTCGCTACGGCAAGGGCTGGCGTACTTCGCCAAGCGCGGCGTCCGCGAGGTCGTGCTGCAGCCCAAGTACATGGGCTCGCGCTGTACGATCTACCTGCATCGCCAGCCGGAGCAGTGCTATGCGGTGAGCCGTAACGGCTACCGCATCCAGGGCGTCGAGCTGACGCCGGTGTATGAGCGGCTGCTGGCGCGCTTCGGCAGCTATATGGCCGAGGAGAGCGTCGCGATCATGCTGCTCGACGGCGAGCTGCTGCCGTGGCGGGCGATGGGCGAAGGGCTGATCGAGCGACAGTTCGAGCCGATATCCCGGGCGCTCGAGCTGGAGCTGCAGTTCCTGGAGCAGAGCGGCTTCGAGGCGGCGCTCGGCCGACTCGCGGCGGACTACGAGGCAAGCGGCTTCGAGCAGGAGCAGCATCGGATGAGCAAGGGCGCGCTCAGCGACAAGTATGGTAGCGCGACCTACCAGAGCTACAAGGCGATGCGCGATATCCGCGAGCGCAAGGTGCCGCTGGCGCAGCACCGCGCAGCCTACGAGGTGTACCGGCAGCAGCTCGCGCTGTATGCGGGTGAGGCGGCGCTGGATTACAAGCCGTTCGGTCTGCTCAAGGAAGTGATGGAGGACGGCACGGAGCGCTTCCCCGAGCAGCGGACGTCCGAGCTGTATCGCTTCCTCTCGGAGGACGACTGCCTCGTGCTCGATCTGGAGGCGCGGGACCATCTGGCGCAGGCGGAGCGCTTCTATGCCCGCCTGACGACAGCCGAACGGATGGAGGGCGTCGTCATCAAGCCGGAGCGGGAGATGCGGGGCGCGGTGCCGTACATGAAGGTGCGCAACCCCGAGTACCTGTCGATCATTTACGGCTACGACTACACGTTCCCGCACAAGTACGCGCAGCTCATCAAGCAGAAGAGCATCGGGTCGAAGCTGCGCGCCTCGGCAGCCGAGCACCGGCTGGGTCGGGCGATGCTGGCCATCCCGCTCGCCGACATCTCGCCAGGCAACGAGGCGTACCGCCAGACGGTCGCCAGCCTGCTGTTCGAGGAGGCCAAGGAGCGCGAGCTTGATCCGCGCTTGTGATGGCGAGGCCGAGGAGCGCCAGGTTGATCTGCGCTTGTAGACGGGCGCTCTGAGTCGCTAATTAGAGGAGTGTCTTGCAATAGGGAAGTCCCCGGTCCGGCAGATTCCGGACGACGGGGACTTTTGTGCATTAAGCTAGCGCCGAAATGCGCCGCCATACGCGTCCGAAGGAAACTTTCTTTCGTTACAGCGCCGAAATGCGCCGCCATACGCGTCCGAGGGAAACTTTCTTTCGTTACAGCGCCGAAATGCGCCGCCATACGCGTCCGAGGGAAACTTTCTTTCGTTACAGCGCCGAAATGCGCCGCCATACGCTCCCGAAGGAAACTTTCTTTCGTTACAGCGCCGACGCCTGTCGCCGCTTTTGTTGGGGCTGGTTCGATTGGGCCCGTCCTCCCGACTAGGAAACAATCTGCGAAATATGGTAGACTTAGTAGTTAGACATGGAGAAATCATATTTTCGTCAGATAAGGAGAACGATCAATGGAGTGGAAAAACCTGTTGCGGGGCTTCGCTATGGGGACGACTGACCTGATCCCCGGCGTCAGCGGCGGCACGCTAGCCGTTGTGCTCGGCATCTACTATCGGTTGCTGGAAGCGATCAGCGGCTTGTTCGGCAAGGACTGGAAGCGTCACTGGGGGTTTTTGATCCCGCTAGGCATAGGCATGGTCACCGCGATCGTATCGCTTAGCCGGGTGATTGAATATTTGCTTGAGCATCATTATGCGCCGACGCAGTTTTTCTTCACCGGACTGATCCTCGGCGTATTGCCGATGCTGATCCGGCAAGCCGACGTCCGGCGCAACTTCGGCACCAAGCATGTTATCGTCTTGTTGGTCGGCCTGCTCCTGATGGCCTCGATGGCCTTTCTGTCGGGAGACAAGGATGCCGGACCGCAGACGTCGCTCACCCTGTGGTCGACGGTCGGCTTCTTCTTCGCAGGTTGGATGGCAAGCACAGCGATGCTGCTGCCAGGCATCAGCGGGTCGTTCGTACTGTTGATCATCGGCGTTTATCCGACCGCGATTAATGCGCTGTCGACCTTCAACCTGCCGATCATCTTCACCATCGGCTTCGGCGTGATTATCGGCTTCTTTGTCAGCAGCCGGGCGATCCGCTACCTGCTCGCCACTTATCCGCGCATGACGTACGCCGTCATGATCGGCCTGATCACCGGCTCGGTATTCGTCATCTTCCCGGGCTTTGTGAGTGGCATCGGCGCGATCGTCATCTGTGGCGTGGCCTTCCTGGCTGGCCTGGCACTGGCGATGTACTTCGGCTCCGTCAAGCGCATGCCGGCAGAGAGCGTGTAGCGCGACACGCACAGCGCGACGCCCAGCAGTGCGACATGCTCAGCCCGATACCCAGCAGTACGCGCAACAGTGCGATATGCACAGCGCTACGCGCAGCAAGTGCGACGCACAACCTACGCCAAGAGGGGCTATCCAGCTTGCGTAAGAACATAGGTAAAGACGCCTTTATCGCCACTTTATAGTGGGTTTGAAGGCGTCTTTGCGTTAGAAGGAAGTCCTAACTCAAGGCGTAAGCTGGATCATTGCCCACCGCTGGGCGCCATTGCCGAGATCGGTCCATTGCTGCACGTTGGTGCCGTTAGCGACTCCGCTGCCTGCCACATCAAGCGCCTTGCCGCTATGCTTGTTGAGCCACTTGTAGACGCCTCCGCCAAGATGGACGGGCAGCCACAGCTGGTTATCTCCCCCATGATCGGCCCAGATCGTCACATTCCCGCCATCGGCTGTGCTCCAGCCATCGACCTCCAGCGCCTTGCCGCTGTGCGCATTGACCAGCTTGTAGTACCCGCCCCCTGCGGAGACGAGCGTCCATTGCTGGTTGGCGCCGCCGTGATCGTCCCAGAGGATGACATTGGAGCCGTTGGCGGTGCCCCAGGCATCGACCTCCAGCATTTTTTCGCTAGCCGGATTCATGAGCCGGTACGTCTTGCCCGGAGCGAGAGCGACCGCCTGACGAGTGAAGGAGACCTGATCGACATCAGCCCATTGAGTAGAGGACGTATTCGCTGCATAAAAGCCGATCGTCGCCTTGCCGCTGACGACCTGGATATCCGGGATCGTCACGGTCGTCCAGGCTGTAGTGACAGGGCAGGCAGCCTGACGCGTCGCGCCGCCATAGTCCTTGACCTCCATGATGCAGCTGCTCTGCCCGCCGCTGCTGCGCATCCTGGCCGTCATCGTGTAGGCGCCGTCGTCCAGTCCTGTGATCGTCTGGCCGATATACGCGCTGGCCGGGCCGCTGGTGCCGGCCAAGCCGATGAAGTAAGCGCCGTGCGCCGCAGGCACGCCGACGCCGTCATTGGCCCCGTGGATCAGGATGCGGGCGGGATAATCGTCGCCGTAGGTCGTCCAGCCGGTCGCATTGGCCGTCTCGAAGCTCGGGTTGATCGCCAGATTAACCTGGGCTGGCGTCAGCGTATAGCCGAACTTCAGATAGATGCCGCTGGCCGGGTGATCGGCGCTGGTGACGGCGGCGATCCGTGTCGAGTCGATCGTCATCAGCGCGTTCCAGTTCGAGGATGTCGTATCTGAGACCGGGAAAACATTCGTTTTGTGCTCCCAGGTCGCGCCGTTGTTGGCGCTGATCATCGTGTGCATGGAGGTGTAGGGGTCGCCGGTGTTAGCGCTGCTCTCATCTGTCTGGAAAGCGGCGATGAGACGCCCGTCGGCCAATTGGGCGATGAACGGCGCGCCGGCTTTTTTGCCCGTACCGTTAGGCGTATACAACATCTGGCGCGGCACGGACCAGTTCAGCCCGTCGGCGGAGATTTTGAATTTGATGACGAACGGGTGACCTGGGACATCGGAGGACTCGAACACCATCATGTAGCGACCATCGTTCATCCGGGTGATGACCGGCATCCCGTCCCGGGAGCCTGCAGCGACCCCGTCGCTAAGCGTGATACGCGCGCCCCAGCCGCTGCCCGTCCACGGCTTCATGTACAGATTTTGCAAGCCGGTCGTGCCGACAGCCGCCGGGCTGTCATCGGCGTACAGCACATGGATGACGCCGTTGATATATTCCAGGTGCGGCTCCCAGACGCCCTTGAAGCCGGTGGCCGTCGTCGAGGCGATCGCCCCGCCGGGCAGATCGCTCCAGGTCAGACCGCCGTCCGTGCTGCGGCGCACATGAAGCGATGTCGTATAGACAGCGCCGGATTGGATGACGAGTCGGTAGGCGAGCCACACCTCGCCGCCCGGCAGCACGAGCATCTGCCCGTTGCCGACATTGCCGCCCGGATGACTGACGGCTGTCACCGGCGCGCTCCAGCTCTGGCCGCCGTTCGTCGTCCGCGTGACGACGATGCGGGTATTGCCGCCGCCGGCATTGGTGTCGAAGGAGAGCAGCCATTCGCTGTTGCTGCGTTTGGCCAGTCGCGGATACCATACGCCGCCGGACGGCGGGGCGTAGACGGTGATCGCGTCGCTGGACCAGGCGAGTCCCGAGGAGGCCGCGAAGGCTTGCGGGGACGGGAGGAGCAGCATCATGCACGCCAGCGTTAGCAGTGCAGAGAGCGGGATGCGAAGGACCTTGAACATCATGGACGATCAACCTCCTGATCATAGATATGGGATAGTAAGCGCTTACTAGTGAGGATTGTATCCCAAAGCGGCGGAAATAAGATATACTAAATAGCGGATAATTTTTGCAGTTGTCCAATGGAAAAGATTATGAGGAGTCCTGTTATGCATCCTTTATATAAACGAATACAAGAGGAGATCCGGCAGCAGATCGACGATGGCACGCTCCGCCCGGGCGACATGGTGCCCTCGGAGAAGGCGCTGGCGACCCGGTACAATGTCAGCCAGATTACCTCGAAAAACGCCCTCAACGGCCTGGTCGAGGAGGGGCTGCTGGTGCGTTTCCGGGGGAGAGGCACCTTCGTAAAGCAAACGGTAGCGCCAGCCCCGGGAGCGGCGGACGAGGAGATCGTCTCGGTGGCGCTCATCCTGCCGACGATGAAGACGAAGGTCGATCAGCGGCTGCTCGATGCGCTGGAGAAGTACGCGTCTGCAGCGTCCTACGAGCTGTTGATCCGCATTACGAGAGAGTCGCAGGACGAGGAGACGCGTGCGCTCGAGCGGTTTCGCGAGCGCGGCGTCCAAGGATTTATCGTCTTCCCGGTCGAGGAAGAGACGTACAACGATACGATCCTGCGGCTGTCGCTCGACCGGGTGCCGCTGGTGCTGGTAGATCGCTTCCTGAAGGAGATCCGGACGTATAGCGTCAGCTCGGACAATGTCGGCGGCACCGAGTCGATGATCTCGGCGCTGCTGGCAGAGGGGCATCGCTCGATCCTCTACCTCTCCACTGAGATCGCCAATAACGTAACCGAGGAGCGGGCCAAAGGCTACGAAGCCGCCTACATGAAGCAGGGGCTGCCGATCGACAAGGCGCATTGGTGTTTGCTGCCGCTTGCGACGATTGCCGAGGGACGGGCCTTGGAGGAGATCGTCGATTTCCTCCGGCAGCGCAAGGAAGCGACGGCGATATTTGCCGCCAATGCCGAGCTGGCGCGGTATGCCTGGCAAGCGATGGACCGCTTGCAGCGCGAGGGCGAGCTGGGGGAGAGCGATGGGCTCCCGCTGCTGGCGGCTTTTGACGATCCCGACTTGCCCGGGGTGCCCTATGTGCGTCAGCGCGAGGACGAGATCGGACGCCATGCCATCGAACTGCTGAGCGAGCAGCTGCAGGGCGTTTACGAGCCGAGACGGGTCGTCGTTCCCGTTCATTTGCACACGGAGGGGACGAGGCTTGCAGGCAGTTGACAAAGAGTGCCTACGGTCACGGGATCGATCCTCGATTCCGTGACCGTAGGCGTTTTGAGGGTAGCCTGAGACCTCGCCTCCTGCATCGCCTCTGTAATAGCCCCATACACGCATGCGTCTGCCGGATCGGCAGGCGCTTCTTGTCGTCGGACTATTTACAAGCGAGGTATAAAGTATAATAATATATACTAATTATACTATATACATGAAGGCGGTGATCCATCGTGAAGTCGTTGCCGTTGTACAAGCAAATTCAACAGGATATCCGACGTCTGATCACCATCGGCCAACTGCGCGAAGGGGACCGCGTGCCCTCGGAGAAGGAGCTGGCTACGCAGTACCGGGTGAGCCAGATCACGAGCAAAAACGCGCTGCTGGGCTTGATGGAGGAAGGGCTGCTCGTCCGCATCCAGGGCAAAGGCACCTTCGTCATGCGGCGCTCCGAGAACAAGCGGGAGCCGGAGGAGCAGAGCAGTGTAGGATGGCTGACGTATCGGAGCGGCCGCATCGGGCTCGTCCTGCCGACGATGAAGACGAAGGTCGACCAGCTGATCCTCGACGAGATCGAGCGGCATGCGACGGCAGCGGGCTACGAGGTGCTGCTGCGGATCACCAGAGAGTCGCAGCAGGAAGAGTCGCGCGTGATCGCTTCGTTCCTGAAGCAAGGCGTCGACGGCATCATCATCTTCCCGGTAGAGAATGAGACGTACAATGATTCGATCCTGCGTCTGTCGCTGGATCGGTTCCCATTCGTGTTCATCGACCGCTATCTGAAGGGCATCAAGTGCTGCAGCGTCAGCGCCGACAATACAGGCGGCATGCGGCAGGCGGTGGAGAGCCTGATCGCCAAGGGACATACGTCCATCGCCCTGATCTCCCCGGAGATTACGAATACCGTAACGGATGAGCGGGCTGCGGGCTTCGAGCAAGTGTTCCTCGAGCGCAAAGCCTCCATCGACAAAAACCTGTGGTGCATGCTTCCCCTTGAGCTGATCGCCTCAGGCGCGGCCGAACGGCTGATCGCTGCCTTCCTCCAGGAGCGCCCGCACGTCACCGCAGCCGTCACGGCCAATACCGAGCTATGCCGTTACGCCTGGCGGGCTGTGCAAGCTGGCGGCAAGACGATACCGCGCGATATGGAGCTGGTCACCTTCGATCTGCCGGAGCTGCCAGGGGTTTCCTACATACGTCAGGATATCCGGGAGATGTGCAAGCTGACGATGGCATTGTTGGTCGAACAGATGAATGGCGAGCAGGAGCATCGTCAGCTTGTCGTCCCTGTCTCCTATGTTGAGGCAAGCGAATCGAATTTTATATTAAATAAGATATATTAATCTATACTAAGTTATAATAAAATTCAATTGTAAAGCGCTTTCAACACATTTCAAACGAAGAGGGGATTTATGTGAAGCGTAATCGCACTTGGGCAGGCGCGGTATTGACGGGGATGCTGCTGCTATCGGCTTGCAGCGGGAACAACGGGACTGGAGAGGCGCCGGATGCGCCGAATGCGTCGTCCGGTCAGGAGAACACATCTACGGCAGGCAACTCTGACCCGGTCACGATTGAATTCATGGGGCATGGCAATCCGAACGAAAAGAAGATTTTCGAAACGTTGATCGCCGCATTCGAGAAGCAATATCCGAACGTCACGGTGAAGTACACCTCCGTACCGCCGGGAGAATACTCGCAGAAGCTGACCACGCTCGTCAGCTCGGGCAAGGCGCCGGATGTGTTCTATGTCGGCGGCTCCGAGTTTTACCGCTTCGCCGAAGCAGGCACGGTGCTGAATATCCAATCGTATCTCGATCAGACCGAGCTGTTCCAACCGGATAATGTGTGGCCGACGGCGCTCGACCGCTATCGGTACGACGGGACGAATGTAGGGAGCGGCGACCTGTATGGCTTGCCGAAGGACGTCGGCCCTTGGGCATTCGTCTATAACAAGTCGCTGTTCGATGCAGCGGGCGTCGCCCCGCCGCCAGCCGAAGCCGGCGCCTGGACCTGGGATGATCTGCTCGCAGCCGCCAAGCAGCTTACGGTCGACGAGAACGGCGACGGCAAGCCCGACCAATATGGCGTCGGCGCGTACAGTCTGGAATCTGCCGTCTGGGGAAACGGTGGCCAGTTTATCGACTACGAGAGCGGCACCGTGATGATCGACCAGCCTGAGTTTTACGAAGCGATGCAATACGTCGCCGACCTGTCCCTGGTCCACAAGGTTAGTCCCAACCAGGAAGCCGAGCAGGCGCTTAATGCCTATACGCGGTTTCTGAACGGCAAGCTGGCGATGTTCGCCATGGGGCCTTGGGATCAGCCGGCCTTTTGGGAGCTGCCGTTCGAGTGGGATATCGCGGCCTGGCCGGCGAGTCCGAAGACCGGAGAGACGGCGACATGGCTCGGCTCGATGGGCTTCGCCGTCTCGGCCAAGTCCAAGCATCCGCAGGAGGCGTTTGACCTCGCCGCCTTCCTGTCGCTGGACGAGGCGGGCCAGCGGGAGAACTACCAGCTCGGGCAAGCGGTGCCCAATCTGATCAACATGGCGCGCGGGGAGTTCCTCGAGGAGGACAAAGCGCCGGCCAGCCGTCAGGTGTTCCTGGATATCATCGAAGATTACGGTCGTCCCGACGTGCCGGCCTTGTCCAAGGATACGCAGTGGATCGACGCGTTCTGGCAGGATGCGAGCAAGGTGTGGAACGGCAACATGTCCGCCAAGGACTTCACGGCCGAGATGAAGCCGAAGATGCAGGCGCTCTACGATAAAGGCAACAAGTAAAGCCGGAGGGAGAGCGGCGGGCACGCCCGCCGCCTGACCCGGCCACGAATTCAGGCAAAGGTGGACCAACTATGAACGCGAAGCTCACGGGTTATCGGAGGAAGGAGCTTGCCTGGCTGTACCTTTTTGTGGCGCCGCCAGTCCTCGGGTTCCTACTGTTCGGACTTGCACCGATCGTCTTCTCCATCTATATCAGCTTCCAAAAGTGGGATATGCTCACGGAGCCGCAATGGGTCGGCTTCGGCAATTACAGCGAGCTGCTGAACGACGGAAAAGTGTTTCAGTCGATGTACAATACGATCTATCTGATGCTCGGGATTCCGATCGGGATGCTGCTGTCGCTGCTATTGGCGATCCTGATGAATCGCAAATTCAAGGGCATCTCCTTCATGCGTACGCTCTATTATTTGCCGGTCATCTCGCCGGTCATCGCGATCTCGCTGCTCTGGCAGTGGATTCTGAACCAGGACTATGGCCTGCTCAACAATTACCTGTGGGATCTGTTCGGCATCCAAGGCCCCAACTGGCTGGGCGATCCGAACTGGGTGAAGCCCTCGCTCATCCTGATCGGCCTGTGGGGCGGACTGGGAGCCAATATGGTGCTCTACCTGGCTGGCCTGCAATCGGTATCCTCGACGTACTATGAAGCGGCCGAGATCGATGGCGCCGGAGCCTGGCACAAGTTTATGAAAATCACCGTCCCGCTGCTTTCGCCGATCCACTTCTTTATCCTCGTCATGGGGATTATCGGCGCCTTCCAGACGTTCAGCCAGATCTATGTGCTGGCTACCGATGGCGGACCGGAGTACAGCGGCGCGACGATCGTGTTCTATATTTTCCAGCATGCCTTCAAGTACTTCAACATGGGCTATGCGAGCGCAGCGGCCTGGCTGCTCGGTATGATGATCTTCATCATTACCCTGCTCCAATTCAAGCTGTCCAAGCGCTGGGTCTATCAGGATTAGTCCAGCGGTATGATGTCAAGCCCCTAATTCGGTCGAATTGGAAATTCCCATGGCTGTATGAGCCGTGAGCGCCGAAAAATTGGCGCACCAAACCAAACCCAGTCGAAAA
>Ga0160452_100603_pt1 | contig 19739 bp, 11 predicted proteins | sample HID1971I_E6MG_FD_108230 | JGI IMG/M metagenome (GOLD analysis project Ga0160452, IMG submission 108230) | Enriched millipede-associated microbial communities from UW Madison campus, WI, USA - HID1971I_E6 MG | ecosystem: Host-associated > Arthropoda: Insects > Digestive system > Unclassified ...
ATCGATCCGGCTGCGCTGCGCGAGCAGATCGCCATCGTCCCGCAGAAGACGATGTTATTCTCCGGGAGCATCGCCGATAATATCCGCTGGGGACGGGAGGATGCGTCGATGGAGGAGATCGAGGCGGCGGCCCGACTGGCGCAGGCGCATGACTTCATCACAGCGCTGCCGGAGGGCTACGACGCTGTGCTCGGTCAGCGCGGCGTCAATCTCTCGGGCGGCCAGAAGCAACGGCTTGCGATCGCTCGGGCGCTCATCCGTCAGCCGCGCGTGCTCATCCTCGATGATTGTACGAGCGCGCTCGACACGACGACTGAATCGCGAATCAAGGAGGGGCTGCGCGAATATGCCCAGGGGATGACCTGCCTGATGATCGCTCAGCGCATCACCTCCGTCATGGATGCCGACCTGATCGTCGTGCTCGATGTCGGCGAGGTCGTTGGCCTCGGCACCCATGCGAGTCTGATGAAGAGCTGCCCGGTCTATCAGGAGATCTACCAGTCCCAGATCGGAAAGGAGATGGACGCCGATGTCCAAGACGTCGCGAACAGATAACGCGCCGCCCGTAGGCGGCTTGCAGCATCGTCCCGGCGGCTTCGGCGGCGGACCCGGACGGGGCGGCCCGCTCGTCAAGCCCAAGGCATTCGGCCAGACGATCCGTCGGCTGTGGGGAGAAGTGGGCGGCGAGCGGCGCGGCCTCGGCTTCATCGCCGTGCTCGTCCTGATCCAGGCAGGCATCACGGTCGCCGGACCGTATCTGATCGGTCGGGCCGTCGATGCGATCGGCTGGGGCGATCTGAGTCTGCTCTATGTGCTCGCCGTCGTGCTGGCGGCTGCCTATATCGGCGAAGCGGCGATCAACCTGGTGCAGGGCTGGATGCTCGCCGGTCTGTCGCAGCGCATCGTGATGCGGTTGCGGCAGTCGCTGTTCGACAAGCTGCAAAAGCTGCCGCTTGCCTACTTTGACAGCCGACCGCACGGCGAGACGATGAGTCGGCTGACCAATGATATCGACAACGTCAGCACGACGATCTCGCAGTCGACGATCCAGCTGATGAGCGGCGCGATCGCGATCATTGGCTCGCTCGTCATGATGCTGGTGCTCAGTCCGTTGCTAACGTTGGCCGCGCTCGTCACCGTGCCGCTCGTCTACCTGCTCGCTCGCACCATTACGAAGCGCACGAGCGTCATGTTCAAGGAGCAGCAGGCGCAGCTTGGCCGACTCAACGGCCATATCGAGGAGACGATCAGCGGTCAGGAGGTCGTCAAGGCGTTTAACCACGAAGAGCGCTCGATCCGCGACTTCGAGCAGGTCAACGGCAAGCTTTACCAGGCCGCGGTCAAGGCGGGCATCTGGTCTGGCTTTATGATGCCGCTGCTTTCGGTCATCAACAATATCGGCTTCGCCGCGATCGCGCTCACCGGCGGCGTGCTGGCGGTCAGGGACATTATCACCGTCGGCGTCATCGCCAGCTTCGTCGGCTACTCGCGGCAGTTCGTCCGGCCGCTCAACGAGATGGCCCAGATCTACAATGTGCTGCAGGCGGGCGTCGCCGGCGCCGAGCGGGCTTTCGAGGTGCTCGACGAGCCGGAGGAGACCGCCGACCGTCCCGAGACGCAGCCGCTCGAGCGGCCGCGCGGGCATGTCGTCTTCGAGCGGGTCAGCTTCGGCTATCGTCATGATGTGCCGATCGTCCGCGACGTCAGCTTCGAGGCGACGCCGGGCAGCAGCACAGCGCTGGTCGGTCCGACCGGGGCTGGCAAGACGACGATCATCAATCTGCTCACCCGCTTCTACGACGTCACCGGCGGACGCATCCTGCTCGACGGCCACGATCTGCGCGACTATCCGCGCGAGAGGGTCCGCGCCAGCTTTGGCATCGTCCTGCAGGATACGTATCTGTTCTCCGGGACGATCAAGGACAATATCAAGTACGGCAAGCCGTCGGCCACCGACGCCGAAGTGGAGGCGGCGGCCCGGCTGGCGCGCGCCGACGTGTTCATCCAGCGGCTCCAGCACGGGTATGAGACGCCGCTAACCGAGAACGGCGGCAACCTGAGCCAGGGCCAGCGCCAGCTGCTGGCGATCGCCCGCGTCATTCTCGCTGACCCGGCGATCCTCATCCTCGACGAGGCGACGAGCAGCGTCGACACCCGCACCGAGCTGCATATCCAGGAAGCGCTGCTGGCCGTTATGAAGAACCGTACCACCTTCATCATCGCTCACCGCCTCAGCACGATCCGCGATGCCGATACGATCCTCGTCCTCGAGGGCGGGCGGATCGCCGAGCAGGGCAGCCACGCGGAGCTGCTCCAGCAGCAAGGTTACTATGCTCAGATGGTGCACAACCAGTTCCGCAACCTGGAGCCGGCAGCGGGAGATTAGTAGCACGATTCTGAACTACCGTTGCTTAACTGCAAATCTACTGGTGTGGCCGTCGGCCACCAAACCGCAAGAGTCAAAGCACTCTTGCGGTTTTTTTTCGTCCATAAGCACAAAGCATGAAGCGGTATCGAGAAAGAGTCACGAGAAAGAGTCGACAGTTGACAAACTTAATAGTAATAGTTATTATTACGATTATAAATCGGAATTGAGGTGCTTTATCCATGACGAACAAAATACCGGTGACCGTGCTGAGCGGATATCTGGGCGCCGGCAAGACGACATTGCTGAACCATGTGCTGAACAACCGCGAGGGACTGCGTGTCGCGGTCATCGTCAACGACTTAAGCGAGGTGAATATCGATGCCGAACTGATCGCGAGCGGCGGCGGGCTGTCGCGTACGGAGGAGAAGCTGGTGGAGATGTCCAACGGCTGCATCTGCTGTACGCTGCGCGAGGATCTGCTGCGGGAGGTCGAGCGTCTGGCGCTCGATGGCCGATTCGACTATATCCTCATCGAGTCGACCGGCGTCGGCGAGCCTGTGCCCGTAGCCCAGACTTTCTCCTATATCGACGAGACGCAGGGCATCGATCTGACCAAGTTCTGTCGTCTGGACTGCATGGTGACGGTCGTCGACGCGTACCGGTTCTGGACCGACTACGCCTCCGGCGACTCGCTGACGGACCGCAAGCAGGCGGTAGGCGAGGGAGACAACCGAGACGTGGTCGATCTGTTGATCGACCAGATCGAGTTTTGCGACGTACTCGTGCTGAACAAGTGCGACCGCGTCAGCGAGCAAGAGCTGGACAATCTGGAGAAGGTGCTGCGCGCGCTGCAGCCGCGAGCCCGCTTCATCCGGGCGTCCTACGGACGCATCTCGCCGAGCGATATCCTGAACACCGATCTGTTCGACTTCGATGAGGCGAGCCGATCGGCCGGGTGGATCCGCGAGATGGAAGCGGAGAGTCATACACCGGAGACGGAGGAGTACGGCATTTCTTCGTTCGTCTACGAGCGCCAGCGTCCGTTCCATCCCGAGCGTCTGATGGCCTGGATGAGCGACTGGCCGGAGGAGGTCGTGCGCGCCAAGGGCATCGTCTGGCTGGCGACCCGCCACCGGATGGCGCAAAGTCTCAGTCAGGCGGGTCCTTCGATCCAGTTTGGCCCGGCGGGACTGTGGGTGGCTGAGTTGCCAGAGGGCGAGCAGGCTGCACTGCTGAGCGAGCATGCCGATCTTGCGGCCAAGTGGGACCCGGACTACGGCGATCGCAGCACCAAGCTCGTATTGATCGGGCTCGATCTTGATCGCGCCGAGCTCTCGGCATCTCTGGACCGGTGCCTGTTGACCGAAGCAGAGATGGGTATGGACTGGACCGCATTCGCCGATGGCTTCCCGAGCCAGCCGGAGCTGCAACTGGAGGACGAACTGGGCGAGCCTGCCCATTCCCTGTAAGCTGGCCCAAGGCGATAGGAGCTATCGAATATAAGAATGGAGGATTCACAATGCGCGTAACGATTACGCTGGCTTGTACCGAATGCGGCGATCGCAACTATACGACGACCAAAAACAAACGCAACCATCCAGAGCGTCTGGAGCTGCGGAAATATTCGCCTCGGTTGAAAAAGTACACGCTGCACCGCGAGACGAGATAAGCAGAAAAGTCGTCTTCAGCACCTGTTCCATCCGCACCTCCGCGCGCTTGCTGACGTGCGGGGATGCTCGTTCGACCGCCGTCCTGCCGCCATATTGCGGGTAGGGCGGCTTTTTATCGCCGCTTCTCCGCTGCTCGATTTGCATATTTACACCCTGTCCCAACTGAGCTAATCTAGAACTAGAGAGAGGGCGATGATCAGGTGGGGTTTCTGAAAGTAATGTGGCGTTATTTGATGCCGTACAAGCTGATGTGCGGCGTTTTTGCCGTTGGCACGCTGGTGGAGGTCGCCTACGGGGTAGCCGCCCCGCTCAGTCTGAAGTTCCTGGTCGACGAAGCGTTCGAGCCACGCGATCTGCACATGTTCTGGCTCATCTTGCTCGTCCTGTTGATCGGGGGATTGCTGAATCTGGTGGCAGGCGCGGCAGGCGATTTTGCGCTGGGCCGGGCGAGCGGCGGCGCGATTCGCAGTCTGCGGGAGGCGTTGTTCACCCATATACAGAGGCAATCGCTGCCGTTTTACGGGAAGTATCGAGTCGGCGATCTGGTGACGCGATTCTCGGCCGACATGGGGTCGATCGAGCGAGTGATCCGGGGAACGGCGCCGCTGTTGCTGAGCGAGACGCTGAGCGTGGTGATGGGGCTGTCGCTGCTCTTCCTGCTGGAATGGCGCTTGACGCTCGTCATGCTGCTGGGCTCGGTGCTGATGTTCGTGCTGCCGCGACTGGTGCAGCGCCGCGCCGAGGAGGCCCAGACTGCCTACAAGGAAGCGCAGGAGCGGTTCTCCAATACGATCGACGAGATGGTCAAGGGACACAAGACGATCAAGGGCCTGCATCAGCAGGGCAGATTCCGCAAGCTGGCCAATGTGCAGATCGGCGATCTGTTCACGTTTGGGATGCGAGTCCATATGACGGGCTCGCTTATGGAGCGGTTGCCGCTGGTAGCGTTGCTGCTGTTGAACGGGCTGATGATCGGCCTTGGCGGCTGGCTTATTTTCGACGATGCGATGACGGTCGGCGACTTTATCGCCTTCTTCACCTTATTCCTGTCGGTCGGTCAATCCGGCTCTTCCCTGGCTTATCTGATCCCGGCGATGATCGAGTCGAATGTCAGCTTCCGACGGGTCCAGGAAGTGCTGACTTATGTGCCGGATGTACCGGAGCCCGAGCGGCCGGTCGTGATCGGCCCGCAATTCCGGACGCTTGTCATGGAGCGGGTCAGCTTCGGCTACACGCCGGAGGCCAGGCAACTGCGCGAGGTCGATCTGCGCGTGGACAGCGGCGCCTATGTCGCCCTCGTCGGTCCGAGCGGCTCGGGCAAGAGTACGGCGCTGCAGCTGCTCTCGCGGTTTTATGATCCGGAGGAGGGGCGGGTCGCGCTTGATGGGCAGGATCTGCGACAACTCGACGAGGCCTCCTTCCGCCGCCTGGCTGTCCTCGTGACACAAGATACGTTCCTGTTCCATGCGACGATCCGAGAGAATCTGCTGCTGGACGCCTCCGTGAGCGAAGAGGAGATGATCGCTGCCGCACAGGCGGCGCGCATCCATGACGCGATCATGCGTCGACCGGACGGCTACGATACGATGATCGAGCATGAGGGAGGCTCGCCCTCCGGCGGCGAGCGCCAGCGGCTCGCGCTGGCGCGGGCGCTGCTGCGACAGCCGTCGCTGCTGCTGCTCGACGAGGTGACCTCGGCGCTTGATCCGGCCTCCGAAGCGGATATCAACGCGCTGCTGGAGCAGATTCGCGGCCAGCGTACGATCGTCACGGTCACCCATCGGCTCGCCTCGGTAACCCAGGCAGATGTGATCCATGTGTTCCGGGACGGACAGATCGTCGAGTCCGGCGCCCACGAGGCGTTGCTTCGACAGGGCGGACTGTATGCCGAGCTGTGGGACAAGCAGCATGGCTTCCACGTCTCCGCCGACGGCCGCCATGCCCGGGTGGACGGGGAGCGGCTGGCGATGCTGCCTTTCTTCGCAGGCATCGAGCCGTCGCTGCTGGAGGATGTGGCGGTACAGTTCGAGAGCTATGCGTGTCATGATGGCGAGGCCGTCGTCGTCGAGGGCGAGGAGGGCGACAGCTTCTATATTATCGTCCGCGGTCGCTTCGAGGTGCTCAAGCAGCTCGGCGATCGCCAGACGAAGGTGGCGCTGCTGCAGGACGGCGATCACTTCGGCGAGATCGCTCTGCTGCGCGGCATCCCTCGCACGGCAACGGTGCGGGCGATCGGCCCGGCGACGGTGTTGTCGATGCGGCGCGAAGCGTTTGATCGTCTTACCCGCCAGTATCCGCAGCTGCGCGATGCGCTCGAGCAGAGCCTGCAAGCGCGGATGTAGGGAGACGGTGGAGCCAGCGTTGGTCGGATCGGGCTGCGTCGTGCAGCGAGTGTTTGTCGGATGAGGCTGCACCGGCGGGATGGAGGCTCGACGCCCCCGAGCGTTGAGCGCCGGGAGCTGCGCGCGGAAAGGTCGTCCGACCGCCGTCATGCCACCGGACCTCTTGCCAGGTCCAGGACATCATCATATAGACGCTGTCGGCGTCGAATTTAGATCCGAGAGGAGAGTGGCAGCATGTGCCGCAATATTAAGCCGTTGTTTAACTTTGAGCCGCCGGCGACCGAGGAGGAGATCGAGGCGGCGGCGCTGCAGTTCGTGCGCAAGATCTCGGGCTTCACCAAGCCGTCGCGAGCCAATGAAGCCGCCTTCGACGAGGCCGTGCAGGAGGTAAGCGCTGCTGCGCGTAAGCTGCTGGCGTCGATGGTGACGCCGGCAGCGCCGCGGGACCGCGAGGTCGAGGCGGAGCGGGCGCGCGAGCGCTCGTTGAAGCGGTTCGGGCAGTAGGCCGTTCCGCTAAGCCTGAGGTGTGCCGACAGAATGGCGGGAGTTTGAGCGACCAACAGGGCAGGCTCTGGCATACCAGCCTTGCCTGCCTTAATCGCCTATCCGAACACGGACCGTCAGCTCATCGGCGGATTTCGAAGGTAAACCTCCTCGGGTTCCTACCTCAGAGTTTCTCCTTTCCTTCATTCACCCGCTTATTTCCCCTCCCCCGATATGAAGCTCTAGCCCCAAAAACATTCACGTTCACCCTGCGCCAAAAAAAGCAACCAGTTCTCAGAATGGAAGAAGGGATCTGTTGTTTGGTATCATGATTATTGATAATCGATAGCAAACGATAATATATGATTGACTATTGAATTGCTGAAACACATAATAAAAGGTATGTGATTGTTATATATAAGGGACTAACCTAATGGAGGAGCGCGAAGATGGAACAGATGAAGGTGCGGGCATTACCTGAGAACTGGCCAGCTCGCTGGATCGGCGGTACGAAGCGAGAGGCGGCATGGACAGAGATCGCGCTCGAGGTCGCTGTGACGATCGAGTCGGGCGGGGCGCATATTTTGTATGGCGTGCAGGACGAGTCCAACTATGACGGCTGCGAGCTGACAACAGAAGGCCGCGCGTCGCTCTATACGGTAGTCGATGGGCAGAGACAAGTGTGGGCGGAGGCGGATGTACGAGGCTTGGGCCAGACCGTCGGCGACGGTCCCGCCTATGTGACGGCCGAGCCTGCTGCCAGGACAGCCACGGTGTGGAAGGCAGCGGTCCGGATCGAGCGCAGTCAGACCGGGCTGAGGCTGTTTATCGATGACCGGGAGGCGTGCAGCGTTGCTCTGACTTGGTCGGGAACGCAACCCAGGACGGCCAAGGCCGGCGAGGCGGACAGCGGGGAGACATGCGATCCGGTCAAGGCAGGCATGGCGGCCGGACTTGCTGACGCTGGCTCGGTAGAGGGGCCCTATCCGTCAGCAGCTCTTTTGCGGCCTGGAACCATCGCTCTCCGGACGGAGGTCGGACAGCGGGCGGTGTTCCGGGAGTTGCGTGTATTCGATCCGATGGGACGGGCGCTCTGTGTCCATCGCTTCTACGACCCGTCGTGCATCGGCTTCACGGCCGGAGAGATCGACCGCTCTGGCAATGGCTTGCGTCTGGGACCGGACAGCTTCGCCCGGTGCGAGACGCCGGTGGCTGTCGACCATCCGTTGCTGCGCCGCGCCTTCGATGTGAGCGAGGCGGTGGTGCGGGCGACCGTGCGCGTCTATGCGCTCGGCTGGTACGAGCTGCAGGTGAATGGCCGCAAGCTGGATGATCGCGTGCTTGCCCCGGCCAATACGCCCTACGACAAGCGGATGCTCTATGACGAATACGACGCGACGACGGCGATCCGGCAGGGCGCCAATGCGCTCGGCCTGTCGCTCGGCAATGGCTACAACATCAACTATTCTCGCTGGGGCTGGAAATGGAAGCGGGACAAAGCAGTCGCAGCCGTGCTGGAGCTGGAGCTTAGCAGCGGTCGCAAGCTGACGATCGGTACGGACGAGAGCTGGCGGACGACCGATGGACCGCTCTTGATGAACGATATCTACGATGGCGAGACCTGCGACGGCCGGCTTGCGAAGGCGCTTGAAGGTTGGGCATCGGCAACTTATGACGAGTCGGAGGGGGACTGGCGGCCGGTGGAATTGGCCGAAGCGCCAGAGGGCGTGCTTTTGCCCAATCCGCAGCCGCCGCTTCGTCCGCAGGACGCATTGAAGCCTGTACAGACGTTGCATCCCCGTCCTGGCGTCGCAGTCTATGACTTCGGCCAGAACATCTCGGGCTGGGTTCGCATCCAGGTAACAGGTGCGTCTGGTGCTCAGATTACGCTGCGCTACAGCGAGCTGATCGACGAGAGCGGCGCCATCGATCCGTGGACCAACCGCAATGCCCGTGCGACCGATCGCTACATCCTGCATGGCGGAGGCGAGGAGCGCTATGAGCCGAGCTTTACTTATCATGGCTTCCGTTATGTCGAGGTGACAGGAGAGGTGGTCCTCGAAGCGATCGAAGCCGTCCCGGTGCGCGCTGACGTGCGGGAGAGCGGCAGCTTCCGCTGTGGGGAGCCGTTGCTGGAGCAGATCCAGAGCAATCTGAGGTGGTCGGTGCTGAACAATCTCGCTTCGATCCCAACCGACTGCTGCCAGCGCGACGAACGGACGCCGTGCATGATGGATTCGGCGGTTGTCGAGGAGGCGGCGATGTTTAACTTCGACATGCGGGATTATTATGTGAAGTGGCTCGGCGATATTCGGTATGACATGACCAATCCCGACTGGGCTGGCGACAAGGTGACGCTGCCCTGGTACCTCTATCAGCATTATGGCGATGAGGCGACGCTGGCGGAGAGCTACTCTGCGATGCGAGAGTACGTCGACCATCTGGCTGCCAAGTATCCGGATGCCATCGTCACCGAGGGCTTCGGTGATTGGTGTCCGCCTAATGAGGACGGCTGGGAGCACTACTTCCGCGAGGTGTCGCTGGTCAACACCGCGTTGTATGCCCAGCAGGCGACCGTGGTCGCATCGGCGGCGCAGGTACTCGGGCTCCAGGACGATCAGGCGCAATACGAGGCGTTGGCCACTCGGGTGCGGGAGGCGTTCCACGCGCGGTTTTACGTCGGCGACGGCGTCTATGGCAGCGGCACGCAAACCTCGCAGGTGCTGCCCCTGGCGCTCGGACTAGTCAGCGAAGATTATGTCGAGGCTGCGGTGGCGCATCTGGTGCGGGCGATCGCTGCAGCCGACGGCCATCTCGATACCGGAATCTATGCCACCCGTTACCTCGTCGATGTGCTCGCGGATCACGGTCAGATCGATCTCGCCTATCGCCTGCTGACCCGGACGACATATCCGAGCTTCGGCTGGCAGATCGCCCAAGGCGCGACGACGCTATGGGAGCAATGGAGCTTCAAGGGCGGCATGCACTCGCATGATCATGCGATGTTCGCGGGCGTGGGCGCGTCCTTCTATACGCGTCTGGCGGGCATCCGGGCGCTCGAGCCGGGCTTCGATCGGATCGCGATCCGTCCCTTTGCGCCGTCCGAGCTCGGCTGGGCTCAGGGCGAGCTGACGACCCGGCATGGCCGGATCGCCTCCTCCTGGCGACGCGAGGGCGAGCGCCTCATACTGGAGGTCGAAGTGCCGCCAGGGACGAGCGCCGATATCGCCTTGCCGCTGCCGGGCGGCGAGCTGCTGGAGCTGGCCCGCGAGGTGGGGCCGGGGCGTCATCGCTTCGAGGCGGCTTGCAGCATATAAATTCTCCAAAAAAACCTCGATCTCCGTCAGAGCTGGCGGCGATCGAGGTTTTTGTCGCTTACGTGCAATTGCTGGACTTATGCGATAAATGGCACAAGTCTGGCCGTATGCGAGCTGAGCGTCCGAACTTATGCGGTAAATGGCACAAGTTTAGCCATCTGCGAGCCGAGCGTCCGAACTTATGCGATAAATGGCACAAGTCTGGCCATCTGCGAGCCACGTGCCCGAACTTATGCGATAAATGGCACAAGTCTGGGCATATGCGAGCCGCGCGCCCCGACTTATGCGATAAATGGCACAAGTCTGGCCACTATGCGTCCGGCGTTGCGCAGCGCGTTAGGCTCAGTCGGCGAGGATCAGCTCGATACCCGTCTCCGTCAGACCGTCAGCCAGCTCGCGAGAGAGGCGGCTGTCCGTGATCAGCAGATCGACCTGCTCCGGCGATGCGAACTGGACAAAGGAGTTTTTGCCGACCTTGGTGCTGTCGCAGAGAACGATGGTTTTGGCGGCAATCTGGACCATCCTCCTCTTCAACTCGGCCTGCTCGATGTCCGGGGTCGTGCAACCCTTGGCGGCGCTGAAGGCGTTGGTGCCGAGGAACGCCTTGTCGACGTTCAGCTCGGCGAGCATGTTGGTGGCGAACGGTCCGACGGTGCAATGGAAGTTTTTGCGGAGGCTGCCGCCGATGACAACGACCTGGACGTCCTCGTACGCTTCCAGACAGCGTGCAATCTCCAGATCATTGACGATAACGGTCAGGTTACGCCGGTCTCGCAGCAGCCGAGCAAGCTCGAGCGTCGTCGTGCCGGTGTCGAGGATAATGATGTCGCCGTCCTCGATCAGCCTGGCCGCAGCCTTGGCGATCTGCCGCTTCTCCTTCTGCTCCTTCACGTTGCTCGATTGATGGTCCGCTTTGAGTCCCGGCTTTGTATAATCGCTTGGAATCGCCCCGCCATGCGTGCGCTTGAGCAGTCCCGCAGCCTCTAGGTCGCGCAGATCGCTCCGGATTGTCGCAGGGGAGACCTGGAAGCGGGCGATCAGGTCGGGCACGAGCACTTTCTTCTTCTCGTTCACCCAGTCGACGATTGCCGCCTTGCGTTCTTCTGCGAACAAAGGATTCTTTGTTCCATCCATGAGCAGGCTCCTATTCATACATAGTGGTAGATATCGTTAAGTGAATTATATCATTTGTTGTTGTTTTAGCGCAAAGGAATGTATCCAACGCTAAACGATCGTGTGGTAGACGAGTACATATCACGCAAGCGCATTGGCGTTTGCAAGCGATATGTAGCTTTTTGCTGTGTGCGCTGTGAATTGTTACAATCAGAGGATAGAGGACGAATGCAAGGGGGAGTTACCCTGTACAAGCTGCTGGTAGTGGATGACGAGCATTATCACGTCGATGGACTGACCGAGCTGCTGCGCGAGCGGGCGAGCGACAGGCTGGAGGTGTACGGCGCCTACTCGGCGCAGGAAGCGATGGACTGGATGGAGGGCGTCAAGATCGATATCGTCATGTCGGATATCGCGATGCCGGGGATGGACGGTCTGGAGCTACAGCGCCGGATCGCCCGGCTCTGGCCGCACTGTCGCGTCATCTTCCTGACGGGCTATACCGATTTCGAATATATCAAGCGCGCCATGAAGCACGATGCGGTCGACTATCTGTTGAAGACCGAGGGCGAGGAGGTCATCCTCGAGGCGGTCGACAAAGCGATCGCCAGCCTGGAATATCAGACGCGCTCCGGCGATGCGCTGCGCCGGGCCGAGCAGCAGCTGCGCGAGCAACGGCCGGTGCTGCAACGCGAGTATATGGTGGCGCTGCTGGAGCAGCGCGGCAGCTACTCCGCCGAGCGGTTGGCTGAGGGGCTGGCCCAGTGGCGGCTTCCGCTGTCGGCGGAGCTGCCAGTGCTGCTGCTCTTCGGCGCGCTGGGCGAGCCAGAGTCGGGCGAGGACGATCTGGCTGCCCGTTCGCTCATGCGGTACGCCGCTCAGAACATCTCGGAGGAGATCCTAGGTCGCGCTGCCGCCGTATACTGCTGCGGGCTGGAGCGCGACCGGCTCGTCTGGTTTATCCAGCCTGTCGTCCATCGCGATGGCGATGTCGATGCCGCAGGTATGACTGATGGCGGGGTATCATCGGCATCTGGCGATCAGCGGCAGACCGGTATAGGCAACGACCGGGCGACACCGGAGACGTGGGATCGACTGATCCGCTTCGTCCATGGCAGTCTTGAGACGGTTCAATCGACCTGTCGTCAGCTGCTGAAGCGCTCGCTGCGCATCGCCGCTGCCCAGGAAGCGGTGGACTGGTCGCGTGTCGGCGAGCGGTTCGAGGCGCTGCGGCTGCAGTATAGTCGTGGTCTCGCCGGGTCGGCGGAGGTCTTGTCCTGGTCGGCCGAGCGGGAGCCTGATGAGACGCTCGCGGAGCAGCTGCGCCATCGTTGGCGACGCGAGCTCGATCGGCTCGGGGAGCTGCTCTACGGCAGCGAGACGGAGGCGTATCTGAGCCGCCATTACGAGCTGATGAGCCAAGTGGGCGAGGCGGCGGAGCGCTACCCGACATTGCCACGGCTGGTCTACTATGGGCTGGCTAATCTGATGCTCGGCTATGTCGACTCGCAGCGGCTGGAGTCCAAGGCGGCGGAGCGACCCGGCTATGAACGGCTGATGCGGTACGAGTCGCACCATTCCTGGGAGGAAGCAACGGTCTATTTGGCAGAGCTCGCGAGGTGGCTGCATTCGGTACGGGAGGAAAGTCGGCAACGGCAGGAGGAGCAACTGATCGCGGAGCTTCATGCGTACGTAGAGGAGCATCTGGGCGGCGATCTGTCGCTCGTGCGGCTCGGGGAGGTCGTGTCGCTAAGTCCAGTCTATCTGTCGCGCGTGTACAAGCAGTTGACCGGACATAACCTGACGGAGCATATAATGGAGATGAAGCTGGAGCGGGCCAAGCAATTGCTCGCAGAGAGCGAGCGCCTCATTCAGGACATCACGCGCGAGGTTGGCTTCGAGTCGCCGGCGTATTTTACCCGTTTCTTCCGTAAGTATACCGGCCTCTCGCCGCAGCAGTATCGGGATAGTAGGCGATAGGAAGACGAACGAAGGCGGCGCTGGAGCATAAACTCCTGAGCCGCCTTTTGACGTAATCCCAGACTGGCTATGCGGGTAAGGGAAGAAAGTTGCGCTGTAGCGATGAGTCGTCTGCGCGGACCTCAGGAGTCCGGACTTTCCGGGTCGAAACCGAAGCCGGGGTAGCGGACGACCGGCCACTTCACCTTGCGGAGGTGGTCCAGCAGCGCCGGGCCGACATGCAGATTGCTGGCGACGAGCTGCTGCGGGGTGAGCGCCAGCCATTGGTTGAGCGAGACGTCCTGGAAGCGATCGCTCTTGAACATCTCCAGGAACCACACCGTCTCCGTGCCGGTATTCTGGACATAGTGCCCCTGGGCAAAAGGCACGTAGCCGACATCGCCCGCCCGATAGTCGAAGGTGCGGGCCGAGCCGTCGCCGGCAAACACGGTCATCCGGGCCTGACCGGTCAGATAATATTGCCACTCGTCGGCGTTGGGATGCCAATGCAGCTCCCGCATCGCGCCCGGCTCGATCTCCACGAGGGCAGCGGCGATTGTCCGCGAGATCGGGAAGTTGGTCGAGTCGACGATCCGCACGCTGCCGCCCGGCGTGCGGACCGGCGGCTGCGCCAGCAGCCGATGCGTGAAGCTCTGCGGCACAGCGCCGTAGGGGGACTGCACCTGCTGACTCTCGAGCGGCCCGGGCACCTCATCCTGGTAGATATACACTTGCTCGCACGGGATGTCGCGGAAGGCCGTCTCCGGCACGCCGAAGTTGGCCGACAGCACCTCGGGCGGCGTATGGGCGAACCAGTCGGAGACGGACAAGGTGTTCAGATCGGAGAAGCTGCCGTCATCGAAGACGAGCAGAAACTCGCAGCCCTCCTCCAGCCCCTGGATCGAGTGCGGGATGCCGGGCGGGAAGTACCACAGATCGCCGGGACCGACATCGGCGATGAAATTGCGGCCCTGCTGGTCGACGGCGGTGATGCGGGCGCGGCCGAGCAGCATATAGGACCATTCGGCCTGTTGATGCCAGTGCAGCTCGCGGACGCCGCCAGGCGTCAGGCTCATATTGACACCAGCCAGGGTGGTGGCGATCGGCAGGTCGCGCACCGTAATCTCTCGCGACCAGCCGCCGTGATTAAGCTGCATATGCGTGTCCGAAAACGAAAATCGCAGGTTCGGAACAAGTCCGGCGTCGGTTTTCGGAGGGACGAGCAGATCGGGGTTTTGCCGATCACGCATCACATCCCTTGGGCCGCAATCGACGTTGCCGGCGCCATCGCTGCGAATCGGCTGCGGGATCGAGCTGGCAGGAGCAGGCCTGGGGGTGCGGTCGGGTGGCTTCATAAGCGTGACTCCTCTCTTCGGCGATTAACAACCGTTGTATTGGTACATATGACGATCCGGTCTTGGCCTATGCCGGCGGTGGTCAGGTTAATAAAAGTCAAGCCGGGTTGAAATCGGATTATTGCCGCCTCGTTGCCCCCTCCGTATAATGGAGGCACCATAAACAGCAGATGAGCGGAGGGAGTCTTATGACAGAAGCAGTGCAGTCGCTGGTCGTCAGCCGATGCGGGAGATATTTGGAGCGGGAGGACGGGACGCCGTTTTTTTGGCTGGCCGACACGGCGTGGGAGCTGTTCCACAAGCTGACCCGCGAGGAGGCCGAGGTGTATCTGGATATCCGCGCCGAGCAAGGCTTCACGGTCATCCAGGCGGTGGCGCTGGCGGAGCTCGACGGCATCCGCAAGCCTAATGCGTACGGACGGCTGCCGCTGCATCCGGTGGAGGCTGCTGAAGCCCGGACGAATCCGGCGGCAGCGCAGTCGACAAGTCCCGAGCCGACGTATGACGGCAGCCCGGCGATAGGCGGCGACACCGCATCGCTGCGTCAAGGCCAAACGGACGCAGTCCGTCTGGATGCCGGTCCGGCGATAGGCGGCGATCCAGCAACGTCGGCGCCGCACGGAGGGACGCGCGACGATCGGTTCGCCGCAGATCAGGCAGCGCCGCCGATGCAAGCGCAGCCAGATCACGGCGGCTCGCCGCTCGCCTCCCAGCTGCGGCCCGATACGGACGGCCCGTATTCGTACTGGGATCATGTCGATGCGGTCATCGAGCTGGCGGCCGAGCGGGGCATCTACGTCGCGTTGTTGCCGACGTGGGGGGACAAGTTCAACCGCAAGTGGGGCATCGGTCCCGAGCTGTTCACGCCGGACCATGCATACGCTTACGGTCGCTGGCTGGGCGAGCGTTACCGCGATCGGGCCAATCTGATCTGGGTGCTCGGCGGCGATCGTCCGCTAGAGAGCGAGCAGCATCGTGAGATCGTGGACCGCATGGCAGCCGGGCTGCGCGAGGGCGACGGCGGACGCCACCTGATGACGTTCCATCCACCAGGCGCGGCGACATCGGCCGATTATGTCCATGACCGCGACTGGATGGACTTCCATATGATCCAGTCCGGTCACGGCGAGGCCGAGATTACCAATCACCTGCGCGTACAGCGTGACTATGCGCGGACGCCGGTCCGTCCGGTGCTTGATGGAGAGCCTTGCTACGAGGATCATCCGATCGCCTTCCGTGCGGAGCTTGGCTACTTCGACGCTGCAGATGTTCGCAGGGCAGCCTATTATGCGGTACTCTCCGGCGCATTCGGCCATACGTACGGGCATCACTCGGTCTGGCCGATGAGCGACGGCATGTACGCCTCCGTCGCCTGCGAGGAGCCGGGCATTTATATCATCATGTCGTGGAAGGAAGCGCTGCTCCGTCCCGGCGCCGAGCAGATGCGGCATCTGCGGACGGTGCTAGAGAGCGGCGGCTGGCCGCGACTGACGCCGGACCAGGAGTTGCTGGCTGCCAATCTGGCGGGCGCCGCGAACTGCGTCGCCGCCCGTGACGGCGGAGCGGCGCTCGTCTATACGCCGTTTGGCCTCTATATCGATGTGCGACTTGACCGGCTCGGCGACGGTCCTGTGCGGGCGAGCTGGTATGATCCGCGCGATGGCAGTCGCTCCGATGCGGGCATATATGAGGGCGGCGGGATGCAGCGATTCTACGCGCCGACGAGCGGGCGCGGCGAGGACTGGGTGCTCTGTCTGCGAGAGGAGGCGGGAGGATGTATAAGGTAATCATCGTCGAGGACGAGATGCTCGTCCGCATCGGGCTCAAGAGCTCGGTCGACTGGCAGCGCTACGGCATGGAGGTGATCGCCGACTTGCCCGACGGGCAGGCAGCTTGGGAGCTATACGAAAGGGAGCGTCCGCATCTGGTCATCACTGATATCCGGATGCCGCGTATGGACGGCATGGAGCTGATCTCCCGTATCCGCGAGCAGGACAAGGAGACGCGCATCGTCGTCCTCTCCTGTCTCGAGGAGTTCGACCTGGCACGCAAGGCGGTGTCGCTCGGCGTCTCCAACTATATCGTCAAGCTGACGATGACGGAGGAGGAGATCGGTGGCGTGCTCGAGGGGGTGAGCGAGGAGCTGCGGCAGCAGGAGCGTCCGGCTGCGGTCGAGGAGCCGGAGCTCTCGACGGCCAATCTGGCCCTGCTGAAGGAGAAGATGCTCAAGGATTTCCTGTTCTACGGCATCTTCAACGCCGACGAATTCGGCGCCTTCGCGAAGCGGCACGGACTGCGTCTGGAGCCCGGCCGACTGGCGGCTGTCGTAATGGAGCTCGACCGCTATCCGCAGCTGCGGGAGAAGTTCCGCGACGAGCAGGGGCATCTGATCCAGATGACGCTGATGAATCTGCTCGGCGAGCTGACCCAGGGCCATAAGCGGGGCGAAGCCTTCCATCTCGACGAGAAGCGCTATCTGCTCCTCTTCAGCTTCGGCGATCTGACTTCGGAGCAGGCGATCCAGCAGGAGCTGCAGGTCGTGCTCCACCATATCCGCGAGACGATCCGCACGTACTTCAACGGCTCGGTCAGCTTTGGCATGAGCACGGTGCAGGGCGGCTATCGGCAGTTGCCCAAGCTGTACGCCCAGGCGCAGCAAGCGCTCGAGGGCAAGTTCCTGACCGGTATCGGCCAGCTGCACTGGCCGGACCGCAGCCCCTCGACGCAACAGGTGAGCGAGCTGCTGGCCGAGCTCCGGGGACATGAAGCGCTGCTCGCGCTGCTGTCGCCGATGAAGCGGCAAGAATACGAGTCGTTCATCGACAGTCTGGAGCACGGGCTGGAGGGTCCGCGCAAGCCGCTGGAGCTCGCGCTGCTGCAGTTGACCCAGTGGCTCGGGACGGTGCTGTATGACGATGTGCCGGGCGAGAAGGCGCTGCTGGTCAGCATTACCGAGCAGCTCGAGCAGGCCGACACGCTGCCGGATATGCTGGGGCTCGTAAGCGGCTATGCCAGCGAGCTGGCGGAGCAGTCGCGCAGTCAGCTGCTGATGAGCAGCGAGATTACGAAGGCGATTCAGTATATTAAGCAGCATTATATGCACAATATTAGTCTACAGATGGTAGCCGATCATGTGAGTCTGTCGCTCAGTTATTTGAGCAATTTGTTCAAAAAAGAGCTGCAGATCTCCTTTGTCGATTATCTGAATCGGTACCGGATCGAGCGGGCCAAGGAGCTGCTCACCCGTACGCAGCTGAAGTCGTACGATATCGCGGTGCAGGTCGGTTTTTCGCCGGAATATACGTACTTCAGCAAGGTGTTCAAGAAGGTGACGGGGCTTAATCCCAACGAATATCGCAGACAGTGGCTGTCGGGAACGGGGAATGCGCGATGAAGTTACTGGGCCGGTTTCAGAGCCTGCGCACGCAGTTGATCATCAGCTTCATGGTGACGAGCCTGCTCGTGCTGATGGCGGCTTCGTACTACATCTACTCGTATATGCAGGAGATGATCCGGGACCAGAACGAGCGGTTCCTGTACCAGCAGTTCCAGCAGCTCGACCACAACGTCCATAGTCTGATCAGCGACGTCGATCGGCTCTCCAGCCTGTTCCTGCGCGACGACGAGATTCAGGATCTGCTGGTCAACCTGTCAGAGAAGAGCGAGCTGGAGTTTCTGGACTATAAGAACAGTCTGCACGCCCGCATCTCAACCTTCATCGACAACTATTCCTACGTGCACTCGATCTATCTGACGGCCGAAAATCAAGGCGTCGTCGGCGGCACGGGCATGACGACCCTGGTCCACTCGGATGCGGTGTGGAAGGAGCGCTTCTTCACCTCGGAGGCGTATCTGCGCTCGCAGGCGGAGTACCCGAAGCTGATCGTCGAGGGAGCGTTCCATGAATCGTTCTATAATCCGTACAAGACAGCCGAGACGGGCGGCACGGTCATCTCGATGATGCGCGGCACGCGGGCGATCTACGATCCGCGCGTGTCGGCGACGCTGATCTTCAATGTGGACGAGCGCTACTTCGCCTCGATCTACGCCAGCTCGCTGGACGGGGAGGACGGCGATATGTATATCGTCAACGACCGGGGCATCATCGTCTCCAGCAGCCGTCCGGAGCGCGTCGGGACGTCCAGTCCGTACGTGCCGCAGGCCGGAGGCGAGCCTGGCGACTATGGCAGCTACGATGCGACGGGCGAGCCGACGCCGGTGCAGGTCGTCTATTACAAGCTGCAGGACGCTGGCTGGTACGCGATGAAGGAGGTGCCGCTCAGTCTGTTCCGCGAGCAGGTGTACAGCATCCAGCGGATGATGATCCTCGTCTTCCTGATCAGCCTGTGCGTCATCTTCGCGACGACGTACGTCTGGCTGAAGCGGATGACGCGGCCGCTCCTTGATCTGTCGGACAAGATGAAGGATATGGGCCGGGGCGAGCTTGGCGTTACGTTCGAAGAGGTGCCGGACAACGAGCTGGGCACGGTCATCCGGCGCTTCAACGAGATGTCGCTCGGCATCGTCGACCTGGTGGACAAAAACAACGCGATGCAGGAGCAGAAGCGGGAGCTGGAGATCGAGGCGCTGCAATACCAGATCAATCCGCACTTCCTGTACAATACGCTCAACATGATCCGCTGGATGGCCTCGATGATCAAGGCCGACAATATCGTCAGCAGCATCGTCGCGCTCGGCAACATCCTCCGCCCGGCCTTCACGAGCAAGGATGCGATGTGCACGCTCGCGGACGAGCTAAAGTATCTCGAGAACTACGTCAAGATCATCAACTGGCGCTTCAACAACAGTGTCGAGTTCGTGCTGGAGGTCGCGCCGGAGCATCTGGACTATCAGGTGCCGCGCTTCATCCTGCAGCCGCTGGTCGAAAATGCGATCTCCGCCGCCAAGCAGGGCGAGGAGTATGCGATCCGCATCGTGATCCGTACTGCGTGCGAGGACGGGGAGTTGCGTATCCACGTCATCGACTCTGGCGCGGGGCTGTCCCGTGAGAAGCTGGCGGAGTTGAACCGTCAGCTCGAGGCGGGCGAGCGCCGCAGCGAGGGCGCGCAAGGCAGCGCAGGTGCGCAAGGCGGCGCGGGCGCGCAAGGCAGCGCAGGTGCGCAAGGCGGCGC
>Ga0160452_100609_pt1 | contig 19254 bp, 16 predicted proteins | sample HID1971I_E6MG_FD_108230 | JGI IMG/M metagenome (GOLD analysis project Ga0160452, IMG submission 108230) | Enriched millipede-associated microbial communities from UW Madison campus, WI, USA - HID1971I_E6 MG | ecosystem: Host-associated > Arthropoda: Insects > Digestive system > Unclassified ...
AGCTTTTCAGCGCCGCCATTACTTTACGCGAAATCGCAGCCGCTATAAAGCAGGCATTCTCATTGAATGCAACCGCCATCGGATGTTAGTCTAACAGTCAAGCACTGATTATGAGGTTGAGCCTAATTACCATAACAAAAAATTTGGGAGGGGAGTGTTGCTGTGAATGTCCAAAAACTAGGGCAGATACTGAATGAAATGTACAGGAAGGCACCAAAAGGTGACCGAGCTACAAACATCCACCTTTTCGGCATCAAGTTCGCAGAGATAATTCTTAAAAACCATTTTAGTGTAAAATCTATAGTCGAGTGTTCTGGTATTAATATCTCTTACGCAGCTGAAGTGAGCAAGGGGGTTCGTCTTGCCCGATATGTGACACTTAAAGAATAAAGATTTCGAATTCAATTAGTACATTTTCACATACGAGTCTTAAGAAAACGCTCCGGAGGCACTTCATGGCAAATTACTTTTTTAAAGCGAGCAAAGATATTGAGCAACAAATTGTTGAATTATACAATTTTCTTTGGCCAACAGCATCTGCACTTTGGAATTTTAGATGGCAGGTCCGGGGATACTTAACAGTCAGACCTGATGCCAATACTGATGAGCTATCTGGAAGATTTGTTCACGGAAGTGGGCTGCCCAACGTCGATTATAAAGCATCTTGCGTTAATCAGGATTGGAATGAGCAACTCGAAATGTTTGCTAGATTTCTTATTGTTAACCTTTTTGCATTGCATGAAAGTTGGACAACGCAAGTGTTAACAACGTTGGGTTACGGTGCAGCAGGAATCAAACAATACGAAAAACAGTTGCAGTTCCCAACCAAAGCTGACGCATCGGGTCGCGTTTCGGGAATATGGAACGCAATCAATAACATTTGCAGTTCTGAGTCAGCTGTATTAAAAAACACATTTTACTCGTCATTTATTTCATCAAGGAAGTATTCAGCCAACAAGCTAGATAACCTAATGCGGTGCTATCGATATTTTAAAGAATGCCGTAACTGTATAATGCATAATGGTGGAGTTGCTGACCAAAAGCTTCTTGATGCATATAATGATTTTGCAATCGTAGCAAGTGTAACAGATTTAGGAGTTGAAGAAGTACCACTCCATTCGTCTGTAACAGCTGTTGGAGAAAAGGTAAAATTACATCTTCGGGGAATTGTAGGCCTAGGTGATGTAATTATTCGAATCGTCACTACTTGCGACTCAGAATTATTGAAGTCACAACTTGCTGAACAGGATTTTTTAAATCGATGGAAAGCTAAACATCAAACTACTAGGACATTGAAAACCAAATATGTGCATCAACGTAATGCCCAATTAAAGAGGTTAATCAATCAGGTCTATCATATAAGCCCAAACAACATCGTAGAAATGGAAGGTTTCCTAAAGAGAAAAGCTTTAGTTAACTAATTAACTTAGTAATACGCTGGGCTCTCATAAGTTACATACCCAATTACAAATTCCAATATTTCGCCGTCACTTATGATAAGGCTCCCCCCGGTTAATCTTCACCGCCCTATAGATCTGCTCGACCAGGACCAGGCGCATGAGCTGGTGGGGCAGCGTCATGCGGCCAAAGCTGAGGCGCTGCTGGGCGCGGCGTAGGACGTCGTCGGAGAGGCCGTGGCTGCCTCCAATGATGAAGACGATGTGGCTCGTCCCATAGGTACCGAGCCGGTCAATCTCAGCGGCGAGGTCCTCCGAGCTCCAGAGCTTGCCGTCGAGCGCAAGCGCGATCACATGCGCCTCGCTCTTGATCTGTGCGAGGATACGCTCCCCCTCGCGCACCTTGACCTGGACAACCTCAGCGTCACTGAGGTTGTCCGGCGCCTTCTCATCCGCCACCTCGATCATCTGGAACTTGAGGTAGGGCGTCAGCCGTTTGGCATATTCCGCGATACCGAGCGTCAGATACTTCTCCTTCAGCTTGCCTACTCCTATCAGTTGAATGAACATAGTTCCTCCATAGTTCCAATTTGATATCGCCTTGTAGCACGCTCCTGGGTTTGCTCTCTAGTGCCACCTTGCCACCTAAGAGTATTGCCAAAAGCCCGCGACCGGCTCCTGCATCTCAGACGTTCCTATTTGAGCGAAAATATACAGCGCTCCGAAGCCAAAGGGGTAGCTGCTGTCCTCCCGGAGCAAGTTGTCAGGGTAGCCGTCCTCATCGACTTGAAACAAGAAAGATAGCGAGTCCTCCTGCAGCTTCTTGAAATAATAAGCTTCCTTTTGAATGAGCCTCGGCATCCCGCCCGCCTTGATCAAGAAGGGCTGGTCCATCGATTGTTCATCCGTGCTTGGTCCCCCAACTGTAATTGTTTGTATATGTAGCCTTGGCGCTCTCCGTGGATATCGGATGCTCCAACACCTTAATTGAGCAATTGGGGTAGGGCATTGCCGCCAATCCAGCCTGCGTGAAGCTCGTCGGATATAGCCGGTTCGGCATAATACAACATGCAATCTGTTCTCTCAGCCAAGAGCTTCCTTCGATTGTCCGTCGTCATTTGACCATCTCCCCTCTAGCTCCTTCGTGCGTTGCAATCCAGGTCAATCGCGGCCTCCCGCCTCCATCTTGTCCAATAGACCGGGGTGGCGCCACGCCAACCAAAAACATAACCCGCCAAAAATGAGAATGAATCTGAAACTTTTCTAACCGTCGCAACCGTTTACCACGCGAGTTATCGGTTAAATAGATGTCAGGCAAGGCGAAACGGGTGCGGCCGCCTCAGGGCGATCCCTAACGTTTCATCCCGCTGACGGATAAGTTGTTATATGCAGGCGTATATAATCGCTTATCCATCAAGCATAATCCAAAACCTGAAAGGGGTAGTTCACAATGAAAACGAGGAAGAAATGGGTTACGATGCTGTTGACGTCGATTATGAGTGTCGGTCTGGTGTTTGGAGCTGCGGCTTGCGGTAACGCTGTCGACAATACGCCGAATAACGGGGTGACCGATCCGGGTACGACGAATCCGCCGATGGATCAGCCTACTACTCCGGAGACGACTGACCCGTTGGTGCCTTAATGCAGGCACGGCAGGATGGGCTGAAGTTCGCAGAGCAGCTACGGTCTGCTCAGCCATGGAGGCTCCGTTAGATGAGGCGCGACCGTCAGCGTAAGCCAGCGGTACCGTATCGTCCATCTTACGACGAACCCCCCGCGTCACCCGCGCAGCTTGCGCAGGGACGCGAGGGGTTTCGGTGCGTGGCCCTAGCATTCCGAGAACAACAGCAGTCGGAGGAGCGATCTCTCCCCCATCGGCCTAATCCGAGCCAGCAGCTCGTCTACACGATCAGATAAGCAGCCGGCGCCTCGCACAGCTCGCACTTGAGCGGCGGGTCCCAGTTGGCGAAGCGCGTCTCGCGCAGATCGACCACGTCCGGCGCATCCTCGTATTCATCCACGAATTTGTCTATCGACAGCTCGATATGTTCCTTGCATACACAATACATCGTCTACCCCTACACTCCATCCATCGCTGTCAGGCGCTTTGCAGCGCCTGAGCTGTAGTCTTATTCTTCCGCTTCCTCGCTGGCTTCCACCAGCAAGAGCGAGGTGGTCTTCTTTTTGCCTTCCCGGTAAAAGGTCACTTCGACCTTGTCGCCGATCGCTTTCTTCATATACAGGTACTTGCGCAGCTCCATCGTGCTGCCGATCGGCGTGCTGTCGAGCTGGACGATGACATCGTCGGGCTGCAGCTCCGCCTTTTTGGCCGGTCCGATGGCCTCCAGGACGATGATGCCGCGCTTCACGTCATCCGGGAGCTGCAGCGAAGGCTCGGCCTCGACTTCCTCGCCCTCCTCCTCTGCTGCCCGCTGGCGCATCGCTTCCTGGATGTAGTATTGCTCCAGATCGAGGGTGAATACGCCGACATACGGGCGCTTCACCTTGCCATACTCGATCAGGCTCTTCACGACGGGCATCGCCAGGTTGATCGGGATCGCGAAGCCCAGTCCCTCGACGCCGTAGTCCGAAACCTTCATGCTGTTGATGCCGATCAGTCGGCCGTTCAGATCGACGAGCGCGCCGCCGCTGTTGCCCTTGTTGATCGAGGCGTCGATCTGGATGACCTCCTGCTCCCAGTCGTAGACGCCGTCCTGATTGAGCGAGACGGGGATGATGCGGCGCGTCTTGCTGACGATGCCCATCGTCAGCGAGTCGCCGAGGCCGAGCGGATTGCCGATCGCGATGACGGTCTCGCCGTCGCGAATCTTGGTCGAGTCGCCGAGCTCGGCGACGACGTCGATCCCCTTGGCGTCGATCTCCAGCACCGCCAGATCGGTGATCTGGTCCTTGCCGATGATCTTGGCCTCGCGGATCTCGCCATTGGTCAGCACCGCCTTGACGGCGTTGGCGTCCTCGATGACGTGATAGTTGGTGATGATCCGCGCCTTGCCCTTCACCTTCTCGAAGATGACGCCCGAGCCGACGCCCGCCTCCTGCAGCGTGGCCTCCTCCTCCGGCTGGAGCGCATCATCCTCCTGATCCCAGAATTCGTCCGGCAACCCGAAGCTGTCGAGCAGCTGCTCGTTGATGATGCTGACCACAGCTGGTCTCACCTTGGCCGATGCCTGGATCGGTCGTTCGAACGGATCGCCGGGCTGGACCGTCGCTGCAGGCGACGGTTTATTCGTAGATACGCTCGCACCCGAGCCGCCCCAGCCCGTGATGAGGCCGAAGACGAGCACGACCGTCAACGTGCTGATCAGCGACGAGGCGACGATGATGCGCATGGACGACCAGCTGCGCCCGGAGCGCCGTACGCCGACCGTGGGCCGCGTCTCGCGATGACTGCGCCGGGACACCTTGGTGGAGAAAAAATCGTCATCGAATAAACTCATAAGCTTCTCGCTCCCCTCGATGTCTCGGACATCAAGACAAATAGTAGTAAATCCCCCGGTTAGGAATGATCTCTATAGCTTTAGACTACACTAGTGATAGAAAGGTTACGATAAGGAGCGATAATAATGCAGATGATATCCCGCACGACCTGGGAGCAGGTCCAACTCGCCGCCAGCGTCGGCGATCTGAAGGACGATCACTACCAGCTGTTGCTTAATGTGAGCGCCATGATGGAGCTGCTCGTCGAGAAAGGTGTGCTCTCGCGCGAGGAGATTCGCCGCAAGGCCGCCTCACTCGATCACAACGCCGACGCCGGCGCAGCCGATGCCTACCTCCGCTTCACGACGTCCCATTCGGTCGACCTGTCGTAGTACGTGTCCTTCAGGGCGAACTCATCGCGCTTGAAGAAGAAGCCATTGCTCTCTAATACATTATTCACCGTCAGCTTGGCCAAATCCATCAGATTATGGTCCCGGCTCAGGTGCGCCAGATAGACCCGCTGGGTCCGGTCCGACAGCAGCTCGCACAGCGCCTCGCCGGCCGCTTCATTGGAGAGGTGGCCGATGTCGCTGAGGATGCGCCGCTTGATATTCCACGGATAACGACCGACGCGCAGCATGTCCACATCGTGATTGGACTCCAGCACGAGCACATCGGACTCGATCACCTGCTCCTTGACCTTGTCGCTCATATAGCCGAGGTCGGTGACGAGACTGAGCTTGCAGTTATCGCTGTAGAAGCAATAGCCGACCGGCTCCGCCGCATCGTGCGAGATCGGATAGGACTGCACCCGCAGCCGTCCGAGCATTCCCCCTAATTCTACCGCAGTCCCGGTAGCCATGACAAATCGTTTGTCCGCTTCGATCGCGCCGACATGCTTGTACATCTCCTCCCACGTCGCCTCGTTGGCGTAGATGGGCAGCTGATGCTTGCGCGCGAATGCCCCAAGCCCCTTGATATGGTCCGAATGCTCATGCGTGACGAAGATCGCGTCGAGCTCCCTGGCCTGCACCTCGCGCTCATGCATCAGCTCCTCGAGCTTTTTGGCGCTTAAGCCGGCGTCGATCAGCACCGTCGCATCCTCCGATTGCACGATCGTCGCATTCCCCGTCGAGCCGCTTGCCAATACTGTAAACCGCAGTCCCATGCTCCCCTAGCCTTCTTTCTCATCCCATTGCTGTAGTAAACCAAATCTCGTTCCATCGCGACTTCTGTGGCGATTGGTGTTGCTTGTTTGGAGCAACATGCCAAGAAAGTTTCGTTGGAGCGCTGGAGGGGACGTCTTTCCGCGCTGGAGCGCAAGAAAGTTTCGTTGGCGCTCCCGGGGCGACGCTTTTCCGCGCTGGAGCGCAAGAAACTTTCGTTGGAGCTCCCGAGGCGACGCCTTTCCTCGCTGGAGCGCAAGAAACTTTCGTTGGAGCTCCCAGGATGACGCCTTTCCACACTTTAGCGCAAGAAACTTTCGTTGGAACTCCCAGGATGACGCCTTTCCACACTTTAGCGCAAGAAACTTTCGTTGGAACTCCCGAGGCGACGCTTTTCCCCACTGTAGTGCAAGAAACTTTCGTTGGAACTCCCGAGGCGACGCTTTTCCCCACTGTAGCGCAAGAAACTTTCGTTAGCGCTCCCGAGACGACGCTTTTCCGCGCTGGAGCGCAAGAAACTTTCGCTGGAACTCCCGGGATGACGCCTTTCCACACTTTAGCGCAAGAAACTTTCGTTAGAGCACCCACAGCGACGCTTTTCCGCACTGGAGTGCAAGAAAGTTTCGTTAGAGCTCCCGAGACGACGCTTTTCCGCGCTGTAGCACAAGAAAGTTTCGTTGGAGCACCAGCTGCCGCCAATCGTCACGCTAAGTCTCCCTATAGCTGATTATCCCCGCCTGTCACACCCCGTCGAGGCTCACCGTGCTGCTCTCCGTCACGATATCGCCGCTGATCGCGTGCACATAGATCGGCGGCTCGCCCTCGTCGAGCAGCACTCGCCAGAATGGCACCGATACCTGCGTATCCGAGTCGAACATCTGGCCCTGATAGCCGAGCCGAATCTCCTGGATGTTGGAGCCCTCTTGCAGGAAGTTCTCGATCAGACTCTCGATGACCTGCAGCGCCGACAGCACCCTCTGCGCCTTGGCTTCGCCGGGCTGCACCTGATCGACCACGTCCTGGCGATAGGCGATGATCTGCTGATTGCTATAGTACAGCTCCAGCTTCACGTCGAACATCGGCAGCCCGTCATTCATCCGATAGAGCGTGAAGATACCGTCGCTGCCTGCCGTCGAGTCGATGAAGGTATACTGATCCAGATGCGGGATCACATCGCCCAGTCCGCGCATTAGCTCCTTCTCCGAATAGACGATCGTGCTCGGCACCGGCTCCTCGAGCGTCTGCCGCTCCTCAGGCTTCGAGAGGAACCGATAGGTCAGATCGCGCAGCTCGGGTTTCTCCGAAGGGATGCTGCCGCTGAGGCGGATATTTTTCTCCTGCATCGTCCGCAGCGTCGCTGGCGGCAGGTCGCTCAGATCGGCGCTGTTGTTCAGCCGCTCGCGCACATCCAGCCAGAGCTGGTAGCCGAGGATGATATTGAGCAGCAGGAAGGAGAAAATTAACACACTCTTCGCCCGGCTCCAATCCATCGCGTCCCTGCCTCCTCTCGATTCGCTGTTCGTTCGACCCTTCGGTAATGCAGCAACCTTCCTTGTTCGGCCGGGGAATGGCTATCGGCCGTACAGCCTCGTTTGGGGCTGATGCACCGTTCAACCGCGCCGCATCGTCGCTCTGGCCGAGCCACCTTACGGTTGCCTAGCCTTCGCTCCCGCTCGCGGGCGCTTCCCCGGGACCTGCCTTGACCTGACCTGACTGATCGTCCTCGCCTACGCCTGCCTGCTCATCTCCGCTCGCAGGACTGCCGCCTGCCGCCTCGCCTGTGCTTTCACCATCATCCGCGCCTGCACCGTCGCTTGCACGCTCACCGTCGTCTACTCCTGCTCCTGCTGCCTTCTCATTGCCCGCAGGAGCGCCGCCCTCGGCGTCCTCCTCGACCGGCGTCACCGGGATCGCCGACTCGACCTGCGTGCCGGCGGGCAGCGCCTCCATGAGGATGTCCTGCGTGCCATCCGCCAGCCGTACCGCCCACACCGGCACGAGCGAGATCCGCTGCTCCTCCAGCACCTTGGCGCGGAGCGCCGGGTAGAGCGCCCGCACCTCCGCCGAGCGCTCATACGCCTGCAGTCGCTGCGTCAGCGCCTCGCCGGCCGGCAGATAGCGGATCGTCTTCTCGACCTCGCCGCTCAGCGTCATGAGCGAGCGCTCATACTCGCCGACGATGCCGCGCTGCAGCGTCAGCCGGATCTGGCCGAACCGCAGCGGCGGCTCCGTGATGATCGGCAGCGAGTGCCAATATTGCTGGAACACGACGCCGCGGCCACCCTCGGCGCTGCCCGGGTTGACGAAGCGATGCTTGCCGTCCCAGCCGCCGTGCTGATTGGTGAATTGCAGCCCCGCCATTACGTTCTCGGTCAGACTATTGAGATTGCCGGTCGAGGCGACAGGGTCGGTATAGCGCACCCATTGGCCATTCTGCTCGACCTGCAGCCCTTGCTTGCCATCCGTGTAGATCTGCGTGCCGCTGCGATCGCGGATCGTCCGCGTTACCGCCGGGTCCAGGGAGAGATTGCGCTGCATCTGCTCGGTCGTGTACTTATCGTAGCCGATCACCGCCTGCACCGTCTCCAGCGGCTCTGTCGGCACATAGAGCATGCCGTCGAGCGTCCGGTAAGGCGGCCAGTACGAGCCGTAGCCGACGTACTCCTGGATATCGCTGATCGTCAGATCGGCCCGTACCGACTCATAGACGACCTGGCGATCCGAGCTGAAAAAGTACACCCGCACCTCCTCGCGATCCTGCGGGTTATAGATCCAGATCCGGTCGATCTGATCGCTCAGAAACTGCGGATCTCCCTCCAGCTTCAGCACGCGCTGCAACAGCTCGACCGGCATCGCGCTGCCGAAGCGCAGCTCCACGCCCAGATCGCGCGCCCGCACCTCGTTCCAGTCGACGATCGTCCGCACATTGCGCTGGAAGCCCTTGAATTCGCGGCCCCGCAGCTTCTCGAAGATCCGCTCGTAGAAGTTGGTGCCGGGGTAGAACACCGTGTGACGGTTCTCCCCGAGATGGAGCACCATGTCCTCGGGATAGACGAGATTCTCGATCCGCTCCTCCGGCCCCATCCGCTCCGTCTGCACGTAGTCCTGCTCGGTCGTCGTCGTCGTCCGCAGCGACGGCACGTTATAGGCGAGGAAGTAGCTCTGTACCAGACTGAGCGCCACCAGCACGATGAGCGCGCCTGTCTTGAACCGCTCTATCATGAGGACTCTCCCCCTTCCTCCAGCGCCGGGAGCGTAAAGGTGACGGTCGTCCCCTCGTTATACTCCGAGGCCAGCGAGATCGTGCCGCCGTGCGCTTTGATTATTTCCCGGGCAATCGACAGCCCTAGACCGGTTCCGCCCATATTCCGCGAGCGAGCCTTGTCGACTCGGTAGAATCTGTCGAAAATCCGGTTCAGATCGCGCTGCGGGATGCCGATCCCGGTATCGGTGACGCCGATCGCGATCACGCCGGGCTCCGGCTTCATCGCAGCGATCTCGATGCGGCCGCCGTCCATCGTGTACTTGATCGCGTTGGAAACGAGGTTGTCGAGCACCTGGTCGATCTGGTCGCGGTCGAGCCAGACCGACGAGATGCCGCGCTCGACCCGCACCGACATGCCGATCGACTTTTGCCGCAGCTGGAAGGAGAATCGGTCCGCCACCTCCTCGAGCATCTCCGGCACGCTCGTCGGCTGCCGCCGCAGCGGCGCCTGATTGGAGTCGAGCCGCGACAGGTGCAGCAGGTCGGTGACGAGCCGGATCATCCGCTCCGTCTCGTTGCGGATGACGCCGACGAATCGCTCGCCCAGCTCCCGCTCCTGCATCGCGCCGTCGTCGAGCGCCTCGGCGTAGCTCTTGATCGTCGTCAGCGGCGTCCGCAGCTCATGTGAGACATTGGCGACGAACTCGCGCCGCGACTGCTCCAGCTTCTCCTGCTCCGTGACGTCCTGCAGCACCGCGATCGTGCCGACGGCGCTTTTGTCGCGACGGTAGATCGGCGTGAAGGTGACGCGGATCAGACTGTCCTCCTTGTCCAGCGACGGCTCCATCCGAACGACCGCCGTATGCTCGATGCTCTGGACGAGCTCCTGCACCCGCTCCTCCGTCAGTCCGAGCAGTTGGCCGAGATATTCGCCATCATGCTTCTTGACGCCGAGCATCTCGCGAGCCCGCCGATTCGTGACGATGACCTGCCCACGGTCGTCGGCGGCGACGACGCCGTCGCTCATGTTGGCCAGGATCGAGGCGAGCTTCTCCTTCTCCTCCTCGTTGGCCGACAGCGCCTCGCGCAGCCGGTCGGTCATATTGTTGAACGCCTGGCTGAGCTGGCCGATCTCGTCATCGCCGTACACCTGCACGCGCTGCTCGAAGTCGCCCTCCGCCACCGCCGCCGCATGGCGCGTCAGTCCCTTGATCGGGCTAGTGATCGTATGCGCCAGCAGCACGCAGAGCACGCCGGTCATGCCGAGCGCGATCAGGATGCCGGAGACGAAGATGCGGTTGACGCGGTTGATCGTGTCGTTGACCTCGTTCATCGAGGCGACGATGTAGACAGCGCCGACGATCTTCGCCTGGCTGGTGCCCGGACGCGAGATGACCGGCTTGGCGATCACCTTTTTGCGCACATTGTCGGTGTCGATGATGTCCTCTTCATTGTTGCTGATGCCCTGCAGCGCCCGGTTGACGGCGAGCGTTGTGTTTTTGCTGCCCACATACGACTGATGGGCGACCACCGACGTCGTCAGCACCTTGCCGCTCGCGTCGAGCACCTGGATCTCCGCTTCATTGATGCTGAACAGCGTACTGACCAGCCCGCGCAGATCCTCGATCATCTGCTCCTCAGTCAGCTGCGAGGGTGCCAGCTTCTGCTCGACCAGCCGGGTCAGCATGTCCGCTTGCTCGTTGAGGTTGTTGGTGAAGGAGGCGGTCAGCGACGTCTTCATCGTACTGATAAAGTAAACCCCGATCAGCTGCATCGCAATGAGGATGAGCAACACGTAGATAATGATCAGCTTGACCTGGATTGTGCGGAAAAAGCGCGCGCCTTTCATCATCCGTATCCGAATCCGCCCGACTTCGGATTGCGCATCAGGTAGCCGAGGCCGCGACGGGTCAAGATATACTCCGGCTTGCTTGGATCATCCTCGATCTTCTCCCGCAGCCGCCGGATCGTCACATCGACCGTACGCACGTCGCCGAAGTACTCGAAGCCCCACACCGCCTGCAGCAAATGCTCGCGCGTCATCACCTTGCCGCTGTTGCGCGCCAGATAGTAGACGAGCTCATACTCGCGGTGCGTCAGGTCGAGCGGCTCATTGTCCTTGTAGACAACATACATATCGGTATCGATGAACAGATTAAAAATCTTCAGCCCCTGCTTTTCGCTCTCCGCCGGCTCCTGCGACGAGGCACTCTTCTGCTGGCGGCGCAGCTGCGCCTTCACCCGCGCCAGCAGCTCGCGCGTGCTGAACGGCTTGGTCACATAATCGTCCGCGCCCAGCTCCAGTCCGAGCACCTTGTCGAGCTCCGTATCCTTGGCCGTCAGCATGATGATCGGCGTCTGCAGCTTGAGCCGCACCTCGCGGCAGACGTCCATGCCGTCCTTGACCGGCAGCATCAGATCGAGCAGGATCAGATCCGGCAGCTCGCTCAGCGCCAGCTCCACCGCCGTCCCGCCGTCAAAGGCGCAGATGACCTGATAGCCTTCCTTCTCCAGATTGAACTTGATAATATCGGCAATCGGTTGCTCGTCGTCGACAACCAGGATCTTTCTCTGCATCCGTCGCACCGCCCGTCGCTTGTCCGTATTTTTGGTATCGGTTATGCCGCTTGCCTGCATCCATCGCCGCAGCCTGCGCGGTCCCGTTGGACATCCACGCATCGGCTCGTCTGGACGTCGCTTGCGGCCGTCAGTCGTTGTTGTTGTTTCGCTCTCTATTTTACCATAGTTGGCAGGCGCGGTTACAGCCTATGTAGCTCCTCGGGATAAAATAACATCGCCGCAGTGATTCCACTGCGGCGATAGGAGATTCATATAAGTTCGGTAGGCTGTGTAGCGTGCCGTTCTGTTCGTGTGGTTCCATCCACATGGCTCCCTTACGACTACATGAGCTCCGTGACGGCGAATTCAGCCCGCTTCATTCGGTAAGCCGGGTTCAGCTATCGTCGTTCAGCTCGCTTCGTTTAATCGTTCAGATACTTGCTCGGATTTTGCGGCTCGCCGTCCTTGTGGATCTCGAAATGCAGATGCGTGCCGGTCGAGCGGCCGGTATTGCCCATGTCGCCCAGCTTGTCGCCCTTCTCGACGATGTCGCCCTGCTCCACAGAGAATCCGCTCATATGCGCGTAAAGCGTCTTGTAGCCGTTTTTGTGATCGACGATCACCGTCTTGCCGTAGCCGTTGCGTGTGCCGACGAATTCAACGACGCCGTGATCAGAGCTCAGGATGCTCTTGTTGCCGACCAGATCGAGGCCTTTGTGCTGCCGGCCCCAACGCGGGCCGAAGCTGCTCGTCTGCTGCCAGTTCTTGACCGGCCAGGCAAAGCTGCCCGAGCCCTCGCCCGTGATTACCTTGGTGCCCTTGAGCACAACCTCCGTCACCGGAGGGACGATCACCTGCTCCTCGACCAGCTCCTCGTGCATCAGATAGCCGTTCTGCTTGATCAGCTTGTAGGTGACGAGCTTCTTGCCGGGCTGGCCTGGGCGCACAACCTTGGAGGTGCCGGCCATCAGCTCGGGATGCTCGCGGATCTCGACCGGCGTCTCGATGACGATCGATTCCTTCACCTGCTCGACCGTCTGCACGGTCACTGCCGGCCGCTCCACCGTCAGATCGAGCACCTGACCCACATCGATCGTGTCGCCCTCGATCCACGGGTTGTTCTGGTAGATGACCTGCGAGGAGATGCCGAATTTGGTGGCGATACAGCCGATACAGTCGCCGGGCTGCACCGTGTACGTGATCGGCTGCTGCGTGCCCTCGGCCAGACGGCGGAACAGCTCGTCCTCGTCCGTCACCCGCTTCGGATCGACCTGCACGCGGTCGGTGCCGACCTCCTCGAGGATCTCTACCGAGGTGACCTCGCGCTCATCGGCGTTGGCGTCGGCCTTGCTCTGCTTGTGCGAGAGCGCCGTCACCTGCGGGCCCTTGGCCTGCACGGACTCGATCGCATAGCGGTCCTGTACCTGCTGCAGCACCTTCTGCGCGGTCTGCTCGTCCTTGGCGATGCCGATCAGCTTGCCGTTGACCTTCACCTCGAAGCCGACGGCATGCGTCGACAGTCGACTGCCGAGCGCCGCCAGCGCGGCCTCCGTATCCGGCGCAGCCTTGAAGCCGCGGTCGCGGATATACGAGATATCTCCCGCTTCCAGCTCCATATGTACCTGCGGGTTAGCCTCGTACGCCTCCTGCAGCCGTTGCTCCAGCAGCGCATCGACCGCGGCCGGGTCTGCGATCTCGCCGATCAGCTCGCCGTCCTGATAGAGATGGTAGTAGGTGACTGTATTTGCTTGTATATAGCGGTCGATGCCGTATCCGGCTGTCGCCAGCAGCAGCAGCGCTGCGGCGGTCATCCAGACCGCTTTGTGTCTTAACCAGCGTAAGGGATTGCCGCTTACCGTCAGCGGACGGCCTGTATCTTGTGCCTTGAGCTTGCGATCCTGCTTGTTGGCAGCTTTCGCCTGGTTCGCAGGACCTACCTTACCGTTCCTTGATGGGGGTGTTCCTAAGGTCATGATCTGCTCCTTTATGCTCATCCAGCTAAGTGTAATTGTCTCATCGAGCAGCTCCTTAAGTCCGGGGCGGCTCTCCACGATTTCTACTCTAGCATAGGCGAGAATGACAGAGCAACAGACCTCACGGCCTTGTCACATTAATATTTACTTAGAATATTCATTAATTGTGCATATTCCTCATCATTGAGATACTGCGCTACGATCTGCTGCACCTGCGTCAGCTCCTGCTCTGTCAGGCCGTTTTCCATATAGGTCGAAATACTCTGCCACGCTTCCTGAGGCAGCTTGTTCAGGAGCAGGCCGAACATCAGCTGCTTGTCCGCCTCGCTCATCTGCTCCTTGGCCTCGGCGATCTCGCCCGAGGACATGACCGGCGTATCGCCGCTCGATCCTCCCTCGGCGCGCGTGCCGCTGCCGCTGCCCGTCTCGGTCGAGAGCGGCGGCCCCTCCGCTTCGCCCGCATCGCCTGTGTCGCCGCCAGCCCCGCTGCCTGTGCCGCCGCGCAACCCATCGGTGCTGCCGGGCCCCGTGCCGCCTCGCCCTCCGGACGACTCGCCCGTGCTACCGCCGGACCCTGGCGTCCCGTTGGCTCCGCCAGGTCCTCCGTTGCCCGTGCCGCCTGCCGACTCGCCAGCGCTCCCGCTACCCGTGTCTCCTGTGCCGCCCGGCGATTCGCTGGTGCTGCCGTTCCCCGGCTGGCCGCTACCCGTGCCGCCCTGACGGTCGGTGCCGAGCTCGCTGCCCGCTTCCTCGTCGTCGTCCCCGCCGCGCATCCCGCCCGTACTGCCGCCGCCGCTGCCCGCTCCCGTGCCGCCGAGCGCCGCCTCCTCATCGTCACCCGACTTCGGACGACCTGTCTGCTCTGCCGTCTCTTGCTTGCCTTTCGCCCGAGGCTCTGCGCCCCACAGCTTGCCCCAGATGCCGGACATCGCCATCGGCTGCACCTCCAGCGGCAGCTCGTATTGCCGCAGGATCCCATCGACATAACTCGTAACGATGAATCCGGTCGTCCAGATGGACAACACGCTGACGATCAGGGCGGCCGCCACCGTCTTACCTACCCACTCTGCTATCTTCCACATGCCTATCAGCCTCCCAGCCTTTTCCTTATAGCTACCAGTATGGGCAAGCTAACAGGGCCCCATTCGTCTAGCAGGCGAAATAACGGCCGTTGCAAAAAAGCTCCTGCGTATATGGCGCTAGTGTAAGAGTCGGGGAGGGCTGGCAGCGAGTGGTCGGACGAGTGGGTGCAGGAAGTTTACAGCTTGTGGTGAGACGCGTGAGTCCAGGAAGTGGTGCAGCAGTGTAGTGCGTCGAGTAATGAGATAAGTGTTGCGGAAGTCGATGTGACACGTAATCTAGCGAATTAGGAGCAAGTGGTGCTCAAATGATGGTGATGCGTCGAGTGGCCCAGCGAGTAGTTCCACGAGTCGCACAGCGATTACTAGATGAGCTTTGCAATAAGAGTAGCAGGTTAGGTAGCTAATACTGGAGGGACACTGTTGCTTTATAGAAGTCGGTCCTCCCGATCGCGTCTCAGCCAATGGTTAGTTTAACTGCAGCCCGTTCTGTCCGATAGTACCAGCATCCCTCGCATCAGCTAGTGTAACGGTCATTTTTGCGCCTTAGCGACTCATTTTGGCTCGCTCGATGTTTTTAACGGTCAGATGTACACCTTAGCCGTCACATTACGTGCGTTTTGCACACTTTTTCGCGGCTAAGTTGCATTTTTGTCCGTTAGTTTATCTGCCTGCCGATATTTCGCCGCTAAGGGTTCATTTTGTCCGTTAGAGTGAGCAGACCCGCAGCGGCCAGGGGATCGGCCATTCTCCGTTAGAGCCAGCATCCCCCGCGTCAGCCAATGTAACGGTCATTTTTGCACCTTAGCGCCCGATTTGGCTCGCTCGACGATTGTAACGGTCAGATGTGCACCTTAGCGGTCACATTATCGACGTTTCGCCCACTTTTCTGCGGCTAAGCTACATTTTTGACCGTTAGATTATCCGCCTGCCGATTTTTCGCTGCTAAGGGTTAATTTTGGCCGTTAGAGCGAGCGGACCCGCAGCGGTTAGGGGATCGGTCATTTAGAGCGGCGCCCCGCATCAGCTCGGGGATCGGTCATGCCGAAGCATAGCAAAAAGCGGCGCAGGGTGAGCTGGATGAGCTCCCTGCGCCGCGTCTGCGACTGCTGACTGCCCGCCCTTGCGGGCAACGGCCGTCTTATTGAATTTATTTACGAGTGCCTATACGTAGATCGATTGAACCCCGGTGCGTCCAAGATGCGAGTTCCAACACGCAGATTGGACGCACCACGGTACTTCCATCAACGAGGTCTAAACGTAGATGGGAAGTACCACATTCGTCTGGTCGCGGTTGCGGCCGACGGAGAAGATGGCGATCGGGATGCCGGTCAGCTCGGCGACGCGGGCGACGAAGCGTTGGGTCGTCTCCGGCAGGTCCTCCAGCTTCTTGGCGCCGGTGATGTCCTCGCTCCAGCCTGGCAGCTTCTCGTAGACCGCCTCGCACTCGGCGAGCATCTTGAGGCTGGCCGGGTAGTGCTCGATGATCTGGTCGCGGTACTTGTACGCCGTACAGATCTTGACTGTCTCGAGGCCGGTCAGGACGTCCAGCGAGTTGAGCGAGAGGCCGGTGATGCCGCTGACGCGGCGGGCATGACGGACGACGACCGTGTCGAACCAGCCGACGCGACGCGGACGGCCTGTGACCGTGCCGTACTCGTGGCCGGTCTCGCGGATCGTATCGCCGATCTCGTCATGCAGCTCAGTCGGGAACGGGCCGTCGCCGACGCGTGTTGTGTAGCTCTTCGCTACGCCGATGACCTGCTGGATCTTCGATGGGCCGACGCCGGAGCCGATGCAGACGCCGCCTGCCGTCGGGTTCGACGACGTAACGAACGGATACGTGCCTTGGTCGATGTCGAGCATGACGCCTTGCGCGCCCTCGAACAGCACGCGCTTGTCGGCATCGATCGCATCATTGAGCACGACCGAGGTGTCTGTCACGTACGGACGGAGCTTCTCGGCATAGCCGAGGTAGTCGCGGATGATCGCTTCCGCATCTACCGGCTCGCCGCCGTACACTTGCGCGATCACGTGGTTTTTCTCCTCGACCAGCTTGCGCACCTTCGCCTCGAAGATCTCCGCGTCCATCAGGTCGGCGACCCGGATGCCGGCGCGCGCCGCTTTGTCCATGTAGCATGGACCGATGCCCTTGCGCGTCGTGCCGATTTTGTTGTCGCCCTTTCGGTCTTCCTCGAGCCCGTCGAGCACCATATGGTACGGCATGATCAGATGCGCGCGGTCGCTGATCTTCAGATTGTCGGACGAGAAGCCATGTCCATGGATATATTCGATCTCCTCGATCAGCGCTTGCGGGTTGATGACCATCCCGTTGCCGATGACGCAGACCTTATTCTCATTGAAGATTCCGGAAGGAATCATCGTCAGCTTATATTTCTTGTTTCCGATAATGATCGTGTGGCCAGCGTTGTTTCCGCCTTGATAACGGGCGACGACATCTGCGCCCTCCGCCAGATAGTCGGTAATCTTGCCTTTGCCTTCGTCGCCCCATTGCGTCCCTACAACAACAACTGTTGACATCAGTCATTCCCCCACTTCAGTGTATGTACACACCGAAAATTACTGTCGCTGTTAAAAGACAGCACTTTCAGTGTAGCAGTCTGATTTTTTCCTGTCAATCAAAAAGCGAACATTAATAGTGAGCCATTAACGAATGTTCGGAAATGGCTCACTCATTCGTCAGGAAGCGACGCCCGGCTCCTGGTGCGAGCGGTCGAGACTGACGAATTTGTTGAAGTTTTTCAGGAATGCCAGCTCCACCGTGCCCACCGGGCCGTTCCGTTGCTTGGCGATGATAATCTCGATGATGTTCTTCTTCTCGGACTCTTTGTCGTAGTAGTCGTCCCGGTACAGGAACGCGACGATATCGGCATCCTGCTCGATCGATCCGGATTCGCGCAAGTCGGACATCATCGGCCGCTTATCCTGACGCTGCTCGACGCCCCGGCTCAGCTGCGACAGCGCGATCACCGGCACCTCGAGCTCCCTGGCGATCTGCTTGAGCGTCCGCGAGATCTCGGATACCTCCTGCTGGCGGTTCTCGCCAGCCTTGCCGCGGCCCTGGATGAGCTGCAGGTAGTCGATGAGGATCATGCCGAGTCCCTTCTCCTTCTTCAGCCTCCGACACTTGGCACGGATATCGGCGACGGTGATGCCGGGCGTATCGTCGATATAGATCTCCGCCTCGGACAGCGAGCCGATCGCCATCGTCAGCTTCTCCCAGTCGTCGCCCTCCAGATAACCGGTCCGCATACGGCCGGCGTCGACGTTGGACTCGGCGCAGATCATCCGCTGGACGAGCTGGGCCGCCGACATCTCCAGCGAGAAGATCGCCACCGTCTCGCGTGCGCGCACCCCGACGTTCTGAGCGATGTTGAGTGCAAACGCAGTCTTGCCGACCGACGGCCGCGCCGCCACGATGATCAGGTCATTACGCTGGAAGCCGGAGGTCATCTTGTCGAGATCATGGAAGCCGGACGGGATACCCGTCGAGGTGCCCTTATTGGTGTAGAGCTGCTCGACCCGGTCGAACACCTCCATCAGCACGTCGCGGATCGAGATGAAGCCACTGCTGGAGCGTCGGTTGGACAGCTCCATGATGCGCGCCTCGGCGTCGCTGAGCAGCGCGCTCACCTGATCCTCGCCGGCATAGCCGTCGGTTACGATCTGGGTCGCTGTGCGGATGAGCCGCCGCAGCATCGACTTCTCCTCGACGATCTGCGCGTAGTAGTCGACGTTGGCAGCCGTAGGCACGCCCCCGACCAGCTTGGCGAGGTAGCTGACACCGCCGATCCCCTCGAGCTGCTGATGATCCTGCAGATAAGCGGTTAGCGTCACCAGGTCGATCGGTTGTCCCGCCTCGCCCAGCTCGATCATCGCATCGAAGATCTGCTGATGCTCTGCCGTATAGAAGTCCTCGGCACGCACCCGCTCCATCGCCGTGATCAGCGCCTCGCCCTGCAGCAGGACAGCGCCGAGCACCGCCTGCTCAGCTTCGATATTCTGCGGCGGGACGCGGCCATACATCGTCTCGGGATTCATGCGTTTACAGCTCCTTTGAAAGGTTGATCAGAAAGTATCGCGCCACTTACTCCTCGGCCGCCTGCACCTTGAGCGTCGCCTTCACCTCGGGATGCACCTTGACGGCGACCTGGGTGACGCCGAGCGCCCGGATCGGCTCGCCCAGCTCGATCTTGCGCTTGTCGACCTTGATGCCGTGCTGGCCCTCGAGCGCCTCGGCGATCTGCTTCGACGTGATCGCGCCGAACAGACGGCCGCCCTCGCCGGCTTTTGTCTTGATGACGACGGTCATCTCGCCCAGCTTGGCTGCCAGCTGCTCGGCGTCGATTTTCTCCTGCTCCTTCTTCTTCAGCTCCGACGCTTTCTGGTTTTGCATCGTTTTGATGTTGCCGTCGG
>Ga0160452_100610_pt1 | contig 19199 bp, 16 predicted proteins | sample HID1971I_E6MG_FD_108230 | JGI IMG/M metagenome (GOLD analysis project Ga0160452, IMG submission 108230) | Enriched millipede-associated microbial communities from UW Madison campus, WI, USA - HID1971I_E6 MG | ecosystem: Host-associated > Arthropoda: Insects > Digestive system > Unclassified ...
ACCGTCTATGCGCGAGATGTAGCGGGCAATGAGACGGTCGAGGGGATCGACATTGCGAACATCGATCAGACTGCGCCCGCGTTGACGCTTACGCCGAGCACGACGGGGCCGACAAACGATAGTGTGACGATCACTGTGACAGCTTCGGATGACGACAGTGGCCTGGCTAGCGTGGCTTGGTCAGCCGAGGCTCCGGTTCCTGACGTGCCATGGGCATCAAGCGATGTTGTGGACGGGACGTTCACCGTAGAGGAGAACGGCACATACACGGTCATCGCGACGGACCATGCGGGTAATGAGACGACGGAGCAGGTGACGGTGACGAATATCGACCGCGAAGCGCCGACGTTGACCTTGACGCCGAGCACGACGACACCAATCAATATGGACATCACGGTGACTGCCGCAGCGGCAGACAATGTAGCGATCGGCAGGCTGTTGTGGGCGGAGGGTGAGCCAGCGGCCTCGTACTTCGAGGGCGGTAACGGTACAGACTTTGAGGATACATTCCTCGTCTCGGCCAACGGCACGTACACCGTCTATGCAGAGGATACAGCGGGCAACCATGTGTTGGAGACAGTCGCCATCCACAATATTTCGCGCCAAGCGCCCGACGTGACGCTAATCGCCGATCCAACCGATTGGACGAATAAGGCTGTCACCGTGAGTATCGACGCTCAAGCGTTCGGAGGGGTCAGCGGCAACACGCTGGCTGCGCTGCGGTGGGCGCAGGGCGAGCAGGATGCGGCCTTCTTCGCCGGAGGTGGCGGGGAGGATGCGCTGGGAGCAGCATCGACGGAAGTATCGGCAGACGGCATCTCGGCAACAGCGTCGTTTGAAGCGATAGAGAACGGCAGCTACACCGTCTATGCTCGGGATGCGGCAGGCAATGAGAAGGTCGAGATGATCGACATCGCGAATATCGATCAGACTGCACCCGCGCTGACGCTTACGCCGAGCACAACCGCGCCGACCAACAGCGACGTTACGATCACTGTGACAGCTACAGATGACGAGAGTGGTCTGGCCAGTGTGGCGTGGTCAGCCGAGGCTCCGGTTCCTGACGTGCCTTGGGCATCAAGCGACGTTGTGGACGGGACGTTCACCGTAGAGGAGAACGACACGTACACGGTCATCGCGACGGACCATGCAGGCAACGAGACGACGCAGCAGGTGACGGTTGCGAACATCGACCGCGAAGCGCCAACGTTGACCTTGACGCCGAGAACGACGGAGCCGACTAATGCAGATATTACCGTAACCGTCACGGCGGTAGACAATGTGGGGATCGGCAAGCTGCTATGGGCGGAGGGCGAGCAGGATGCGGCGTACTTCGATGGCGGCAATGGTTCGGCGTTCGAGGAGACGTTCATGGTAACAGAGAACGGCACCTACACCGTCTACGCGGAGGATACGGCGGGCAATCCTGTGCTGGAGAAGATCACGATCAACAATATCTCACGCCAAGCGTCAGACGTGACGCTCACCGCCGATCCAACCGACTGGACGAATCAGGCTGTCACCGTGAGTATCGACGCACAGACCGTCGGAGGGGTCAGTGGCAATACGCTGGCCGCGCTGCGATGGGCGCATGGCGAGCAGGACGCGGCCTTCTTCGCAGACGGAGGAGGAGAGGACGCACTAGAGTCAGCGGAGGTATCCGCAGATGGGGTCTCGGCGGTATCGGAGCTTGAGGCGGACGAGAATGGCCGCTACACCGTCTATGCGCGAGATGTAGCGGGCAATGAGACGGTCGAGGGGATCGACATTGCGAACATCGATCAGACTGCGCCCGCGCTGACGCTCACGCCGAGCACGACCGCGCCGACGAACGGCGACGTCACGATCACCGTGACAGCTACAGATGACGAGAGTGGTCTGGCTAGCGTGGCTTGGTCCATCGAAACGTCACTGTCCGACATCCCGCAGGCACCAAGCGAGGTTGTGGGTGAGACGTTCACCGTGGAGGCGAACGGCACATACACAGTCATCGCGACAGACCATGCAGGCAACGAGACGACGCAGCAGGTGACGGTGGCGAACATCCTTCGCGAGCCGCCCACGCTGACGCTGGTGCCGGAGACGACCGAGCCTGTCGGGGATCGGGTAGCGATCACGGCTGAAGCGGCCGCCCAAGGGACCGGCAACGCGATCGCCAGTCTCCGCTGGGCGTCGGGAGAGCAGACACTAGCCTACTTCCGCGAGGGCGCGGGCGAGCCGATAGCGGCTGACGCAACCTTCGACGCGACAGCCAACGGCGTGTACACGGTCTATGTCCGGGACATAGCGGGCAACGAGGCGATGAAGACGATCGCGATCGACAATATCCGGCGTACGAATGCAGCGTTGTCCTCGCTCCTCGTGCGTGTCGGAGGGACCGAGCTGCCGTTGTCGCCTGTCTTCGACCCGGATCAGCGCACCTACGCGATCCAGGTCGGTACTGCAGTCGATAAGATTATCTTGGCTGCAACAGCAGGCGACGAGGCGGCCAGCGTCGCGATCAACGGAGCTGAGCTGGAGCCTGGGGCCTCGGCCGAGCTTCCGGTAAGCCTCGGCAGCACGACGATTCGGGTCGTGGTCACCGCGCAGCTCACATCCGTCCAACAGACCTATACGATTCAGGTCACACGGCCAAGTCCGATATCTGGTGGTGTTGTGCTGCCGCCGACACTTGCACCTGTCACATACCATACGACGCTGAACGGAGAGCCTGTGTCGCTAGAGATGTCAGAGACGCTGGAGCGCAACCCGGAGGGCCGGCTTGCGAAGGTGCTCAGGCTTGGAGATGCGAAGGCGATAACGGCCGCTGCGACAAGCAAGGCGAACGAGCTAATCATTAACTGGGCTGGAGCCTCCGATACCCAGATCGATGCCGTCCGGTTCCAGTTGTCGGCGCAAGCCCGCGCCCAGCTGGCAGAGGGCAACATTCGATTGACCGTACGATTCGGGTCTGCCCTGTACGAATGGCCAGTGGCTATGCTCGCTGCGGCGAGAGACGAAATCGTCCTGGAGATGAAGACGCTGCGGCAATCATCGCACGCGGAGCGAGTGCTGAACGGCGCTCGAGCAGCGGGGGCGAGTGAGTTCCAGATCGAGCTGGTAGGCATGCCTGTTGAAGTGACGGCGGGCGCGAGGGATACGCTTGCGGATGAGGGCTGGCTCGCGCTGCCGCTGCCAGAGCGACTCGATAAGGCTGCGCTACGCAGGCTCGCCGTCTATGTGGAGGATGGCGATGGATTGGGAGCGATCATGCCCGGTACTGTCCGCTACGATGAGCAAGGGCGTGCCGTCGCCCTCGCGGTGCGCGCTGGTGCGGTCAGGCTCGCAGCCGTACTGCAGGCAGAGCCGATTCGGATGACGTACGACCGGTATATCGGCGGCTACGACGACAATCGCTTCGCACCGAGCCAGACGGTGACGCGGGCCGAGCTGGCGACGATGCTGGGCAAGCTGAGCCCAGCGGACGGCGAAGCCGCGGGCAGTGGAGATGGTTCTGTATCGCAATTCACAGATAGCCCATCATCGCATTGGGCCTCCTCGGCGATCGCCAGGGCCGCCGCCGAGGGCTGGATGACCGGCAGGCCTGATGGCAGCTTTGGTCCGGGGGAGCCGTTGACGCGAGCTGAGCTGGCCACCGTACTCGTACGCTGGTGCGAGGTGCCCGCTACAGGCGAGCCGGACTTCCCCGATGCGGCGACCCACTGGGCCGCCTCGGCGATCGCCGCAGCCCAGCGGCAAGGCTGGATCACCGGCTACGCCGACGGCAGCTTCCGCCCTGATCGGCAGGTGACGCGGGCCGAAGCGGTCGTCCTGCTGAACCGCGTGCTCGCCCGGCCGCCGCTTACGGATGGAGGCGACGCTTGGACGGACGTACCTTCCTCCTATTGGGCGGCAGGCGATATCCGCTCTGCTTCGCAGAGCTTCGAAGCGCGGCGCTACCTGAGCGGAGAGACGGATCTGGTGATCGGATTATCCCAATGAACTACACCAAGCAGGCAATCCCCAGCGGCAGGTCATGAGCCGGGGGTTGCCTGCTTGGCTTGCCTTCGGAGCGGCTGCGAACGAGCACACAAGCACACAAGCTTGACGCTGGAGAGTTGCGCCGATACGATGAGAGGAACAGACAACCTATGGGCCTATAGCTCCCACCATGGATTCGGATCATCGGAAGGAAGGCGAACTCCAGTGCATACTCCTATCAACGTACAAGAGCATATCCTGATCTGGAGCCGCACGTCGCTGACTATCGTCGATGTGCGGCATATCGTGCTGCCCGCAGGAAAGCGCGCGCTGACGGTGCGGCTCCCTGCGAGCGCCTTCCTCTATGTGAGGCATGGCCATGCTACCGTGACACTCGATGAAGCGGAGCATGCGGCCGATCCGTTCTATCTGCTCCATGGAGGCAAGGGAGCCCGCCTGGACATTCGGGCGGGCGAGGGGCCCTTCCACTATTATCTGATCTACTACAAGGCCGCCTTGCCGTTGCAGGCCGGGCAGCGGCCTCAGCGAGACCAAGAGGGCGTGCTGCCATTCCACCTCCAATACGGCTTCGTGCCGCTCCACCCGGCGCTCCTCTACGAGCTGGCCGAGCGCATGCTTGCGGAGTGGCGGGGCGAGGGGCGACTGGAGCGTCTCCATGTGCGGACGCTATTCCACCAGTTCATCTATGAGCTGCTCCGGCAGATGGAGCAGCAGGAGGTTCGTGCAGCCCGCCCGGACCTGCCCGCCCAACTGATCCGCTACATGCAGGAGCATTACGCCAAGCCTCTGACGCGGGAGACGCTGGCCCATACGTTCCACTACAGCGTCTCGTATCTATCCAGACAGTTCCGCAGCGCGACGGGAGCCAGCCTCATCGACTATCTGACCGGCATCCGGGTAGACAGGGCGGCGACGCTGCTGCGACAGACGGAGCTGTCGCTCCAGCAGATCGCCGCCAGCGTCGGCTACGCGGACGTATCGTACTTCATCCGCCTGTTCAGGAGACATACCGGCGTCACGCCCAAGCGCTACCAGGCCGAGTCCCGATCCGCAGCTGCCCGCCCTTATCGTCCTATCCTCAAGCTCCGATCGTCCCTTGCTGCGCGCAGCATGCGCCGCTATATTGATATAAGCGATGATAATCATTATCAATACAGCGATAGAGGAGAGTTACCGATGAGTCGAAGCAAACTGCCTGTCGGCATCGCGATGCTGCTATGCCTGACGTTGTGGCTGAGCGCATGCTCGGGCGTTACGAATACGAATGGAGGGGCAGGCGCCGGCACGACGCCTGTCTCCAATGTAGCCAGCGACCAGAATAGCAATGCCTCCAATCCTACAAATGCTGGCGTGACAAACGGCGGCTCGGAGCGCGTCCCGTATGTCGGGGTCAACGGCGAGGTGCTCGTCCCCAAAAATCCGCAACGAATCGTCATGGTGGCAGGCGCCTTCACCGGGCATCTACTGGCGCTTGGCCTGACGCCTGTCGGAGCCGGCGACGAGTCCTTCAACAACTACACAGAGGGAATGCTCGGCGATGTCATCAACCTGGGCAACGACGTATCGTACGAGCGCATCCTGGAGCTGCAGCCGGACCTCATCGTCACCTGGAATGATCCGGCCCTGATCGAGCAGCTGTCCAAGATCGCCCCGACCGTTGCCGTGGAGTACGGCGTGCCGCTGCGCGAGCAATTGATGGACTTCGGCAAAATGACCGGCAGAGAAGAACAGGCAAAGGCTTGGATCGCCCAGTGGGATGCCAAGATCGCCGAGTACAAGCCGATCGTGCAGCAAGCGGTCGGCGATCGTACCGTGTCCATCTTTGACTCGGGGAGCCCCAAGGAATTCTATGCCTATGGGAGCTTCGGCCGGGGCGGCGACATCATCTATGGCGAGTTTGGACTAAAGGCGCCGCCGATCATCCAGCAGGAAGCCATCGATAGCGGCAAGGGATGGGCCAAGCTGTCGCTCGAGCTGCTGCCGGAGTATGCAGGCGACTACATCTTCATCAGCGGCTGGACCGGCGAGGAGAGCGCGGCTCCCGTCTTCGAGGGCGCGATCTGGGACAGCCTGCCCGCCGTCCAGCAGCACCGGGTGTTTCGCGAGGACAGCCGCGGCTTCGTGTTCAGCGACCCCATCTCACTGGAGGCGCAGCTTCCATTTGTGGTCGATAGTCTGACCCGGACGGAGTAGGGGCCATTCGCTGCTAAGGCATTCGTTACAGATCGAAGAGTACACCGCTTGCCAGGCTGAAGCCCGGGGCGGTGTATTTGTTGTATTTATCAAGGGCGGGCGAGAACCTGCGCATCACGCTGCCGATTAGGTCGGGGCTGGCGCGCTGCCCGATCAGACCTGCGCGTAGCTGAGGACATGGCGGGCATAGGAGACTGCGCTGTCCTCGATTGCCTCGTCGGTGATCTGGAAGGAGGCGCCGTACACGGCAAAGTGAGGCAGCGCGATCGCGCCGACATGGCGCAGACTCGCGATAAACGGAGCCGTCAGCTCCTCCACCGTATAGGAGATCGGACCGTCCTTGCGGTAATGCTGCTCCTTGTCTCCGATCGACATCGCCAGCCCCATCGCCTTGCCCTTGAGCTTGTCGCCCTTGGACCCGTAAGCCCAGCCGTAGGCGAATACATCATCGAACCATTGCTTAAGCAGCGGCGGATAGCTGTACCAGTACAACGGGAATTGCAGGATGACGCGCGCATGGGACTCGAGCAGCTGCTGCTCCCTCGCGATATCGATCTGTCCGTCGGGATAGGCCGGGTATAGCTCATGCAGGGTGACTGCATCGGGATACTTCAGCAGCTCCTCCTTCCAACGGCGGTTCACTCGCGAGACCTCCAGTCGTGGATGTGCCAGGATGACCAGTGTGTTCATCTCTTCCAGACTCCTTCCGCTTCGTCTTATTCTCTGTGTGAGGATAGTATGCTACAGATATGCACGGATGAAAATACACACTCGAAAGTAAGGTGCTTACCTCAAAGTGTGTACTGGACCATGGCCGTGACGTTGTGGCAATATAGAAGGTTAAGGAAAAGCTACCGGAAATGAGAAACGGGAGGGGTCGTAGTGAAGCATTACAAGCAAGGAATCGAAGCAACCCTGGAGATCATCGGCGGCAAATGGAAGGCGCTCATCATCTGCCAGTTGATGTCCGGCGTCAAGCGAACCGGCGAGCTGGAGCGCGCGATCTCCGGCATCACCCAGAAGGTGTTGATCCAGCAGCTGCGCGAGCTGGAGCGCGACGGACTGGTGCATCGCAAGGTGTTCGAGCAGATGCCGCCTAAGGTCGAGTATCGGCTGACCGATTACGGCGTCACCGCCAACGGGATCATCGATGTGATGTGCGTCTGGGGCAAGGACAATATCAAGCGCAGACAACAGCAGGGCGAGGAGATTACGCTGGAGGAGACATGACCTCTTCCCCTTCGTGCGATTGCGCTGTATAATGGTCTGATTTACATCTTACAAGGAGCTATCGCATCTCATGACAAGTCCGAACCCGAGCCGTAATTCCATCCTGCTGCTCTATCTCCTCGCCATCGTCGGCATCTCGTTCGCCGCGATCTTCGTGCGCTGGTCGACCGCTGATGCCGCTGTTATCGCTATGTACCGTCTGTTCCTGACCAATGCGCTCATGCTGCCGTTCGTCTGGAAGCTGCGGCACGAACTGTTCCGACTGGAGGCCAGACAGTGGCTGTTGCTGATCGGCTCTGGCGTCATGCTCGGTCTGCACTTCCTGCTCTGGATGGGCTCGCTGCGACTGACGAGCGTCGCCAGCTCGACGGTCATCCTGTCGCTGGAGCCGATCCTCGTGCTGGCGGGCTCGATCCTGCTGTTCCGGGCCCGAGTGAACCGGATGATGCTGGTCGGCATGGGCATCGCCCTCGCCGGCTCGGTCGCGATCGGGGCAGGCGACTTCCAGGTATCCGGGACGGCGCTGCAAGGCGATGTATTGTCCTTTTTGAGCGCGATCGCTGTTGCTGTCCATATGCTGATCGGTCAGTTTCTGCGTATCGGCATGAGCGCATTTGTCTATAATTTCTGGGTATTCCTCTTGGCCGGTTGCTCCCTCGCCGTCTACAATCTGGTGCAGGGCCATCCGTTCGGCGGGTATGCCGCATCGGAGTGGGGCATCTTCCTGCTGCTCGCCATCGTGCCGACGCTGTGCGGACATTATCTGTTCAACTGGCTGCTCCAGCATATGAACGCGACGACGGTATCGATGGGCGTGCTGGGCGAGCCCGTATTCGCCTCGCTGCTGGCGTGGGTGCTGCTGAAGGAGTCGCTCACATCTGCGCAGCTGCTGGCTGGCATCGTCATCATCTTCGGCGTCTGGGTGTTCATCCGCTATGACAAGGCCAAGCCGCCCACAGGCTCGGACGAGTCGTCCGGCGCTGAGCCGGGGCTCGCTCAGCCTCGCCGGGCGGAGGGCTGACCGCAGAGGAGCTTCGAGTCTGACGCGAGTAACAGGCTGTGACCACTGCCAGGAGCAGACGGTCACAGCCTGTTTGGCGTGCCTGCCTGAAGCCAGCCGCCTGTGGTAGAATGGGGCTAACGCAGGCGGTGAGCGTCAGCGGGGTCGCATCTGAGGCCTCGAGACGCAGAGCCGCCACCAAAGGGAGTGAACGCATGCTCGCTGCACTACTCGTCGTATCCTTGCTGTTGGCGCTGCAAACCGGATACGGGCTGTATTATCGACGTCAGGTTCGCCAGATCGGCAGCCAGCTCGACTTCATCGGCCGACACGACTCCTTCATGCTGATCACGACGCAGCTGCACACCCGAGAGCTGTATCGGCTCGCGCAGAGCTGCAATCGGTTGCTGCAGGATCGCCGAGCGCAAAACGAGCGCCATCTCCAAAAAAACGAGGCCATCCACGAGACGATCGCCTGCCTCTCGCATGATATCCGCACGCCGCTGGCCGCACTAGATGGCTATCTGCAGCTGGCCGAGCAAGAAGAGCATGCCCGGGATCGCGGCGAGCAGGCCGCGTCGCGCGTTGATTATGTGCGTCAGGCCCGCGGCCGGATCAAGCAGATGGCCAAGCTGGTGGAGGAGCTGTTCCTCTATACGAAGCTGCAGAATCCCGACTACAAGCTAGAGCTGTCGACGCTTGATGCCGCCGAGCTGCTGCGCCACAGTCTGCTCGCTCAGGTCGAGCGAATCTCCGCCTCGGGCCACGAGCCGGAGCTGTCGCTGCCAGAGCAGGCGCTGGTCGTCGGCGAGACGCATGCGATGAGACGAGTGTTCGACAATGTGCTGACCAACTACATCGACCACGGCGCGGGCCAGCTCGGCATCTATGCCCAGGAGTCCGATCGCGCGTGGACGTTCATCTTCGCCAATGTGCTCCCGCCGGATCAGACGATCGATATGGAGCGGCTGTTCCAGCGCTTCTATAAGGCGGATCCGGCGCGCAGCGGACAGACGTCGGGGCTGGGGCTGACGATCGTACAGTCGCTCATGCACCGGATGCGCGGGACTGTCACGGCGGAGCTGCAGGATGTGCATGACCTGCATAACCAGCGCGACCACCAGGACCAGCATGACCAGTATGACCACCAGCACGATCAGCACGAGCAGCGCCGCCAGGACCAACAGTTCTGCTTGCGCATCGAATGGCCAAAGCGGCAGGATGAGGAGGAGAGACGAGGATGAGGCATAATGTGAACAGCGATCCGCGCAGCGAGAGCGAGGAGAGCGGATGGAAGGACAGCCGCATCCTGATCGTCGAGGATGATGCGCATATCAGCGATATTATCGCTGCCGGCCTGCGGCGCGAGGGGTATCGCTGCACGCAGGCGTACTCGGGCAGCGAGGCGATGCTGCAACTGGAGCAATCGACCTACGAGCTGATCGTGCTCGACCTGATGCTGCCCGGCTTGAGCGGCGAGGCGCTCATGGGCCGTCTGCGGGGGGAGCTGCGCTCGAGCGTGCCGGTCATCGTGCTGTCGGCGCGCGATCAGCTCGATCATAAGCTGGAGCTGTTCGGACTTGGGGCCGACGACTATGTGACCAAGCCCTTCGAGCTGGCCGAGCTGCTGGCCCGGATCCATGCGCAGCTCAAGCGCGCTCGGCCGAGCAAGGAGGCGGAGACCGAGTCGTACCGGCATCGGGAGCTGGTGCTCGACAACCGCACGTATCAGGCGACCGTGCGGGGCGAGCTGCTGACGCTCACCCGTCAGGAATACCGTATCCTCGAGCTGCTGCTCAAGCACCCGAGCCGCGTCTTCACCAAGCAGGACCTGTACACGCTGGCCTGGGACGAGCCATACATGGGCGAGGACAAGACGATCACCGTCCACATCAGCAACATCCGCAACAAGATCAAGGCGCACTGCGAGCAGAGCTACATCGATACGGTCTGGGGCATTGGCTTCCGCCTCAGCCGGACGGAGTCGTGAGGATCAAGCTTTACGATTTCTTTGCTTTTTCTTGACGTCGACTTGGCGTTCTCGGTGTTCAATAGAGAGCAGGGGGTGACGGACACATGAGAGATTGCATCATCGAGCTGCAACAGCTCAGCAAGACATATCGCGAGCATACCGCGCTGCATCCCGTCGATCTGCAGCTGTACCGCGGCGAGATCTTCGGACTGATCGGGCGTAATGGCGCAGGCAAATCGACGCTGCTCAAGCTGCTCGGCGGACTCATCTATCCGAGCGGCGGCAGCGTGCGCATCTTCGAGCGCTCGACGACCGAGCAGCGCAGTCTGCATGAGAGGATGGGACTGCTGGTCGAGCATCCGGGACTGTATCCGCAGCTAAGCGGCTACGATAACCTGGAGCTGCTAGCCGATGCGTATGGGATGAAGGCGCGGAAGGCAGCGATCGAGGAGCTGCTGGCCCGCGTCGGTCTGGCGGACAGCGGCCGCAGGAAGGTCAAGACGTATTCGCTCGGGATGAAGCAGCGGCTCGGGATCGCGCTGGCGCTGCTCGGCAGCCCCGACGTGCTCGTGCTCGACGAGCCGATCAACGGTCTCGATCCACAGGGCATCGTCGATATCCGCCACCTGCTGCTGGAGCTGCACAAGGCCGGCATGACGATCATCATCGCCAGCCATATCCTCGAGGAGCTGTCGCGGATCGCGACGCGCTTCGGCATCCTGCATGAGGGTCGTCTCGTCGAGGTCGTCTCGCGCGAGGGGCTGCTGCAGCAGTGCGAGTCGCGGATCGATATCCGGCTGGATGAGCCGGAGGCAGCGATCCCGATCCTGGAGGGGGAGCTGGGGATCCGCCGTTACAAGCTGGTCGATCGGCAGCTGCTGCAGATCTATGATGCCGAGGCCGAGCTATACCCGATCCATACTGCGCTGGCGCAGGGCGGCGTCAAGGTGCAGGGTATTGTCCGACAGCAGGTGAGCTTAGAGCAGTATTTCCTGGAGCGGACTGGAAGCGGGGGTGAGACGGATGCTTAACATTATGCGGATGGACCTTCGCCGCTTCCGTAGCTACAAGCTGATGCCTGTGCTGCTGGCCGTTTTTTTCGGCTTTCAATTGTTCGGCATATACAACTTTAGCAAGTATGCCGACAGCTTCGCCGGGATTGAGTTTGACTCGCTGAGCGCCAGCGCGTTTTTTCAATATCTGCTGTCGCAGCCGCCTTCGTGGATGCTGATCTATATCGCAGTGTTTACCGTGTACTACACGTGGAGCGAGCGCAGCTCCGGATTCTACAAGAACTACATCTCCATGCGTCATGCACGGGTATCAAGCGTCATGTCCAAAGCGTTGGTGCTTGGGCTGTTTACGGCGTTGCTGTTCGGGACAGCTGTAGTCGCCAACGCGATCGGACGCTGGCTTTTCTTCCCGGAAGCGCCGATGGGCGATTGGGGTACCTATGTTAAGCTGCTGGCGCTGCAAATATTGCTGCATTGGGCGTTTGCCGTCATGCTTCTGTTCGGGGCGATGGTGTCGCGCAGTCTGATCGCGGGGCTAATCCTCGGGCTGGTGCTGGCGCTGAATGTGATCGGCTACTTCTTGTCGGCGCTTGCCTCGCTGCTGTTCGGAGACGGGGCCGCTCAGACCTCCTGGTGGCTGACGAACCGTATCATGCTCCCGATGGAGCTGACGCAGTCAGGGGTGTCCGACGCCTGGCATCCGCTGCTCGTCGCTGTCGTGTTCCTGCTGCTGTTCGGCGCGGCAGGAGCGTGGTTCCGGCAGCGCGAGGATCTGCACTGACGCGGGGTGACGACGTCCCTCTGGTCACAGGTCGTTTTCGGAGGATATAATAGAGCCTATCGATTCTTCTGTTTGAGGGGGCTGCGTATTGGAGCTACGTGAGATCACATGGGACAACTTTATTGCTTGTATCGAACTGCAAGTGAAGGAGGAGCAAAAGCAATTCATCTCCTCCAACCAGCATGCGCTTGCGGAGGCCTACCTCGCTTCCAAGGAAGGTCAGGTCATCATCACATTCGCGATATACAAAGAGGAGACGCTCGTCGGCTTTGTCATGATGTATTACGATGATGGGGACGGCAACTTGGAGTACAGCAGTTACGGGGTTTTTAAGTTCATGATCGATGCGCGGCATCAGGGGAAAGGCTATGGGAGAGAAGCGATGGCGCAAATCATCTCCTACATCCAGACCATGCCGCTGGGCAAGGCAAGGGTGATCGAGCTGACCTACAAGCCGGACAATGTAGCGGCCAAACGTCTCTATGCCGGGCTGGGCTTCGTGGAGACGGGCAATATCCACCCTTCGGGCGAGGTGTGCGCTGAGCTTGTCCTCTAGCCGACACAAAAGGCGCAGTACCGCGAATTGCGGCGCTGCGCCTTTGTGTTCGGATTGCGCCGAGCTGCTAGCGCTCGAACGAAAGCTTCTTTTTCACGCTCGATGTGAGGAGGCGTCTACGGGTGATCTAGGGCGTAAGCCAGACGTTCATGCCGACATGAAAGCCGGTGAACCAGACCTCTACGGTTCCGACGGTGTAGCCGAACGGGCGTGTGGCTTGGTAGACATACTGCCCGGTTGACGGGTTGGAGGACACCAGTGTCATGTCGACGTAATGCGTCTGCCAGTTGCCGCTGACCTCGATGCCGACTCGCATCTTGGCGTAGAGGGGGGCGTTGCTCGCAGGCTGGCCGAACTCATCGAGCGCCTCGACATTTAAGGTCACTGTAGAGCCGCTTTGCGTAGCTGTGAGCCGGAAGTCAACCGCCGGTCCTCCGGCGAATGCCGCCACAGGCAGCACGGTCAAGCTCAGGAGCATCATAACCAGTAATAGGCCTAGCTTTTTCTTCATCCATTAACGCCTCCTTTTTCTACAAATTAACATAAAAGCAAGCTTAGAAAAACCTGTCAAAGTATAGGGTTTGTCCAAATGCGACTCATTTTAGCAATCGCTTTCATCTTTGCGGCATATGGTGTTCTCCGATTTGTGGCCTGCGGGGAAGTATCTGTTCAACCTAAGTGGCATATGGTATGGTCAGTGATATAGCTAGCAATAACAGGGAATGACCTCACGGGGTCGAGTGAAGGAGTGGCAAGCGATGAAGCATTATCTGGTATTCGGGGCAAGCAAAGGGTTGGGAGATGCCTTCGTGAGGGGCGTGCCGGAGGCTGGCGACAAGGTATGGGTCGTCTCCCGCAGCCAGCCGGGCAGCATCGACCTGCAGGATGGTGTCGAAAGGATCTGGATCGAAGCGGATCTGGCCGATCCTGCGGCTCCTGGCAGTGTCGCCGAGAGACTGGCAGATGCTGCGGTCGATGTCGTCATCTACAACGTGGGCATCTGGGAGAAGGAAGGGTTCGAGGACCATTACAGCTTTGACCGAGACGAGCCGGAGGACATCAGCCGACTCATCCATGTCAATATCACCTCGGCGATCCTCGGCCTGCAGCGGCTGATGCCGCATCTGCGCCGCTCAGCAGCGGGCAAGATCATCCTGATCGGCTCGACCGCCGGCTTGCCCAACGCCAATAGCACCCAGGTGAGCTTCGTGGCGTCCAAGTTCGCGATGCGCGGGATTGCCGAGGCGCTGCGCGAGCATGTGCGGCCGGACGGGATCGCCGTCACCTGCATCAATCCCGGCGAGCTGGCGGCCGAGATTCCGTATGTGGAAGGGAGCGAGCGGGCACTGGCTGCCTACAATGGCACGCGCATCCCGCTGCAGGATATGGTGGCGATCGTCAAGTGTATCGTCAGCTTGTCCCCTGCAGCCTGTGTCAAGGAGCTGCATGTGCCGGCGATGACCGACACCAATACGTAACGTGCTGTAACCCGCGATCCGCCTTGATGTCTGCATTTGCGTGTTTCGCTGCGCTACAACTGCTCTTCGTCGTCGGTCAGGGAGGCGTGCATCTGGTTCCAGGCGTCGAAGGGGAAGTCGGGGTTGCCTGCGATGCGCAGAGAGTAGGCATCCTCGCCCTCGAAGACCCAGCCGTAGGGCGGCTGTTCGCGCCAGCGGCGGTCGAGCTTGTCCCATAGGGACGGCTGCGCGAGCAATGGATGCTCGGGCCATGCTGCGAGCTCGTCAGCCGTATAGAGCCCGGACAGCCTACGCAGCTCCATGCCCTGCCGGAGGATTGCCTCCAGCTCAGCGGGAGAGTCGTAGCCGACGAAGCGCTGGAGCAGCAGAGCGGGTATCCATTCCGGGAGACCAGCGCGGGACGCGATTTGTCGCGACAGCCCCTGCCACTCTTCCATGCGGAGGACGAACGGGTGGAAATGCGCCTCATCGTCCCAGGCAATCTCGACCATCTCCTCGTCTCCGTCGTCGAGCATCAGCGAGATGTAGGCGAAGTCCTCGCCGGTATCCAGCACCAGGTCGACCTCATCCGTTACCGGCAGCCGGATCGGCTCCTCCTCCAGCTCCGGATAGGCGAAGTCGTCCTGTAGCCGCCATTCGTAACGGGCCCAAAATTTCTTGTCCTGCGCGAGCGCGAGATCCATCATCATCAAGTGATACCCCCTATTGAGCAATTAGCCTCTCTTCATCATGCCAAGCCATCGATGCGAAAGTCAACGGGTGCAGACTCATTAAGCAGGAGGTGTGCCATGAAACAGCGATGCATGTTGTGGTTGCTGTGCATCCTGTTAGCGGGCTTGCAAGGCTGCAATCGTCCTAGTGAAGCCCTAAGCCTACCGAAGTCAATACCGCTCCTTGAGCAAGTGCATGCCGTTCGTGTATTCGACCGCGATGGGGCGCTGGTCATCGAGCATACGGACGACGCGCATATCGCAGGATTACTACGAGGCATGCAGGAGGCCTCACCTGCCTATATCGAGGAACCGGAGCCCTTCGGAGAACGCTATCAGCTGGTCATCCTGAGCGGTCAGGCGGACTCGCTGACTTATACGATCAATGATCTCAGTGCTACTGCGGCGAACGACATCAGCGTCAAGCTCTACACGACGCAGCCTGACCAGGAGGAGACGACCGTCTGGGAGCTGCCCTTGGCCTGGCTACAATCATTGCTAGAGCCGGAGCTGGCAGAAGAGGAGCCGACTCTGCGAGCTGTGACGGACGAAAATGCCGAAGCCGTCATCGTCATGGCAAATCGGGCGTTGCAGCGCGCATCGTTGACGGAGGCCGTTCGTTCCGGGCTGCAATACAGCTCGGCGGAGGAAGCAGCTCAACCTCGATATACGATCCATTGGTCGGATGATAGGCGGGTCGTCATACGCCTCCGGGAGCTGTCGCCGGGACAGAGCGCCCGGCTCGTGCTCGATGGCGTGTTGTCGGTTGAGGGCGATCCGCTCATCCTAACGAAGCCGTCAGGGGCATCGTCGAGCTGCACGGAGGCCCTGCATGAAGGGAGGAGATTACAATGAAACAAGCCATTTATGCTGGATCATTTGATCCATTTTCAATTGGACATTTGGAGATTCTGAGAAGATCGCTTGAGATCTTCGATCGCGTCCACGTTGTGGTGGCAGTTAATCGCGGAAAGAAACCTATGTTTTCGGAGTCAATCCGTGTTGATTTGATAAAGCAGAGTATCAGTCATCTTTCCGAAAAAATTCGTGAGAGAATCGTGGTTGATTGGGAAGAAGGATATATCTATCAATATGCAGAACGAGAAGACATTAAATATTTTGTCCGCGGGATACGAAATGGTCTAGACCTTGATTACGAGGTTAATATCCAGGAATTCAACTGGAATGTTTCTGGTATTGATACGGTATACTTCACCCCCATTGAACACGGTCGAGTAAGCAGCTCTTTAATACGTGAATACATTAAGGCTGGGCTTCCTCATATGGCAGTGACACTTATGTCCCCAGCGTTCAATACACCCGATGGGAAAAAGGTATTGGAAAAATGCATTGAGGGGCCATAGGACGAGGTACTGTACCAGATTATCAACCTTGAGGAGGACGATCATTGAACAGCGAAGCCATACTAAGTCAATTTGTAGCTGCTCATGAGGCAGAGACCTCGGCGGCTCACGAGCAGCTCATCGAAAGGGCGTATCGCACGGTCCGGCAGGAGCTGGTAGAGTCTCGTCACGCGATCGCGACCGTCCGTCTTGCCCATCGGATCTATGGCTACCTTGGAGAGCATGGATTGCGCGACCGCATTGAGCTGATGCGCAGCTATCTGCACAGCGACCAGGACAAACATCCTGAGGATCAGCTATGGGCCCATTGGGAGCTGGTCGACAACCTGGCGCTGCTCCAGGACTACGAGACGATGATCGTCGAGCAGGAAGCATTGCTGGCATGGGCGGACGAGACCTTGCCTCCCGATGCCTTGTTGAAGGTAATGTCAGACAGCACACAGGCGATCGGATGGGTCGAAGTCGGAAAGGCCGAAGCGTGGTTTGCCCTCTATGACGACATCATGGCCCGCATCGTGCCCACACCTGCCAATCGACGCGGCCGTGTGCTCTATGTCGAGACCGCCGCCGGCCTCCTGCTGTACAACGTACATCGCTATGATCGGGCGGCAGAGGAGATCGAGCGCTATCTGACCATCGTCGCCGAAGACCCGGCATGGGCCGAGCATGACGCCTTCTACCTGCGCATGCTGTCGTATCGGTTGGGCTTGTATAGCGCCTTGGCGGATGAGCTGAGCTACGAGCGCACCGTCAATGAGGCGCTGCTCTTCATCCTGACGCAGATCGGCGCGCACACCGAGGCTGATCCCGAATCGAGGGGCCGCGTCTGCGACATGGCGCATGACATCGGCGCTTGTCTCATGTGGGAGCAGCGTCATTCGCAGGCGATTCCGCTGTTTGCCTATGCCCTTCGTCACCAGGGTACGGGGATGACGCATTATTTCTATGCGGTATGCGTGTGGGCGGCCTCCGGAGATCGCGAGGCTGCGCTTCGGCACCTCAGAGCTGCGGAGACGTCGGTGACAGGCAACGGCGGCTTGCGCCGCAGGTACAAGCGGATGTTCCTGGAGCAGGCAGAGTTTGCAGCGGTATGGGCGGACGATGATTTCTTGGCATGTTTCCTCGATTAAGGCGAGACAAAGCAAGGGGCTGTCCCAAAAGTCATGTTACATGACTGAGGACAGCCCCGTTTTTCTTTTGAAAGGACAAAGAAACCGATCCTTTGGTAAAATGGAGGTACCATCCAACCACTACAAAAGGAGAGGTTTCTTTGTTTATTCAATATAGCATGGATCAACTTTGCCTGCCAATGGATTTAGGAGATGAGATTCCGGCGAAACATGTTGCGCGAGTCATTAATGACTTTGTAAATCGACTGGACGACAGTCTGTTCACCTTGGCCTACAAAGGCGGCGGCCGGGACAGCTATCATCCCAAGATGCTCACCAAAGTCATCCTTTACGGCTACACACAGTGCGTCTACTCTTCCCGCAATCTTGCGAAGGCGGTTCGCGAAAATATCCCCTTCATGTGGCTGGCCGGCCGGCAGCGCCCGGATCACCGGACCATCAACCGCTTTCGTTCCGAGCGGATGAAAGATCAGCTGGAGAACGTCTTCGCCTCGCTGCTTGAGCTGCTTGTGGCGGAAGGCTACGTCAAGCTGGACCATTACTTCATGGACGGCACCAAAATCGAAGCCAATGCGAATCGGTATACCTTCGTTTGGGGGAAGGCCGTGGTTAAACACAAGGCGAAGCTGGAGGAAAAAGTCAGGACCCTCTTCGCCGGTATTGAGCAGCTGCAGCTGGAGGAAGACCGTGCACATGGCGGCAGCGACTTGCTGGAACTGGGCGAAGGCACAGAGCTGACGAGTGAAAAGCTGGAGGCTGCGACGACTAAGTTGGAAGCGAAACTCAAGGAAGCGCCGAAGAATAAAGAAGTGAAGCGGGTGGTGAAGCAACTGCGCAAGGACCTGCTCCCCCGCCAACAAAAATACGAGCGCCAGCTGGAAATCCTGGGCGAGCGGAACAGCTACAGCAAAACGGATCGTGATGCCACGTTCATGCGCATGAAAGAAGACCACATGAGGAACGGTCAGCTTAAGCCCGGCTACAATGTGCAGGTCGGCACCGAAAACCAGTTCATCGTCGGCTACTCGCTGCACCAGCGTCCTACCGACACACGTTGCCTGATTCCGCATTTAGAGAAACTGAAAGCGACACTGGGTCAGCTGCCCAAAACCATTGTGGCAGACGCCGGATACGGCGGCGAAGAGAACTACGCGTATCTGGAGAAAGAAGAACTTGAACCGCTTGTGAAGTACAACACGTTTTACAAAGAAACAGCGAAGGCTTGGAAAACCGACATCAGCAAGCTGGAGAACTGGACGTACAGCGAAGAACGCGACCAGTGGGTCTGCCCGCAGGGTCGAACGCTCGACTTTGTCAGGGAGATGAAGAGCAAAACCGACAGCGGCTATGAAGTAAAACAGCGAATTTACCGCAGCCAAAGCTGCGAAGGCTGTCCCTTCAAGCAGCAATGTAGCAAGGCCGAAGGCAACCGGGTGATCCGTGTAAGCCTGAACTATCTTCGCTTTAAGGCAAAAGCCAGGCAGAAGCTAAGGAGTGAAGGGGGCCGAAAACTCAGTGGGCGCCGGATGGCCGAGGTGGAAAGTGTGTTTGGACAACTGAAAAGCAACCGGGGATTCCGGCGCTTCCTGCTTCGCGGCTTGCCCAAAGTAAGCCTGGAGGTCGGGTGGCTTTCGCTTGCCCATAATTTGCTCAAGATGGCGGTGATCCAGCAAAATAAATAGAAACCGGGCTTGGGATTTCTCCAAGTCCGGCAAATGTTACTCCAAACTATCGATTTCACTAAAAGAAGAGGCTGAACCTTGAATAGATACATCTACTTTTGGGACAGCC
>Ga0160452_100613_pt1 | contig 19128 bp, 16 predicted proteins | sample HID1971I_E6MG_FD_108230 | JGI IMG/M metagenome (GOLD analysis project Ga0160452, IMG submission 108230) | Enriched millipede-associated microbial communities from UW Madison campus, WI, USA - HID1971I_E6 MG | ecosystem: Host-associated > Arthropoda: Insects > Digestive system > Unclassified ...
TCTTCCCGCAGCTTCACCATCGGCTGGGCGCCGTTCTCGGGGTCGATGACGCTTAATCTGCGATGCCCGAGCGCGCAATGGGCGTTGATCCAGGAGCCTGACGCATCCGGTCCGCGCAGCGCCAGCGTCTCCGTCATCTGCTCCAGGGTTGCGCTCTGCTGAGTCAGGTCGTTTGTCCAATCGATCCACCCGGTAATACCGCACATAGCGTTCATTCCTCTCCTGTCGTTTTTGCAGGGCTTATGACATAAGGTCTAAGAGGTATATGCATGCGCCAAGCATAAAATGTCTGTCCGGCTGGGAAGCTATAGGCAGCGGCAGGCACTCTTAACCCCTATAAGTCAGAAGGAGGCGCAAGCGCAGATGACAACAGAACATGATAAGGAGCCGCACCCTGAGGAGCATGCAGCGGGAGGAAAGGACGCATCGTTCGACGCCCGCAAAACCTACTATGTCGCCGTAGGAGGAGCGCAGATTCTGGAGGACCCGGAGGCGGCTGCCTATGAACTGGTGATTCGGGCCAACGAGGAAGAGCTGAACCGGCTGCAGGAGCTGTTCGAGGAGCTGGTCAGCTGGGACGAGGCGCAGACGTTTCATTTTGCCAAAACCCCGTTCTCGAGCTTCTCGACGGACCGGATCAATCTCGGCTACGACTTGCTCCTGAAGCGTGTCTATACGATGCTCTACGAGTTGGGCACAGAATCGACACGCGCGCACATCGAATCGATAGCATTCGTCGAAATTCCCGAAGAAAAGGAGACCACAGATTCATGAATGTACTGAGGGCAAGCGTACGAAGAATTGTCGATCGGGGCGGCGTGCGATGCGGCGAAGTGGAAGTCAAGACCGACGATCCCGAGCATCCGGTGCTGCTCGCCTATATGACGCCGACTTATGGCGACGAGTATGATATGGTATCCGTGCTCGGCAACGATGCCGATATGGAGATCGACTGGTACGACAATAATCTGCACGATGCGTTCACCGACGAGACGATGGCGTTATCCTCCAGCATGGACGGCAGCGGCGAGCTAGCCTCGCTTAAGCAGCAGATATTGGCCAGCGGGGTCGTCCGCGAGGACCTGGCCCGCGAATTATCCAGGTAAACAAAGCTACGCCCGATCCTGTGCGAGCGAGTCGCATCAAGATCGGGCGCAGCCATAGCTGTCGCCTTGTCGCAGCAGAGCTGTCGCCCTGTCGCAGCAGAGCTGTCGCCCTGTCGCAGCAGAGCTGTCGACCTGTCGCAGCAAGCTGTCGCTCCGCGCAGCAACAGCAGACCTTCCGGCCTCTCATGTGTTGAGGGGACCGGATTTTTTGTTGGCCCATGGCAGTTTCACGCCGATCGTCTTGGCGCCGATCTTCTCCCGCCCCTCGCGCTTGAAGGCAAGCGCGGCGTTGATCTCGCCGCCGGTGATGATGATGATCGAGCTGATATAAAGCCAGATGAGCAGGACGATGACGCCGCCGATGCTGCCATACGTGTTGGTGTAATTGCCGAAGTTGTTGACGTAGAAGGAGAATCCAAGCGATGTGACGATCCAGCCAAGCGTCGTGAAGATGGCGCCGGGGACGACCTCCTTGATGCGAATCTTGCGGTTGGGCGCGATCCAGAACAATACCGTGAACACTGCAATCATGCCGAGCAGAGGCACGACGATCTTGACCACGTTCCAGGTCGATTCGAAGCCAGCCGGATACTCCAGTATCTCGAACAGGTATGCGCCGATGCCGCGGCCAAATACGAGCAGCACCATCGCCAGGATGATGACGATCGAGAGGACGAGCGTCAGCAGGATCGAGATGCCCCGTACCTTCCAGAACGGGCGGCTCTCCTCCTCGTCATAGGCCTTGTTCAGCCCCTTGATCATCGCATTGACGCCGTTGGAGGCAGCCCAGATCGTACCGAGGATACCAAATGAGAGGACCGCGCCGCTGCGATTCAACGCGACCTCGTTGAGGATCGAGGTGACCGTGCTGGCCGTCTCGGTCGGCAGCAGCTGCACCGTTTCCTGGATGAACTGCTCGCCGGACATCTGGGCAAAGCCGAGCAGCGTCACGGTGAAGATGAGGAACGGAAAAAACGACAGGACAAGATAATAACTGAGCTGAGCGCCAAGCGCAGGCACCTCGTCGGCCTGGAAGCGGGCGATCATGCGTCTGACAAAATCCATAACATGTTCTTTTTTAGACATCGAGATTCCCCCTTGGCGATTGCAATGGCAACCGAATAAGCTGATATGTTGTTCATTACCCTGATGATCTGACCTGAAACGAAAGGGCTGGCTACATGAAATGACTGGCAACGGGCATGCTAAAACAAAGCTTGGCATTAGGCAAGGCAGGAGGATACGTATGTCCGATCTTCTGACGTTCATCTATCGTTTGGATGAGGAGCCGGGGACTCCTTCCTTATACGAGCAATTAAACGAAGCGTTTAACGATTCTGCTGATTACATAACCGAATGGATTGGAAATAACGAGGAGACCGAGCTTATATTATGCTATCTTCGCTCCCTTTGTTCTTCAGTGAAGCTGGAGTACTTGCTTCAATCAAATGAACATGGGGATATATCCGCCAAGTTGCGCGATTACAGGGGTAATGATCTGAGCGAGGGCGACTTCGAGCGATGCAAAAAGGCAATCTGCCAAGGATCCGCCGTACTGTGCAAACGGGACTCGACCGAAGGAATCATTCTGGATTTAGAGTATTTTCACGGACGATCCGTACAATCTCCAGTCACTGAAAATGTACTGCAAGGGCCCATGAACGCATTTACGGAAAATCTTGATGTGAATACGGCCTTGATCCGCCAACAGATTCGATCCTCGAAGCTGAAGCTATGGGAGTACCGGGTCGGCGAGGAAAGCCATACGCGTATTGGCGTCTATTCCTATTCAGGCAAGACAGACGAATCGATGCTAGCGCAATTAAAGGAGCGGATTGCAGGGATACGAACAGAGGGCTTGCAGGACAGCGGGCAATTGCTGCGGCTTTTATTATCCCGCAATCGAATGAAACTGTTCCCGCTTGCCGTCTCGACAGAGCGGCCGGACAGGGCATCGACCGAATTACTCGCAGGCAAGGCGATTATAATCGTCGACGGTTCGCCGTTTGCGCTGAGCGTGCCTTCGATATATACAGACTTCTGGCATTCTCCCGAAGACAAGTATGTCAACGGGAATGTCGCTTACTTTTTGCTTGGGCTGAGATTTCTTGCGATGCTGGTGAACTTGTTCCTGCCGGCTCTATACGTTGCGCTGACATCGGTGAATGTTGACGTGAATCGATTAGAGATCAGCCTGGCGGCCTCCGCGAGCCGCGAGGGCGTCCCGTACCCCGTCTTTATCGAGACGCTGGTTATGCTGATTATTATTGATTTCATCACTGAAGCGGGTCTTAGACTGCCCAAGACGATCAGTTCGACCGTCACCATGGTTGGCGGCGTGGTGCTCGGACAAGCCATCATTCAAGCCAACATCGTCAGCCATTTGTTAGTTATAGTCACCGCGGCGACCGCGATTACGAACTTTATCGTCGTCGATTATCAGATGGGGCTGGTCCAGCGGATACTCAAGTATTTCATCATGATTGGCGCAACCGTCGCCGGACTTTTGGGAGTCGTATTCTGCTTCGCTTGTCTCGTCTTCTATTTGAGTTGTCTGGAATCCTTTGGCTCCCCTTACTTGACCTCGTTGCGACCGAAGAAAGGAGCATCCTGATGGACAAGTCCACTAAGCTGGGCGGGTACGAAAGCTTTGTTATTCACTTGCTTTACTTCGGTTCGACAGCGGGATTTATTTATCCCAGCTTTTTGACGCGGAGCACATCGGGCAGCTTCTGGATTCCGCTCGTTTTTTGGTGCGCTGCGGCTATCTTTGGCGCTTGGCTCTATGCCCGCCTGCTCTCTCGCCTTCAAGACAGGCCATTGCTGACCGAGCTAAAACGAGCCGTCGGTCCGATTCCGACAAGTTTGCTGTGCTTGCCGTTATTTGTCTTTCTTCTCGGGGCGCTTGTCGTCATGCTGAGATCGTATGCCGAGATCATTTCGATGACGATGCTTCCGACAACACCGATCGCCTTTTTGAATGGCATGATCATAGCGCCGGCTTTGCTTGCCAGCGCAGGGGTGATGCCGATCGTTCGGTCTGCCAAGGTGTTCGTTGTCTTTGCTGTGCCGTTAAGCGTCGTGCTTCTCATGCTGGGTTTGAGCGATCTGAACTGGTCGCTGGGCATTCCGTGGGTACGCTTCAACAGCGATTTCATCAGCAACAACCAATTTTACGCCGGCTCTTGTTTATGGATGGGTTTTGTCATTACTGCCCTCATCCAGCCATACTCGCAGCGGTCCGCCCGCGTTGCTTGCCGCGCGTACGGACTTGCGCTGTTATGCGCGCTCCCGCTCATTGCGGGCTACATCTACTTGCCGGTGCTCACCTTCGGCCGAGAGCTGACCAGTCAGCTTACGGTGCCTTTTGTCTCCAAGATGGATTCGATCTATCATTATTGGGTCATCGTAGACAATCTGGGCGCCATTTTTGTTGCCACCTCGATGCTATATGTTCTTGTGGTCATGGCGTTGAAGCTGCACGCTCTAAATGAAACCATGCGCACGTTCCTGCCTCCGCTCGGCAGCAAGATTGCTTCGACCAGCCTGTTGCTGGCTGTATTTATAACGGCCACCTTTATCCCTTCTTGGCGGGACATTGAGTTGGTCCTGATGCTGACGGCGGGGCTGAGACTGTATGTCATGTTTGTCTTTCCGCTGCTGGGGATGGCATTCCTGCACGCAGCAGGACGTCGCATGCAGGAGCGTGCGGCATGAGCGGGGGGATCGGCAGACGAGTCCTCGGCGCATGCTGCGTGGCGGCGTTGCTCCTCTTGAGCGGCTGTTGGGACTCCCGTGATGTCGACAATCGCCTGATCGTCGGCGCGCTTGGGCTTGAGCTTGCCAAGGACGACTCCGTCCGAATCTGGGTACGTTTTCCGCTTCCCAAGGCCACGATGGAGCTTTCAAAAAAAGATTTTTTCGTCATCAGTCAGGAAGGCTTCACTGTCCCCGACGCTTTGTACAAAGTTGGGTACAAGCTCCCCAAAGCGGTGGATACGTCGTCGACGCGAGCGCTCCTTATCGACGAGAAGCTGGCGAAGGTGGGTCTGACTCCTTATCTGGAGTTTGCCATGCGCGAGCGCTCCGTGCCGCTTGATACGGTCGTGGCCATCATTCGCGGCAATATGGAGACCATCTTCAGCAGACCCAATCCGACAGGAGAGCTTTCCGGCATTTATACCAAGCTTTTTTTCGAGCCTTATGCCGGAGGGATGCCGCGCAAAAATAAAACGAGGTTATGGGAGATTTACTCCAAATTTTACAATCCGTTTTATGCAAACTTGATCCCGTTGCTAAAGGAAGGCGAGCAAAATTCGTTTGACTTCGTAGGCAATGCGATATTTAAGGGAGATAAAATAATCGGGGAGCTAAACAAGGATGAATCACTGGTGTACCAAATGCTCACGCACCGGTTCCATGATTCCGAAGTCGAACTGATGGATCGGGCGGATGTACGCATCGTCCATAACGTCTGCCATATCGACACGTCGATGGAAGCCGGCATCCCGGTCATTCGAACACACTGTGAGCTCTCGGTGACCCTGGTCGACAGTTCGCATCGGGGGGATGCCAGCAAGTCTGACGTTGTAAAAGAGCTCGAGACTGAGCTCACGAGTCTGGCCAAGTCGATGTTTGGGAAAACCCAGCGGGCAGGCGCCGACGTTTTCGGCTTTGGTAACCGTTATCGCGGACAGTTGACGCCCTCTCAATATGCAGACTGGCCGGAGTTGTTCAAGAAGGCGCGCATCGACTACACCTTTGACATCGAATTGCGAAACACCGGGCTTCAGTTTCTCGAATCTCCGACTCGGCGCTAGGAAAAAGAAAAATCCCCTCAGCTCCCGGTTAAAAGGGCTAAGGGGATTACACTATGTAGAAGAAAGCTGAATTAAGGTCGAAACTGGCGTCCCAGGAGGGATTCGAACCCCCGACAACTCGCTTAGAAGGCGAGTGCTCTATCCGACTGAGCTACTGGGACAAGATGGCATATCGCATATACGATATCGAATAAACACAGCCAGATTAATATACCATATCCTCGACATCTTGGCAACGAAATTTAGGAAAAAACAAAAAAATGACTGCGAAGGGTTGATGCTTCGTATTTTTGGGTGGCGCGTGGTATAATCAAACCGATTTGTGGTAATAACTTCGTAAGATTGTCGTCAGACACGAAGGCGGTGATAGCATTACTACTTCCAATACGCCGGAAGGCGATACACCGAAGGACAACGTATACCTCTTTCCCAACATGCTGGATCATTATCAGTTCCAACTGACGCGCATGCTGGAGGCGGAGCAATACGGGGAGGCTCGCGAGCTGCTGCAGTTTTTGATGCAATGCCAGGGCGAGGATCAACGCCACTACGAGGAGTGGAGCAATCTGCTCAAATGGGTGGAGATGGCCTTTCCCGAAAGCTTGGCGACCCAAACGCCAAACGAGTCCTCGCAGAGCGAAGAAGACTTGCGCCGGCAAGCGCTCGACCCCGGCGAGCAAGACGAAGAATACATAAATCAAGTGTTGTATATTATGAAACATCATCCGATGATCGACCAGCAGATGCTTGCGCTCGAACGGGCAGCGTTGCTCGAATCGCCTGTCGTCAGTCGGGAGATCGAGGATTGGATTGTCTCGTCCGCCCTACATCCCGCCGTGCAGTTCAAGGCATTGCAATGCCTGCGAAAGCGGGGGGAGACGGGGGCACTAACGATGGATCGTCTTGGCGAGTCGGTGCGTCTGGAGATTGAGCGGACGCCGCTTTCGCTGGAGGAATTTCCGCAGCCGGTGCTTGATGTGCTGGAGCGGGTCGAGCGGGTGACCGAGGTGCTTGACGCCAGCTTGCCGCATTTTGCCCGCGAGCTGTGGCGGGAGTGCTTGCAATTTTTGTATGGCACCTCGACGTACAACTGGATGCTCAGCGACCAGGAGGATACGGTCGATTGCTTCGCGGCGGCGCTCCATCTGGCACTGGCTACTGCCGCTTATGGACAGGCAGATGAGGATGAGATCCGGGTGTCATATGGCATTACGGAGGCGCTTCGTTTTCGTTATGAACAGGCATGTCGGATGATGCGATATGTCGCTCAGGGGGTTCAGGGATCGGACGATGATAGTTAGTCTTGATATTCGTTCCGATGTTGTTTATAATGGAGTGGTTTATGAAACGGAACAAGTAGGTGCGATTGCGCATTTTTTGGAGGGGAAAGCATAATATGAAAGCAACTTGGGAAAAGATAGAGAAGAACCTTGGGGTTCTTGATGTGGAAGTGGACGCGGAGCAAGTCGCCGCCGCCTTGGACAAGGCATTCAAGAAAGTCGTCGTTAAAGTTAACGTTCCCGGATTCCGCAAAGGCAAAGTGCCTCGTGCGATGTTCGAGAAGCGTTTTGGCGTGGAGAGCCTCTATCAGGATGCGGTAGATATCCTGTTGCCTGAAGCTTATGCCAATGCAGTAACCGAAGCAGGCATCACGCCTGTCGACCGTCCTGAGATCGAAGTCGAGCAATTCGCCAAAGGCGAGTCGTTTAAATTCAAAGCTAAAGTAACCGTCAAGCCGGAAGTTGTGCTGGGCGACTACAAAGGCCTGGAAGTGCCTGCCGCTGAAGCGCAAGTCGCTGACGAGGACGTCACAGCTGAGCTGGAGCGTCTGCAACAGCGTCATGCCGAGCTGGTCGTCATCGACGAAGGAGAAGTTCAACAAGGCGACACGACGGTCATCGATTTCGACGGCTATGTTGACGGCGAAGCCTTCGAAGGCGGCAAGAGCGAGCGTTATTCGCTGGAGATCGGCTCCGGCTCGTTTATCCCTGGCTTCGAGGAGCAGATCGTCGGGATGAACATCGGCGACTTCAAGGATGTTGAGGTTACCTTCCCTGAGTCGTACCATGCTGAGCAACTGGCCGGCAAGGCTGCAGTCTTCAAGGTCAAGCTGCATGAGATCAAGCGCAAGAACCTGCCTGCCTTGGACGATGAGTTCGCCAAGGACGTCAGCGAGTTCGATACGCTGGAGGAGTACAAAGCCGATCTGAAGCAGCGTCTGCTGGAGAAAAAACAACAGGAAGCCGAGCAAGCGCGCGAAGTTGCTGTTGTCGACAAAGCGACCGAGCTGGCAGAGGTAGAGATTCCTGAAGTGATGATCGAGAGCGAAACGGATCACATGCTGCGCGATTTCGAGAACCGTCTGCGTAGCCAGGGCATGAACCTGGAGCTGTACTACCAATTCTCCGGCCAGGATGAAGCAGCGCTGCGCGGCCAGATGAAGGGCGACGCCGAGAAACGCGTCCTCAACAATCTGGTGCTCGAAGCGATCGCCAAAGCTGAGGGCATCGAAGTGAGCGAAGACGAGCTGACGGAAGAGCTCGAGAAGTTGGCACAAGCTTACAACCGTCCGGCTGAAGAGATCCGCGAGATTTTCACAGCTAATGGCAACCTTGAGAGCATGAAGGAAGACCTGGCGTTGCGCAAGACGATTCAATTTTTGGTGGAAAACAGCAAGTCTGCAACGACAGTCGCATAACATATTGAGAACATAGAAGATAAGGCACGTGAACTTCAACGCGTGCCTTATTTTAAAATTCGGGCAAGCGCCCTCCGCTCCACTACATATCGCAAGATTGATCCATCCGCTCGCCCCCTTCGCAGGGGGTTGGAACCGCGGCGTCGAACATGGTAAAATGGAAGTATGCCAATCAGGGCCAGCAGGTCCCGTGGCACCTCGGCAAGTTTTATTCCGCAAAAGAAAAGAGGTTGGTCGTATGAATCTAGTGCCTATCGTGGTCGAGCAGAGCAATCGTGGAGAGCGGTCGTATGATATCTACTCCCGGCTGTTGAGAGACCGGATTATTTTTCTGGGGAGTGCCATCGATGATGACGTCGCCAATCTCATCATTGCGCAACTGTTGTTTTTGGCGGCGGATGATCCCGAGAAAGACATCCATCTCTACATCAACTCTCCTGGCGGTTCGGTGACGGCGGGAATGGGTATATTCGATACAATGCAATATATCAAGCCGGATGTGTCGACGATCTGCGTCGGTATGGCGGCGAGTATGGGATCGCTGCTGCTCACGGCAGGAGCCAAAGGCAAGCGGTTCGCATTGCCGAACAGCGAAGTGATGATCCATCAGCCGCTGGGCGGTGTGAGAGGCCAGGCGACGGATATTAAGATTCATGCCGACTGGATCCTCAAGACCAAGCAAAAGCTGAATCAGATTTTGGTGGAACGTACCGGTCAACCCTATGACAAGATCGACCGCGATACAGACCGCGATTATTTCATGAGCGCCGAGGAAGCGCTGGCTTACGGTCTGATCGATAAGGTCGTCGCTGCGCCTGAGCTTTGACAACTTTACTCTAGAGGGGTGAACCGATGTTTAAATTCAACGACGAAAAGGGCCAGCTCAAATGCTCCTTCTGCGGCAAATCGCAGGATCAGGTGCGCAAGCTCGTCGCCGGTCCTGGCGTATATATATGCGATGAGTGCATCGAGCTGTGCACGGAGATTGTCGAGGAGGAGCTCGGCCATGAGGAAGAGCTGGACCTCAAGGATATTCCGAAGCCGCAAGAGATCCGCGCTATCCTGGATCAATACGTAATCGGCCAGGAGCAAGCGAAAAAATCGCTCTCCGTAGCCGTGTACAATCATTACAAACGCGTTAACTCGCAGAGCAAGATTGAGGATGTTGAGCTGCAGAAGAGCAATATCCTGCTCGTCGGTCCTACCGGATCGGGCAAAACGTTGCTTGCACAGACGATGGCTAAAATTCTCAATGTGCCGTTCGCAATCGCCGATGCGACATCGCTGACCGAAGCTGGTTATGTCGGCGAGGATGTCGAGAATATTCTGCTGAAGCTTATTCAAGCTGCGGACTACGATGTCGAGAAAGCCGAGCGCGGCATCATCTATATCGATGAAATCGATAAAGTCGCCCGCAAGTCGGAGAATCCGTCGATTACCCGAGACGTCTCCGGCGAGGGCGTGCAACAAGCGCTCCTCAAAATTTTGGAGGGCACCGTTGCTTCTGTACCGCCGCAAGGCGGGCGCAAGCATCCGCATCAAGAGTTCATCCAGATCGATACGACCAACATTCTGTTCATCTGCGGCGGCGCCTTTGACGGCCTGGAGCAGATGATCAAGCGCAGAATTGGCAAAAAAGTGATCGGCTTCAGCACGGCCGGCGAAGGTCAAAAGGATCTGAAGCCAGGCGAATACCTGTCGCTGGTACTGCCGGAGGATCTGCTCAAGTTTGGTCTGATCCCAGAGTTCGTCGGCCGTCTGCCGGTCATCTCGACACTCGAGCCGCTGGATGAGCAAGCGCTGGTACGGATCTTGTCCGAGCCGAAAAACGCGCTCGTCAAGCAGTATCAAAAGCTGCTCGAAATGGATAACGTAACGCTTGATTTCGAACAGCCGGCGCTCGAAGCAATCGCCAAAGAAGCGATCAAGCGCAATACCGGCGCTCGAGGACTGCGCGCGATTATTGAGGGCATTATGCTAGATGTCATGTATGAGGTTCCTTCACGCGATGATGTCAACACTTGTCTCATCACGGAGAAGGTCGTACAGGATCGCATCATGCCGGAGCTCTCGAGCAAGAAACCGAAAAAGAAGGAAGAAAGCGCCTGACGTAAACGTTGTTGCAGTCCACCCGTGTCCGGCCCCGGGTTACGGGGCCTTAGGGCATGGGTGGATTTGCTTGGTTTATAAGCAGAGTGAACGATAGGCAGTCCGCGTCGTCTTGCTGGAGCGGCGTCTGCCGGATGGGAGAGATTAGCGATGTTCATGCGTACGGATACCGTGCCGGTGCGAGTCGGCGATCTGACAATCGGCGGCAACAATGAAGTCATCATACAGAGCATGTGTACGACCAAAACCGCCGATGTTGAGGCGACGGTCGCCGAGATCCTGAGGCTGGAGGAGGCGGGCTGTCAGGTTGTTCGCGTTACCGTAAACAACAAGGAAGCTGCAGCAGCGATCAAGGAGATCAAAAAACGGATTCATATTCCGCTTGTAGCGGATATTCATTTTGATTACCGTCTGGCGCTGGAGGCGATCGAAAACGGCATCGACAAGGTGCGGATCAATCCTGGCAATATCGGGCGTCGCGAGAAGGTCGAAGCTGTCGTCAAAGCATGTAAAGCGAAGGGTATCCCGATCCGAATCGGCGTCAACGCTGGCTCGCTGGAAAACCATCTGTTGGAAAAGTATGGCTATCCGACGGCCGAAGCAATGGTCGAGAGCGCATTATTCCATATCGGTATCCTGGAGGAGCTCGACTTCCATGATATTATCGTCTCACTGAAGGCGTCCGATGTGCCGATGGCGATCGAAGCTTATCGAATGGCGGCTGAGCGTATCCGTTATCCGTTGCATCTGGGCATTACGGAGGCTGGCACGCTCTATTCCGGCACGATTAAGAGCTCGGCGGGCATCGGGGCGTTGCTGGCGATGGGGATCGGCAATACCGTGCGGATCAGCCTGAGCGCCGACCCGGTGGAAGAGGTTAAGGTTGCGCGCGAGTTGTTGAAGATCTACGGCTTGATCTCCAATGCGGCGACGCTCGTCTCTTGTCCAACCTGCGGTCGACTCGACATCGACCTGTTCGCCATCGCCAATGAAGTCGAGGACTACATCGCCAACATTCGCGTGCCGATCAAGGTGTCGGTGCTGGGCTGTGCGGTCAACGGCCCCGGCGAGGCGCGCGAGGCCGACATCGGCATCGCTGGCGCTCGCGGCGAAGGCATGCTGTTCCGTTACGGCGAGATGATCCGCAAGGTGCCGGAGGCGGACTTGCTCTCGGAGCTGAAGAAGGAGATCGACGAGATCGTCCGCGTCTTCGAAGCGACCGGCGAAATTCCTGGGCGCAAACATGCCCAACTGCAATAAAGCGACTTCCCTCAAAAGAGGCCGAAGAGGCACGGGATCGAATTTGTAGAAGCGAAGCGTTCGCCTTTGTCCCCGGATTTCAACCGCTAAGAGGTTAACAACCAAGAAATCTGGGGACAACAGCGATCGGAAGATCGATCCCGTGACCGTAGGCTTTTTCTTTTGAGCGCAGTTCGCTTTTTCATTCACCAACGATTATTCCGATCGGCAGGAGGCAATACTACCAAGTATTAGTCCATTCTGCCGATTTTTTGCGTGCTTGAAAGCAAAGGCGGCGAATACCGGAGGTGCGTGAGAAGCGATGAGCTTGAATATGGTATTGATGCTGGTGCAGGTGTTTTTTGCGATTGTGATCGGTTTGTATTTCTGGAATTTGCTGCGCAATCAGAAGACGAATCGCAGTGCGGTGGATCGCGAATCGCGCAAGGAGATGGATAAGCTGCGCAAGCTGCGGTCGATCTCGCTGACGAAGCCGCTGGCGGAGAAAACCCGTCCGCAAGCGATGCAGGATATTATCGGTCAAATGGATGGTCTGCGGGCCCTCAAGGCGGCGCTGTGCAGCGCCAATCCGCAGCATGTCATTATCTATGGTCCGCCGGGCGTGGGCAAGACGGCTGCGGCGCGCGTCGTGCTGGAGGAAGCGAAGAAAAACAAAACCTCGCCTTTTTTGAGCGAGGCTAAATTTACAGAGATCGATGCGACGACGGCCCGCTTCGACGAACGCGGCATTGCCGATCCGCTGATCGGCTCTGTGCATGACCCGATCTATCAGGGAGCCGGGGCGATGGGCGTGGCAGGCATTCCTCAGCCGAAGCCGGGCGCGGTGACGAAGGCACATGGCGGCATCTTGTTCATCGATGAAATCGGCGAGCTTCACCCGGTGCAGATGAATAAGCTGCTCAAGGTGCTCGAGGACCGGAAGGTGTATTTGGAGAGCGCGTATTATAACTCCGAAGACAATAATATTCCTAACTATATCCATGATATTTTTCAGAACGGTTTGCCCGCCGATTTTCGTCTGGTCGGCGCGACGACCCGCTCGCCGCAGGAGATCCCGCCGGCGATTCGTTCGCGGTGCATGGAGATTTATTTCCGTCCGCTGCTGGCCGACGAGATCGGCTTGATCGCCACCAATGCGGTGCGCAAGATCGGCTTCCGCCCTTGTCCCGAAGCGATCGAGGTCGTCAAAAAATACGCCACCAATGGTCGCGAAGCGGTTAATGTCGTCCAGCTTGCAGCCGGTCTGGCGCTGTCAGAAAAGCGTGACGACATCGAAGCCGCAGACATGGAGTGGGTGGTCAACAGCAGTCAGATCCCGCCTCGCCCGGACCGCAAGGTGCCTGCGGCGCCGCAGGTCGGATTTGTCAACGGCTTGGCTGTGTACGGTCCGAATATGGGGACGCTGCTGGAGATCGAGGTGAGCGCTATCCCGGTCCAGGAGGGCAAGGGCAGCTATACGATCACTGGCGTTGTCGACGAGGAAGAGATCGGCGGCGGCGGCTCGCGTACGCTGCGGCGCAAGAGCATGGCCAAGGGCTCGGTAGAAAATGTGCTGACCGTACTCAGACGCGTAGGCTGGCAGCCGCATAACTACGATCTGCACATCAACTTTCCTGGCGGTACGCCGATCGACGGTCCTTCTGCGGGCATCGCGATGGCGGTTGCGATCGCTTCGGCGATGACCGGCGAGCCGGTGGACAACAAGCTGGCGATGACCGGCGAGATCGGCATCCATGGCAACGTCAAGCCGGTCGGCGGCGTGCTGGCCAAGGTGGAGGCGGCGTTTCAAGCGGGAGCGGATACGGTTATTATACCAAGAGATAATTGGCAGGCGATCTTCGCGGATCTCAAAGGATTGCGCGTAATCGCGGTGGATACGATAGAAGAGGTGCTCAGCGAGGCGTTGCCGCTCGGCCGTCACGAGGCGGAACAGACCGATGCCGCAGCGGTCGTACACGAAGGATTTCTCGGCGCAGGCGTTTCCTATTTGCAGGCGGAATCCTCGGAGTGATAAAATAGCGGGAGACATAAATACAGGGAGGTGCTGGCATGGGACCTGGCAAATGGAAAGGTCGGAGGCTGCCTCTGCTTCCGCTAAGAGGACTGCTCGTATATCCCAGCATGGTGCTTCATCTTGATGTAGGCCGTGAGAAGTCGGTGCGCGCCCTCGAGCGCGCCATGATCGACGACCATATGATCTTGTTGTGTTCCCAATCCGAAGTTAATATCGAGGAGCCTACGACGGATGACATCTACCGCGTAGGCACGATCGCCCGGGTTCGGCAAATGCTGAAGCTGCCGAATGGCACGATTCGCGTATTGGTCGAGGGGGTCGTACGCGCGGAGATCGTCGACTATGTCGACAATACAGAGTTCTATGAAGTGAACGTCAATGAGCTGCCAGAGGAGGAGCCGGACGATCCTGAGATCGACGCCTTGATGCGTTCGGTGCTGACGCAGTTCGAGCATTATATCAATCTGTCCAAGAAGGTGACGCCGGAGACGCTTGCTGCGGTGTCAGACATCGAGGAGCCGGGGCGGCTGGCCGACGTCATCACCAGCCATCTGTCGCTCAAGATTAAAGACAAGCAGGACATCCTCGAAACCGTCGATGTCATCGCGAGGCTGGAGCGGCTGCTCGATATCCTCAACAACGAGCGCGAGGTGCTCGAGCTCGAGCGCAAGATTAGCCAGCGCGTCAAAAAGCAGATGGAAAAGACGCAGAAGGAATATTATCTCCGCGAGCAGATGAAGGCGATCCAAAAGGAGCTCGGCGACAAGGAAGGCCGGGCCAGCGAGGTGGAGGAGCTGCGCAATCAGCTGCAAGCCGCCGGCGTCCCGGAGAAGGTGCAGGAGAAGGTCGAGAAGGAAATCGACCGGCTCGAAAAAATGCCGTCCACCTCAGCCGAGGGCGGCGTCATCCGCAACTATATCGATTGGCTGTTGGCCCTGCCATGGAATCATCTGACCGAAGATCATCTCGATATTAATCGGGCCGAGGAAATCCTCAATGAGGATCACTACGGACTGGAAAAACCGAAGGAACGGGTGCTGGAGTATCTCGCCGTGCAGCAGCTCGTCCGCAAGCTGAAGGGTCCGATCCTCTGTCTTGTCGGGCCGCCGGGCGTCGGCAAGACGTCGATGGCCCGCTCGATCGCCAAGTCGCTCGGCCGCAAGTTCGTGCGCATCTCGCTCGGCGGCGTACGCGACGAGGCCGAGATTCGCGGTCATCGCCGCACCTATGTCGGAGCGATGCCGGGCCGCATCATCCAGGGGATGAAGACCGCCGGCACGACCAACCCGGTATTCCTGCTCGACGAGATCGACAAGATGGCGATGGACTTCCGCGGCGATCCGGCTTCGGCGTTGCTCGAGGTGCTCGATCCCGAGCAGAACAGCACCTTTAGCGACCATTTCGTCGAGGTGCCGTTCGACCTCTCCAATGTCATGTTCATAACGACAGCCAACGCGATGCATAATATCCCGCGGCCGCTGCTTGACCGGATGGAGGTGCTCTACATTCCGGGCTACACGGAGCTGGAGAAGCAGCAGATCGCACAGCGCTACCTGTTGCCCAAGCAGAAGCGGGAGCACGGGCTGGAGGAAGAGCAACTGGTGATCGACGAGAGCACGACGCTCCGTCTGATCCGCGAGTATACGCGCGAGGCAGGCGTCCGCAATCTCGAGCAGCAGGCGGCGGCGCTCTGTCGCAAGGCTGCCAAGCAGCTCGTCACGCATCCGGATGCTGCGCCGATCGTCGTCGACGAAGCGCAGCTTAAGGAATGGCTGGGGCCGCCGAAGTTTCGTTATGGAATGGCCGAGGCCGAGAACCAGATCGGAGCTGTGACAGGTTTGGCTTGGACGGAGGTTGGCGGCGATACATTGGTCATCGAGGTGACTGTCATGCCGGGCAGCGGCAAGCTGACGCTGACGGGCAAGCTGGGCGACGTCATGAAGGAATCGGCGCAGGCCGCCTTCAGCTACACGCGCTCCAAGGCCAAGGAACTGCAGATCGAGCCGGACTTTCATGAGAAAAACGATATTCACATCCACATTCCGGAAGGGGCCATCCCGAAAGACGGGCCGTCCGCCGGCATTACGATCGCTACGGCGCTCATCTCGGCGCTTACCAATCGTCATGTCGACCGGGAGGTGGCGATGACTGGAGAGATCACGCTGCGCGGCCGGGTGCTGCCGATCGGCGGGCTGAAGGAGAAGTCGCTGGCTGCGCATCGTGCGGGCATCCGCAAGGTGCTGCTGCCCAAGGACAATGAGCGCGATCTGCGAGATATCCCGGACAGCATCCGTGCCGATCTTCAGTTCGTGCCGGTCGCTCATATGGACGAAGTGCTGGCGCATGCGCTCGCGCAGGCGCCACTGGATGTGCACTAGGAAAGCAGGGGAAACGACAATGAAAATTACGCAAGCCGAATTTGTGATCAGTGCGGTCAAACCGCATCAATATCCCGAGGACGCCTTGCCAGAGATCGCTCTGGCAGGGCGTTCCAACGTGGGCAAGTCTTCGCTCATCAACAAGCTGATCCTGCGGAAAAACCTCGCCCGGACGAGCTCGCAACCAGGGAAAACACAGCAACTGAACTACTATCGGGTCAACGATCTGCTTTACTTCGTCGACTTTCCGGGGTACGGCTATGCCAAAGTATCGAAGACCGAGCGCCAGGCATGGGGCGTCATGATCGAGACGTTCCTGCAGGAGCGCGAACCGCTCAAGCTGGTGCTGCAGATGGTCGATCTTAGGCATCCGCCGAGCAAGGAGGATCAGCAGATGTATGCCTGGCTCAAGCACTTCGGCATCCCGCTCTGCGTCGTCACCACCAAGGCCGACAAAATTCCGCGCAGCCGCTGGGACAAGCATCTCAAGGTCGTGCGCGAGACGCTGCAGATGGAGGCTGGCGAGCCGCTTGTTTTATTCTCCTCGGAGACGGGTAAAGGAAGAGAGGAACTGTGGGAGGTTATCCTGCAGGCAATCGAAGCCTAACTTCGTAAGCCCTACCATGTGGGGCCGAAAAGCGAGGATATATCCAAAAATGCCGGACTTATCGTGAATTCTACCCGATTATTCTGAAATATGCGGGAATTTAGCGGCTCCAGCGCAGGCATAATGCTTGAGGATCACGTATAATATAGTTAGGTAGATTGTAATAAACTGTGCAAGTCTAAAGAATTGAGGAGATTTTTATGGCTCAGCGGTTAGCCACAGAATACGTTAAAGGCCGTCTGCAATTGACAAGTGATGAGATGAATCGATTCATTCGCTTTTTTGGCGATCAACATGTGAGATTAGGTGTGCGAGTGCTTGAAGGCGGCAACCAGGAGCTCGTGCTCGAGGATGTTGCCGGCGGCGAAGAAGTGCATCTGACTTTCGAGCGCCAGAAGGATCTTTACGTCGGTGTGCTTACCTGCCGCTTACTCAAACCAAAGCTAACCAATGCCATGCGCAAGGCCGTATCGATGTTCAAGGGCGACGCGATTGTACATCGCATTTATCCTACGTACACGATGGTCTATCACTATGTCGGCGGAACCGTCAAGAAGATTATCGAACAGTCGTCCGGACGCTCGCGACTCATCTTCGAGTGGAAGGATACGCTGGGTCAGCTGGAGCGACAGTTCAACAGCCGACTGGTCGAGCAAGAGATTCGGATGGCGCAAAACGCCATCAACGAGCTTTTGGATCTTCGCAACCAGTGCGTATCGGCGGCAGAGATCGAATCGATCGATGCCCGGTTAGCCGAATTGACGCACAAATTGTTTGTCCTCGAAGCCTAGATTTGTTTCTGATTGGCTCCCAACTGTTGCCTATATGGCTCAGTCGGGAGCTTTTTTGTTAAATTTAAAAAAATGTATTGCTTTTCTTCGTGATAGATGTTATTTTTATTCTCGTTGAAATGAATATTAGGAACCAGGATTCACTCAGGACATGGTATGTTGCGAGAGATAACTCCCTCGGGTAGTGAATGACGTAGGTCCTAGCGGATGAAATTTTTCAAACATTTTATTCCTAGGAAGGGGGAACCGAAAGATGGAATACTCTACTTTCGGAAGACACGTAGCTGTTGATACTTGGGGTGTAGATTTTGATCTCCTGAACAGCTCGGAACTGTTGGAAGCCCACATGGTGGAGGCTGCTGAAGCATGCGGCGCTACCGTACTCTCTGTGCAAGCCAAGCAATTTGAGCCCCAAGGGGCAACGGTATTGGTCATGCTGTCGGAAAGCCATCTGTCCATCCATACGTATCCCGAAAGAGGATTTGCCGCACTTGATTGCTATACCTGTGGCGAAACGGTTGATCCCCAGCTGGCGATTGATTACATGCTAGCCGTCTTGAAGCCTACTAAAGCTCATGCCAAGAAGCTGATTCGCGGCCTCGGCGAGTTGCAGGTGGAAGAACCGCAATTGAAGCAAGTAGAGCTGGTCTAATCCGGCTATTACCCACAAGCCATGGAGCGAGCTCCATGGCTGTTTTGTTACAAGGAGAGCTTGTCCTGTGCAACAGCCGTAAATTTGCGTGAAGCCGGGTATAAGTTTCTTAGGTTGGTTTACACTAGAATTAGCTGTAAAAGATGCATACCGAGGCGTTTTCAGACGCCAGAGTTTTCATATTTTCTTCATAAATGCGAACGTACGGCATGTCGAACTATGCTATACTTTACATTAGAATGATTATAAGGCAGGTGATAGCGCAGTGCACATCGTAGTGGTTGGTCTGAATTATAAGACTTCTCCTGTGGAAGTCAGAGAGAAGTTCACGTTTGCGGAGCGCGAATTGCCCCAGGCGCTGCGCCAGCTGAAGCAGACGAACAGTATTATGGAATGTGTCATTGTGGCGACCTGCAATCGGACAGAGATCTATGCGGTCGTCGACCGTCATCAGCTGTGCGGGCATCATATCCGTACGTTTATGGAGCAGTGGTTCGGACTTCCGCGCGAGCAATTCACCAGCCATCTGTATATGTATGAGGATGATCGGGCGATCGAGCATCTGATGCGGGTGACCTGCGGGCTGGATTCGATGATCATCGGCGAGACCCAGATCCTCGGCCAGATCCGCGACGCCTTCCTGCTGGCGCAGCAGGAGAAGGCAACCGGCACGCTGTTTAATATGCTGTTCAA
>Ga0160452_100615_pt1 | contig 19057 bp, 11 predicted proteins | sample HID1971I_E6MG_FD_108230 | JGI IMG/M metagenome (GOLD analysis project Ga0160452, IMG submission 108230) | Enriched millipede-associated microbial communities from UW Madison campus, WI, USA - HID1971I_E6 MG | ecosystem: Host-associated > Arthropoda: Insects > Digestive system > Unclassified ...
AAGCACGGCATCGGCCGCGTCGACATGGTGGAGAATCGCTTCGTCGGCATGAAGAGCCGCGGCGTGTACGAGACGCCAGGCGGCACGATCCTGTTCGCCGCACACCGCAAGATCGAGTCGCTGACGATGGACCGCGAAGTCATGCATCTGCGCGACTCGCTGATCGCCAAGTATGCGACCGCCGTCTACAACGGCTTCTGGTTCGCGCCGGAGCGTCTGGCGATGCAGGCGCTGGTCACCGAGAGCCAGAAAAACGTTGACGGCGTCGTCCGTTTGCGGCTATACAAGGGCAACGTGATCGGCGCTGGCGTCCAGAGCCCGGTTAGCCTGTACAACCCGGATATCGCGACGATGGAGGCCGACCCGTCCCAAGCGTACGACCAGGGCGATGCGACCGGCTTCATCCGGCTGCAGGCGTTGCGGCTCAAGGTGTCCTCGGGCGTTGAGCAGAGCAGGAAATAGGACCAGACGGGCGCCCAAGCGCCCGTTTGTTCATGTCCGCGAGGCTTAAGCTGCGCTAACGGTCACATTTGTCTCTTAGCGGCAGCATAAGCCTGTTGTCAGAATGTAACGGACAAAATTGCGCGTTAGCGACGGAAAAGAGCGCGTATGAAGCCCTTTTTGGCTTCTAAGCCGCATTTATGACCGTTAGATCGGGCAGGCAGGGCGCAATGCCCAGCTAAGCGTCGTTTATGTCCATTAGCGACACACACCAACAACGATTCGGAGATCGATCGATTCATAAGAAGGAGTGAAACTATGAGCAAGCTGTGGGGCGGCCGCTTTACGAAGCAGACGGACAAGCTGGTCGAGGAATATACCGCTTCGATCACGTTCGACAAAGAGCTGGCCGAGGAAGATATCCAGGGCAGTCTGGCCCATGTGACGATGCTGGGCAAGCAAGGCATCCTGCCGGCAGAGGATGTAGAGACGATCAAGGATGGACTGAAGCGAGCGCTGCAGCGTCTGCAGCAAGGCGAGATCGAGTTCTCGGTGAGTAACGAGGACATCCATATGAACATCGAGAAGGCGCTGATCGACGACATCGGCGCGGTCGGCGGCAAGCTGCATACCGGACGCAGCCGCAACGACCAGGTAGCGACGGATATGCATCTGTACCTGCGCAAGCGGGTCGTCGAGTTCGTCGATCTGCTGCATAAGCTGCAGACGGCGCTGACCGAGCAGGCGCAAGCCAATCTCGACACGATCGTGCCAGGCTACACGCATCTGCAGCGGGCCCAGCCGATCCTATTCGCCCATCACCTGATGGCGTACGTCTCCATGTTCGGCCGGGACATCGAGCGTCTGCAGGACAGCTACAAGCGGATCGACACGCTGCCGCTCGGCGCAGGCGCGCTGGCCGGGACGACGTTCCCGATCGATCGTCATTTCGTCGCGTCCCAGTTGAACTTCGAGCGTGTCTACGAGAATAGTCTCGATGCGGTCAGCGATCGCGACTTCATCCTTGAATTCCTCGCCGACGCGTCGATCATCATGATGCATCTGTCGCGGCTGAGCGAGGAGCTGGTCATGTGGTCGAGCACGGAGTTCCGGTTCGTCGAGCTGGATGACGCCTTCTGCACCGGCAGCAGCATCATGCCGCAGAAGAAAAACCCTGATGTGCCAGAGCTGGTGCGGGGCAAGACGGGCCGCGTCTACGGCAACCTGATGGGCTTGCTGACCGTGCTGAAGTCGTTGCCGCTGGCGTACAACAAGGACATGCAGGAGGACAAGGAAGGCATGTTCGACACGGTGCGGACGATGCAGGGGGCCTTGCAGCTGTTCGCGCCGATGATCGCGACGATGAAGGTCAACAAGGACCGGATGCGCCAGGCGGTCAACCAGGACTTCTCCAATGCGACAGATATCGCGGACTTCCTCGTCGGCAAAGGTCTGCCGTTCCGGCAGGCGCATGAGGTCATCGGCAAGACGGTGCTCTATTGTATCGAGAACAACAAATACTTGCTGGATCTGACGCTGGACGAGTTCAAGCAATTTTCCGAGCTGTTCGACGATCGTATCTTTGCGATCCTGCAGCCGGAGGCTGTCGTCGATGCGCGCGACGTGTACGGCGGTACCGCTCGAGGCCAGGTGAGCGAGGCGATCGGCCGCGCGTTGCAGCAACAAGGGCTGACGGCGAGCTGGGTCGCGGAGTATATGGAGAAGAGCAAATAAGCCGGAGTAACCGTGCGCTTGCAGCTTCGAGGGGAAACCGCTCGGCTGCAGGCGCATTTTTGTGTAGCGGTGCTTGGACGCGCATAGACACATTGTCTTGTCGGCGATCCGCTTTTTCTGCAAAACAACAAGCGGCTGTGCCTGGTACAAGGCAACAGCCGCTTTGTCGTAATTTTTGTTTTTAATTCTGTGTAGCTTGATGAATGGATTATTGCAGCTTATGAATCCATTCAGCGATATCCTGCATCACCTTTTCGGACACATGGCCCGGCTTGTTGTATTCGTCTAACGTGCCTTTTGCTGGGCCTTCATAGGCGATGAAGAAATGGTTGAGGCCCGGATACAGCTTGAACGAAACGTTTGATTTGCCTTCGAATACCTTCTTCCAGGCCGCATAGTCTGTCTCAGGCTTCACCTGGAAGTCGTCCTCGCCCTGCAGCACCAGTACCGGCTTGGTCGTCTTGGCCGCATATTCGCTGATGTTGAACTGATCCATTTCCTTGAAATAGTACGCCGGAACTCCGAAAATGGTCGTTGCTTTGGCTTGCTCTGCCGACAGACTGGCCAATGACTCGGCTTTCTTCAGCTCGGCTGCCACCAACGCGGTATTCGCTGCCTTGGCCGGGTCGTTGTCGCTCATCGCGGCGATCGCATCGATATTCTGGTCATAGATGATCTCCCAGAGTGGTCTTGGCGAACCAGCGAGCAGGATCAGGCCTGCGAAGTCTCCTCCTTCGGCATCGATCCGCGGGGCCAGCATGCCGCCCAGGCTATGGCCGATAACATACACCTGCGAAGCGTCAATCCGCGGGTCCTGCTTGAGCAGTTCGGCAGCTGCGATCGCATCGTCCACCGTCTCTTCCTTGACGGTCAGCTGGGCGGCTTGCTCCGGTGTAAAGCTCTGCCCATGGGCGTAAGTCCGTTTGTCATAGCGCAGCACAGCGATGTCTTGAGCGGCGAGCGCCCAGGCCAGGTCGCGGAATGGCGCATAGCCGCCTGCTGCTTCGTTGCGGTCGCTGGAGCCCGAGCCGTGGACCAGCACGACGGCGGGGAGAGGGCCCTCGGCATGCTCAGGCAAGGTGAGTGTGCCCCCCAGCGGATAATCCGTGCCCTCGCCGACGGTGACCTCTTCCTCGACGAGGCCCTGCGGCGTCTCGATGGCTGCAGCCACAGGCTGTAGCGAGATACCGCTGATCCGCTGGCTCAGATCAAACTGAAGATTCAGCTTCACATCCGACTTCTCGAAAGCGAGGAGGGCGATAACGAAAACCGCTGGCTCGGTCTGCTGGATATCAATGGAGCGGATGGCGGTGTACGCGCCGCTCAGCGTCTCGATCTGCTGCCAGGCCGCGCCAAGCGCGGCAACCGGGACCGCTTGCTGCACCTTGGCATCAAAGTAGTCTTGCCAGAGCTGTTCGTAGCTGCCTGCTGCCAGCAACTGCACCACCTGCTCGGCTCGCGCCTCGGGCGTCACCTGCCGGGAGGCGAGGGACACCGTCCCTGCAGCTGCATCATACTCGCCTGACAGACCCAGTACATCAGTGAAAAAGGACAGCGGTACATAGACGCGGTTATCCCGCAGCACTGAGGCGCTGCCAAAGGATAGCTCCTGCTGTCCCAGGACCGCGACATGGTCGCCGACAGCGAAACTTGCCGCCAACGCGGGCCCGCTCAGAGAGACGGTGCGGGTAGAGGCGTCGTAGCTCACCTTAAGTCCCAGTTGACTCGCGGCGCTACGCAGCGGCAGCATCACCTCATTGCCTTTGGCGTAGGGAGCGCCTCCTTGAGCTGCAACGGGTTGCCCGTCGATCGTCAGCTGTATGCTGCGTTCGGCGGCGAAGGCGGGGAGGCCGGACAGTAGCAGAACAAAAATGAGTGCGGATGCGGTAAGCTTTCTCATAAATCGTACTCCTCCTTATAAGATAGTGGATGGTAAAGTGAATGATGCGATAACTGTTATATATCTAGTATAACAGTTATATCACACTGCGGGCAAGTCCTGTTTTTCCACCCGATGGTCTCGATGGTGGTTGGCTTGAAGCAAGGGGCCAAATCGCACAGCCTTCACCCGGCAGAGCCAGATGTCTATAGGGCTGTCATGGACGGCGCAGTCATCTCGCCTTGCGACCAACAAAAAAGCCTGCAAGCACGAGGCTTGCAGGCTTCAATCAAGGTTCTTATATTAGCTGTTCAGGTATACCGTCTTGCCTGTGCGAGCCGATTCGTAGATCGCTTCGAGGATCTCGGTGACGACCAGCGCTTGCTCCGGCAGGACAACCGGGTCGGTGTCGTCGAGGATCGAGTTGATCCAAGCCGCCGCTTCGACATCGATGTCCTTGTCGCCGCCGCTGCCTTCGTAGAAGGCGACGCCGCCGGCTTTCAGGTCGATTTCTTTTACGAACAGACGGCTTTTCTCTTCGCCGTTGATGCGAAGGCCGCCCTTCATGTCCGCGCCGCCTTCGGTACCGGAGAGGGTACATTTGGCTTCGTCGACTTCAAGCGTGTTCAGCGCCCAGCTGGCTTCGAGCGTGATCGTTGCGCCGTTTTCCATTTTGATGAAGCCCATCGCAGAGTCTTCGACCGTGAATTTCGCCGGGTCCCACGGGCCCCAGGCGTTCGCAGCATTTTCCTTCTGGCCGAGCTTGTGGTAGACGGAGCCGGTGACGGATACTGGCTTGTAGTTGTCCATCATCCACAGCGTCAGGTCAAGCGCATGGGTGCCGATGTCGATGAGCGGGCCGCCGCCTTGCTTTTCCTCGTCGAGGAATACGCCCCATGTCGGAACGGCGCGTCTGCGGACGGCATGCGCGCGAGCGTAGTAGATCTCGCCGAGCTCGCCAGCCTCGCATACTTTTTTCAGGTACTGGCTGTCCGGACGGAACCGGTTGTTGTAACCGATCGACAGCTTTTTGCCAGTGCGCTTCGCTACAGCGACCATTTCGCGCGCTTCGGCAGCGGTTTTGGCCATCGGCTTTTCGCACATGACATGCTTGTCCGCTTCCATCGCGGCGATCGAGATGACGGCATGGGAGTCGTTAGGCGTACATACATGGACGACATCGATCTCCTGATCCTTCAGCAGCTCGTTGTAGTCGGTGTACGTTTTGGCGCCGGGCACGCCGTATTTCTCAGCAGCCTGGACGGCTCTGTCTTCTACAATATCGCAAAAGGCGACCAGAACAACATTCTGGTTGCGGCTCAGCGCAGGCAGATGCTTGCCGTTGGCAATACCGCCGCAGCCGATCAGGGCTACCTTCAACACTTGACTCATCGGGAAAAACCTCCTGAATAGATATAAGTTTTGAACGCGTTTTCAGCTTGCTACTCACATGCTAAACGCATGCTTGCCGTGTGTCAAGGGACCGCGCTCGCGCGGCGACGGAGAGGATCAGACGATCCTCCGCCGACACCTTGCTGCACAGGGTCTGCGTGACCTGGCACGTCCCTTTCAATGTACCATAATGTATAGCCTAGAACATTCCGACATTGTGCAATAATTACTTCGAAATTACGACATCCTCGCCCGGTCGCGGCGGCTGCGCAGGAAGCGCGGCGCCCACCAGTTCCAGCGGCCCAGCAGCTTCATCATCGACGGTACGAGGATCATCCGGACGATCGTCGCATCGATCAGGATCGCCAGCGCAATCCCGACGCCGAGCTGCTTGACGGGCATGACGCCGGTGAAGGCAAAGGCGCCCGTAATGACGATCATAATCGCGGCCGCCGAGGTAATAATCTTGCTCGTCAGCGCCAGTCCCTGGAGCGTCGCTTCATTATTGTCGCCCGTCTCCCTATAGATCTCCTGGATGCGCGAGATGAGGAATACCTCGTAGTCGGTGCTGAGACCAAACACGATGCTGAAGATGAAGATCGGGATGAACAGGGCGATGTCGGTCGCCGTCAAGCCGAAGTGGCCATTCTGGAAAATCCAGACGATAATGCCGAAGGTCGCGCACAAGCTGAGCGCGTTCATCAGGATCGCCTTGAGCGGGATCAGCACCGAGCGGAACGCCAGGAACAGGATCAGATAGGTGGCTGCCAGGATGAAGCCAAGCGTATAGACGATCTTGTGCGAGATCTCGTCGAAAATCTCCTGGTTGAACTTGGCGTAGCCGCCGAGCAGCAGCGAGACGTCCTGGTTGTCGCCGGCCCAGTCTCGCACCCACGCCTGCGTGGTCTGGGCGTACGGCTCGCCGTTCAGCTCGACGCGCAGCAGCATTCGATCGCCCGATGTCAGCTGCTCGAAGAGCGGCTCAAGCTGCGCCCCTGCGACCGGATCGGCCAGCATCGCCGACACGGTGTCGGCATCGAGACCCCCAGCCAGCGAGAAGGGCGAGATGACGGTATTCACAAGCGGGTCGTCGGCCAGTCGTTCCGTCAGCGCGTAGAGCTGCTGCAGCGACTCGGGATCGGTGGCTGGAGCCTCAGTCTCCGCCAGCACGATGACCTCGGAGACCTGACTGTTGCGGAAGGTGTCGTCGTAGAGATCGTAGGCGACCTTCGACGCGTAGTTGGCCGGCAGCGCATCGGCTGCGGGCACCCGCAGCACCATATCCTTGATCGGGATCGTGCAGGCGAGCAGCAGGATCAGCGCTGTCAGCATCATCAGCACCGGTCGCCGCATCACGAGTGACGCGAAGCGAACCCAGCCGCTGCGTTTGGATGGGCGCTCCTTGAGCAGCATCAGCCGGTTGACCCGCGGACCGAGCAAAGAGAGCAGTGCAGGCAGCAGCGTCAAAGCGGACAAGATGGAGAACAAGACGACGGTCATCCCGCCGAGCGCGATCACCTTGAACAGGTCAATCTGGATGAACATCATCCCCGCCAGACCGATGAATACGCAAAGCCCGGAGAAGATGATCGACTCGCCGGCTGTCCGGACGGAGATGCGCACCGACTCCTGTACGGAGTGCTGCTGCAGCTCCTGGCGGAAGCGATTGACGAACAGCAGGGCAAAGTCGATGCCAAGCGCCAATCCGAGCATGACGACGACGTTGAGCAGGAAGACCGACAGCTCCATCTGCAGCCCAAAGAAGTACAGGACGCCCAGCGTGCTGACGACGCTGATCAAGCCGATAATAAGCGGCAGGGAGGCAGCGACAAGGCCGCCAAAGGCGAACAGCAGCACCAGCATGGCGACCGGCAGCCCGATCATCTCGGCGCGTGTCAGGTCCTCCTGACTCGCCTTGTTCAGATCCGCTTCGATGACGGGCGCGCCGGTCAGGCCGACCGGCACCGGTCCATCTTGCTGGGCTTGCACTGCCTCGCGAACGAGCGCCAGGTTGTCGCTCATATCTGCGGTGTGCATATCGAAGCTCAGCGCGGCGTAAGCGATGCCGTCCTTCGCCATCGTCGGGTCGGTGCGGACGTTGTCCCCGGCGAATGGAGATGCAGTGTCGGCGAGCGCCTCGAGCGGCAGCGTCTGCAGCTTGGCGACGGAGTCTCCGACCGCTTGCTCGAACTGCTCGTCCGACATCGTATCGGGCTGCTCATAGACGAGCAGCAGGGTCGACTCGTAGATGCCGAAGTCCTCGCGCAGGATGGCGTTGGCGTCGGCGAACGATCCTTCCATGACGAAGCCGCTGCCCTTTAGCAAGGAAGGAAGCTGGAATGCAAAAAAGGACAGGCCGATGACAACAATAATCCAGATCGCCAGTACGACCTTGCGCAGGCGGTAGCATAGATCGCCCAAACTTGTAAGTAACGAATCCAAGGATGAATCACTCGCTCTCTTCATTAATGCCGTTAGACGTTTCGAAATGCGTTGCAAGGAGAGGAGGCTTCCGATTATTTGTCCTCAGCATCCTCTCCGCGCCCTATCGACCGTTTAGGGCTACTCCACACCGTGACCATGGAGACGGATGCCAAGCTCGGCGCAGCTGCGGAGCAGCCGCTGGCGCAGCGCGTCCTTATCGGCGGGAGGGAGCCAGGCCGCCTCGATGCTGCTGAGGATGAGCGCGGCGATCTCGTCCGGCCGGAAGCCGAAGCGCGCCGCCAGCTCGCTGTACTCGCGCGTCATCGTCGTGCCGGATACGGTCGGATTGTCCGTGTTGACCGTGACGAACAGTCCTTGCTCCAGATAGTCGCGGATCGGATAGTCGGACCACTCGGCGACTGCGCGGGTCTGGATATTGCTGACCGGGCACATCTCCAGCGGCAGCTGCAGCGAGTGCAACTCCGCCAGCAATGCCGGGTCCTCGCGCAGCCGCACGCCATGACCGATCCGCACCGCGCCGAGACCGTGGATGGCCTCGCGGATATTGTCCGGGCCGCCCGCCTCGCCGGCATGGATCGTCGCTGGCAGTCCGAGCTCGGCCGCCCGCGCGAACACGCGGCGGAACAGATGGGGCGGGAAGCCCGCCTCGTCGCCGGCCAGATCGACCGCGCATAGCCCGCGACCCAGGTAAGGCGCAGCCGCCTCGATCACTTCGAGGTTCAGGGCCTCGCTGTGATGACGCATGCAGATCGCGATCGTCTGCGCGCGTACGCCGAAGTCCCGCTCGCCCCGCTGCAGGCCGGCGATTACATGGCCGATCGCCTGCGACGGCGTCAGACCGCGCTCGGTATGCAGGTGCGGAGCGAAGCGGACCTCTATGTACATGCCGCGGTCGGCGGCCGCTTGCTGCACACATTCGTACGCCGTTCGCTCCAGCGCTTCGCCGGTTTGGAGCAGCGGCAGTACCAGTTTGAAGCGCTCCAGGTAATGCTTCAGATCGTCGCATTGACCTTCCACTTCCATATAAGGACGCAGCGTCTCGGGGGTATATGCCGGCAAGGTATGCTGCTGCGCACGGGCAAGCTCGAGCAGCGTCTCCGGCAGGATGCAGCCGTCCAGATGCAGATGCAGATCGACCTTTGGCAGCTGCTCGATGATGCGTCGGGTATGATCGTCCAGTCTCGGCACGGTCACGGGCAAGCCTCCTTTTCCGCGTGGACGGGAGAGGACTCGCCGCCATCGCGCTACATTAATAGTGCAAACATACCGCGCTCCCGCAGCGCTGTCAAATTTTGCGTCCAATCAGAGGCGGGCATCGCCGAAAACAAAAAAAGTAAGGGTATTCAACCTGGCCGCCAAATTGTACAATGGGAAAATACGGGTTTAAAGATAATAAAGTGGAGGGAGGCCGGGAGGATGCAATTTGTTACCCAGCTCAGCTGGTTTTTCAAAAAACGATGGCTGTTCTATGTACTTACGGTGCTGCTGATGGGGTGCACAAGCTACCTCAATAGTGTGGCTCCTCGCCTCGTGGGCAATACGGTCGACCTGATCCGGGACGGACAATTGACCTGGGATGCGCTGAGGAACACGGTGTGGCTGCTGCTCGGCATCGCGGTGACGATGTATGTCTTCGTCTACATATGGAACAATCTGCTGTTCGGCAGCGCCGTGCTGCTCGACAAGCTGCTGCGCGAGCGGCTGTTCCGCCACTGGACGCGCATGACGCCGTCCTTCTTCCAGCGCAACCGCTCGGGCGAGCTGATGGCGCTGGCGTCCAACGATATCCAGGCGGTCAGCAACACAGCGGGCTTCGGCGTGCTGACGCTGGTCAACACGCTCGTCATCACGACCGTCGTCGTCATCTCGATGATCGTGTTCGTCAGCTTCAAGCTGATGGTGGCGGCGCTGCTGCCGCTGCCGTTGCTCGCGCTGGCGATCAATCGGCTGGGCCGCGCGATGCGCCATCGCTTTATGGACGCGCAGCAATCCTTTGGCCATATGAACGATCATGTGCTGGAGTCGATCTCGGGCATGCGCGTGCTCCGCTCGTACGTGCAGGAGCGCGACGATGTGGCCGCCTTCGAGCGCGTCACCTCCGACGTCATGGACAAAAATATCCGCGTCGCCTACATCAACGCGCTGTTCCAGCCGGCCGTCTCGGTGATCGTCGGCGTCAGCTTCGCGATCGGCATCGGCTACGGCGCGCAGCTCGTCTTCCGTAACGAGATTACGCTCGGCGAGCTGGTCACCTTCAACATCTATCTCGGCTTGTTGATCTGGCCGATGATCGCCTTCGGCGAGTTCATCAACATCCTGCAGCGCGGCAACGCCTCGGTGAACCGCATCCAGGACAATCTCGATCAGCAGCCCGAGGTGACAGAGCCGTCTCACCCGATCCAGGTCGGTGTGCCCGATCGGATCAGCTATCGCGGCCTGACGTTCCGTTATCCCGGCGCCGGCAGCGACAGCCTGCGCGAGGTGACGCTGGAGGTGGAGCGGGGCGACACGATCGGCATCGTCGGACGTACCGGGAGCGGCAAGAGCACCCTGCTGAAGCAACTGCTCAGGCAATACCCGATCGAGCCGGAGCGTCTCTATATCGGCGGCGTGCCGATCGAGCAGATCGCCCTGCAGCAGCTGAAGACATGGATCGGTTATGTGCCGCAAGAGCATCTGCTGCTCTCCAAAACGCTGCGCGAGAACATCGCGCTCGGCAAGCCGGAGGCGACGCATGAGGAGATCATGCGGGCGCTGGAGATGGCATCGCTCGCCCACGACATCGCCGGTATGCCCGAGGGGCTGGAGACACTGGTCGGCGAGAATGGCGTCATGCTCTCCGGCGGCCAAAAGCAGCGGGTCGGCATCGCAAGAGCGTTGCTGCTGGATCCTGAGATCCTCATCCTCGACGATGCGTTGTCCGCAGTGGACGCGCGTACAGAGCATGCGATCCTCGAGACGATCCGTCGCAGCCGTCAAGGTCGGACGACCTTCATTGCGACCCATCGCCTCACGGCGGTGACGCATGCCCGGCAGATCCTCATCATGGCGCATGGCGAGATCATCGAGCGCGGCACGCATGATGAGCTGATGGAGCTGCAAGGCTGGTATCGCGAGCAATACGACAGGCAGAAGCTCGAGCAGAGCCTGCTGGAAGGGGACAAGGAGGATCAGGAACGATGACGCACTATACAACGGAAGATCCCAATCGCTCATCCGGACCGCCGTCCGGCAGCACCGCGCAGCGCTTGTTCCGCTATGTGCTGCTGTTCAGGCGCAAGGTCGCGCTGGCGCTCGTCATCCTCGTCCTGGCGCTGGGCGCCCAGCTCGCCGGGCCGCTCCTCGCCAAGCAGATCATCGACGAGCATATCCAGGCGATCACCTGGGCGTGGCGAGAGCTGCCTGTAGCCGCGGTGCCGGAGGGCATCCGCTTCGTGCCTTATCGCGAGATGGCCTATGTGCGCAGCGACTGGGCTGCGCCTGGCGAGCTGCCGGCAGAGGCGGCCGCCGTCTCGATCAGCCAGGAGGGCCTGTCGATGCAGCTGAGCAGTCCGACCTACGGCGAGACGTTGCTGAGCGCCAGCGAGGTGACCTCGTTTTACCGGTACGACACGCAACCAGTGCTCACGCTCGTCGGCGGCATCATCCTGCTGGCCGTAATCGCCAGCCTGCTTAACTTCGTGCAGAGCCTGATGCTGCAGACGGTCGCCCAGCGGATCGTCCAGCGCATCCGGATGGATGTGTTCAGCCAGATGCACCGGATACCGATCCGCTTTTTCGACAATACGCCGGTCGGCCAGATCGTCTCCCGGATCGCCAACGACACCGAGAACATCAAGGAGCTGTACATGAGCTTCATGGCCACCTTCGCAGTGAGCGGACTGAATATTGTCGGCGTATTCGCCGCCTTGCTGTTCCTCGACTGGCGGATGGCGCTCGTCTGCGCGATCCTGTTGCCGATCTACACGCTGATCATCATCCTGCATCTAAAGTTCTCGCGCAAGTATGTCGCTGTGATCCGAGCCCGGCTGGCCGAGATGAATGCGACGCTCAACGAGACGATCCACACGATGCCGATCCTGCAGGCGTTCCGGAGGGAGCAGCGGACGCGCGAGGAATTCGAGGTGCTTAATGAAGACCGTTACCGCAACCAGGTGATGCAGTTCCGCATCTTCGCCTTCTCCGGGCGCAACGCAGTCTACTTCGTCGGACGGCTGTTCACGGCGATGATCATCTGGTACTTCGGCAGCCAATCGCTCACCGGAGCGATCTCCTTTGGCGTGTTCTACCTGTTTATTGACTATCTGGGCCGAATCTTCGAGCCGATCATCGGCATCTTCGATCAGATGATGAACGCCCAGCGGGCTGTCGTCTCGGCGGAGCGGGTATTCGAGCTGATGGACATGGAGGGCGAGGAGGTCGAGGCGGAGCCCAAGGCGCCGCGGCCGCAGGGCCAGGTCGAGTTCGACCAGGTCAGCTTTGGCTATCAGCCGGGCACGCAGGTGCTGCGGAAGATTTCGTTTACGGCTGCGCGTGGGCAGACGGTGGCGCTGGTCGGGCATACCGGCTCCGGCAAAAGCTCGATCATGAACCTGCTGCTCGGCTTTTATGAGCCGGATGAGGGCGAGATCCGCATCGACGGTCAGGCGACCGGCATGATGTCCAAGCAGGCGCTGCGCCAGCATATGGGCATCGTCCTGCAGGACCCGTACCTGTTCACAGGCGATATCCGCTCTAATGTAGCGCTGCATCATCCCGAGCTGACCGATGAGCAAGTGTGGCAAGCGTTGCAGGACGTCGGCGCCGACCGCTTCGTCAGCCGCTTGCCGCAAGGCATGCATGAGCCAGTTGTCGAGCGGGGCAGCACGTTGTCTGCGGGCGAGCGGCAGCTCATCTCCTTTGCCCGGGCGCTTGTCTACGATCCAGCGATCCTCATCCTCGACGAGGCGACCTCGAGCATCGACAGCGAGACCGAGGCGCTCATCCAGCGCGCGCTCGACGTCGTCCGGGAGGGCCGCACGACGTTTATCATCGCGCACCGGCTCTCGACGATCAAGGAGGCGGATACGATCCTCGTCCTCCATCGCGGCGAGATCGTCGAGCGCGGCACCCATGACGAGCTGATGGCTCGCGAAGGCCGCTATTATCGAATGTACCAGCTGCAGAGCAATGAGCCGAGTCTGGCCGGCGAGATCGCCTGAGTAGGCTGACGAGAGGCTGCACCAACGACGAATCCCCCAACTGTCCAAGCGGCTGAGCTGCCGGGACAGTTGGGGGTTTTGCTATAGGCATGTATTTACTTGTTTCAACTAGGTCGTCCACTCGTCGTTGATGATGCCGACCAGCCGCCAGTCGCCGTCGTACGGCTGGAAGACGAGGCGCAGGCTGCGCCAGTCCATGCCGGCATACTGCTCCTCGAAGCCGTCGAAGTGGTACTCTACGATAATCGAGCCGCCGTACACGATCGGCGCATTGTTGATCATGTTGCCGCCGAACAGCTGCTCGTTGTAGCTGACCTCGGGCGCTTGCCGGAAGTCGTGAGAGAAGACGAAACGCAGCCAGTAATCTCTGAAGTCGAGCAGGATCGTCTCGCCGCTGCCATCGTAGAAGCCCCATTCCCGCAGCTCGGGATTGTTCAGGTTGGAGGCCAGCTCGAATGCCTCGAGCACGACATCGTCTGCCACATCGACGTAGGAGTAAGGCGAGAATCGCAGCCCGCGCTCGGGATGCACCCACTCGGCCAGCCCGTCGAGGTCCAGCTCGGAGATGAGCTGCATCACCTGGTCGGCGCGATCGCTGATCGCTTCGCGGGCGGCATCCGGATCAGGCGTCGGCTCGTCCGTGCTCAGATGGACGATACGGCTGGATGCGTCCCAGCCGACCGTGGCGCCTAGCCCCTCGGCGATGAAGCGGGCGGGGACGAAGATGCGTCCGTCGCGGATGGCGATCGTCGTATCGATCGGCACGCGCGCGCCGTTGACGAGCAGATACGGCTGACCCTGGGTCAGCTGCAGTTCATGAGCGTCATGACGAATCGTCGCCGTCTTGGTTGCGCTATCCCACTCGATGCCTGCGTCGGGTACGCCCATCGCAGCTGCAAAAAAGCTGGCCGGCACCATCGTGCGGCTATCTTCGTTGATATACGGGGCGGGCTCGCCTGCCGGGGTGGCATACATCGCACCGTTCACGGCAAAGCGGCTTGGCTGTTGTTGCCCACTGCCCTCGGTTCCGTTGGCGACAGTAGTGGCGGTAGCGGCGGTGGCACTGAGCGGGAGGGCAAGCAGCGACAGGACAAGAACGGTAACCATACCCCAGCGCGCGCCGGGACGATAACGATGGATCATGACGTCTCCCCCTTAACATTTTTCTCGGTTTCGATCCGTTCCTCTTAGGCAATGCGACAACCTATGATCTGTCTCTATTTTACCCGCTTTCGCGCCTGAACGAAACCGTTTTCAGCATAAAGAAAGTCGGCGCAGTCTGCTTGCAACTTCCAGAGAATTGGATTACGATACTTTAGGAGTAAAATTTCGGCCAATGCGGGGTGAGGGGACTCTTGGACGGACGAAGGTTACTGCTGACACATTTCAGGATGTACGGATGGATTTATGGAGGCGCTTTTATTTTGCTAGCGTCGGCCAACGTTATTTTTGCTTATTTCCCCAGCGTGCTGCAGCAGTTCGCAGATACCTACACTGCAGGGATGCTGACGCGGCAGAAGATCGTCGATTACAGTGTGATGCTGCTCGTGATCGGTGTGGCTTATGGCGTGTTGTTTGGGTTGGGGCAATATTTGAATCATCGGATGGGGCGGCGTTTCGAGTACAACACGAGACAGCGGCTATTTCGTCATTTCACGCAACTGAGCGAGCAGTATTACGCCAAGAACGGCACAGGCAAGCTGCTGAGCTACGTGATGAATGACGTTACGAGCGTCCGCGAGTCGATCGCCAACGGCGTCAATCAACTGACCAACGCCTCCGTGCTGCTGGTCTCGGTGGTGGTCATGATGTCGCTCAGCGACTTGCCGCTGCAGCTAGTCATCGTATGCGTGCTGCCGTTGCTGGCGATCCCGTTCCTCGTCGTCTACTATGGTCCGCGGATTCGCGATCGGTCGCGGCAGGTGCAGGAGTCGCTGGCAGAGATGACGGAGTCGGCGGAGGAGCAGTTCGGCGGCATTCGCGTGACCAAGACGTTCGGCATCGAGGAGATCGCCGAGCAGCGCTTCGGCGGGACGGTGGAGCATATTCGGGCCAATCAGCTGCGTCTCGTCAAGATGACGTCGGCGTTTCAGGCGCTCATCCCATTCGCGGGTGCGCTGTCGCTCGTCGTGGCGATTGCTTACGGCGGCTACATGACGGTCCAGCAGCAGCTCTCGATTGGCCACTTCGTGGCGCTGACCTTCTACCTGCGGATGATATCCGGGCCGCTCCAGCAGATCGGCAATGTCATCAATACGATGCAGCGGGCGCGCGCCTCGCTCGAGCGTCTGAACCGGCTGCTCGGCATCGAGCCGGATATCCGCGACCACGAGCAAGCGAAGCCGCTGCCGGCCGGAGCGGGGGATGTGGAGATCCGAGATCTGGCCTTCACCTACCCCGATGCGGGCCGGGCCTCGCTGAGCGGTATCAACCTCCGGGTACGACATGGCCATACCCTTGGCATCGTCGGCAAGACCGGGAGCGGCAAGACGACTTTGGTGAAGCTGCTGTTGCGCGTCTACGACCCGCCGCCGGGAAGCATCCGCATCGGCGGCGAGGACATTACGCAGCTGACGCTCGAGAGTCTGCGCACGCAGATCGCCTATGTGCCGCAGGACGGCTTTCTGTTCAGCACGACGATCCGCGACAATATCGCCTTCTACAAGCGAGATATCGGCGATGACAGCGTCGAGCAGGCGGCCAGGCTGGCCGAGGTGTATGACAATGTGATCGGTTTCGAGAAGCGCTTCGAGACGAAGCTCGGCGAGCGTGGGCTGACGCTGTCCGGCGGTCAACGGCAGCGCACCAGCCTGGCGCGGGGGCTCATCAAGGATGCGCCTATCCTCATCCTCGACGACAGCGTCAGCGCCGTCGACGCGATGACGGAGACGAGTATTCTCGCCAACCTCCGCTCGGCGCGCCGAGACAAGACGACGATCATCATCGCCCACCGGATCAGCGCCGTCAAGCATGCCGACGAGATCGTCGTCATGGACGAGGGACGGATCGTCGAGCGCGGCACGCATCAAGAGCTGCTCCGTCTCGGCGGACATTACGCGGCGCTGCATGCCATCCAGGAAGAGGGTGTATCGCATGGCTAACGCATCAGAGCGTCACGAGGATGAGATCAACCCGAGCTATCAGGTGGACGGCGCGACCCGCCGCCAAGCGTTCCGTGCGATGCTCGCCTACGCCAAGCCGCATCGTATGGTATTCCTGGGCGTCTTCTTCTGCGCGATCCTGGCTATCTCGGCCGATCTACTTCAGCCATATCTGGTGAAGATCGTCATCGATGACAATATGCTCGGCGACGACCAGGGCGCAGGCCGTGTCATCGGGCTGGGTCTGATCTACCTGTTGCTAGCGGTGATCAGTCTCGCTTTTACTTATTTGCAAGCGAATCTGCTGCAGCGGGCGGGGCAGAGTATCGTCGCGGCGCTGCGCAAGGACTTGTTCCATCATATCGCGAAGCAATCGATGTCGTTTTTTGACCGTCATGCGATCGGCTCGCTCGTCACCAACGAGTCGAGCGACACCGAGACGATCAACCAGTTTTTCACCCAGGTGCTGCTCAGTATCGTCCGTGACGGGCTGTCGCTTATCATGATCATCGGCTTCATGTTCCTGCTTGATGTGCAGCTCGCGTTGTACTGTCTGATTTTGCTGCCGCTCATCGCTGTTATTGCCATTGCCTTCCGTGCGATGCTGCGCAACTCGTATCAGCGGGCGCGCACGCAGCTGTCCCGGTTGATCGCTTTTCTGGCGGAGAACCTCTCCGGCATGAGCCTGATCCAGAGCTTCCATCAGGAGCGGGAGCAGCTGTCGCGATTTTCGCAGCGCAATCAGCGGTACTTGCGGGAGAGCCTGCGCGAGGTGCGAGCGACTGTTATTTTCAACCGATCGTTTGACATCCTCGGCAATCTGTCGGTCGCTTTCGTCGTCTATCTCGGCGGCATGGCGGTCTTCGACAGCGCCCTCGAGTTCGGCGTGCTGTACGCCTTTATCAGCTATATCCGCCAGTTTTTCCAGCCGATCAACCAGATTACGCAACAGTGGAATACACTGCAATCGACGTTGGTATCCGTTGAGCGGTTGTGGCGCATTTTCTCCGTCGAGCCGGAGGTGCGCGATCCGCGGCCGGAACAGATGGAGGCGCTCGAGCCCCAGCAGGTGCGGGGGCAAGTCGATTTCAACCATATTCGCTTCGCCTACACCGACGATCAGGACGTACTGCGCGACCTGGAGCTGCATATCAAGCCTGGCGAGTTCGTCGGCATCGTCGGCGCCACTGGCGCTGGCAAGAGCTCGCTCGTCAACCTGCTGACCCGCTTCTACGATGTGAAGAAGGGCAGCGTCCAGATCGACGGCATCGACATCCGTCGGCTCAAGCTGGAGGAACTGCACCGGATCGTCGGCCTTGTCCAGCAGGAGCCTTACTTGTATTCGGGTACGATCATAGACAATGTACGGCTGTTCGATGAGTCGATCAATCGCAAGACCGTCATCGAGGCCTGTAGGCTGGTCGGCGCCGAGCCGATGATCCAGCGGTTGAAGCAAGGGTACGATACCGAGCTAACGGAGCGCGGCAGCGGCTTGTCAGCGGGGGAGCGGCAGTTGATCTCCTTTGCCCGTATCCTCGTATATCAGCCCAAGATCCTCATCCTGGATGAAGCAACAGCCAATCTGGACTCGCATACGGAGCGGTTGATCCAGCAGGCGCTCAGTGTCGTCTCGCTCGGTCGGACAACGCTGGTCATTGCGCATCGCCTCTCCACCGTACAGCAGGCGGACCGGATCATCGTCATGCGTAGCGGCCGCATTATCGAGTCGGGCTCGCATGAAGCGCTGCTGCAGCAGCGAGGCTATTATGCCGATCTGTACCACCATGCGACGAGAGGGACGGCGATCGGACAATAAGTGGCGTATGGCGCTGTGAGCAGGCCGTGTTGGGCGGTCTGCTCGCCATCCGTCCAAAAAAAATGTACGGAAGCTGTTTAGAATTGGCGCATGTGGTTAATATATAGGTGAGGCAAGACGAAACGTTGATTCAAAGGGTGATCGGTACTCAGACAAGCGTATGGGCAGAAGATAGGCTTTTCTACAGAAATATCAAATTTTATAAAAACCATGTTTGCAATTCGGTTGGGAATATGGTAATATGGGTTCAGTTGATAAAAGTGTAACACCGATTCGCATATTGAAAAGGGTTAACATTTTACGATGATACCTTTTTCAATATGTGAATTTTTGTTGTATCGGCAAAAAATGAACATGTTAATAAACATTTGGAGGTAATAACTATGCAACAAGGTACAGTTAAATGGTTCAACGCAGAAAAAGGCTTTGGTTTTATCGAGGTTGAAGGTGGAAGCGACGTATTCGTTCACTTCTCCGCAATCACTGGCGAAGGCTTCAAAACCCTCGACGAAGGCCAACGCGTTGAGTTCAACGTTGTTCAAGGCAACCGCGGACCACAAGCTGAGAACGTTGTAAAACTGTAGTATTCCTTTTCAGAAACAAGCTCTCGCCCTTACGGGTCGAGGGCTTTTTCTTTTTGGACTAGAGTTGAAGGTTACAATTGCCAAGCGCCAGATGCTTATAGTATACTGTGGATTATAGTTAGCTCGGACGGGAAGCACCCTTCTGACAGCCTAATGGCTGTTGAGGGTGCTTTTTTTGTTTTGGAGTCGCTTCTCCTTCCAAAAACTCGTCCTGCGTAAATTCATCGCACGTAAATTCCGATAATGGGAAGAGAAGATAAGTTTTCTAATTCTATACATATGCATTCCCGCAAGAACGACTGACCTAAGGCTAAGTCTTGTTCAGAACTCATATTTCAATTTAGTCCAGCGGTATGATGTCAAGCCCCTAATTCGGTCGAATTGGAAATTCCCATGGCTGTATGAGCCGTGAGCGCCGAAAAATTGGCGCACCAAACCAAACCCAGTCGAAAATCAAGGTAAAT
>Ga0160452_100621_pt1 | contig 18928 bp, 18 predicted proteins | sample HID1971I_E6MG_FD_108230 | JGI IMG/M metagenome (GOLD analysis project Ga0160452, IMG submission 108230) | Enriched millipede-associated microbial communities from UW Madison campus, WI, USA - HID1971I_E6 MG | ecosystem: Host-associated > Arthropoda: Insects > Digestive system > Unclassified ...
ATCGCTAGATCAGTCCTTCCAGCAGTCTGACGGTGACCAGCTTCGCCTGCACATCGACCCGAATCAGCACATCGTCGATTACCGGCAGCAGCAAAGGCTTGCCCTTCGGTCGTTCGACGACCCACACGTCGTTGGCGCCGGGGCTGAGGATTTCCGTAATCTCTCCCAGCTCCTCGCCGTCCTCGGTGACGACGCGACAGCCGACGATCTCATAGTAGTAATATTCGTCCGGCTCCAGCTCGACCTGTTCCTCTCTCGCGACCTTGACCGCCCATCCCTTGTATGGCTCCACTTCATTAATATGGTCGAGGCCCTTCCACTTGACGATGAACATGCCTTTGTGCTCACGGGCGCTCTGCACGGTCAGCGGCACGACACGGTCGCCCTCCGGGGCATGCAGAGCCAGCTCGCTGCCCGGCGCGAACCGCACATCCGGAAAGTCCGTCTGCGAGAGAATCTTCACTTCGCCGCGCAGCCCGTGTGTATTGACGAGCTTGCCGACATTCAACCAGGCGGTCGTCATCCTGCTTCCTCCCTTGCATGTACAAGATTGTTGAATTTAAAAAAAGGCTAGGAGCAACTCCTAACCCCGCTTGCCTTATGATGTTACGAGACGATGTCAACGATGACGCGCTTGGATGACTTGACGGCCGCCGAGGCGACCACCGTTCGCAGCGCTTTGGCAATCCGGCCTTGCTTGCCGATTACTTTCCCTACATCCTCAGGATGAACAGAAAGAGCGTACACGAAGCCGCGATCGTCTTCCTTGACCTCGACCCGCACATCATCCGGATGGTCCACCAAAGCCCTAGCTATGACAAGAATCAATTCTTCCATGTCTAGGCCTCCGCAGTACGCGGTCGTTCAAAAGGGGCCGGAACGGCTCCTTTTGAACGTGCGCTTTAGGATTGTTTCTGCTGCTTGAGCTCATGAAGCTTGGTCATCACACCAGCTTTGCTCAGAAGATTGCGTACGGTATCGGAAGCTTGCGCTCCGGTTTGCAACCATTTCAACGCTTTCTCTTCATCGATGTTCACTTGCGCCGGTTGTGCAACCGGGTTGTACGTACCGATCTCCTCGATGAAGCGACCGTCACGCGGCGAACGGGAATCGGACACAACAACGCGGTAGAAAGGCGATTTATGCGCACCAATACGTTTCAGACGAATACGAACTGCCATGGAAATTTCACCTCCTTCAAATACTCCCCACAAAGTGATGCTATTGCTTCGAAGCCTAGTCAAGTACTTTGCGGGGGCCCCGGGTTTATGTTTTTGATTTCAAAATTTCAATCAAAGTTTTAAAGTTCGGTTTTCAGCACCGAGAAGCTTGGAGGCAGGAGGAAATGAGGAGCGGAGCGTAGTGGAGACTACGTGAGCACACTAAGCTGAGGCTTACGAAGCTAGTTTCCTTTGGAAACTCTCATCCGACTGCATTCAAGATTCGATGTCGAACCCGCTTCCTGAACAGCTTCGTGATCAAAAGCGGACTTTTAAACATCCTTAAAACGGAAATTTCATGCCTTTGCCGCCTAGTAGTCCTTTGAGTCCTTTTTTGCCGCCCTTCGGGCCTTTGGGACCCATCATCGACGAGAATTGCTTCATCATCTTGCGCATGTCGTCGAACTGCTTGATGAGGCGGTTGACCTCGGCTACGCTCGTGCCGCTGCCTGCGGCGACGCGCTTGCGCCGGCTGTGGTTGAGTATCTCCGGCTTCGTCTTCTCTTCCTTGGTCATCGAGCGGACGATCGCCTCGATGCGGCCGATCTGACGCTCGTCGACTTTCATATCCTTGAGACCCTTGACCTTGTTCATGCCGGGCATCATCTCAAGCAGCTGGTCGAGCGGCCCCATATTACGCACCTGGGCCATCTGCTCAAGGAAGTCGTCGAAGGTGAACTCGGCATTGCGCATCTTGCGCTCCATCTCGGCCGCCTTCTCCGCGTCGATGTTGGACTGCGCCTTCTCGATCAGCGAGAGCATATCCCCCATGCCGAGGATCCGCGAGGCCATCCGCTCCGGATGGAACGGCTCCAGCGAGTCGATCTTCTCGCCCATTGCGGCGAACTTGATCGGACAACCGGTGACGGCCTTGACCGAGAGCGCTGCGCCGCCGCGCGTATCGCCGTCGAGCTTGGTCAGGACGACCCCGGTCAGCTCGAGCTGCTTATGGAAGCTCTCGGCTACGTTGACCGCATCTTGACCGGTCATCGCATCGATGACGAGCAGCACCTCATCCGGCTTGACCGCCGCATGGATCTGCTCCAGCTCCTCCATCAGCGCCTCGTCGATATGCAGTCGGCCTGCAGTATCGATGATCACATAGTCATTGCCGTTGTCCTTGGCATGCTGCAAGCCGGAGCGCGCGATATGGACCGGGTCTTCCTTGTCTCCCATAGAGAAGACAGGCGCCTGGATCTGCTCGCCGAGCACCTGCAGCTGCTTAATGGCGGCAGGACGGTAAATATCGCAGGCGACAAGCAGCGGCTTGTGGTTGCTCTTCTGCAGCAGCTTCGCCAGCTTGCCGGTCGTCGTCGTCTTGCCCGCGCCCTGCAGACCCGCCATCATGATGACGGTCGGCGGGCGGTTTGCCTTGGCCAGCTTGCTCTGCGTGCCGCCCATCAGCTCGGTCAGCTCTTTGTTGACGATGTCGATGATGACCATGCCCGGCGTGAAGCTCTTCATCACTTCCTGGCCGATTGCCTTCTCCTTCACCTTGGCGATGAATTCCTTGACGACCTTGAAGTTAACGTCGGCCTCGAGCAGCGCCAGCCGCACCTCGCGCATCGCTTCGCTTACATCTTCCTCGGATACCTTGCCCTTGCCCTTCAGCTTGCTGAATACATTCTGAAGTCGGGCGGACAATCCTTCAAACGCCATTGCCGTCACCTCCCGTTACCGATAGTGCCCTCGCCAGGAGCGGGCATCTTGGCTCACTGGCCTGTAGGCTCTTGCCTCTCGCGCAGCAGCGATGCCAGCGGCTCGCCGGCGCTGGCCGGCAGCGCATCGATCGCCTCCGCGAGCCGCGTCAGCCACTGCTGCTCGCGCTCGTGCCCCGCCAGCAGACCCAGCTTCGTCTCGTAGCTCTCCAGCGCGCCCTCAGCCCGCTTCACATGCTCGTAGACAGCTTGTCTGCTGATCTGGAACTCTGCCGCGATCTCGCCCAGCGAGAAATCATCGTGATAATAATATCGAAGAAACGTCTGCTGCTTCTCAGTCAGCAGCGGCTCGTAAAAATCAAACAACAGGTTGATGCGATTCGTCTTTGCAAGGGCTCCCGGTTCAGCTGTCACTGCCAGTCCTCCCTGTTCCGTACTTGGATCGCAGGTGTAAAGCTCCAATGCTTGACACCTGTGCAACGAACCTTATTCTACCTCATGCAGCGCATGGTGTCAAGCGCTGAACCTTGTCAGCTTGTCAAAGCCGAAACGGACGGTCTTTCGTCCCTGATCACGCCTCGGCTTCGGCTTCCTTCTGGATCAAGCCAGCGAACAAGGCATGCACGAATTGCTCGGAATCGAACTGCTGCAAATCGCCCATCTTCTCGCCGAGCCCGACCAGCTTCACCGGCAGATTCAGCTCATTGCGGATCGCAATCACGATGCCCCCTTTGGCGGTGCCGTCCAGCTTGGTCAGCACCAGACCGGTGACGCCGCTTTTCTCGCCGAACAGCTTGGCCTGGCTCATTGCATTCTGCCCTGTCGTCGCATCGAGCACGAGCAGCACCTCATGCGGCGCGCTCGGCACCTCGCGCTGGATGACGCGGAAGATTTTGTTCAGCTCTTCCATCAGATTGTTTTTGTTTTGCAGCCGCCCCGCCGTATCGCAGAGCAGGACATCGACGCCGCGCTGCTTGGCCGCCTTGACGGCATCGAACATGACCGCTGCCGGATCCGCGCCGGAGTGCTGCTTGATGACATCGACGCCGACGCGCTGCCCCCATACCTCGAGCTGCTCGATTGCGCCTGCCCGGAACGTATCGCCCGCTGCCAGCAGCACGCTTTTGCCCTGGCTCTTGAAGCGATGCGCCAGCTTGCCGATCGTCGTCGTCTTGCCGACGCCGTTGACGCCGACGAACAGGATGACCGTCATGCCGCTCTCCGCCATCTTGAGCTGCGGGTCCTCTACGCCGCGCAGCATCTCCACCAGCTTCTCCGAGAGCACCGGCTGCAGCTCGGCCGCGTCCTCGATCTTGCGCTTCTTCACTTCCGTGCGCAGCTCGTCGATCAGCTGCATTACCGTATTGACGCCGACGTCGGCGCCGATCAGGATCTCCTCGAGCTCCTCAAAAAATTCCTCGTCGATTTTTTTGCGGCGCGTGATCAGCTCCTCCACCTTCTCGACGAAGGCGGTGCGGGTCTTGGTCAAGCCTTCCTTGAATGCCGATGTCACCGCTTCGGTCTTGCTGGCGATGCTCTCCTTCAGCCGTTTAAAAAAGCTCATCTCTCTACTTCCTTCCTTGGTCTGTTGCTACGCTGTTCTATCGATTACGCGGATACGGCCTCTTCGTCCTCCAGCCGGACGGACACCAGCTTGGAGACGCCGCCTTCCTCCATCGTGACGCCGTAGAGCACGTCCGCCTCCTCCATCGTTCCTTTGCGGTGGGTGACGACGATGAATTGCGTCAATCCCGAAAACTCGCGCAAATACTGCGCGAAGCGGGCGACATTGGCTTCGTCGAGCGCCGCCTCGACCTCGTCGAGCACGCAGAACGGCACCGGCTTCACCTGCAGAATGGCGAACAGCAACGCAATCGCCGTCAACGCCCGCTCGCCGCCGGAGAGCAGCTGCAGGTTTTGCAGCTTCTTCCCGGGGGGCTGGGCGACGATATCGATGCCGGTATCGAGGACTCGCTCCGGATCGACCAGGACGAGGTCGGCGCGACCGCCGCCGAACAGCTTCGTGAAGACGACGCTAAAGTGGCTGCGGATCGCCTCGAAGGCGGTGCGGAAGCGTCGTCCCATCTCCTGCTCCATCTCGCGTATGACTTCATAGAGCGTCGTTTTCGCCTCGATCAGATCGTTTTTCTGTTCATTGAGGAACTCGTAGCGCTCGCTGACCCGCTCATACTCGTCGATCGCGCCGAGGTTGACCTCTCCGAGCGCAGCGATGCCGCGCTTCAGCTCGCGCGTCTCCTGCTGGGCGGTCGGCACGTCCTCCGGCACCGGGTAGCGCTCCTTGGCCAGCTCGAAGCTCAGCTCGTACTCCTCGCTCAGCTTGCGCAGCAGGTTGTCGAGCTCGACATCGAGCCGATTGGCCGCGATCTCGGTCTGGCGCAGCCGCTCCTCGACCTGACGGAGCTGGACGCGCTGCTCCTTGGTCTCGCTCTCGCCCTGCTCGAGCTGGCGGACCAGCTCGGCGCGCGCCGCGCGCTTGAAGTCCGTCTGCTCGGCGCATTCCTGCTTCTTCAGACGGTTGTGATTGAGGCTTTCGGTCTGGCTTACCGACTCCCGCTCGAGCCGCTCGCGCTCCTCCTGCTGATTGGTCAGCAAGCCGCGCACCGACGCAAGCTCCTGCTTGGCACGGGTCATCTCGGCATGGACACGCGCCGCCTGATCCTCGCAGGAATGCTTTTCCTGCTCGGTCTTGGCGACCCGGATCTTCATGTCGGTCAGTTGCCCCTGCAGCTCCTCCTTGGCCGACTCGCTCGCCTTGCGCATCGCTTCGGCTTGCCGGATCGCCTCCTGCAGCCGCGCCTCCTCCTGCGTCTGTTGCGCGAGCCGCTGACGTGCGGTCTCGGCCGCAGCCGCGAGATCCTCCTGCTCTGTCGCATGACCTTGCCGGTCCTGGACGAACAGCTGCTTTTGCTCCTCGAGATGCCGCGACTCGTGATCGAGCTGCTGCAGCTCGGCCCGCAGCTGCTGCTCGGCGATTCGGGCCTGCTCGCTGCGGCTTCGCAGCTCCTCCAGATTCTGGTTGCGGATCGACAGCTCCTTGCGGATATCGTCCATCTTGTCCTTCACTCTTGTCAGTTGCTCTGCAGTCTCGCGGATATCGCGATCGAGCTGCTCGATCTGCCGACTGCGGCCGAGCAGATTGGCGCCCTTCTTCTGCAGGCTGCCGCCCGTCATCGATCCGCCGGCGTTGACAACATCGCCCTCCAGCGTGACGACGCGGAATCGGTAGCCGCATCGCGAAGCGATTCGGTTCGCCTGCTCCAGCGTCTCGGCGATCAGCACATTGCCGAGCAGATTGTAGATGATCGAGCGGTAGCGGTCATTGCAGCTCACCAGCTCGGCAGCTACGCCGACGAACCCTTCGAGCGACTCGACCATCCGCTTGTCCTGCTCCGGCAGCTGACGCGGCCGGATGACATCGAGCGGCAGGAATGTCGCCCGTCCGAGCTGACGCTGCTTCAGGAAGCCGATCGCCGTCCGCGCCGAGCGCTCGTCCTCCATGACGACATGCTGGAGCGCTCCCCCGAGCGCCGTCTCGACAGCGACCTCGACGCGCTCGGGCACCGTCATCAGCTCGGCGACTGCGCCGTGCACGCCCTGCAAGCCGTTCTGGCTCCGTCTCGCCGCCTTGAGCACCTCCCGCACGCCGTGCATGAAGCCATCAAGGTCTTGCTGCATTTCCTTCATCGTATCGCGTCTGGAGGTTAGCGCATCCTGCTTTTGCTCCCATTTGCGCGCGGCGCTCTGCGCCTCCTCCAGCAGCTTTTGCAGCGATTGCAGCTGCTCGCTCTCGCCGATGTAGTCATTGCGCAGGCCGTCCAGCTCCTTGAGCGTGCTCTGGAGTCGGCGCTCAAGGTCCTTGCGACGACCGAGCAGCTTGGCATGCTGCTCCTGCCACTTCGTCTCCTCCCCGCCGAGCCGCTCGACGCGGCGCTGCACCGCTTCCTGCTGCTGCTCCGCGTAGCGGATCTCGTTGCGCAGCTGCGCCATCGCGCTCAGCACCTCGAGCAGCTCGCCCTTCAGCGACTCCTCCGCCGTGCTGCCGGCCTCTCCCGCCACGCCAGCGAGTCTCGCCTCCTCCGCATGGAGCTGGCTGCGCAGACCGAGGAGCGCAGCCTCGAGCTCGGCCGCCTGGGCGCGGAACGCCGCCTCCTCGGCAGTCAGCGCGACGATCCGCTCGTCATGGGCGGCTGCCGTCTCCTCCAGCTGCGTCCGGTTTTGCTGGAGATTGCGCTTGCGCTCCTTCAGCACTTCTCCGTAGCCCTCGGACTTCTCATACTCCTCGCTATAGCGGAGCATGTCGGCATGCAGCCGCTCCAGCGCCTCCTCGACCTCTCTGAGCTGCTGCCGTTCCTTCTCCAGATGGGCGTCGTGCTTGCCGACGATCGCCTGGAGCGCGAGCTGCTCCTCCTCGAGCTTCTTCATCTTCTCCGACGCTTCGTTCCAGGATTTGTGCACCTCCTCGATCTGATGCACATAGAGCGAGATTTCCTTGACCTTCAGCTCCTCGCGCAGCGCCTTGTAGCGGATCGCCTTCTCCGATTGCTCGCGGAGCGGCCCCACCTGATCCTCCAGCTCCGAGACGAGATCGTGGATGCGGAGCAGGTTTTGCTCCGTATCGTCGAGCTTTTTTTGCGCTTCGCGCTTGCGCGATTTATATTTGACGATGCCTGACGCTTCCTCAAATATGCCCCGGCGGTCCTCGGAACGGGTGCTCAGAATCTCCTCGATCCGGCCTTGGCCGATGATCGAATAGGCTTCCTTGCCGATCCCCGTATCCATGAACAGCTCGGTAATATCCTTCAAGCGGCAAGCTTGCTTGTTAATGAGATATTCGCTGTCGCCGCTGCGGTGGACGCGCCGGGTTACCGTCACCTCGTTGAACTCCAGAGGCAACGCTTGATCGGTATTGTCCAGCGTCAACGACACCTCGCCATACCCAACGGGCTTGCGGGCGTCGCTGCCGGCGAAGATGACGTCTTCCATCTTGCCGCCGCGCAGACTTTTGGCGGATTGCTCCCCCAGCACCCAGCGGATGCCGTCGGAGATATTGCTCTTGCCGCTGCCGTTCGGTCCGACAACGGCGGTAATCCCGGGCACGAATTCCAGCTCGGTCCGGTCGGCAAACGATTTGAAGCCTGCCAGTTCTATTCGTTTCAGGAACATAGTCGTACCTTCACCTCACCAGCTATTGTACCATAACCGGGCTGCACCCGACATAGCCGATCCCGCCCCAAGGCAGCGCAACCGACTCACCGCTCTGCCATGAGTCGTGGCTAGCATCGTCCGATGCGACACCTTAACCCAGTACATCTTATAAATCAAGCGAAGGCCCCGGAGCACCGGGACCTTCGTTTGCTTGCGTTGTGCGTGTTTGTACCGCGCGGCTCGCGTTATCAATCATCCGAGAGCGATTAGCTCCCCGCAGTGAGCCGCTCCCAAGCTTCGGAAGCCGCTTGCTGCTCGGCCTCTTTTTTGGTGCGGCCGCTGCCGTTGCCCCAGCGCTCCTGACCGACGTACACCTCGACGATAAATTCGCGGTCATGCGCCGGTCCTCGCTCCTCGAGCACCCGATATTCGACGCTGCCGAGCGATTGATGCTGCGCATGCTCCTGCAGCTTGGACTTGAAGTCCTTCACCAGCATCGGACCGTCGTTCTCGATATGCGGGAAGACGCGCGACGCCAGGAACCTCCGGACGGCCTCCAACCCCTGATCGAGATACAAAGCGCCGACGAATGATTCGAACAGATCGGCGAGCAGCGCCGGCCGATGACGTCCGCCGAGCTGCTCCTCGCCGCGTCCGAGCAACACATGCTCGCCAAAGCCGAGCAGCTCGGCGAATCTGGCGAGCGAAGGCTCGCAGACGATCGAAGCCCGCATCCGGGTCAGCTCGCCCTCCGGACGCTTCGGATACGCGCCGTACAAATATTCCGAGACTAGCAATTGAAGCACGGCATCGCCGAGAAACTCCAGCCGCTCGTTGTCCTTGGCGGAGCCGTGCTTGTGCTCATTGACATAGGAGGTATGCGTGAACGCCTGCTTCAGCAATCCCGGTCGCTCGAACGTCAGTTGCAGCTTTTGCTGAAGCAAGCCGAAATGATCATGCTTCATACTTCTTCATCACGATAGTCGCGTTATGTCCGCCGAACCCAAAGGAATTGGACATCGCTACCTTGACGTCCGTCTGACGCGGCACGTTGGGCACATAGTCCAGATCGCACTCGGGATCCTGATCCTCCAGGTTGATCGTCGGCGGGATAATACCGTGACTGAGCGTCAATCCCAGGATGACCGCTTCGACGCCGCCAGCCGCACCGAGCAGATGGCCGGTCATCGACTTGGTCGAGCTAATCGCAACCTTGTAGGCATGCTCGCCGAAGGCGCGCTTGATCGCCGTCGTCTCCGAGCGGTCGCCGACCGGCGTCGACGTGCCGTGCGCGTTGATGTAATCGACCGCCTCCGGCTCGATGTCCGCGTCCGACAGCGCCCGCTTCATGCAGCGTGCCGCGCCATCCGGATCAGGCTCGGTCATATGATGCGCGTCGCCGCTCATGCCATAGCCGATAATCTCGCCATAGATGCGCGCGCCGCGCGCCACCGCATGCTCCAGCGACTCGATGATGAGCACGCCGGCGCCCTCGCCCATGACGAAGCCGTCGCGTCCGGTATCGAATGGCCGGCTGGCCTTCTCCGGCTCGTCGTTGCGGGTCGACATCGCCCGCATCGAGCAGAAGCCAGCCATCCCGGTCGGGCGGATCGTCGCCTCTGCGCCGCCGCAGATCATCACGTCGGCTTCGCCGCGCTGGATCAGCTTGTAAGAGTCTCCGATCGAGTGCGTCCCCGTTGCACAGGCCGTTACCGCCGTGCTGTTCGGCCCCTTCGCGCCTGTGCTCATCGACACTTGGCCGGAGCCCATGTTGGCGATCATCATCGGGATAAAAAACGGGCTAACCCGCTTCGGTCCCTTCTCGAGCAACAGGTTGTGCTGATCCTCCCAGGTGCCGAGTCCGCCGATGCCGGAGCCGATCATGACGCCGATCCGCTCGGCATCCACGTTGCCGCCGATCTCGATGCCGGAGTCGCGCAGCGCCGCCTGGCTGGCGACGACCGCGAACTGGACAAACCGGTCCATCCGCCGCGCTTCCTTCCTGTCGATTCCGAAGTCCTCGGGATTAAAGTTCTTGATCTCGGCTGCGATGCGAGTCGGATATTCGGAGAAGTCGAACGCTTCGATCTCCGAGACGCCGGAGCGGCCCTCGAGCAGATTGCCCCAGAACGCATCGATCTCGTGCCCGAGCGAGGTCATGACGCCCATGCCGGTAACTACTACTCTCTGCTTCACAACATATCACCCCTACAGGTTGCATTAGTATAAAGTCCATCTTTTAGGTGTCGCTTGCATACAGCAAGCGCTTGCCATACGCCGCGCCTAACGGTCAGAAATGACGCTTGACGCCGGAAATATCGATCGCTCGTTCGGCTAACGGTCACATATGACGCTTACCCGTACAGAGAACGCGTCAAGCGCCGCCCTCCGCTCGCCAAGCTGCAGATTGTCCGTTAGCTTCGTCCGCTTCGTCAAATCCGCTTCTAAGCCACATATCTGACCATTAGGTGCATTCTATTTATAAAAAGGCTCCAATGCCCTTGCGTTCCCTAAATTATATGCTGCTTCAACGTCGTGTAGATGGAGAGAAGTCCCGCTATTGTGTCGCGGGACTCTGCTAATCTTACGTATGAGATTGTATGTAATTCACTACTTCTCCCACAGTGGTGATCTTCTCTGCATCTTCATCAGAGATCTCCAAGTCGAACTCGTCTTCGAGTTCCATGACCAATTCTACAACATCGAGAGAATCAGCGCCTAAGTCATCCTTAAAAGATGCTTCCAGTGCTACTTCAGCTTCGTCAACGCCAAGGCGGTCAACGACGATGCGTTTTACGCGATCAAATACATCGGACATCCGGTTCACCTCCTCTTTGGTATTATACGAGAATTGAAGATAAAATGCCATACGGCCGAAAAAGGAATCTTAAATCGGCCTCGCAGGCCGATTAGCCCATGTACATGCCGCCGTCGACATGGACGGTCTGGCCGGTCATATAGGCGGCTGCGTCGGAGGCAAGGAAGCGTACCGCCATCGCGATATCCTCGGGCCGTCCGAGACGGGCCAGCGGAATCTGAGCGCCTAGCGACTCTCGCATCTCGTCCGACAGCTTGTCCGTCATGTCCGTCTCGATGAAGCCCGGAGCGACGCAGTTGACCGTGATGCCGCGCGAAGCCAGCTCGCGCGCCGCCGACTTGGTGAGGCCGATGACGCCCGCCTTGGCCGCGACATAGTTCGCCTGCCCCGGATTGCCGAGCGCGCCGACGACCGAGGAGATATTGATGATCCGCCCGGAGCGCTGCTTCATCATCGGACGCGTCACCGCCTTGATGCCGTTGAAGACGCCCTTCAGATTCGTCTCGATGACCTGGTCGAACTCTTCCTCTTTCATCCGCATGAGCAGATTGTCTCTCGTGATCCCTGCATTATTAACCAGTATATCCAAAGAACCAAACGCTTCAATCACTTGCTTCGTCATCGCTTCGAATTCGGCCGCCTTGCCGACGTTGGCCTGGATCGCGACTGCCCGTCTGCCGAGCGCCTCGATCGCCTGGACCGTCTCGGCTGCGGCAGCCTCGCTGCCCGCGTAATTGACGGCGACGTCAGCGCCGGCCTCGGCCAACGCGAGCGCGATGGCGCGGCCGATGCCGCGCGAAGCGCCGGTGACGAGCGCCGACTTGCCTTGCAAGCTTGCGAACATAACGACACCTCCTCTAGATTAAATGTGGGTCTTACCCTGTGTAAGCCTCAATCGCTTCAGCGCTGTTGATGCTGACGACTCGCGCGGATCTGTCGATCTTGCGGATCAGACCGGTCAGCACTGTTCCGGAGCCAATCTCGACGAAGGTGTCGACGCCCGCCTCCAGCAGGTAACGGACGCTATCCTCCCACAGTACGGGCGAGACGACCTGCTCGGCTAGCAGACGGCGGATCGTCTCCGCCTCCGCGACCGGAGCGGCAGTCACATTAGCGATAACCGGCACGGCCGCATCCTGCAGACTCAGCCCCGCCAGCACCTCGCGCAGTTGGTCCGCCGCCGGCTGCATGAGCGACGAATGGAACGGTCCGCTCACCTCCAGCGGGATCGCCCGTTTCGCGCCAGCCTCCTTGCAGCGCTCGACGACCGCCGCGACGCCGGACGCCGTGCCGGAGACGACGATCTGCCCCGGACAGTTGACATTGGCCAGCTCGACGCTGCCGCTCTCGCGACTGACCGTCTCGCACAGCTCCGCCAGCGCTGCCCGTTCCGCGCCGAGCACAGCCGCCATCGCGCCTGCGCCGCCCGGCACAGCCAGCTCCATGAATTGGCCGCGAGCCCGTACCGTACGCAGCGCGTCCTCATACGAGATCGCACCCGCCGCGACGAGCGCGCTATACTCACCGAGACTATGACCGGCCACGAAGTCCGGCTGGACGCCCCGAGTCTTGAACGCCTCGAGCAGCGCGACACTGACTGCCAGCAAGGCTGGCTGCGTGTTCGCCGTCTGCTTCAGCTGCTCCTCAGGACCCTGGAAGATCAGCTCGCTCAGCGCGAAGCCAAGCGCCGCATCGGCGCGATCGATGATCTGCCGCGATGCTTCGATTGTATCGTATGCATCCTTCCCCATGCCGACCGCTTGCGCGCCCTGGCCAGGGAAGACGAAGGCTATCTTGCCCATATCGTTCTCTCCTCCCTCTCCTGCCCTACCAGGTCAGCACCGACGCGCCCCACGTCAAGCCGCCGCCAAAGCCGACCATGACGATCGTGTCGCCTTCCTTGACGCGGCCCGACTCGACGGCCTCCGCCAGCGCGATCGGGATCGAGCCTGCGGATACATTGCCATAGCGGTCCAGGTTGATCATGCATTTGTCCTCCGGCACCTGCAGCCGGTTGATCGCCGACTGGATGATCCGGATATTCGCCTGATGCGGCACCAGCAGATCGATGTCCTGCTTGTCGAGTCCGGCTTTGCGGAGCGCCTCCTCCGCAGCATTGCCCATGATCCGCACCGCGAACTTGAACACCTCGCTGCCGGCCATATGGATAAAATGCTGACGCGCCTCGAGGCTCTCCGGCGTCGCTGGCACGCGCGAGCCGCCGCCGCTTACTTTGAGCAGCTCGCCGCCAGCGCCGTCCGCGCCCAGCTCGAAGGAACGGAAGCCCCGTCCCTCAGGCACAGGACCAAGGACGACAGCGCCTGCCCCGTCGCCGAACAGGATGCATGTATTGCGATCGGTAAAATCCGTAATCCGCGACAGACACTCCGCCCCGACGACCAGCGCATGACGGTACATGCCGGAGGCGATCATGCTCGTCGCGGTCGCCAAGCCGTAGATGAAGCCTGAGCATGCCGCCGACAGGTCGAAGGCCGCTGCTCGCTTCGCGCCCAGCTTATCCTGGAGGATGCATGCCGTGGACGGAAAAAACATATCCGGCGTAATCGTCGCGACAATAATCAGATCCAGCTCCTCGGCCGTAATGCTGGCCGCCTGCAGCGCCGCGGTCGCCGCCTCGTAGGCGAGATCGGAGGTCGCCTGCTCCGGCGCGGCCAGACGCCGCTCGCGGATGCCTGTACGGCTGACGATCCATTCGTCGTTGGTCTCTACCATCTGCTCTAGTTCCTGGTTGGTCAGGATTCGCTCGGGCACATATTTGCCGGTGCCGAGGATGCCCACTGGCTGTAGATTCATTGCTTCACTCTCGCTTCCCGCTTATTTCCGAGGCGATGGCCTGGATCAGCCGCCCCTCCACGGCAACTCTAGCCTGCCGCACGGCATTTTTGACGGCGACGGCATCCGAGGAGCCGTGACTTTTCAGTACGAGTCCGTTCACGCCGAGCAGCGGCGCGGCGCCGTGCTCCTTGTAGTCCATCTTGCGGCGGAACTCGCGCAGTCCGGGCATCATGATCAAGGCGGCCAGCTTCGTCAGCCACGAACGAGTGAACTCCTGCTTGAGCACGCCGAATACCGTGCCCGCCGTGCCCTCCATCGCCTTGAGCAGGATGTTGCCGACGAAGCCGTCGCATACCAGGACGTCGCAGCCCCGCGTCAGCACGTCGCGGGCCTCGACATTGCCGACGAAGTCGATCGGCGCGGCGGCCAGCAGCTCATAAGCCGCCTTGGTCAGTTCATTGCCCTTCTTGTCCTCCGTGCCGACATTAAGCAAGCCGACGCGCGGCTTGGCAAGTCCGTGCACCTTTTGCCTGTAGATGCTGCCCATGACGCCATACTGCTGCAGATGCTCCGGCTTGGCGTCCATATTGGCGCCCAGATCGAGCGCCAGCAGCCCGACATCGTCGAGCGTCGGCATCATCGGCGCCAGCGCTGGACGCTCGATGCCCTCGATCCTGCCCAGGATGAGCAGACCGGTCGCCATCAGCGCGCCGGTATTGCCGGCAGAGATCATCGCATCAGCTGCCCCTTCACGCACCAGCGTCCCGGCGACGACCATCGACGAGCCCTTCTTGCGTCTGACGGCGCGCACCGGCTCCTCATCGGGGCCGATCAGCTCGTCGGCATGTCGCAGCTCGATGTTGGACGGCGCCGATGACAGCAGCGGCGTCAGCCTCGCCTCGTCCCCGACCAGCACAATCGTCGTATCGGACCAGGCTCGCGCCGCGTCGAGCGCGCCTTGTACTATTGCGTCAGGGGCATTGTCTCCTCCCATCGCATCAATCGCGATCCGTATGGTGATCTCCCTCCCTCTGCTTCTCTCTCGAACGGAACACAACAAAATGCCCCTGGAAGACCATCTCTTCCCCGACATATGTAATGACTTCAACCTTGGCCTTGCTCCGCTCGCCTGGCCCGGAGCGGACATATGCCTTGGCGATGCATTTCTCATGCAGCCGGATCGGCCGGACGAACCGCAGATCCGCCGAAGCGGTCAGCGCGATCTCGTCGTCGATGACGGCGACAGCCAGCGAGTTGGCCTGGGCGAAGATGTGATGTCCACGGGCAATGCCTGTCCGGGAGAACACATGCTCCTCGCGGATCTCGAAGATCGAGATGCCGCTTTTGTCCAGCTGAAGGTCGATGATATCGCCGATAATCTCGTGCATGGGCAGCGAGCGCACCGGATCATAGGAGCGTTCAGCCATCAGCTTGAGCCGCTCGCGCAGCTCCGGGATCCCGAGCTCCAGCCGATCCAGACGGATCGTCTGGATGCTGACCTTGAGACGTCTGTTCAACTCGCGATCCGTCATGAACGGGTTGTCTTCAATGAGCTTGGCCAGCTGCTGCTGCCGCTCACGCTTGGGCAGACGTTCGATAGCCCTGCACCACCTTAATCGTCTAGTATCAGATCATATTATCACCAGGTACTAACCCAGTATAATGAAAAATCCAATCGGAAGCAACGGTATCCCGCTCAAATGACTGCCTCCCCTGACAGCGACGCATCTTCGACACACAAGCAAAAACGACTTCGTCGTCCTTATGAAGGACGAGAAGAGCTTTGTCGGAGATTTAGAAGCCCATTTATACACGTGAAACTTATAAATTCTTATAAATAAAAAAAATAGCACCTCATCATAGATGAAGCACTACTTAATGAAAACTATTGCTTGATGATCTCTCTCGACTTGTAGGTTCCGCATACTTTGCAAACGCGATGAGCCAGCTTCAGCTCTCCGCACTGCTCGCATTTAACCATGCCAGGCACGACAAGTTTAAAGTGCGTACGACGCTTGTCGCGGCGAGTTTTGGATGTTCTTCTTTGTGGTACTGCCATCTCTCTCCCACCTCCTTCACAGAATCGGGCGCGCACGCCCGGTCAGTCCTTAAACAAATCCTTCAATGCCGCCATCCGGGGATCGATGCGCTCTCCGGAGCAGCCGCAGGACGTTTCATTGCGATTAGCTCCGCACTCGGGGCACAGTCCCTTGCAATCCTCGCTGCACAACGGCACAAACGGCAGATGCAGGAGCAGCGACTCCTCGAGATAAGGCACCAGGTCGAACTTGTCTTCCTCGACGAGGATCACGTCTTCGTCTACCGGTACGACAGACTCGGGTACAGCCACCTTGAACCGCTCCGAGAATGGCACGTCCACATGCGCGGCTGTCGACTCCAGACAACGCGAGCAGGCAAACACGGCGTCGATCGACATCTCCCCCGCTACCCTGACGACACGCGCCTCGGGGGTCGCTTCCAATCGAACCGCAAGCGGTCCGGTCTCCAGCACATCCCGGCGGCCTTTCATCAGATCGGCGACGTCCAGCGTAGCGTGCAATGGTATCGGCACGCCCTTGGACAGCACCTCTTGAATTCGCAATATCATCATTGATCACTCCATTAGGTTCGCAAAGGCCATCGTCCAGCTGACAGATCAGTTGACGCACCTTTCCAAACAAACAAAATTTATTATATCGATCTGGGCTATGCTTTGTCAACATTTTCATTGCATTTATGGGCGAATCGACACATTCATGCTATATTTAAGAAAATTCCGCCACCTAAGGAGGGTCCCCCTTGCGGACAGTCGGACTTATCGTCGAATACAACCCGTTCCATAACGGTCATCTCTATCATGTGCAGCAGTCGGTCAAACAAACCGGCGCGGCCGCCACGGTTGCCGTCATGAGCGGCAATTTCCTGCAGCGCGGCGAGCCGGCGCTGCTGGACAAATGGGCGCGGGCCGAGATGGCGCTTGCCGGCGGCTGCGATCTCGTCATCGAGCTGCCCATCGCCTATGCGACCCAGCCAGCGGAATGGTTCGCCTACGGCGCGGTCTCGCTGCTCGAGGCGACGGGCGTCGTCGATACGCTCTGCTTTGGCAGCGAGAGCGGCGATCTCGACGGCCTCGCGCAGATCGCCGAGCTGCTGGCGGACGAGCCGTCCCGCTTCCGCGAGCTGCTGCGTCCGCTGCTGCTGGAGGGACGCAGCTACCCTGCGGCCTATGCCGAGGCGGCGATGGCCTATATGAGCGAGCAGGGCATCGCCCGCGACCGGCTGCCCGATCTGTCCAGCCCCAACAATACGCTCGGGCTCCATTATCTGATGGCGCTGCAGCGAATCGGCAGCGCCATCCGTCCCTACACCGTGCTGCGCGAGAAGGCCGGCTACCATCAGGCAGACATCACCGACCGCCGGATCGCCAGCGCGACTGCAATCCGCAAGCTGCTAGCGAACGGCGACGCGCTGGATGCGATCGCCCCCTATGTCCCCGCTTCGACGCTGCGCATCCTGCAGCGCGAGTGGGACGCCGGGCGCGCACCGGTCAGCTGGCAGAGCTTTGCCCAGCATCTGCTGCACACCCTCGCCGTCTCGCAGCCAGAGAGGCTCGCTGACCTGCACGGCATGACCGAAGGGCTGCAGCATCGGCTGCTCGGCGCGCTGCCCCGCCTCGCCAATACCGACTTTGAGACGCTGCTCGCCGCCATTAAGACGCGACGCTATACGCGGACCAAGCTGCAGCGGGTGCTGCTGTCCGTCCTCCTCGGCCATGCCGCAGACGAGCTGACGCCCGCCCGGCTGGGGGCAGGCGTCAGCTATATCCGCGTCCTCGGCTTCAGCTCGGCCGGACAGGCGCTGCTGGCTCAGATGCGCCGCCAGGCCCGGCTGCCCGTCCTGATGAGCGCAGCGCGCCCGCCGGCGGAGCTGCCTTATCTGGCGCTTGATGTGCAGGCGTCTGCGGTCTACGCATTGGCGCAGCGCAGACCGGATGGACAGGCCATGTACCGGGACTATCTGCTGCCGCCGATCCGCGCCTAGCCTTGCCTCTCCCGGAGTCTGGCAATCGCCTCGTCGATCGTAGCGACTGCGATCACCTCCATGCTGCTGCCGATCCGCCGCGCCTTCGCGGCGGCTTCTTCGGCGTTCTGGAGAGGGGCCAGGAACAGCTCTGCGCCCATCGCATCCGCCGCTGTAATCTTGAGCGAGATGCCGCCGATCGGACCGACCTTGCCCTCGGGATCGATCGTGCCGGTGCCTGCGATTCGGCGACCATAGGCCAGTTCGCCCCCTGTCAGGTCATCGTAGATCTGCAGCGCGAACATCAGCCCCGCCGATGGACCGCCGATCTCGCCGGCATCGATGCGCACCGTCTGTCCGGGATCGTCCGGCTCCAGCTTGCGCAGCTCGGCCAGCTGCAGTCCGAGCGCAGGCGCTAGTCCGTCCGCCGCAACCGGCTGCCGCAGTGTCGAGACGGCCTGACGCTCCTCGCCCGCCCGTCCGACCGTCCAGGTCAGCCGCTCACCTGCCTGGCGCTCGCCTAGCTGAGCGCTCAGCGTCTCGGCATCGCGGACGGTCTGACCGTCCAGCGCGAGCAGCCGGTCGCCGGGCCGCAGCTCGTCCTCGCTGCCCGGCGCGATATCCGTTACCGCCAGCTGCTCGGTCGCGATGCGATACGGGACATCCGCCGCCCGATAGGCGGCCTCGACAGCATTGCTCTGAGACTGCTGCATGACATAGGTTAGCCGCGCCGCATATTCGACCTCGCTCTTGTCGCCGATGACATCCCGCTTGTGATAGAGCATCATATCGCTATCCCACATCGATTGCAGCGCCATCCAGTAGTTGGCGTACGTCAAGCGGATCGTCGTCAGCATGAACACTCCTTCGTCGTCCCGCTCGCTTCCCTCGATCTGTACCATCGGCGCTACCGGCGCCACCAGACCCGGCGTATAGACGGCATAAGGCGTCGGAACGTAAAACAGGCAGAGCATCACAATTGCCGCTGCCAGCGCCGAACGCAGGATGATCTGACCGCCTCCGCGTTGCCTTGCTTTCAATCCTACCCCTCCTCTTGCACCGATCCGGCAGGTCTACCCGATGACTTGTTCGCGTACTATGATAATATCTGTATGTTTGTACACATGCCAGGTTGGAGGTGAAGACTATGCTGCGCACATTGATACTCGCGCTCTCGTCGCTGATCGTCGTCGGAGCCGTCGTCAGCATGCCCGAAGCGGCTCTGCAAGCAGCGCTCCAAGGCATCGCGC
>Ga0160452_100625_pt1 | contig 18795 bp, 18 predicted proteins | sample HID1971I_E6MG_FD_108230 | JGI IMG/M metagenome (GOLD analysis project Ga0160452, IMG submission 108230) | Enriched millipede-associated microbial communities from UW Madison campus, WI, USA - HID1971I_E6 MG | ecosystem: Host-associated > Arthropoda: Insects > Digestive system > Unclassified ...
AAGAGGCGATGTATTCGACACACAACAGTTACACCGAGGCGCTCTGGTGAGCAGCCTCGGCATCTTTCAAAAGTGACATTTTCTCGGACGAGTTAAGGTGACATTTTCACAGACGTTTGACATCATTTGTTCCCATTTCGTTCCCACTAACTTAATTACCAAGAATAAGCCCGCGGCCCTTCCGCGCCTGGTCCGGGGAAGATTTCGTCGAGGCGCTCCAGCGTCGGCTGATCGAGCTCGATATCGACGACGCGCAGCGACGACTCGAACTGCTCCAGCGTACGCGGGCCGATGATCGGCGCGGTCATCGCCGGATGGACGAGCGTCCAGGCGAGCGCCACATTGGCCTCCGATTCGCCGAGTTCCTTGCACACCTTCTCGAATTGCTCGAGCTGGCTGCGGTAGCGCTTGACGCCGTCGGGGTTGTTGGCGCGCTGAGAGCCCTCGACTGGGCGCAGCGCATTGCCACTCAGCAGGCCGCCGTCTAGCGGACTCCAGGCGATGACGCCGATGCCGTGCTCCTCGGCCGCCGGCAGCACCTCCAGCTCCGGCAGGCGGCAGAGCAAGCTGTACTTGTGCTGCTCCGATATGAGCCCCTGCATATGACGGGCCTTTGCCTCGTACTGCGCCTTGACGAGATCACGAGCGCCAAAGTTGCTGGAGCCGACATAACCGACCTTGCCCTGGTTGATCGCCACCTGATAGGCGCCCCACAGTTCGTCCCAGCCGACGACGCGGTCGTTATGATGCATCTGGTACAGCTCGATATGGTCCGTCTGCAGCCGCTTCAGCGACGCGTCGAGATGACGGCGCAGCTTGTAGGCGGACAAGCCCCGCTCGCTGTTGGGGCCATCGGCCGGGTCCTTCATGTCACCGTAGAACTTGGTCGCCAGCACGACCTTCTCGCGCCGTCCGCCGCCCTGTGCGAACCAGCGGCCGATAATCTCCTCCGTCAGACCGGGATTATCCCGGCCGTACACATTCGCAGTGTCGAAGAAATTAACCCCCGCGTCAACCGCCGCATCCATAATGCGGAACGCTTCCTTCTCATCGGTCTGCACGCCAAAATTCATCGTTCCCAAACAAAGCCGGCTTACCTTCAATCCGCTCTTGCCCAAATACGTGAACTTCATCCTCACTTACCTCCCAGACGATAATTGGTGAAGCGTGTTGTGCGCGGCCCTGACGGACCGCCTCTCGACTACTTACCCCAGGCAGCGATTCCGCAATCTTCCAATTGGGCCTAGACTCAAGCCCGGTTCTGGTACTGACTCCGGTATTGACCGGGCGGACAGCCGAGATGCTTGCGGAACAGCCGGATAAAATAATTGCCGTTGGGCTGACCCACCTGATCGCCGATCTCCTGGATCGACAGATCTGTCGTCGCCAGCAGCGTGCGCGCCCGCTCGACCTGTAGCCGATGCAAATATTGCAACGGGCTCATGCCGGTGTATTGCCGCAGGCACCGCGAGATATAGTCAAAGTGGTAGTGCAGCTCGCTCTCCATATGACGGGAGTCGAATGGCTGCGCGAGATGGTCGCGCAAATACTGCACTGCACACTCCGACAGGTAGTAAGACCGCGAGGAGAGCTGCGCCATGACGAGCCGCTGCAGCCGCTCGAACAGCTCCGCGCCGGCGATCTGCCAGCGCAGCGCATGGCCCAGGCTAAGGGAGCTGCCGAGACGGACGATCTCATCGAGCAGCGGCGTCAGCAGGCCGGGCTCGATCGTCGCCGTCTTGGGCAGGAACATCGACTGGTCCGAAGGCGCGAGGTCGCTATCCGTACCGCGAGGCAGCGGACTCGACCACGGGATGTCGCCACCGCGTCGCGCCACAGGCGGATGAGGATGGACGAAGTGCACCCAGTACAACTCTGTCGGCGTCTCCGTATCGCGGTGCCCCCAGTGCTCGCGCCCGGCCTCCAGCAGCAGCAGTTGGCCGTCCCCGATCGTGTACGGTTGATCCTGCTCGGTCATGTACAACGCGCCTTGCTTGACATAGATCAGATCGTAGACGTCAAAGCATCTGCGGAAATGCCGCATCCCCGGCTCCCAGACGCCATGGCCTGCTGTGACGAGCTGTGGCAGCGGCGGGATACGCAGCTCCAGACAATCCATCCGCTCTCCCCCTCTCCTCGTCTGCTTGTATAATAGTTGCTTCACTAGAAACATTCGCGTTATACGCTTCCAATTCCTGCCTGACATGAGGGCGGGTCTGAAAACCCGCTGCCTCGGAGTATCCAGACGCTCTAGTCGAAATTGTGCTTAAGCAAGTAGAGATTGTCGCTGTTCGGCGCGTACGATAACGTTTACAGTAAAGCTAATCTTGTTCTACGAAAGGTGGCTGCACCATGCGTTTTCGTCAGGTTCATCTCGACTTCCATACCTCCGAGCATATCCCCGGGATCGGCTCGCGCTTCAGCAAGGAACAGTTCCAGCAGATGCTGCGGATCGGCCATGTCGACTCGATCACCGTCTTCTCCAAATGCCATCATGGCTGGGCGTATCATCCGTCCGACGCCAATACGATACACCCCGAGCTGAGCTGCGACCTGCTCGGCCAGATGATCGAAGCAGCGCACGAGATCGATGTCAAAACGCCGGTCTATCTGTCCGCCGGGCTCGACGAGAGGCTTGCGCTCCAGCATCCGGAGTGGCTGATCCGCAACGCCGAGGACCGCACATCCTGGGCCCAACACTTCCTCGTCCCGGGCTACCATGAGTTCTGCATGAATACGCCGTACCTCGACATCCTCGTCGCCCAGATCGAAGAGGTCGTCCAGCGCTACGACGCCGACGGCATCTTCCTCGACATCGTCGGCGTGAAGCGCTGCTATTGCCATAGCTGTATAGCGACCGTCCGCGCAGCAGGCGGCGATCCGCTCCGTCTCGAGGATATGCAGCCGCTCTGGGAGCGCACCTACCGGACATACACCGAACGGACCAACGCCGCTGTCCACCGGCACAAGCCCGGTCTGCCCGTGTTCCACAACAGCGGTCATATCCGGCGCGGCCGCCGCGATCTGGCGTTGATGAATACGCATCTCGAGCTGGAGTCGCTGCCGACCGGCGGCTGGGGCTACGACCACTTCCCGCTCTCGGCGCGTTATGTGCAGCCGCTCGGGATGGACTACCTCGGCATGACCGGCAAGTTCCATACGAGCTGGGGCGAGTTCGGCGGCTACAAGCATCCGAACGCGCTGCGCTACGAAGCCGCACTCAGTCTGGCCAACGGCGCCCGCTGCTCGATCGGCGATCAGCTGCATCCCGAGGGGCTGATGGACGAGGCCACGTATACGCTGATCGGCGCCGCCTATCGCGAGGTCGAGGCCAAGGAGCAGTGGTGCCGCGATGTCGAGGCGCTCGCCGATATCGGCATCCTCAGCGTCGAGTCGCTGCAGACGAGCGGCCAGATCGAAGAGCGCAACGGCGCTGCCGATACCGGAGCGGCGCGGATGATGCTGGAGGGCAAGCTGCTATTCGATATACTCGACCTGGAGTCTGACTTCAGCCGCTACCGCGTCCTCATCCTGCCCGATCAGATCGCTGTCGACGAGCCGCTGCGCCGTAAGCTGGCAAGCTATGTCGAGGGCGGCGGCAAGCTGCTCGCGAGCGGTCGCTCGGGGCTGCCGACGGATGCCTCCGACGGCCAGGGGGCTGCTGCGCAATCAGCAGAGGCAGCAGCAGAGGTAGCAGCAGCCGCGAGTGCGCCCCCGGCAGGCAGCGTCCAAGCCAACAGCGCTGCTCTAGCCTCTACCGGGCAGGACGGCATCGAAGCAGTCGCCGACGCTGCGATCGCGCCGCTGCTCGCCGGTCTAGGCGCGCATCCGCTCGGCCTAGCGGAGTGTCAGCCGAGCTACGTGCAGACCGATGTCCCGGTCGGCGGGTTGCCGCCTGCGGTTCACGTCATGTATGCGCCTGCTCAGCATATCGAGCTGGCCGAGGGCGGTCAGGCGCTGGCGATGCGCGTCGACCCGTACTTCAACCGCAGCGCCGCCCGCTTCAGCTCGCATCAGCATACGCCGCCCCGGCCGGAGGCCGCGGCTCCCGGGATCACGGAGGGGCCGGACGGCATCTACATCGCCTGGGAGGTATTCGTCGACTACGCCGAGACGGGCAGTCTCGTGCTGCGCGAGCTCGTCCTGCATGCGCTGAAGCGGCTGTTGCCTGAGCCGCAGCTGGAGACGACGCTGCCCGCGCAAGGCATCGTCACGCTGCAGCATCAGCCGGGCGAGCGCCGACTCGTGCAGCATCTGCTCTACGGCTCGCCGGTGCGGCGTGGCAACGGCATCGAGATCATCGAGGACCTGCCGACGCTGCGGGATATCGAGGTACAGGTCCGGACCGCGCATCCGGTCCGTCAGGTGTATCTCGCCCCGTCGGGACAGGAGCTGCCCTTCACGGTTGCCGAGGGCGCGATTCGCTACACGGTGCCTGAGCTCGAGTGCCATCAGATGGTCGTGCTGCAATACTAGCCATCCGCATAGACACCGCAGTGCATGCCCGCCTGTCCGATACGACGCCAAGCCAACCTCCGCCCAAGGGCAGGGGTTGGCTTGGTTGACTTGGGCTTGGTGTCCCTGGAGGGATTCGAACCTTCCTAACTCCCGGCTCTTACAGCGGGATGCGATACTCGGAGCACTCCTCGATGATATGCTCGCCCTCGGCGAACACCCAGCGGAAGATAAAGCGCTGACCGGTATAGCCGGTCCTCGCCCGGATGTCCGGGACGATCGCGCTGTCGAGATGCTCTAGAATCGTCCGCTGCATCTGCTCCAGACGCTCGCGATTGCGCTCGCTCATCGCCTGCGCCTCCTCGTCGGTATCCGTCTGCAGTCGATAGTACTGATAAGCGATCTCCTCGTCGGTCAGATGCGGCTCCAGCGGATGGCCCGAGCCCCGGAACACCTCTCGGGCCGTGCCGATCCAGTCCCGGTACAGATCCATCGTCACCTCGCAGGATGTATCCATCATTATCACCTCCAGCTCTCGATCTGGCCGCCGACGCAGCATGTCTCCTCATCATACCATATAAGCCGCCGCGCCCCTACCACCAAGTACAGCTCCGCCTGCCAGTCGACTGCTTCATGCCAGACCACATATTAAGAGAGCGCCATCCCGTCGGGAGCTGCCCTGATCGCATAGGAGACCGCAAGGTGGATTACCCCCCGATCACCCCCATATAAAATGTCTCTCATGCCTGAACATCAAGCAAAAGGCCGACCGCAACGGCCGACCCTCTCTTGCTTCTATTGCTTCTCTTGCTTCTATTGCTCCCCTTACCTGCCTACCACGTAATCCAGGTCGGCGAGCCCGGGCCTGCATGCCTCACCATGTCGATCACCGGGATCGTGTAGGCGAACAGGATGAGCACGACGACGATGGCGATCCATACCCGCCATCTCTCCAGCAGCTTCGGTGTCGGCTCGGCATGGTCGGCGACCTCGCCGAGCGGATACGGCGTCTCGCCGCGCGGCGCGCGCATCATGGCGAAGATGTTGTACACCATCAGGATGACAGCGACGAACAGGATCGTCCCGCCGATCGCCATCGCCACATGGTAGGGCATCCACAGGACAGCGTCCGGATGATCGTTGTACGTCGTGAACGCCGTGCGGCGCGGCGATCCGAGCAGACCGACTGCATGCATTGGGCCGGACATGAACAGCATCCCGATCAGCCACAGGATCGTCTGGATGATGCCGAGCCTGTTCATCGCCGGCGTCAGCACGCGGTTGGTGACGACCGGGATAAGCCAGTAGGCGATGCCGAAGAACGTCAGCGCGACGCTCGTCGCCACCGTCAGATGGAAGTGACCGGTGACCCAGAGCGTATTGTGGATGACGCCGTTCATCTGGTGACTGGCATTGATGATGCCGCCAGCGCCCGCCGGGATGAAGATCAGCATACCCATAAATGGCGCGAAGAAGCGCACGTCCTTCCATGGCAACACCTTCACCCAGCCGAACAAGCCCTTGGCGCCCTTCTCGCGGCCGCTGATCTCAAAGGTGGCGAACAGGGAAAAGGCGGTCATAAGCGACGGGATGACGACCATAAATGTCAGCACGACCTGGATGTACTTCCAGACGGGCGAGATGCCCGGCTCCATCAGCTGATGGTGGAAGCCGACCGGGATCGAGAACAGCAGCAGCAGGATAAACGACAGTCGGGCTAGCGCATCGCTGAAGATGCGGCCGCCGATAATCTTGGGAATGATCACATACCAGCACATGTAAGCCGGCAGCAGCCAGAAGTAGACGAGCGGATGGCCGAAGTACCAGAACAGCGTGCGGCTGAGCATCACATTGATCGTATCGACCCAGCCGACCGACCACGGGATAAACTGGAACAGCACAGTAGCCGCCACGCCAAGCGTCGCGATCAGCCACATCAGCATCGTCACGATCGCCATGAAGGCGAACAGCGGCGACAGCTTGCCTTGATGCTTGCGACGCCAGTAGCGATACTGGTAGATCATGCCAAAGCCGCTGCTCCAGCTGCCGACGACCAGCAAGACAAGTGCGATATAGAAGAGCACAGAGGCTTGCATCGGCGCATAAAACGTATACAGCACCGTCGCCTTGTTCTGGAGGATCATGATCGTGCCGAGCACGGTGCCTGCCGCCATCAGCACGAAGCCAAGCCAGGCGAAGCGCCGGGTCGCAGGCAGCAGCTTCCCGCCGAGCGTCTGGGCGATGCCCGAGTAGAGGAAGCCGATAATGAAAAACGTCGTAAATACAAGCGCCATCAGCACGCCATGCGCGGTCAGCAGCTGATAATAGCCGATGCCGCCGGGAAGCGTCACCATTCCGCCCCGTACCAGCCCTTGCAGCAGCCCTGCAATCCCGCCGATCAACAGCGCGATGAAGGCAAAGATAATGTGGCTTAATACGATCGCGGCTTCCTGGCGAGGATACGGTGTATGGCTCCCGCTCTTTGCGCCTCCCGACGATACAGCATGTTTCGATTTTGGATCTGTCATCGTATGGTCCGTCCCTTCTTACGACACGATAATCGTCGTCGCCATGTATTCATGTCCGATGCCGCAATACTCGTTGCACAGGATCAGATATTCGCCCGGCTCCTTGAACGTATGGCTCAAGTAGTTGATCTCGCCCGGCACGACCATCATATTGACATTGGTGCCGGGGATCTGGAAGCCGTGGACGACGTCGCTGCTCGTAATCTGGAAGTGTACCGTCGAGCCGACAGGGACCTCCATCTTATCTGGCGAATAACCGAAGGCAAAACCGACCAAATACGCATTGTATTCCTTCTCGCCGACCTTCTCGATGCGCGGATTGTCAAACGGCGGCGTTTCGTTTACCTTCTCGGGATCGATCGCCGAGATATGCCGTGCATGCGAACCAGGAGGCTGCATGCCCAACGCAAACGCACCGATGCCGACCACGACGAGGAATACGCCCAGCATGGCGATGCCGATGATGATCCAGATTTTCTCTAATCGATGAATATGCATCTCGCTACCCCCTAGATATGAATAACACGAATACGCCAAGCCAGGTCAGGACAATAAAAGCCGCCAGAAGTATAACGGAGGCAAAGGTTCCCTTCAGCGTCGGCTCTTTCTCCTGCTTTCCCTTTCCCATTGATTTCGTCATTGTGCGCCCTCCCTAATCTCTTTACGTTCCTTCCTCATTGTAAGGGGCTGCATGCGCGCACTCAGTGACTGACATCACAATCCGGCCGTTTCGTTTGTTAACTTTGTGTTACATGAAGGGGAAAAATTGGCTGGATTGGCGTGCGCGGAGTGATCTATTTCCGAGGATGGCGAAATGGAAGCACAACAAAAAAGCCCCGGAGCCAAGTCAGTGCGGGGGTGGTACTTCGCACGACTTGGCTCCTTAGGCTTTCATAAGTGGCTATCGCCAATAAAACAAGGGTTATCCGGGCAAACTAGCTCTCGATCGAGCGAATCAGGTCCTTGAGCTTGTCAGCCGACTTGTGGAGCAGCTGGCGCTCCTCTTCCGACAATGCGATGTCCATCACCTGGCGTACGCCTTGACGATCGACGACGCACGGTACGCCAAGGTAGACGTCCGAGACACCGTGATAGTCCTGCAGCAACGTCGATACATTGAGGACCGCCGCTTCGTCGCGCAGGATCGCCGTGACGATCCGGTCCAGCGCCAGGCCGATCGCATAGTACGTTGCGCCCTTCGCTTCGATGATCTGGTATGCGGCGTCGCGCGTATCGACGAACAGCTTTTCCCGCGTCTCCTCGTCGAGCTCGACGCGCGCGCCGGCCACGTTGGCCAGGCTCCATACCGGCAGCTCCGAGTCGCCGTGCTCACCGATGATATGCGCATGGACGCTGCGCGGATCAAGCTTCAGCTCTTCGCCGATCAGGTAGCGGAAGCGAGCGCTGTCGAGCAGCGTGCCCGAGCCGATGACGCGGTTGACTGGCCAGCCCGACTTTTTGAGCGAAAAATAGCTCATAATATCGACCGGGTTCGTCGCCAGCAGCAGGATGCCGTCGTCGTTGTACTTCAGCACCTCCGAGATGATGCTCTCGTAGATCGCTACGTTCCGCTTCAGCAGCGCCGTGCGGGTCTCGCCAGGCTTTTGCGCCGAGCCGGCGGTGATGATGATAATGTCCGCGCCCTTGCAATCCTCATACGTGCCCGCCCATACCTCTGTCTGACCGATGAACGGCTTGCCATGATTCATATCGAGCGCATCGCCGACCGCCTTGTTATGGTCCACGTCGATCAGCACCAGCTCGTCGGCGCGCTCTCGCAGCAACAGCGTATATGCGGTTGTCGACCCTACCATACCTACACCTATCACTACGACTCTCGTCTTTTTCATTATGTTGCATCCTCCTCGAACGGTTTGTTCACCATATAATACATCCAGCCCATAAATACCGACCCGCCCAGCAGATTGCCCAGCGTAACCGGGATCAGATTGTGCAGCATGCCGCCGACCGTGACCGCTTCCTTGGTATCGACGACAAATGCGATTGCAAAGGTGCACAAGTTGGCAATGCTATGCTCATAACCCGAGATGAAAAAGCAAAAGACAAACAGCATCATCGCAAACAGCTTCGGTCCGTCGCCCTTCAAATTCATCGGGATAAAGAAAGCGAGACAGACGAGCCAGTTACAGAGCAAGCCCCGGAAAAACAGCTCCATCGTCGGCGCGTGCATCTTCTTGTCAACGACGCTGAGCAGGAAGCCGTGCACCGAGACGTCGCGGAACAAGCCGGTCGCCCAGATCAACAAGGCAAACGCCGCAGCGCCCAAAATATTGCCCAAATAGCTTGTTACCCATAGCCGACCCACGCGCAGCCATGGCAGCTTGCGACGCAGCGCGGCAAAGGTGAAGTAAAAGGTGTTGCCGGTGAAAAGGTCCCCGCCTCCATAGGAGATCAGGATGATCGCCGCGCCGAAGGTCATCGCTGCCATCGGATACATCAAAGGCGAATGATTGTCGTAAAAAAAGCTCCCGGTCTTAAATGCCACGATAACGCCAAAGCCGATGAACATGCTGGCCAGCATCGACCGGAGCAAATAATTCAGCTTGCTGTGACGGTATACCTTATCTTTTTTGAGCGCCAGTTCCTCAACCAGGCGCAGGGGAGCGTGTTCCATATGTGTCAGCATCCTTTCCGTCCAGCAGACGCAACGCTTCCTCATAATCTTCTCTTGTCTTGATCGCTGTGACGAAGCCCGGGTCGATGCCTGCCCGGATAAAATCGGATTCCGGCACGGCCTGCCACTGCAGCACATCGAGCAGCGCCGGCAGCATCGTCAGGTCGTTCATCAGCAGCGTCTCCATCTTGACGGCGCAGGAACGATCAAAAATGCCATGCAGGACGCGTGTCGTCCCGCCGATGACAGGGAGCACCGCTTCCTCGGACGGCTGCATCATGCGCAGCATAAGCGATGCGGCTTCCCAGGAAAGAAATGGCATATCCCAGCCTGTGATCCAGGCATGTCTGTTGCGGGAGAGCGTCAGGCCGGCATGCATGCCGCCCAGCGGCCCCCGGTTAGAATAGTAGTCCGTGATGATCCGTACCGACTCGTCCACCTTGCGCAGGAAAAGCCGGGGCGTGTTGGTTACGATAATAATTTCGCTGCAGACACATTTCATTAACCGAATCTGCCGCTGGATGAGTGCCTCGCCGCCGACTTGCAGCAAGCTCTTGTTCTCGCCGTCCATCCGCCGGCTATGCCCGTTCGCCACAATAATCCCTGTCAGCATCTTGATTCCTCCTCGCCGCCTCGCGGCCGCATGACCTCATGCGATCATGACCTCATGCGATTATGTATCTATTACATCACGAAACGCCTCCTCTCGCAGTGACCAATGTCACATCGGCACTAAGGGAATGCCCTCGCCCATATCGCCAACATTAGGGGCATCTCCCGATATTCGCCTTAGGTGTGACGTAGTATACTACAAGTATAGTAGAAAAACTACACAATGAAAGGGGCTAATCAGCATGAAGACCACCGCGAGCGCAATCGCGCCGGATCGTCAGACCGCGGCTGCTCAAGGGATCTCCGCTTACTTCACCCCCGATAATATAGAAAAACTGACCAGCCTGATGTATGTGCATAAGGTGAAAGCAGCGTCGTACCTGTTCTGGGACGGCGATCCGGCCGAATACCTCTACTACGTCAAGTCGGGGCGCGTCAAGCTGACCAAAATGACCGACAACGGCAGCAAAATCACGTTGTACCTGCACCATGCCGGCGATATGTTCGGCCAGATCGACCCGTTCCAGCAGTCGGTGCAGAGCTTCAACGCCGAGGTCATCGAGGATGCAGAGATCGGCATTATCCAGCAAAAGGACCTCGAGACGATGCTGTGGCAGCACGGCGACCTGGCGATCGAGTTCATGAAATGGATGGGCGTGATGCACCGTATGACGCAGACCAAGTTCCGCGATCTGCTGCTCTACGGCAAGCCGGGCGCGCTCTGCTCGCTCATCATCCGCCTGGGCAACTCGTACGGCATCGAGTCGGAGGATGGCATCCGCATCGACAAAAAGATCACCAACAGCGAGATGGCCGAGATGATCGGCGCCACGCGCGAGAGCGTCAACCGCATCCTGTCGGATCTGCGGCGCTCGGGAGCGATCACCGTCGACAACGGCTCGGTGCTGATCAAGGACCTCAAGTACTTGCAAAACGTCTGCAAATGCGAAAACTGTCCGAAGGATATTTGCCGGGTGTAGCAATTCCCCCAAAAGTGAAGCGAAGCTGTGTAGCTGCTTCCAATAAAAAGAAGCCTGATCCGAGTTCGTCTCGGAAACAGGCTTTTTGTTGTTTTGCCCTCAAACAGTCGGCGAGACACGAGGAACGCTCCGTGACCGCAGGCACTGTTTGAGGGCCGGACAGCTCTCGCCCTCTACCCTTTGGTCGCCCCTGCCGTCAGTCCCTCGACGAGGAAGCGCTGCAGGAACAGGAACAACATCGTCACCGGAAGCGCGACCAGTACGGCCCCGGCAGCGAACAGCGTGAACTCGGTCGAGTTGCGCTGGCTGACCATCCGGTACAGGCCAACCGCCAGCGTCCGCTGCTCCTCCGTCCGCAGGATCAGATCGGCGAAGATAAAGTCGACGAAGCAGCCGTTGAAGATCATCAGTCCGGCATATGTCAGCATCGGCCGCGACAGCGGGATCATGATCGAGAAAAATAACCGCAGATGGCTCGCCCCGTCGATCCGGGCGGCATCCTCCAGACTGCGCGGGATGGTGTCGAAGAACCCTTTGGCCACGAACACATTGGTCACCATCGCGCCGCTGCTGTAGACGAGGACAAGCGCCCAATGCGAGTTGAGCAGACCCATCGTATTGAGCAGCACGTAGATGGCGATCATCGCCATGAAGCCGGGGAACATCTGCAGCACGAGCAGCGTCGTCAGCGTCGTCCGCCGTCCGACGAAGCGGTAGCGCGAGATCGCATAGGACGAGAGCAGCAGCAGGAAGGTGCCGAAGATCGTCGATAAAGCCGCCACCTTGAGCGTATTGAGGAACCATTGCGGGTAGCGGGTGTTCTGGAACAGATTGATATAGTGCTCGAACGTAAACGCTCGCGGGATAAAGGTGTCGCTGAACAGGCTGTTGCCGACCTTAAAGGAAGACATGACGATCCAGAGTGCCGGGAACAGGCTGATCAGACTCAGGACGATCAGGATCAGATAGCTAAGCGACAGCTTCGCTGTCGTGGCAGTGCCCCTCCTCATGCGATCATGTCCTCCTCTCGATAAGATCGGGTCCGTCGGTAGCTCCAGATCGAGAACGAAGCGACCATCAGGAAGATGACGATGCCGATCACCGATGCGAAGCTGTACTGCGATTGATTAAGCGCCAGCTTGTAGAGCCAGGTGACGAGCAGATCGGTATGGCCGGCATACTGATAGTTGGCGTTGACCGGCTCGCCGCCAGTCAGCAGGTAGATGACGTTGAAGTTGTTGATGTTGCCGGCGAACTGCATGATCAGCACCGGCGCCGTGGCGAACAGCACCATCGGCAGCGTGATCAGGCGGAACTTCTGGTAAGCACCCGCGCCGTCCACCTCAGCCGCTTCGTACATATCCTTCGGAATCGTCGTCAGCACGCCGATCGCCAGGATCATCGTCACCGGGATGCCGAGCCACATGTTGGCGAGGATAACGGTCACCTTGGCCCAGAACGGGTCGGTCAGCCACGGGATACCGTCCAGCCCCATACTGCGCAGATAGCTGTTGACCGGCCCGAACTGGTTGTTGAACAGATTGCGCATGACGAGCAGCGAGATCATGCTCGGGATGGCGAACGGCACGATCAGTACAGTGCGCCACAGCTTTTTGAACCGGATGCCGGGCTGCTGGATCAGGACCGCGACCAGGACGCCGCCGACATAGGTCGTGAAGGTGGCGATCACCGCCCAGATCAGCGTCCAGGCGAGGACGCCGCCGAAGGTCGAGCTCCACACCTTCAGATTGACCATCCGCAGGAAATTGTCGAACCCGACCCAATCGACGAGATTGGCCGGGGGCAGGATCGGATCGGCATAATTGGTGAAGGCCAGCAGAACAGAGAAGATGATCGGCAGGATCGTCAGGAACAGCACTGCCACGCCGGGAATCGCCAGCACCAGATAAGCAAAATGCTTGCGGTTCAGCTCGCGGAGCGACGCGGCGAACGAACGGGGCTGCTCGCCCCGCTCCCTTGCTGCGCCGGTCAAGTAAGCATCCCGCAGGTTGAGTACGTAGACACCCGCCAGCAGCAGGATCGCCAGTAGCGCGATCAAGCCATCGATCATCATAAAGATGCTGTGATCGCCCTCCACCATCTTCGTCAGCTTGCCGACCTTGACCATGCCGCTCGGCTGCTCGCCGAGCGTAATCAATCCCCGCACGTAGCCAAGCAGCGAGTTCAGCAGACTATACCAGCCGGCGACATATACGGCGAGGAACAGCAGTCCTTTGCCGTATTGTCGGTTGTAGAGCTGCCCCGCCCCCATGCAGACGGCCGACAAGAGCAGCGCCTTGATTTTGTAGTTCATCCGACTAACCACCCGTCGTTTATTTCGAATCGATGTCCGCCTGGATTGTCTTCACGGTCTGATCGAGCAGCTGCTGGACGTCGACATTCGCATCGTCCCATACGGAGATAAATGCGGCCTTGAGCGGTTCCCATACCGAGTTGATCTGGGAGATCGACGGCATCGGCGTCGAGTTGGTGAACTGCTCGAAGAAGCCGCTTGTAATCGGGTCCTCCTGGATCGCCGGGTCCTCGCCCGCCTCGATATTCGCCGGGATCGCGCCGGTCATCTCGAAGTTTTTCAGTTGGTTCTCCTTGTTGCTGGCGAAGTGCGCGAACAGGCGAGCTGCGATCGGATAAGCCGAATACGAGTTGACATAATACGACTTAACCCCCGAGAACGACTGCGACGGCTCACCATCAGCCGTGCGCGGCAGCGGCGCAACGCCGAAGTTGACCTTATCCTTGAAGGCCGCTACCGACCAAGGACCGTCGATATTCATCGCCAGCTTGCCCTCCTGGAACAGCTGCGTCTTCACATCGTAAGTGACGTCGCCGGCATTCATCGGCAGAATCTCGCGCAGCGAGCGCAGGAAGGTGAAGCCTTCGACCGTGCCTTCGTTGTTCAGCCCGATATCCGCAGGATTCGTGTTGTTGTCGCCGAACACATATCCGCCGTAGCTGCCGATGAACGGGTAGGTATAATAGCCGACGAACTCCCACATGATGGCGTATTTATTTTGCCCCGGGTCGTTGTAGTCCTTGGCGAAGGCGATCACCTCGTCCCAGCTCTGCGGCGCTTCCGGCATCAGGTCCTTGTTGTAGAACATGCCGTACGTCTCCACCGACTTCGGATAGCCGTACAGGACGCCATCGTAGGACGAAGCCATCACCGCCGCCTCCACCATGCTCGCCCGCGTCTCCTCCTCGAACACATCGTTGGGCAGCAGCAAGCCGGCCGTCACCGCCTGCCCGATCTGGTCATGCGGCAGCGTCAGCACGTCCGCCGCCAGCTTCGACGGACCATCCGTCGCCAGCCTGCCGCCCTGCTCGCCTCCGGCCAGCTCCTCGATCGTCACCGGCACGCCATATTCGGCCTCAAAGTCGGCCGCGAGCGCTTGCATGTACTCGAGCTGCTCCTTGGCCTCCCAGACGACCAGCTTGGCTCCCGACTCCGGCGCGAGCTCCTCTTCCTCGCCGCCGTTCCCAGCATTGTTGACATCTGTGCTCGTGGCAGGCGGCTGCGCGTTTGGCGTGTTGCCGCTGCCATTGCCGTTGTTGCCATTGCTGCATCCCGCCAGCACCAGCGACAGTGCCAGACCGCAGGTTATGGCTGCTTGCAGCGTGTTCTTTTTGTTCTTGTTCTTGTTTTTGTTCTTCATTGTTATCGCCCCTTTGATAGAATAGCAAAAAGGGCACAACCCGCTGCACCAAGTGCCGAGGTTGTACCCTTCCAGGTAACATTGCCTTTAAGTTGTTAGACCTTCTTCCCTTACACGCCTCCATCATACAGCAGCAGCTAAAGCGTTTGCAAACCGCCTGATCCCGGAAAAAAGGAGGATAATCCGACGTTCGCCTAAGAGAATAGCCTGATATCTTCTCTTTTCTCGTCCCATCGCCAAATATCGCCCTCATCCTCCCCCTTGTCAGCCGCTTTATTCTCGTGCTATGCTGAGGTTAAATTTAAAGGCAATGAAACTTTCGGGTTCAACCTCGCATGCTTGATGAGGTTGGGCCCTTTTTGTCGTGTTCTTGCCGATCCAGGAGGAGTAAAGAGATGATTCGTGTAGAAGCCGTCTACCATCGCGCAGGACAAAACTGGGCTTACGCCTATAGCGACACCGTTATTCATATCCGACTTCGCACGCTGCGGGGCGATGTGCCCCGCGTCGAAATTGTCTGCGGCGACAAGTTCGACCCCTCCAAGTACAAGGAGACGAAGGAGATGCGCCTGCTCGCCTCGGACGAGCTTTTCGATTACTGGCAGGCCGAAGTGACGCCCGCCTTCAACAGACTGGTCTACTACTTCATCCTCCATGACCGGGATGGGGATTGCCTCTATATGCAGGAAAAGGGCTTTTTCCACGAGCCGCCCGCCGTCATGTATGAAGGGCTGTTCGACTTCCCTTACCTCAATGCCTCGGATGTCCATACCCCGCCGGACTGGGTGCGGGACGCGGTATTTTACCAGATCTTCCCGGAGCGCTTCGCCAACGGCGACCCGACCAACGACCCTGCCGGCGTCCAGCCGTGGGGCGGCAAGCCGACGCCGACCAACTTCTTCGGCGGCGATCTGCAAGGGGTCATCGACCATCTCGATCACCTCGTCGATCTGGGGGTCAATGCGATCTATTTCACGCCGCTGTTCGCTGCGACGACCAATCACAAATACGACACCGCCGATTACCGGCAGCTCGATCCCCAGTTTGGCACCAAGGAGAAGCTCAAGGAACTGGTCGATACGTGCCATGCGCGCGGCATCCGAATTGTGATCGACGGCGTGTTCAACCACTGCGGCTTTACGTTCGCACCGTATCAGGATGTGATCGCCAATGGTCCGGCTTCGCGTTATGCGGATTGGTTTTTCATCCGGGAGTGGCCTCTGCGCGTGGACGACAACGGCATCCCGAGCTACGCCACCTTCGGTTTCGAGCCGATCATGCCCAAGCTCAATACGGCCCATCCTGAGGTGAAGCAATACTTGCTGGACGCGGTCCGCTACTGGACCGAGGAGTTCGGCATCGACGGCTGGCGGCTCGACGTCGCCAACGAAGTAGACCACCAGTTCTGGCGCGACTTCCGCCGCGAGGTGAAGCAGATCAATCCATCGGCCTATCTGCTCGGCGAAATTATGCATGACGCGATGCCTTGGCTGCAGGGCGACCAGTTCGACGCAGTGATGAACTACCCGTTCACCAACATCGTCCTCGACTTTTTCGCACGCCGCTTGATCGATGCGGAGCAATTCGCGATGTCGATCAATCGCCAGCTGGCGTATTATCCCCAACAGATCAACGAAGCCGCCTTTAATCTGCTGGGCAGTCACGATACCACTCGTCTGCTGACGCTATGCGGCGGCGAGACGCGGCTGCTCAAGCTGGCCGTGCTGTTCCAATTGACCTACATGGGCGCGCCTTGCATCTACTACGGCGACGAGGTCGGCATCGACGGCGAGCATGACCCGGGCAACCGCAAGTGCATGGAGTGGGACCCGGCGCGTCAGGATCGCGAGCTGTACGCCTTCTTCCGCCGCATCATCGCACTGCGCCGCGAGCACGACGCGCTGCGGGGCATCGACATCGCCTTCGTGCCGATCGCCGGCCAGCCGCAGACGCTCGTGTATGAGCGACGAGATGCGGCCAGTCGCTTCTTGATCGCGCTCAACAACGAGCCCTCGCCCGTCGACGTGACGCTGCCTGCGCCAGGTGGTGCCGCCGCCTGGCACAGCCTCGAGATCGCCGACGGGGTCTCGCTCACAGCGGACGGTCTGCATTTGACGCTGCCGGCGTACGGCTATGCTGTGGTGCGGCAGATTGGGGGCTAGTGCTAGCGACGAGCTAGCTGTTTGCTGCTGCGTACTCGGAAGTTAAGCCCCGCCATGCTATAATGGGAGTCAGATGAATGACGGGTCTACCGATGCGCGACTGCGAACAGGAGAGAATGAGAATGGAATTTTCACTGAGCCGAATCGAGAACAAGGTGGAGTTTTTTCAAGCGTATGACTTGAAGTCGCTGGAGCAACGCATCGATGTCCAGATCGAGAACAACAAGGCGCTGCTCCTCGACGTGGCCGCCGTACAGCACCAGGCCGTGTTCGATGCCAATGCGGGCAAGGTACTCTATAGCGCGGTCGTTCACTTCAAGGCCAAAGCGTAGCCTCGGGACGAGCCCCGGGTATGCGCGCAAAACGCCCGTCCCCGGTCATAGCCGGCGGACGGGCGTTTGTGTTAAGTTCCAGGCGCCAGTCGCGAGGGCTTGGCGCGGCTGCGCGGACTTGGCGCGGCTGCGCGGACTTGGTACGGCTGCGCGGACTTGGCGCGGGCTGATGCCAGATGCCGAAACGGGCGCCATTAACCTTACGCTTGTTCTGCCAAATAGTCGTCGAGACGATCCCATGTCTCGGTGATCCCTTGCTCCATCCCCATGTCCAGCACCGTCTTCAGACCTTCGGCAGAAGCGTACACGGCGCGATTAATGACCAGCGTACCCTCTTCATGATCCTCGAAGAGCAGGACGATATCGGTCGCCGGCAGCTCCGGGTTTTCGTTGCCCTCGGCATCGGAGAAGTAATCCTTGTACACAATCTTCTCTCCCGCTACGATCTCGCTGTAGACTCCCTTGCCCCAGGACTCCATCCCGTAAAAATCGCCTTGCTCCCGGTCCTCGCACTTCATGCAGTAATGCCATACGCCGCCCGGACGAAAATCAATGTTGCACACCGGCAGCGTCCAGCCGCGAGGTCCCCACCAATGCTTCAGATGCTCCGCATCCGAGAACGCCTGGAAAACCAACTGTCGAGGCGCCTTGAACACCCGCTCCAATATGAGTACATTGCCCTCTACCCTGCTCGTCATCTTGCTCATCGTCTTCATTCCTCCCGTGGTTGTGTGTGATCCTGCTCGGCTTGCAGCCGCTGCAGGTATAGCTCCAGTTGATCGAATCGCTCTTCCCATAGCGCCCTGTAATTGTCCAGCCAGCCCTGCAGTTGGCGAAACGGCTCAGGCGATAACCGGTACTCCCTGCGATTGGCGATCGCTTCGACCTGAACCAAGCCAGCCTCCAACAGCACCTTCAGATGCTTGGACGCCTGCGGCTGACGGATCTCGAGTCGCTGTGCGATATCGCCGACTGTCATCGGTCCGTGCAGCAGCAGCTCGACGATACGCAGCCGACTCGGCTCGGACAAGGCGCTAAATGTTGTCGTCTCCATCCTCTTCATCCCTTTGCTGTGCCTGCTCCATCCCCCCGCTTCAGCAGCTGCGGGCAGCAAGCTCCTTCCACCTCACCTTGTGGTGCTCTACTCTTTTTGCTGATCTGAATATACCACACATCGAATATTCCTGTAAAGGAATATTCGATGGCTGCCGAAACATTGTCGCTTGTGTTCGATAACTTCCAGACCGCCCTCAAACCAAAACCTATGGTCACAGGAAGCATTTTGTGCGATTATTCGTTACTACTCAGGTACCCCTGGAAAGGAAAAGCTGTTTGTGCCGATGTGGATGAGGGATTGAAGGATGCCGAGGCCTTGTTTGCGCAGCGTGGAGATGACGCCCTGAGCCCGTGCAAATTG
>Ga0160452_100635_pt1 | contig 18582 bp, 16 predicted proteins | sample HID1971I_E6MG_FD_108230 | JGI IMG/M metagenome (GOLD analysis project Ga0160452, IMG submission 108230) | Enriched millipede-associated microbial communities from UW Madison campus, WI, USA - HID1971I_E6 MG | ecosystem: Host-associated > Arthropoda: Insects > Digestive system > Unclassified ...
CCAGCGCCGGCTTGGACAGCGGCAGCACGATGCTCCACAACGTCCGCAGCTCGCCGCAGCCGTCGATGCGCGAGGAGTCGATCAGCTCCGTCGGCAGCTGGGCAAAAAACGATCGCAGGACGAACAGATTAAATGCGCTGATCGCCGTCGGAATCATGAGCGCCCATAACGTATTGACCAGGCCGATCTCCCGCATCAGGATGAACTGAGGGATGAGCGGCGCGCTGAAGATCATCGTCAGCAGGATCACCATCAGCACCAGCCGACGGCCGACATACTCTTGTCTCGACAGCGGATACGCCAGCGTCGCCGTCGCCGCCAGATTGATCGCCGTGCCGAGCACGGTAATATAGACCGAGATGCCGAACGCCCGCCAGATCGAGACATCCTCGAACACATACTTGTAATACTGGGTCGTGATCTCCACCGGCCAGAACATCACCTCGCCCCGATCGATCGCGCCTGCGCTGCTGAGCGATTGGGCGATGACGTTGAGGAACGGCAGGAACATCGTGAGCGACAGCAGCGTCAGAAAGGTGTAATTGAATATGATAAACAGCTTGCGGCTCAAGCTCTCGCGTCGGACCATCGTACCCCCTCCTTCCCTTTCATCAAACGATTCCTACTCTTAGACCCACACCTATCTCCTCTAATACAGCGACTCGCCGGTGGCCTTCTTGCTGAGCGTGTTGGCGATGGCGAGCAGGAACAGGCCGACGACGGACTTGAACAGTCCGATCGCTGTCGCGTAGCTGTATTGCATCTGCGTCAGCCCCGCCTTGTAGATGTAGGTGTCCAGGATCTCGCTGTTGCGGATATTGAGCGGATTCTGGAAGACGAATACGCGCTCGAAGCCGTAATCGAGGAAGTCGCCCATCTTCAGCAGGAACAGGATCGTGATGACCGGCAGCAGCGCCGGCAGCGTAATGTTCAGCATCTGCCGCCACCTTCCGGCGCCGTCCATCTCGGCAGCCTCATACAAGTCCGGGTTGATGCTCGCGAGCGCCGCCAGGTAGATGATCGTCCCCCAGCCGACGTCCCGCCACAGTCCCGACCCGACCAGCACCGAGCGGATATACGAATCCTCGCCCAGGAAGTAGATCGGTCCCATGCCCAGCCAGCCCAGCATCGTATTGGCGATACCCGAGGAAGGCGACAGCACCCCGATGAAGATACCGCTTACAATAACCCAGGAAAGAAAATGCGGCGCATAGATGACGGTCTGCACAACCTTCTTGTACAGCGCCAGCCGCACTTCATTGAGCAACAAGGCAAGAATGATCGGCGCGGTGAAGGCAAAGGCGATATCGTAGATGCCCAGCAGCAACGTATTCTTCAAAATGTTGAGAAAATCGTAATGACTGAACATCCGCGTGAAATGCTCCAGTCCCACCCAGGGGCTGCCGCTGAAGCCGGCGAACAGATTGTAATTCTGAAAGGCAATGACGGAGCCCATCAGCGGGATGTACTTGAAGATCAGGAAGTAGAGGATGCCCGGCAGCGACAGGAGATAGAGCGCCTTGTACTTCCACATGAAGCGCAGCACGCGCCGTTTGTCTCGGGGCTGCACCTGCTTCGTCGCGGTGGTTGGGGCGGCCGTCGTTGCCTCCATGCTCATCCCCCCTTGGCGCGCAGGTTGCTCGGCGCATGCTCATCCAGCGGTCTCTCGTCAAACTTGATGTGTATATGCTTGGGCTCCCGGTCGATGATGCGGGACAGCTCGCGGGTGAACACCTCCACGATCTCGTCCTTTTGCGCGCTGGTCCGCCCTTCATACATCTCGATGGTAATTTTCGGCATGGTCGTCCGCCTCCTTCGTATCGGATAGTTACAGCAGCTGTAGCTCTATCCTACTTGGAGAGGGCAGGTGCCAACAATGGAGCGGCTTTGCATGGGATTGTGTTTTTTTTAGGTCGTCGTGTAGGAACGTCAAAACCCAGCGGCGGATGAACCCGCTGCTGGGTCTGATCATGATAGAGGATATAGGGGGTGAGGATCGGCGTTGATAGGTTGCCGCTCGGGGTCAATACGACTGAATGCTGACCCGGTTGCCGTCCGGGTCGAAGAAATGGAAGCGGGCAAAGCCGCCGAGACGGCCAAACACCTCAGAGACAACAATGCCGCTATCCTGCAAAAACTGCCGATATCGCTGAAATGCCGCCTTGTCATGCAGCACCAGGCAAGGACTGGCTGGTCCATTCACCCTGCCCGTATAGACGCCCTGCGGCAACGTCTCGAGCCACCACAGCGATGCGCCGGGGTGATGCTCGACCCCCAGCGCCATCAGCGCCCAGCCCTGCTCAGGGTACTCCTCTCGTACCGCCATCCCGACGTAAGTGCTGTACCACTCGCGGGATGCCTCGAGATCGGTGACGCCGATGCGGACCCAGCCCGGATACAGCCGCGCCCCTTCGTCCCGCTCCAGCTCCGGCCATCCGCATACTGTCAGCCGCGTCCCCTCGTATGTCGCCCACAGGTCGAAGTAATCCCGCCCTCCCGGTCCAGAGTAGATCGTCGAGACGCGCACGCCCTCCGTACGAAAATAGTGGTGCGCCGCGACCAAGTCCTTTGTGTTCCAGCACCAGCGCACATGACCGTCGACGCCGCGCTCCACCAGCTCCGGATGGGGAGGTTGTCCCTGCTCGGAGCGGACAGACTTGATCCAGGTGCCGAAGGCATGACGGGTCAGCCTCTCGGAGCCAGAGTCATGCGTCTCGCCGCTGCGCCACAGGAAATGCCTGCTGTACCACGCGGCCGCCGCTTCGTGATAATCCCATAACACATGGATGAAGCCGCCATCATAATTGAGCGAAGGCACCGTGCGGGGAGCGTCGCTCTGCGCTTCCTTGCGCCAGAAGACCGGAATGCATAGCTCGATCTCCGTCGACGTCTGTTCCCAACTGCCCCCCAGCCGGAACAGATGAAACGGCGCCGCCGGGACATAGTCCGAATAGGGCAGCCAAAACCGCAGCAGCTCATCCACCCTGTCCCCGATCGACCGCAGCGGACCGGCATCGGCGAGTACCGCATATTGATGCGGCGGCAGCTGTCTGCGGACCAGCCCCTCGGGGAGCGGCGTCTCCCTCGGCCCGCAGGCGACATCGCCTGGCGGGTCCGCGTCCTGCTGCGAGCCCGTTGCTGTACGGAGCGCCGACGTGCTCGGGGCATCGCCCTCCAAGGCTGCACGTGCCGCTCGCGCGTCTTTGATGTTGCCCTGCTCAGCTTCAGACGACTGTATGCCGATATCACTGCTTGCCTCCTCCTCGACCACGACACCGACGAACAACGTGAACCTCTGACCCGGCTGGTAGTCGTCGGGAAACTCGCAGACCGCGTACAGCCCCTTCGACATCCGTCCCGGCAGCTCTCCCCCCCTCGCTTGCAGCGCCCGCGCCAGATGTGCGGCTGCTCTGCCGCTGACATCCTCCGTCACTGCAGCGATCCCGACCAGACTCAGCGCCGGGCCTGCTGTCAGATGGACATTCATCATGAACAACGCTCCTAACCTCGTATAGTGACGGGAATGCAGCACTCCATATCCGGCGCATGTCCAACATCCGCATACCGAAAACGCTCCAGTAACGGTCTGCGATCGTCCAGCACATAACCGCTCGTCGGCAGCCACTCATAAAAAAAGCTCGCCATCAAGGCATCTGCCCAGCCGTCGCGCCTGGCAACCTGCAGGATCGCATACCTCCCGCCATCCAGACGTCGACAGCCTAGTCCTGAGATCTCGTCAGCTGGCCCCGGTACAGTGCGACAGGCGTCGTAGCCCCAATGCGACGAACCGACGACGAGCGGGAACCGATGCGGGAGACCGATGTTCATCGACTGGAACACCGTATCCCGATGAGAGACGGCACGGGCCGCCACCCGCTCGAAGGCCTGCCGCACTCGCTCTTGCGGGTCGCGGGCGTCCTCTCTCCCCAGACATCGCTCGTAGACTACCCAGCACGAGGGCAACTGACGGAGAGCGACCTTCAATGTTTGCCTTGCTTCGACTCGCGGTCTGCCTTCCGCGTCTACTCCATTGTAATAGCTCGTATCCGAATAGCCTTCGATTCGCTTGCGGTCCGTTTCACATATCTTGCGATATTGCGCTGCCCCCTGCTGCCGCAGCGTCGAGGCGCTCTCGCCGTAGCAGCTCTTGAACGAACGGGAGAAGTCGCCGCTCGAGGCGAAGCCGCAGCTTAGAGCAATCTCCGACAAGCTTTCCTCCGGGAACAGCAGGACACGGATACGCGCACGCTCGAGCCGGAGGCGCTTCACATAGTCGTTGGGATTTTCGCCGACGACCGCCTTGAACAGACGATGAAAATGAAACGGCGAATACGCTGTCAGCTCCGCCAAGGATCGGAGCGACAGCTTGTCGCCAAGATTCGCTTCGATATAGTTCATCGCCTGGTATACCGATTGCCGATGTCTTTCCTGGATGGACAGGGGACGATTCATCTGCACACTCCTATCTTGGTTTAAGTTAGAGAGCTCTAGCCGACCGTCTTGTCCCTCCCCTTCTCCGAGGACAGTACTGGGAAGTTCAGGTTCATGAACACCGACACCATCCGCAGTACGAATGTCACGCCAAAGCAGATATAGAGCGACACGACCGGCGGGACATGATCGTAGGTCAGGATCAGACAGATCGCTCCGATAATCGAAGCGATGGCGTAAATCTCCTTGCGGAATACATAAGGAATCTCCTTGGCAAACAGATCGCGCAGCACGCCGCCGCCGATGCCGGTGATCAGTCCCATCGATACGACCAAAAACGGCTCGTGGTCGAACAGCATGAGCGCCGTATGCGAGCCGACCGCCGTAAAGACACCCAGACCGATCGCGTCGGAGATTAGAATAATCGGTCCGAGACGGTTGATCCGCTCGTAGAAAATCCAGGTCAATATACCCGCGCCCAGACTTGCAAAAAAATAGCTTGGCTTTATAAATGCAACCGGCGGCACCCTGCCAACCAGCAAATCTCGAATTACGCCCCCTCCGACGGAGGTAGCCACGCAGAGGCAGATCACCCCGAACAAGTCCATTTCCTTCTTGATTCCTGTCAATGCCCCTGAGATCCCGGCCGCAACGATGCCCAAGTACACAAACGCATCCAGCAAATACACCTTGCTATCCCCTTTTTTGCGCTGTTATCCGCAACAGCTATGATCCCTTCCATTATCGTCGATGGGACCTCGACTGTCGACCTACAAAAAAATCCGCCTCGCCATCCCGCCGTGACGGGCGGGACTGAGAAGCGGACATCTGATTTGTATAAATGCCTTCCCTTACGTATTCAGCCCCTGCAGCGCCTTGACGCCGATGTCGGTGCGGTAGTGGACGCCGTCGAACTTGATCGTCTCCGCCGCCTTGTAGGCCCGCTCGCGCGCCTGCGCCGTGTCGGCGCCGATGCCGACGACGCCGAGCACGCGGCCGCCGCTCGTCACGAACTGATCGCCGTCGAGCGAGGTGCCGGCATGGAAGAGCTGGATGCCCTCCTGCGCCTCCGCCTCCGCCAGGCCGGTGATGACGCGGCCTTTCGGATAGGAGGCCGGGTAGCCCTCAGAGGCGAGGATGACGCAGACCGCCGCCTCGTCGCTCCACTCGATCTCGAGCTGGTCGAGCCGTCCGTTCATCGCGGCAAGGATGATGTCGAGCAGATCGGTCTTCAGACGCGGCAGCACGACCTGGGTTTCCGGGTCGCCCATCCGGGCATTGAACTCGATCGTCGTCGGGCCGTTCTTGGTGATCATCAGCCCGGCGAACAGGAAGCCGCGGAACGGCCGTCCCTCGCTGACCATCGCCTTGGCGGTCGGGATGATGATGTTCTCGATCGCCTCGTCGACGATCGACTGCGGGATATGCGGCAGCGGCGTATACGTGCCCATACCGCCGGTATTAGGTCCGAGGTCGCCGTCGTAGACCGGCTTGTGGTCCTGGGCCGGCACCATGGGACGCACGGTCTCGCCGTCGACGAATGCGAGGATCGACATCTCCTGGCCTTCGAGACATTCCTCGATGACGACCTGGCTGCCGGAGTCGCCGAATACCTTGCCGACCATCATATCCGCGAGCGCCGCCTTGGCCTCCTCCATCGTCCGCGCGACGGTGACGCCCTTGCCGGCCGCCAGTCCGTCCGCCTTGATGACGATCGGAGCCGTCTGCTGCGCCAGATACGCCGAGGCCGACTCATAGTCGGTGAACGTCTCGTACTTGGCGGTCGGGATGTTGTACTTGCGGAGCAAGTCCTTCATGAAGATCTTGCTGCCCTCGATCTCCGCCGCATTCTGACGCGGTCCGAAGATCGGGATGCCGCGCGCCTCGAAGGCGTCGACGATGCCCGCTGCCAGCGGGTCGTCCGGGCCGACGACGACGAGGTCGATCGCGTGGTCCACGGCAAACTGGATCAGGTCGCCGAAGCGGCTGACCGGGATCGGCACGCACTCGGCGAGCTGGGCGATCCCCGCATTGCCCGGCGCGCAGTAGATTTCCTTCACTTTATCGCTCTTCTTCAGCGCCCAGACGAGGGCATGCTCGCGTCCGCCGCCGCCGATGACTAATAACCGCACAAGGTCTCCTCCTCAGGAAGGGGCCCGGCCAGCCCCCTGCCCGCTAGGGAGCAGAGGACCGGGGAGCCCGATCGATTAATGTTTGAAATGACGTACGCCGGTCATGACCATCGCGATGTTATGCGCGTTGGCGACGGCGATCGACTCCTCGTCCTTGATCGAGCCGCCTGGCTGGATCACTGCCGTGATGCCTGCCTTGGCAGCCAGCTCCAGCGTGTCGCCCATCGGGAAGAACGCATCGGAGGCCAGGACCGCGCCTTGCGCTTCCACGCCCGCTTGCTCGATCGCGATGCGCGCCGCGCCGACACGGTTCATCTGACCGGCGCCGACGCCGATCGTCATGTTGTTTTTCGCCAGCAGGATCGCGTTGGACTTCACATGCTTGACGACCTTCCAGCCGAACAGCAGCTGCTTCAGCTCCTCCTCGGACGGCTGACGGTTCGTGACGACCTTCAGATCGTCCGCAGTCAGCGTATGCACATCGCTCTGCTGCACGAGCATGCCGCCGTCGACCGAGGTGACGAGCCATTCCGGCTTGCGCTGCGCGCCCGACTGGATCGTGCCAAGCGTCAGCAGACGGATATTTTTCTTCTGCGAGAGGATGTCCAGCGCCTCCTGCGTGAAGTCTGGCGCGATGACGATCTCCAGGAAGATCTCATGCAGCAGCAGCGCCGTCTCCTTGCCGATCGTCCGGTTGGCCGCGACGATGCCACCGAAGATCGAGGTCGGGTCGGCCGCATAGGCCTTCTGATACGCCTCGTGGATGTCTGCGCCGATACCGACGCCGCACGGGTTCATATGCTTGACCGCGACGACAGCCGGCTCCTCGAATTCCTTGACGATCGCGAGCGCTGCGTTGGCGTCGTTGATGTTGTTGTAGCTCAGCTCCTTGCCGTGCAGCTGCTTGGCCGTCGTGATGTTGCCCTCAGGCGCCAGCGGCTTGCGGTAGAAGGCTGCCGATTGATGCGGGTTCTCGCCGTAGCGGAGATCCTGTACCTTCTCGTACGTAACCGTCATGCGCTCAGGCAGCGTCAGGCCGGTCTGCGTCGTCAGGTAGTCGGAGATGAGCGCATCGTAAGCGCCGGTGTGGCGGAACACCTTGGCCGCGAGCGCCTTGCGCGTCTCGAGCGTCGTGTCGCCATCGCCGCGCACTTCCTCGAGTACGGTCGCATAGTCGGCCGCATCGACGACGACGGTGACGAAGGCGTGGTTTTTGGCTGCCGAGCGCAGCATCGTCGGGCCGCCGATATCGATGTTCTCGACCGCGTCCTCATACGACACATCGGGCTTGGAGATCGTCTCCTGGAACGGGTACAGGTTGACGACGACGAGGTCGATGTACTTCAGCTCCAGCTCCTCCATCTTCTTCTGGTGCTCCGCATCGTCGCGGATCGCCAGCAAGCCGCTATGCACCGCAGGGTGCAGCGTCTTCACGCGTCCGTCGAGGATCTCGGGGAATCCGGTTACGTCCGAGATGCCGATCACCGGCACGCCTTCCTTTTCCAACAGACTTGCCGTCCCGCCAGTCGATATGATCTCCACGCCCAGCTCGGACAGGGCGCGCGAGAACTCCACGATGCCCGTCTTGTCCGATACGCTGATCAGCGCTCTGCGAATAGCCAATCCAATCCCTCCCAATATATATGAATGCTATAACTATACAAGGTCAATCGGTGCTGCCCGTGATGCCCCGCGCTACTCGTGAACCGTTACGCCTTCAATCCGCACATGGCGTCCATCGAGCTGCACGCGGCCATGCGCGATCTGCTGCACGACCCAGGGAAGCAGCGCTTGCTCGACCAGATGGATGCGAGCGGCAAGCGAGTCTTCCGTATCGTCGTCAGCTACCTCGACCGCCCGCTGGGCGATGATCGGTCCGCTGTCGAGGCCGCCGTCCACATAATGGACGGTGACGCCTGTCACCTTGACGCCGTATTCGAGCGCCTGCTTAATCCCGCCCACGCCAGGGAAGGACGGCAGCAGCGACGGGTGGACATTAACCATCCGCCCGTAGTATGGCTCGACCAGCACTGGCGTAATGATCCGCATATAGCCGGCCAGGACGATCAGCTCGACGCCGAGCTCCTGCAGCCTGGCGAGGATCTCTTGCTCGTAGGCTTCGCGATTCGGATACGACTTGGGCGTGAAGACATGCACCGGCACGCCGGCGCGCTCGGCGCGACCGACCACAGGCGCGGACGGCCGATCACAGACGAGCAGCTCGATGCTGACATCGAGCCGCCCTTGCTGTACTCTATCCGCGAGCGCCTGGAAGTTGCTGCCCTGACCGGAAGCGAATATGGCGATCTTGAGCGCCACTAGACGTCCGCTCCCGTGAAGGTGACGATCCGGCTGCCCTCAGTGACCGTACCGATCCGGTACGCCTGCTCGCCTTGCTCGGCGAGGATACGCAACGCTTCCTCTGCTTGCTCCGCCGGGACGACAGCGATGTATCCGATGCCCATGTTAAACGTCGTGAACATATCGCGATTCGTAATGCTGCCCTTCTGCTGCATCAGCTCGAAGATCGGCAGGATCGGCCAGCTGCCGTAGTCGATCTCGGCGTTGACGCCGTCCGGCAGCACGCGCGGGATGTTCTCGATGAAGCCGCCGCCGGTGATGTGGGCCATGCCCTTCACCTGGACGCCCTCGATCAGTGCCAGCGCAGGCTTCACGTACAGCTTGGTCGGCTCGAGCAGCACGTCGCCCAGACGCGCGCCGTCCAGCTCCGCCACCGTATCGGTCAGCGCGTAGCCGGATTGCTCCAGCAGCAGCCGACGGACGAGCGAGAAGCCATTACTGTGCACGCCGCTCGAGGCCAGACCGATGATCGCATCGCCAGGAGCGATCGTGCTGCCGTCGATAATCTTCTTCTTGTCGACGACGCCTACCGTGAAGCCGGCGATGTCATACTCGCCCTCGGCGTACATACCCGGCATCTCGGCCGTCTCGCCGCCGATCAGCGCGCAGCCCGAGCCGACGCAGCCATCGGAGATGCCCTTGACGATCGCTTCGATCTTCTCCGGCACGACCTTGTCGCACGCCAGATAGTCGAGGAAGAACAGCGGCTCCGCGCCTTGCACGACGATGTCGTTGACGCACATCGCGACGGCGTCGATGCCGATCGTGTCATGCTTGTCCATCGCAAAGGCGATCTTCAGCTTGGTGCCGACGCCGTCCGTACCGGAGACGAGCACCGGCTCCTCATATTTGCTCTTGTCGAGGCCGAACAGCCCGCCGAAGCCGCCCAGCTCCGTCATGACTTCGGGGCGCAGCGTACGCTTGACGTGTTTTTTCATCCGCTCTACCGCTTCATTGCCGGCCGCGATATCGACGCCGGCCTGTTTATAGGCTTCTGACACCAGTAACACTCCTTTGTAGAGGTTGTTCAAAAAGTACCTTCTCGGTGCTGAACACCGACCTTTTTGAACTCGCTCCTATAGTTTCTGAAAGCGACTTCGGAAGCAGCAAGCTGCAGCCTAACAGCTGCAGCTTTTCTCCGCTTCCGCGTCGACCGGGGTCGGGTAGTCGTTGTCGAAGCAAGCGAGGCACATGCCGCGGTTCGGCTCGCCCTGGTTGCCCCCGATCGCCTCGATGAGGCCGCGATGGCTCAGGAAGTGCAGCGAGTCGGCATTGATCGCCTGGCGGATCTCCTCGACCGTCTTGGAGGAGGCGATCAGCTCCTTGCGGTCCGGCGTGTCGATGCCGTAATAGCAAGGGTTGGCGAACGGCGGCGAGGTGATGCGCACATGCACCTCGGTCGCGCCGGCCTCGCGCAGCAGGTTGACGATACGCAGCGACGTCGTGCCGCGGACGATCGAGTCGTCGATCATGACGACGCGCTTGCCCTCGACGACCTTCCGGACGGCGCTCAGCTTCATCTTGACGCCCTTCTCGCGCAGCTCCTGCGACGGCTGGATGAAGGTCCGGCCGGTGTACTTGTTTTTAATGAGGCCAAGCTCGTACGGGATGCCCGTCTGCTCGGCATAGCCGATCGCCGCCGAGATGCTCGAGTCCGGCACCCCGGTGACGATATCGGCGTCGACGAACGACTCGATCGCCATCTCCTTGCCCATCCGCTTGCGGGCGGAGTGCAGGTTGATGCCGTTGATGTCGCTGTCCGGTCTTGCGAAGTAGATATACTCCATGGAACAGGTAGCCCGACGCTCGAGCGGCGCATACCGCTCGACGCGCAAGCCGTCCGCGTCCAGCACCAGCATCTCGCCGGGCTGCACATCGCGCTCATAGACCGCGCCGCACGTCTCCAGCGCGCAGGTCTCGGAGGCGAACACGTAGCCGCTGCCGAGCCGGCCCATGACGAGCGGACGCAGGCCATGCGGGTCGGAGGCGACGATCAGCTTGTCGTTGGTCATGATGAGGAACGCATAGCCGCCGACGATCCGCTGCATCGCATCGCGCACCGCCGAGACGAAGTCCTTGGGTGAGCGGGCGATCAGATGCGCGATCACCTCGGTGTCGCTCGTCGTCTGGAAGATCGAGCCGAGATGCTCGAGCTCGCGGCGGATCTCCGGCGCATTGACGATGTTGCCGTTGGTCGCCACCGCCAGATCGCCGTCACGATACTTGAAGATGAGCGGCTGCGCATTGGCCAGCTTGCTCTCCCCTGCCGTCGAGTAACGGACATGGCCGATCGCGCGGTCGCCAGGCAGCTCACCCAGCCGTTCCTGAGTGAACACTTCCTTGACCAGTCCCATGTTGCGATGGTAATGGAATCCCCGGTTCTGCGAGTCGACGGTACAGATGCCCGCGCTCTCCTCGCCGCGATGCTGCAGCGCATGCAGACCGTAGTAGGACAGCGTCGAAGCGTCTGGCAGTCCGAACACGCCGAACACGCCGCACTCTTCTCTCAGCTTGTCAAAAATATCGTCCCGGCCGATCCCCTCGTTGTAGTGGTCACCTGTCCACAATTGCGGGAGTTGTTCTACTTCATGAGACATGGAATCGCATCCTTCCAGACCTTCTCCAGTTGTAGTACCGGCGCCGATATAGCCGGTTTGCCGTTTACGTTGATCGTGAGGCTGCTGCCTGTTACTGTACCGATAACCGCGTGCTGAACGCCTTGCTCGCTCAGAAGCGCCGTCAGCGCGTCCGCTTGCTCCGGCTTGGCCGACAGCAATATGCGGGACTGCGATTCGCTGAACAACAGATGGTCCGGGCGAAGCTCGCTGGTCAACGATACGTTGGCGCCCTTGCCGCCGCTCATGCACGACTCTGCCAGGGCGACCGCGATGCCGCCTTCCGACAAGTCGTGGGCCGAGGATACGAGACCTTGCTGAATAGCGCTCAGAACCGCACCTTGAACTTGCTTCTCCACGTCCAGATCAATAGCCGGAGGACGTCCTGACGGTACGCCGTTCTGCACGTACTGCAGCTCGCTGCCGCCGAATTCCGCTTTGGTCTCACCCAGTAGCACAATTACGTCGCCTTCGGATTTGAAGCCTTGCGTGGTGATATGGTCGATATCATGCACCAGACCGACCATGCCGATGACCGGCGTTGGATAAATTGCGCCCTTGGCATTCTCGTTGTACAAGCTGACGTTGCCGCCAATCACCGGCGTATCCAGCTTTATGCAGGCTTCGGACATGCCGTCTGCCGACTTTTCCAGCTGCCAGAAGATTTCCGGCTTCTCGGGGTTACCGAAGTTGAGATTATCCGTAATCGCCAGTGGCTCGGCGCCGGAGCATACGATGTTGCGTGCGGCTTCCGCGACCGCAATCCGACCGCCCATCTCGGGGTCCAGATGCACATACCGTCCGTTGCAGTCCGTCGTCATAGCCAGCGCCTTGCGCGTGCCGTCGACTAGCACGACAGCCGCGTCGGAGCCCGGACGCACGGCCGTAGCCGTGCGGACCATATAATCGTACTGGTTATAGACCCATTCTTTGCTTGCTACCGTCGGGGAAGCCAGCACCTTCTCCAGCGCCCCGTTCAGATCCGTAATTTCGTCAAAAGCAGCCGTGTCCACCGCTGCGCTCTCGCGGAACGAAGCTGGCTCGCTTGATGGCTTGTTGTACACCGGACATTCGTCAACAAGCGCTTTGACTGGCATATCCGCTACTTCCTCGCCCTGATGGAACAACCGGAGACGTCCGTCATCCGTCACTTTTCCCACCTTCGCGCAAATGATGCCCCAGCGGTCGAAAATTTCTTTTGCCTGCGCCTCATGCTGCGGCTCTACGACGAAGAGCATACGCTCCTGCGATTCCGACAGCATCATTTCGTAAGGCGTCATGCCCGTCTCGCGTTGGGGTACCTCGTCGAGGTACAGCTCCAGGCCATTGCCGGCCTTGGAAGCCATCTCTGCGCTGGAACAGGTCAGACCTGCCGCGCCCATATCCTGAATGCCCAGGACAATGCCGGAATCGATCAGCTCCAGCGTGGCTTCCATAACCAGCTTCTCCATGAACGGATCGCCGACCTGGACTGCCGTGCGCTTCTCTTCAGACTCCTCAGACAGCTCGACGGACGCAAACGTTGCGCCGTGGATGCCGTCGCGCCCCGTTGCCGGACCGACATAGAAGACCGGATTGCCTACGCCCTTGGCTACGCCGCGCTGGATCTTGTCATGGTCGATCAGACCTACGCACATCGCATTAACAAGCGGATTGCCCTCGTAGCTCTCATCGAACATCACTTCGCCTGCCACAGTCGGAATACCGATGCAATTGCCGTAGCCGGCAATGCCGCTGACGACGTTCTCAAACAGGTATTTCACCCGATCATTGGCCAGATTGCCGAAGCGCAGGCTGTTGAGCAGCGCAACCGGACGTGCGCCCATGGAGAAAATATCGCGGATAATGCCGCCCACGCCAGTTGCGGCGCCTTGGTAAGGCTCAACCGCAGAAGGATGGTTATGCGATTCGATCTTGAACACGACCGCCTGGTTGTCGCCGATGTCCACGATGCCGGCGCCCTCTCCCGGTCCCATCAGCACGCGAGGGCCGGTGATCGGGAATTTTTTGAGGATTGGCTTGGAGTTTTTGTACGAGCAGTGCTCCGACCACATGACGCTGAATACGCCGATTTCGGTGTAGTTGGGCTGCCGTCCGAGGAAGCCGCAGATTAGCTCGAATTCCTGATCGGTGACGCCCATTTGTGTATACAGCTTCTGCTCGACGATCTGCTGTGGTGTCGGCTCCTTAGCCGTTAATTGCTGCGCCATGCTGTTCCCTCCATGCATTCAAGATCGATGTGAACATCCGTTTGCCGTCCTCGGAGCCGAGCAGTTGGTTAACCGCGCGCTCCGGATGCGGCATCATGCCGACAACATTGCCCGCCTTGTTGCAAATGCCGGCGATATCGTGGGCGGAGCCGTTCGGATTGGCTCCGGCCACATAACGGAATACGATCTGGTTATTGGCTTTCAACGCTTCGAGTGTCGCTTCGTCACAATAGTAGTTGCCCTCGCCGTGCGCGATCGGGATATCGACAACCTCGCCCTGCGCATACTGATTAGTGAATGGCGTGTCGTTGTTGACGACCTCCAGCAGCGCCTGGTGGCAGCGGAACTTCATGCCGTTGTTGCGCAGCAGCGCGCCGGGCAGCAGACGGGATTCCGTGAGGATCTGGAAGCCGTTGCAGATGCCGAGGATGTACTTGCCGGCTTCGGCAGCCTTGCGCACCTCGTTCATGACCGGCGCGAAGTTCGCGATCGAGCCGCAGCGCAGGTAGTCGCCATAGGAGAACCCGCCGGGGACGATGATGCAGTCATAGCCCGAGAGGTCCGTCGTCGTGTGCCAGACATAGTCGACCGGCTCGCCAATCGTCTGCTCGACGGCTTTGTAGCAGTCGATGTCGCAGTTCGAGCCTGGGAATACCAGTACCGCAAACTTCATCGATTAACCCTCCAGTTCGAAACGGTAATCTTCAACCACCGTGTTGGCCAGCAGCTTCTCGCACATTTGTCTGATCCGCTCTTCGGCTTCGGCGCGGTCGGTCGTGTCCACGTCGAGCTCCAGATATTTGCCGATGCGTACCTTCTCCACTTCGTTGAAACCGATCGAATGGAGCGCGCCTTGGACGGCCGTGCCTTGCGGGTCGAGTACATTTTGTTTGATCGTGACGTACACTCTAGCTTTCATGATCTTCGTATTCCTCCTAATATGGGCGTATGAATGCGCAGGATTACTTGGTCAAAATCTCGTAAATCTCCATATAGCGGCGCGTCGTCTCTGCGACAACCTCATCCGGCAGCGGCGGCGGCGTGCTGTTCTTGTCCCAGTCGGACTGGGCCAGATAGTGGCGCACCGGCTCCTTGTCCATGCTGTCGATCTCGGTGTCGAGCGCATAGCTCTCCTTGGACCAGAAGCGCGAGGAATCTGGCGTGAACAGCTCGTCGATCAGGACGACCTGACCGTCGATCAGGCCAAATTCGAACTTGCAATCCGCGAGGATGATGCCGCGCTCGGCGCAGTAGGCATGGCCGAACTCGTACAGCTTGAGGCTACGTTCGCGAAGCTCCAGCGCGAGCTTGTCGCTGCCGACGAGATCCTTCATCTTCAGGAACGGGATATCCTCGTCATGGCCGACGTCGTTTTTGGCCGCCGGGGTGAAGATCGGCTCCTCGAGACGCTCGTTTTTGCGCAGTCGGCCCGAGAGCGCGATGCCGTTGACGCCGGACGTTTGCTGATATTGTCTCCAACCGCCGCCCGTGATATAGCCCCGGACAACACATTCGATATCGATGCGCTCCGCCTTGCGGGTCACCATGATCCGATCGCGCAGCAGCTCCGGCTCCGTGATGATATCGCCCAGCTTGTCCACATCGGTATGGACGACGTGATTGGGTTGGAATTCGCGGGTCAGCTCGAACCAGTGCGCGCTCAGTTGGTTCAAGACGTTGCCCTTGTTCGGCACGGCCGGCTCCAGCACATAATCGAATGCGGAGATGCGGTCGGTAACGACGATCAGTAAGTGCTCGCCCAGATCGTAGAGCTCGCGCACTTTGCCTTTGTACAGCAGCGGCGCCTTGACATAATCCACCGCAGTGGAGATAGCCTGTGTATTCATCGTCGTTTCGTGCCTCCTTGGTATATTAGTTCAGACCGAGCCGCTCGAAGATCGTCTTGACGTGCTTGAGATGCCAGGTCGGGTTAAAGCAATCCTCGATCTCTTCCTCGGACAACGCCTCGGTGATCGCCGGGGTCGCGGCGATGATGTCCTTGAACTGACGCTGCTCCTCCCACGCCTGCATCGCGCGCGGCTGCACCGTGTCGTACGCCTGCTCGCGGCTGAAGCCTTTGTCGATCAGCTTGGTCATGACGCGGCCGGAGAACGGCACGCCGTATGTGCTGAGCATGTTGCGCTTCATATTCTCAGGGAACACGGTCAGGTTCTTGATGATGTTGCCCAGACGGTTCAGCATATAGTTGAGCAGCATCGTCGCGTCCGGCAGGATGATCCGCTCCACGGAGGAATGGCTGATGTCGCGCTCATGCCAGAGCGGCACGTTCTCGTAGGCCGATACCATATGGCCGCGGATGACGCGGGCCAGACCGGAGATGTTCTCGCAGCCGATCGGGTTGCGCTTGTGCGGCATCGCCGACGAGCCCTTCTGTCCCTTGGCGAACGGCTCCTCGACCTCGCGGAATTCGCTCTTCTGGAGCGCGCGGATCTCGGTGGCGAACTTGTCGAGCGAGGTGGCGATCAGCGCCAGCGTCGCCATGTACTCGGCATGACGGTCGCGCTGCAGCGTCTGCGTCGAGATCGGCGCCGGCTTGGTGCCGAGCTTGCGGCAGACGAACTCCTCGACGAACGGATCGATGTTCGCGTAGGTGCCGACCGCGCCGGAGATCTTGCCGTACTGCACGCCGTCGGCGGCATGCGCGAAGCGCTCGAGGTTGCGCTTCATCTCTTCGTACCAGAGCGCTACCTTCAGGCCAAAGGTCGTCGGCTCGGCATGCACGCCGTGCGTCCGTCCCATCATCGGCGTGTCGCGGTACTCGATCGCCTTGTTCTTCAGAATCTCGATGAACTGCTCGATGTCGCGCTGCAGGATCTCGTTGGCCTGGCGCAGCAGGTAGCCGTTCGCCGTATCGACGACGTCCGTCGAGGTGAGGCCGTAATGCACCCACTTGCGCTCGGGACCGACCGTCTCCGATACGGCGCGGGTGAACGCGATCACGTCATGACGCGTCTCCAGCTCGATCTCGCTGATCCGATCGATGTCGAAGCTCGCGCCCGCGCGCAGCGCCTCGACGTCCTCCTTGGGGATGACGCCCAGCTCGGCCCACGCCTCGCATGCGCACAGTTCGACTTCCAGCCACGCCTGGAACTTGTTCTGCTCCGTCCAGATCGCTCTCATCTCAGGTCTGCTATACCGCTCTAACATTGATTACGCCCTCCATATGTTCGTCTCGTCGATCCAGGCCAACGCCGACGCCGTGTCGGCAGCCAGCACATTGACATGTCCCATCTTGCGTTTATGCTTTGCTTCGTGCTTGCCGTACAGATGCACCTTCGGCTCGACGCCGAGACGCGCCGCCGCTTCGTCATGCTGCGCCATCCGCTCTAGCAGCGGCTCGACATGCTCGCCGAGCACATTGACCATCACGACCGGCGTCAGCAGCTCGGGACCGCCAAGCGGCAGATTGCATACCGCCCGCACATGCTGCTCGAACTGCGACGTCCGGCACGCCTCCATCGTATAATGGCCGCTGTTGTGCGGGCGCGGCGCCAGCTCGTTGACGTAGAGTCGGCCATCCGCCAGGAACAGCTCCACTGCGATCAGGCCGACGACGCCGAGCCCTTCGGCGATCCGCCGCGCCAGCGACTCCGCCTCGGCAGCGACTGCCGTCGGGATGCGGGCCGGTACGATCGACAGATGCAGGATGTTGTCGACATGGACATTCTCCGCCGGCAGGAACGTCGCGATCTCGCCCTGCGGGCTGCGCGCAGCGATCACCGACAGCTCCATCTCGAAGCGGATGAATTGCTCCAGCACCAGCTCGACCGAGCCGCCGCCCAGCGTCCGATACGCCTCGGCGATCTCGTCCTCGCTGCGCAGCACCCACTGGCCCTTGCCGTCGTAGCCGCCGGTTACGGTCTTGAGCACGCTCGGCACGCCGAGCCTCGCCACTGCCTCGCGCAGCTCGTCCTCGCTGTTCACTGCCGCATATGGAGCGACTGGCACGCCAGCGGCCTCGATCGCCCGCTTCTCGCGCAGCCGGTGCTGCGTCGTGTAGAGCAGCTCGCTGCCTTGCGGCACGTACGATTCCTCCATCAGCATCGCTGCCACATCCGCGTCGACATTCTCGAACTCGTACGTGATGACGTCCGAGCGCCGCGCCAGCTCGCGCGCCGCCTCGCGATCGTCATAGGCCGCGACGATCTGTCCGGCCACCTGGCCTGTCGGCGCGTCCTCGGTCGGATCAAGGGCGACGAAGCGGTAGCCGAGACGGCTGCCCGCATGTGCCATCATCCGGCCGAGCTGGCCGCCGCCGAGGATGCCGATCGTGCTGCCCGGCAGGATCGTGCGCGGCGCTGTTGGCGCTCCGGCCTGAGCGGGAGCTGCTCCGGCTGAGGCCGACGCTGCCCCAGCTTCAGCCGGAGTTGCCCCGGCCTCGGCCGGTAATGACGATGCGCCTAACGAGGTTGACGCTGCGCCAGTCAGGGCTGACGCTTGCTTGCCTGCCTCGCTCATAGGGTATCGCTGCTTTCGATGACCTCGGCAGCGATCCGCTCGCGCCGGGCGACGACCCGCTGCTGCACCTCAGGGTCGAATGCGCCCAGCATCTGCGCCGCCAGCAGTCCCGCGTTGGCGCCGCCTGCATTGCCGATCGCTACCGTCGCCACCGGGATGCCCGCCGGCATCTGGACGATCGAGAGCAGCGAGTCGAGGCCGCTCAGATTGGACGACTTCACAGGGACGCCAATAACCGGCAGTGCCGTTTTCGCAGCGACCATGCCGGGCAAGTGAGCGGCTCCGCCAGCGCCTGCGATGATTACCTTGAGGCCGCGCGCTGCCGCCGTTTCCGCGTATTCGAACATCAGGTCC
>Ga0160452_100636_pt1 | contig 18544 bp, 9 predicted proteins | sample HID1971I_E6MG_FD_108230 | JGI IMG/M metagenome (GOLD analysis project Ga0160452, IMG submission 108230) | Enriched millipede-associated microbial communities from UW Madison campus, WI, USA - HID1971I_E6 MG | ecosystem: Host-associated > Arthropoda: Insects > Digestive system > Unclassified ...
CTCAGCCGCATCAAAGCCTCGTATGCGACCTTGGCGGAGCTGAGCTTCCCGATGGTCGGCGTGCTCATCAACATGGCCGTATTCCGTCAGGTTATTACGATCCCCCAGATCGTCGGCTTTATCCTGATCTGGGCCGCACTGCTGCTAATCTCCCGTCAGCAAGAGCAAAAGGCCGGGGCGCCCGCTAATCTGCCGCAGGGCGTGGCTCTAAGCGTCGTCGACGGTGGCCAGCCTTCCAGACGAGTCGTCTAAAACAATATCCTTCCCCGTCAACAAGAGACAATCGGCACAGATGTCCGAGGCTTGTTAAATAAGGTTTCTCGAACAAGCTAGCCCCGTTTCGCGCCACTTTGCGAAACGGGGCTTTTTAGCAACTCCATACACATATGGAGACTACGGCAGCTCTCTTATCCAGACCTGCATCTCTCCCCCTTGGCGGTTGTCCCAAAGCGCATAAGGTATCGCAGTCAACGTAATGCTGCTTGTGCCCGGAGCTTCCACGGCGTACAGGTTGGCGTTCCATTCATTGAAACGAAGCGCCGAGGCTTCAATTTTCAGCGTGCCGCCAGGGAGATCGGGCGCTTGATGTACGACGAACGCAGCGTTGCGCGGTAACACGATTTGGTCAAGACTTGCGCCGTTGTCGACTTGCTCGACACAATAAACGACAGGACCCAGTTGCAGCGCCACTCTCCCTTGATTGGCGTGGACGAGCGGGTGCGCATAGATCCTCTGAGGAGTCATATCCAACGCTAGCTCGATCTCATCTCCGGCACGCCATAGTCGCTGAAGGGTAAGATATCCGCGTGCAAGGTTTTCGCGCACTTCCTCCGGCTCAACTTCCTGCCCATTGATGCGCAGCTTAAAGGCGTTGCACCATCCGGGAATCCGCAGTTTGAGCGCAAACGGAACAGGCGTATCCGGGGCAATCGTTAATCGAATAAGACCGCTGTGAGGATATTGATGGGTCTGGGCAATTTTCACGCGGCTGCCGCCGAGCGAAACTTCTGTGTCACTTGCGATATAGAGGTGTACGGCCAATGCCTCTTGTTCTTGCAAGGTGTAAATGTATTGTCCCAGCGAAGCGAGCAGGCGGGCCAGATTGGTAGGACAGCAAGAGACATCAAACCATTCGCTCCGATGATGATCGCCTCGGCTGGCCAAGGGATTTTCATAGAAGAAGCGTTTGCCATCCAGCGATACTCCGCTTATCACCCCGTTATAAAGCGAACGCTCGAGCATATCCGCGTATTTGCCGTCGCAGTCAATCTGTAGCATGCGGTGATTCCACATCGCAAAAGCGATGGCTGCGCAAGTTTCGGCATAGGCCGTTTCGTTGGGCAGATCGTAGTCGGCGGTGAAGCCCTCGTTTAGTCGGGAGGAACCCATCCCTCCGGTTATATACAGGCTGGTACTGCATAGATGCTCCCAGATCCGTTCGCAGGCTTTAAGCAGTCCTTCATCTCCCATCGTTTTGGCCAAGTCAGCCATGCTGCAGTAGAGATACATGGCACGAACGGCATGTCCGACAATTTTCGATTGTTCCCTAACAGGCGCATGGGCTTGGCAGTAGGAAAAATCCTCCTGATAAAGCTTCTCGACCAAATCGCCGAGCGCCTCGCGTTCGTGTACAGCAAAGTAAGACGGTTGTTGTCCGCGTTCGTCGACAAAAAATTGGGCAAGCGCGCTGTATTTTGGTTCTCCTGTAACCCCAAAAAGCTTCATGAGCGCCAACTCAATCTCTTCATGGCCGCAATAGCCTCGGAGTTGCCCTTCTCCCCGGCCAAAGACGGTGGCAATATAATCGGCGTATTTAGTCATGGTATCTAGCAACACGCGTTTGCCCGTAGCTTCGTAGTAGGCAACCGCCGCTTCGATCAAATGTCCGCCACAATAGAGCTCATGGTTATGGCTAAGCAGCTTAAAACGGTTTTCTGGTTCAACAACCGTGTAATACACATTCAAATAACCATCCGGCTGTTGGGCCGAGGCAATAAGAGTAATCGTCTCATCGACCAATTCTTCGAGTAGTGGGTCGGCATGTTGTGCGAGGCTGTAGGCGGCGGCTTCGATCCATTTGGCAACATCCGAATCCCAATACGGGTTCGGTCGCGGCCCATCGCTGCCGGGCGTCCAATCGAGCTTGAAGGCATCGATGCGTCCAGTCGTCTTGCATTGATGATATTGATTGGGTAACGATTGTTCACGGTTTGCTGTGATGCGAGGGGACCAGTAAGGATCGGAAATGCACACCTCTGAGAAGGGAACGGCCTGCCATTGTTTGGGGTTCCGACGGTTTATCATTGTATAACCTCCTGAACGTAGCGTATTGACGTGATTGAATTTATACTTTTCATACTTACGTAAAGTATATATAATCATTGTAATTCTGTATTAACAGGGTTTCTATAAATAGACCGAACTTGGATTGTAACAATCACAACTTTAGTGTTGAGGAAAATTTAGAGCAGGAGGAAGCTATGGCGCATTATTCTTTTGTGGTTCCACCGATGCCGCATTATTTGTACGGAGGAGAAGATGTGTATACTATCGGCCAAGAGCATATGGCCAGACACAGTATCGGCGTTTATGACCTGTTGATTGTCAGGAGCGGGTGCTTGCATATGGGAGAGGGAGAGGAACGGTGGGAGGTGAGGGCCGGCGAGATGCTGCTGCTGGCTCCTGATGCCTATCACTATGCAACACGGCCCTGTGATGAGGAAACCGCTTTCTACTGGCTTCATTTCACCATTCCGTCTGACAAGGAGGTCGAGGATTACTCTGCCGAGAATGGTTTTTGTTTGGAACTTGACTCATGGCGACAACTCGAGCAGCCGCAAATCGTCTATCAATGGATCGGGCAGCTCTTTAAGCTGGAGCAGCGGGCAGACGCTGCCGCGAGATGGCAGCAGCAGCAGCAATTTCAGCAAATACTGCAGCATATTACTCGCGAGTCCGGAGCGGAGCCGGGGAAGCAAATACAGGATCTGGCCGAGCAGACGGCCACGTATTTGCGGATGCACTTCCGCGAAAATGTCACCTACGACATGTTGTCTGCCCACTTGCGCTATCATCCGGTTCACATTGCCCGCTCTATGAAACGGGTTTTCGGTTGTACGCCGCAAAGCTATTTGCAACGTTACCGCGTCGACCAGGCGAAGAAGCTGCTGCTTAGCACAAGTCTGTCCATTGGCGCTGTAGCGGAGGAATCCGGTTATTCGCATTTCTCGTACTTCAGCAAGCAGTTTGCACATGTAACCGGTATGACGCCGCGGGCATATCGGAAGCAATTTATGGCGGATTCTCAATCCTAGTCATTTACAGGGAACGGTGGGGAAGACCGATGTTCGGACATGATCAAAGATCCTTTCGAATCAGGAAGTTTAGGACGAAACTGCTTGTTTCGTTTTTTTTTATTATCGTACTTACGCTGCTCTTAATCGGGGGGACGTACTATAAGCAAATGGTCGGCGATCTTGAGGAGAGCGTTGCTCAAAACATGTTGCTGCTCATGGAAAATGCAGGAGCAACGGTGGAAGCCAACATGGTCGCGATCGAGAAAGAGTCGTGGGACTATTTTGGCGATACGGATGTGCAACAATTCGTACAGTCCTTGGGAGAGGAAGCCATTTCTTTGCGAAAGGTCTATTACACGGACAGGCTAGGGGTTACACTGCGTATCAATGATTTTGTGTCAGGTATTGCACTCTATGATTTGGAGGGCAGGGTGTTCTCCAGAGGGATCATGGAGTTTAGCGAGCGTCATAGCTGGATCAGCATCGCGCGGGGAGAGCGCGAGCAGATGCAGCAGTTAGCCTTGGAGCATAATGGTACCGGGGCTTGGCGTGTTATGAAAATGAGCGACGACCGTCATGAATATGACGAGTACACGTTCAGTTTTGTACGCGCTATCAAAAAAATAAACGTGGCCTCGCAAACGCCGGTTGGATTTATACGCATCGATCTGGATCGCCTGTTTCTTATGCAAAAGCTTCAGGAATTGAAGGTGCAGGAGGGCGGGGAATACTACATTGTCAATGCCGAAGGCGAGATTGTTTTCGCAGAGGACGAAAGTCTGATCGGTCGGTCATTGCAAGGCCAGCCGATTTTGAAAGCCTTGACGAACAGGGCAAGCCTCAGCGGCTATACTCCCGTTCAGGTTCAGGGGGAACGATTCAACAGTCTTTATCGGCAGCTCAAGTTCACGGACTGGACACTCGTCGGATTAATGCCCAACACGCGGGTCGCCGACAGCGTCAGAGCTATTCAAAGCAACACCTTGATCATAGCCGCCATTGTCATGGCGATCAGCATGGCGATAGCGACGTTTATCGCTTCCAGCATTTCTTTGCCGTTGCAGATGCTGCGCAAAAGCATGAAGGAAGTGGAGAAGGGAAACTTTGATACGCAAATCCAATCGCTGGCGGATGATGAGATCGGCGTATTGAGCGTCAGCTTCAACAAAATGGTCCGACAGATCAGCGATTTGATCCGTGAAGTGTACCAAGCCAGGATCAGTACCCAGGAAGCTGAATTGCACGCTCTCCAACTGCAAATCAATCCCCATTTTCTCTACAATGCGCTGGATACAGTTGACAGTCTTGCCAGTCTTAACAATGAGGCCAGAATAGGGGCCATCAGCCGAGGCTTAAGCAACATGTTCCGCTATAGTATTAGCGGCAGTCCGATAACCACGCTGCAAGAGGAGCTGTATCAGATCAAACAATATTTGATCATTCAACACATCCGCTTTGCCGACAAATTTTCCTATGACATCGACTCCTCGGTACCAGACGAGCGGGTCGGCATTCCTAAGCTGCTGTTGCAGCCCATTGTTGAAAATGCTTTTGAGCATGGGGTGGACAAGCTCGTTGAAAGAGGGGTGATTCGCATCAGCGTGGAGAGCGCAGGTACAGATGCCGTACTAATTACGGTTGCAGATAATGGACCCGGGATGGATGAAAAGCAGTTAACTGGGTTGCAGAACAAGTTGGAGTTTCTGCAAACCTCCCGCGTCACGGACTACCATGACGATTCTGTCGGATTGCTGAACGTGGCCAGACGCATCCATCTGCTGTATGGCAGACATTACGGCATAACGATAGGGAGCGAGTTCGGAAAAGGAACGAAAGTGTATATGACCATTCCGATCACTGGCAAGGAGGAACGATAGATGAGAGTAGTCATAATTGAGGACGAGTCGATCATTCGCAAAGGGATTATTAACAAGATCAACTGGGAAAGTCTCGGAGCTGTTCTCATCGGAGAAGCGGCCAACGGCGCCGAGGGATTGGAGGTGCTGGAAAGGACGCCGGCCGATCTTGTATTGGTTGATATACGCATGCCCATCATGGACGGACCTACGTTTATCAGCATGGCCTCCGCGAGTTATCCTCATTTACAATTTATTGTGATTAGCGGATTTAACGATTTCGAATATGCCAGACAAGCGATCCGCTACGGCGTCAAGGAATATTTGCTCAAGCCGGTGGATGCTGAAGAGCTGAACAGTCAACTGCAAAAGCTGATTACGATTAAAAAGCAGCATGATCAGCAACAAGCCTACATCTATCGACTGCAGCGGCATTATGATCATGAGCAGGAGGAGCTTCGCGCCCTGCATTTGACAAGACTGCTTATGGAAGTGGGAGAGACGACAGCGGTAGAAGCGTCGCACGTGATCCAAGAATTGATGAATGAACCGCCAACGGCTCTTATCGTTTTTGAGGTGGAGCTGAGGTCTTTGCCGTTTCGCAGCTTTCGCGTCGGGGATGAATCGCTCATATGGTACTGTATTCGCAATATTGTAGAGGAATACATGGCCAATGAGCAGATCGTCGGTGTAACATTCCGACATGCGGCGCATGCCAGCCATTTTGTAGTCATCCAGCAGAGAGGCGGAGATCACTGGGTGAAGGAAGCGATCGAAGCGTTGGAGCATACGCTTCAAGTGAAGGCAACGGCAGCGATTGGCTTGCTTGCTGTCCATCATGGCGAGCTTTCCCGTGCCTATGATGAGGTGGCTGAACGCATAAAGGATAAATTGCTTTATGGATCAGGACGGGTATTTCGCTGCAGCGCCTCCCCGCTTCCGAGGGCGCTGCTTACCGTCGAGCAGGAGCGGATGCTAGGAACCTGCTTGCTGCACGGACGAAAAGATGAGCTTAGACGCGAGCTTGAAAGGGTCATTTTTGGCTGGTTTGATATGAGCGGGGCAACCTTTCGACTGGTGATGAAGGGCTGTGAGGAGCTGGAGCAAATCTATCGTTATTATGCCAGCGAAGTTGAGAGACCCCAAAATATGGCCTATTGGGCGGTTTCCTCCTATGAAGACGATGGGTTAAAGGAGCTTGGGCTTCACCCCGATTCGCGAGAGGTATCCACACGGATGGAGCTGCTGGAGGAATTGTACGCGCGTGGTTGTAAAGTGATGGAGATCAGAGCCCATAGGGGCCATAAGACGGGGAAAAGCATTGTGGCCGAGGTGAAGGAATACATTGACCAACATTATTATGTCGATATTTCGCTTAACTGGGTAGCGGAGCACTATTATATTCACGCCAAATACTTTGCAAGACTGTTTAAGGAGAAGGTAGGAGAGGGCTTTACCGAATATATTATGCGTACTAGACTCGAGCGAGCGTGCGAGTTGCTTGAGAACGGCACGTATACCGTTCGTGAAATTGCCGGCCTGATCGGATACGAAGATCCCTCATATTTTTCCATAGTGTTTCGCAAACATACTGGCTTTACGCCAACCCAGTATCGCGAAAGTAGAAATAATCAGGTAGAAAAGTAGAAAAAGTCATGTCCTCGCTTAAGTATGATAATTATGCAAGCAAATCACATCATTGTTATTGCGAAAGGAAGGCGAGGGGTAAGATGAGAAAGCGTTTCGCTAGTTTGCTGACTGTTATAGCGATGGTCTCCGTCATGTCGGCATGCGCTTCAAGTCCAAACAGTAATCCAGGCGTATCTTCGACAAACACAGGGGAGCAAAGCCAAACGGAAAATCCGGCGGCTTCGACCGATCCTGAAGAGGTAGAGATTGTCATTTGGGACAAGGTGAGAGATGATGATCCGGCTAAAACGATCAAAATGCAAATTCAACATGACTTTGATACCAAATATCCGCATATCAAGGTTAAGCATGAAGTGTTGGCTGAAGGCAATGATCGACAAATCTTCCTCACGGCGATGGCAGGCGGGCAGGGACCGGATGCCTACCAATTGGCGCATTTTCCAGTGGTTGGCGATTGGATCAGACAGGGATTCGCTTTGGATCTAAGTGAATACTGGGCGAATTATGAAGATAAGGAGCAATTCCTTCCTTCTGCAATGGAGCATGCAACAGTGGAAGGCAAGGTATATGGAATACCGAACAGCTTGTATGTCATGGGGTTGTTCTACAATAAGGATCACTTCGCAGATGCGGGGCTGGATCCTGAGGCGCCGCCTCAAACGTGGGAAGAATTTGTGGAGGTCGGAGAGAAGCTGATTCAAAAAGACAACAGTCGGTATCCGTATGCTTTGCTGGGCATGGATTGGGCCGACTGGTATTTTGAGTATTATGTATGGCAGGCCGGCGGAGATTTGACGACGCTGCATGAAGACGGTACCGTCGAACTGGATTTTACGAAGGAAGCGACGGTCAAGGCGCTGGAATTTTATCGGGATATGAAGTGGGAACACAATATGGTGCAAAAAAACGTATTGCAAAGTTATGACGAAAACATGAACGACTTTGTACAAGAAAGAGCCTCCATGGTCGTAACGTCGCATCAGTGGATTCCTGGATTCGTTAATAACGGTCTTAACTTTGGCTTTGCTCCGCTGCCCAAGGGACCGGCTGGAGTGGCGCCGTCTCAAGCGGGCGGACAGTTCTGGATCATCAACCCGACTATTACGAAGGCCAAGCAGGATGCTTCCTGGACCTACATCACCTACATGATGTCGAAGGAGGTGCAGGAGAAGCTGATGACATTCGCCGAAGAGGAAGGCCAGGTGCCTGAACTCCTGCCGGTTCGCAGTGATGTCGATCCAAGCCAGTATACATCAAGCGTGTCGCCTGAGCTGGTCGCCAGCGTGCAGAAGGTGGCCGAGCACACCCAGCTTGAGTATTACCTGAAGGAACGCCTTGGCCCCTATATTACCAAAGCGATTCAAACCGTGCTTACGGATGAGAACGCTGACATTATGTCAGCGCTTAAAGAAGCGGAGCAACTGGCTCAGAAGGAAGTTATCGATCCGTACAATGCCGAGATCAAGCCGTAACAACCATACATTGTACGAGGGCGGCAGAACTGCCGCGTACCTGACAGAGTAATGCTGCGGACAGAGGACGGGAGGAGTAGTTATCGTCCCTGTCCGCCAATTAAAGAGGTGTGCTGGCCATGAATATGCGCAAAATACCGGTAGCGGGCATCGCGTTTGTCGCGCCTGCTCTAGTTGCCTTCTTGCTATTTAAATATTATCCGCTCGGGCATGCGCTTTGGATGAGTTTATTTGATTATAAAATTATGGACCCGCCCGGCGCTTTCGTTGGTTTCAAACACTATATTCAACTGTTGACATCAGCGAGTTTTTGGAAAATCTTCAACAACACCCTTATCTTCTTCGTTCTATACACGTTAATGACCTTTTGGATACCGATCGTGCAGGCTCTCTTTCTTAACGAGATCAAGCGTGCCAATATGGTTTATCGCGTATTATACCTCGCTCCAACTGCAGTTCCGGCTGTCGCGGGCTTTATTCTGTGGAAGTGGCTTTATAACCCGGACTTCGGCTTGTTGAATTACTGGCTATCTCGCTTTTCGCTAGGGCCATACAACTGGTTGAACGATCCGCAGTTCGTTAAATATGCGATCGTATTTCCGGGTATGCTGGGCGGAGGAATCAGTTTATTAATTTATTTCTCTGCGTTGCGGGGCATATCTCCCGAACTGGTGGAAGCCGCGCGAATTGACGGCGCAGGTCCATGGCGTGTGATGAGCCGAATTATGCTGCCGGGCATGCGTTTTGTTATTGGAATCCAGTTTGTTGCCTTTGTGTCGACCAGCTTTCTTGTTTTTGATCCGATGTACGTGATGACAGCAGGCGGACCGATGAACGAATCGAAGGTGCTGACCATGCTGGTATACGACAGTGCATTTACTGAGCTTCGCTTTGGCGTTGCTGGCGCTGTGTCCTGCATCATGTTTGGTGTGGTCGGGCTAATCACCTATGCCCAGTTGAGATTGTCCAAGGAATCGGCGAATTAGCCCCCATCGAGGTGAAAGGATTGAACAAAAATCGTATCAAGGAGAAGGGTCGGGGAAGTCTGACGGTAGTAGCATACGTGGTAACCATACTCTGGATTGCAGCGCTTCTGATTCCATTTGTCTGGATGTTCAGCTCTTCGCTGAAAGACAATTATGCCATCAGGGAATACCCGCCAAGCTGGATACCGAAGCAGCCGCAAACGCTCTCTCTTTATTATATGTACGATGAGCCGCTCGATAATCAAGAAGCCTATGAGTTGGATGCCTATATGGCGACATGGTTTACTTGGAAAAAGCTGCGAAATGAACCGGTAGGTGAAGTGATTGTATACGGTATGCAGGGAGAACGACAGCTATATCGTTCGATCACAAAGTCATACCAGTTCAAAGTGGGCGAACCCGAAATTATTCCCTCGCAACAGTTTACCCGCGCTCAGATGGAGCGGAAGCTGACTCTCATTCGCGACAAGGGGTATTCGGTCTTTGAATGGGAGAGCGAACAGACGTCGATCGGTCCTTTGCAGTATGAACAACAAGAGGACGCAGCGCTGAGAGACAAGGCAACCGCTTTTTTGGGAACGTCGGAGTTTATGCAGGGTCAACTGGAAGCGGTGGCTCAGAAGGGAGACTGGGGCCGGCTGTTTGACCAGTACCGCGCCTTATGGGAACGGTCGAGTTCGACGTTCAGCTTTCATATCTATCTATCGAACAGTATGTTTGTGACAGGCATGTCCATTTTACTTCAGTTGCTGATTGGCGGTATGGCCGGATACGCCCTTTCGAGACTCATCCATGCGAAGTGGTCCAAACGGTTGTTGCTCTTTTTTGTGGCGACCATTATGATTCCGGAAATCGCGATCTTAATTCCTCTTTATCTGCTGATCGACAAGATCGGACTCGTTAATTCATTGTGGGGCATCATTTTGCCGCATACGGCATGGGGGATTGTCATTTATTTGTTCAAGGGATTTTTCGATCAGCTTCCAGGAGAACTATTGCAGGCGGCGCGTATCGATGGAGCTCGCGAATGGCGGATTTTTCGCTCGATCGTCGTGCCGATGTCACTGCCGATCTTTACGGTTGTTGCCGTCATGAGCTTTATAGCGGTATGGAATGAGCTCTTGTGGCCCATGGTGGTGGCACGGCAGGAATCGGCCTGGACCTTTACGGTGGCACTTAATGAAATGCAGAAGCGCCCCGGTATTGAAATGAATATGTTAATGGCCAGTATGGTGGTATCTACCGTGCCGCTGCTTATCATTTTTACGACATGTCAGAAATTGATCGAAAAAGCGGTTTCCTGGGGCGGCGTAAAGGGATGAGCGCTTCTGGATCAATCCAAGCATTCATAAGGAGGATCATCGAATGAGACTTGTATATCGGGGACGACCACTGCTTGCTTTAGCCCTAATATTGTCGTTGCTGCTCGGCATGGCTCCTATTGCAGGGGGGCAGTCGGCATCTGCATCGGCATCTGCTCCGACTAAGCTGGACTACTGGTCCATTGAGGGGGGGGCGGCAGGCAGCCATTCGCTAGACAGCGATACGAAGCGTGAAGGAGAGTATGCGCTTCAGCTCGGTTTTACAGCGGATCCTGGCAATGGTCTTTATAGAGTCTATCAACAGGTTCCGGTAGAGCCGGATACGACTTACCAAATCAGTCTGTGGGCGAAGGGGGACAATGTCAATCATAGTTTTTTTGGCGGCGGGCCAGGCTGGAACCTTCGCAATTATGATATTGTCGGCACCTACGAGCAATGGAAGAAGCTGGAGCTGACCTATACAACGGGAGGAGATGAAACCTCGTTCCACTTCATGATCTTGATGGAGGGAAAAACCGACTCGTTATGGATCGACGACGTGCAGATGGTGCGGGAGGGCGACACGCGCAATTTGATCCGCAACGGAAATTTTGAAGCGCCAACAGTCGTGCTGGCAGCATCTCCTCCATCCGGGGTGATCGAGCCCGGAACAGAAGTAACGTTGGCTGTCGAGGGCGATAGCGGAGCCTCGATCTTCTATACGGTCGATGGGACAAATCCCAATACATCGGACAGCGTTATCCTCTATAACGCTCCGATTGTCATCGATAGACAAGCCGTCATCACGGCCTACGCCAGGACTAGCGGCAATGCCGAGATGGAGCCCGTTACGTTCCAATATACACTTGGCTCAAATGACGGAACGCAGTGGATTTCAGTGGACGACTATACTGAATCACTAGGTTATGGACGAAAGGTACCGATTCACAAAGCGACCGGGCTGGAAGTGGACGGAAATTGGGAGAAATGGGCCGCCTATACCGGTATCCTTCTGCCGAGCGATGAGGGCCAGCAGGTACAGTTATCCGGATGGGCGGGGAAAGCGGATTTGTCTGCGGATGCTCGATTTGCTTATGACGACGAGGGGCTTTATGTAGCTGTCATGGTGGAAGACAACGTGCATAGTCCCGTACCCGGCGAAGGGATGTGGAGCGGGGATAATTTGCAGATTGCTTTTACACCCGATACAGCGCTTTATGGACCGGAGTACGGCTTCAACCTTCTGGGAGATGGGACGGCTGAAACCTGGAGATGGGCGAAAGGGGCCGCTGTCGAGGGGAAAGAGAATATCGTCTATCAAGCAAGCAGGAGCGGCAACGCCACGTTTTACGAGGCCAAGCTGCCTTGGACAGCCATTTTCGAGGGACCGGTAGAGGAGCGCTTATCCTTCACCATTTTAGTGAATGACAATGACGGCAACGGAAGAAGAGGCTGGATACAGTGGACGGGTGCGATCGGGCGAGGCAAAAACGCAAAAGATATGGGCGAGCTGCTGCTTATGCCACAAGACGACAAGTGGGCCGTTGTATTAGATGGGCCGCGCGAGTTTGTTGCCAATGAAGCGCAGACGTTCAGCGCGGCGATTCCAAACTTTGGCGACACGCCGTTAGCGTTGGCTGTAGAGTCTGAGCTATTTGGGCTGGATGAGGAGATCCTCATTCCGGCGCATACGGTATGGAGCAAGCCGCTGACGTATATCGCGGAAGATAGGGGCAGCTATACTGCGACGCTATCGGCTTCTTTAATTGGCGCAGAGGCGTCCAGGCAAGATCATTTGAACCTGACAATTTTTAGCGATCCGCAGGAGCTGATTACAGGCTTCGATGTGCTGCGGGCCAAGCTGCCGGCGCTTGACGCCTTGCTGCAATCGGCGCAGGGGGCAGGACACAGCGTCGATTATGAACGGGTCAATTATACGGTAGTGGATCAATTTATCGCCTACGGTCTGGAGGATATCGAGCAAGCGTACTATGAACGCGCCTTCTATATGCTGCAGGAGCTGAACGAACTGTATGATGAGGCATGGAGTGCCGTCAACGCTTATGTAAGCGGTCAAAAACAATCCAATTCCGTCAAGCGGTACGTAACAGGAAACATAGATGTGGTCGGCAATTCCTTTATTGCGGATACGCAAGCTACGGGAGATGTAGGGGAGACCGAACGAAGACCGGTTTTCTTCACAGGTTATGGCCATTTTGAACAGGTGCGGAAGGATATTCCGATCTTCCGCGACTATGGAGCGAATGTGATTCAGATTGAACTTGGACCTTTGCATGTCCTTAAGCCCCAAGATAGCTTCACCCATTGGGAGGTGCAGAAGTTCGGAGGCGTATCGGCCTCAGCGAGCCGCGACGCCGAGGCGGGATATAGCAGTGAACAAGGCGATGGCGCTTTGCTGATACAAAATCGAACGCCGGTTGCTTCAAATACATTCCTCAGTATTTTTCAAAACCTGACCATTAAACCGAATACGACCTATACAATCGAGGCCTGGGCCAAGGGAGAAGAGGTCAAAAATGCATGGTTTTTCGGGGGACCCGGATGGAACTACCGGGCTTCGCTGCCGGAAGGCACGTACGATTGGCAAAAAGTAACGTATGAATATACGAGTGGACCGGAAGAAACCAATCTTCGTTTCATGATTGTATCGGAAAATGAAACAGCGAACTTGTGGATGGATAATATGAAAATGGTTGCCAATGACGAACCAGAGACCAATCTGATTGTTAATGGGGGCTTCGACGAGAATTCATTTGTGGCCGTCCCGAGCGGGAATGACGCTTATGTTGGAGATCTGGAGCCAATCCAGACCTATGTTCAAAAACCGCTACTAGAAGCGGAGCAGAATGATGTTGCTGTGACGCTGCTATTGTCTCCTCATTATTTCCCGGAATGGGCGCTGGAGAAGTGGCCGGATTTGCGCAGCAATAACAATGGCTTCATCAAGTATACGATCAATGATTCGCGCGCAAGGGATGTAGTTGAGGATTACCTGCGTATCATTATTCCGATGGTCAAGGATTATAAGTCGCTGCACAGCATCACGTTATCCAACGAGGGCGTGTACCAATCCTATCTTGATGAAGCGAACAAGCCGGCATGGCAGACGTATCTGAAGGAGCTGTACCAAAATAAGATCGCAGATTTGAATGCGATACATCGCACTTCGTACCTTTCCTTTGACGAAGTCCCGCTGCCTGCGAGGCCTGATCGTACACCGGCCTTTTATGATTGGGTGAAATTCAACAATGACCTGTTCTCGGAATGGCATCAATGGATGGCGGGAATTATTCACGAGATCGCTCCCGAACTGCCAGTGCAAGCGAAAATTATGAACGGTGCGCTCAATGATATTGGCAATCTGACATGGGGCGTCGATCCGGAGCAATTCAGCAACCTATCCCAAATTAATGGCAACGATAACGCGAACTACTTGGGGCAGGAGGATGGATTTACGAACGAGCTGAAGTTTTATGATCTGCAAACGTCGATGAAACAGTCGCCGGTCTTTAATTCCGAGCATCATGTCATCGTGGACGGAGAGGAACGATATTTGCCTCAATTCGCCAATCATGTACGATCGGTCTTGTGGCAAGGCGCGTTTCATGGACTAAGCGGTACGGCGATCTGGGTGTGGGAACGAACATACGACCAAAACAGTGACTTTAAGGGCAGCATCATGAACCGTCCCGACGTCACTGCGGTCGTTGGCAAGACGCATCTTGATCTGAACCGACTGGCTGAGGAAGTGACGGCGTTTCAGGCAGATCAGCCAAAGACGGCTATTTTGTATACAATCCCCGGGGTGATGTACGATCCGGAGTATCCGCATAGCGTGACGGATGCCTATGAAGCCATCAGCTATAGCGGGTTGAAGGTCGGATTCTTATCCGAGCCTCAGCTCGCTGCAGACCATTGGGGAGAGGTTGAAATGCTGATTGTGCCGCAAGCCAGACATGTGAAGGCGAGCACCCTCGCGGCACTGCAACGGTTTGTAGACGGTGGCGGGAAACTCATCGTTATCGGCGAGAACGCGCTCTCTTATGACGAATACGACCGTCCTTTGGACTCCGTACAACGACAGGCGCTGCTGCAGCATGCGAGCGTCGAGCGGTTCGATGCAGCCGCAACACGTCTCGAGCTGCGCGATGCGGTAGCTGCAACGGCTAATCAGAGCCTGAATCTAGTCGACGTCGAATTGTACGATACGGCTACCAATGAATTGGTCTACCAGACGGAATGGCGTGCGGTCAATTATGGGGGCAAATGGCTGGTCAACGCAGCCAACTATACATGGGATCCGAAGACGGTACGTATCGAGGTGGATGGGGAAGCCATTGCGGGCTGGAAAAACCTGATTACAGGGGAATCCTCCAATCAACAGAACGGACTTGTGCTGGAGCCTTACGAGCCTGTACTGCTGCAGCTTGAGTTAGCTGGGACTAGCAGTGGTTCGAGCAACAATAACTGGATGGGCGGCGCCCCGGTCGCGACTGATAGCGTCTCCCTTTATGTTCCAGCGAGAGCTTCCGCCGAGCTGGGATGGACAGATCAATCCTTTGCCTTACAACTGCCTGAAGGCGCAACGTCGCAAGCGGCATCGCTGCGCATAGTTGACAAGACAGCGACTGCTCCGGCGCTTCCCGCAGGGGCGAAGCGGGTGGGCCTGATCTTCCATGTGTCTTTGCAGCCAGCCATCCCGCTTGATCAGCCGGCTACGCTCCGGTTCGCAGCAAGCGAAGCGCTGCCGTCATCGGAGCGCTACGCCATTCATTATTATGACGAGGCACGGAACGCGTGGGTAGCCCTGGAGGGTGTAGAGGAGGACGGATTCCTGTCGGCAACGTCGGATTCCCTGGGGTGGTTTGCATTGCTGGCAGTGGCTGCAGAAGATCCGACACCAGCACAAGAGCCCGAGCCAGAGACGTCATGGACCGATACAACGGGCCACTGGGCGGAGGCTGCGTTAAAGCGCGCTTTCGCACAAGGCTGGGTCAACGGATATCCGGATCAGACCTTCCGTCCGGATGCGGCCATCACACGCGCGCAGTTGGCTGTGCTCCTGTCCAATCAGCAGGGGGGAACTGCAGCGGTAAGCAGCTCGGCTGATGATTTCACCTTCTCCGATAACGACAATATCCCCGCCTGGGCAGCTTCGGCGATATCGATGGTCGTGGGGCAGGGGTGGTTCCGCGGGTATGAGGATGGTTCGTTCCGACCGGATGCCCCTGTCAGCCGCAGCGAGCTTGCCGTGGTGCTGACCAGAGTCTGGAAGGTATCCGCTGTCGAAGTACAGACGGGTATGGTTTACGAGGATGACGATTCTATTCCAAAGTGGGCCAAGGATGCAATCTATGCCTTAACGGCTGATGAAGTGCTGAAGGGCCGTGGCGAAGGCCGCTATGTACCGCAAGCCAGTGTCAGCCGGGCAGAGGGCATTACTGCGCTGCTGCGAATGGCTGATTTGAAGCCATAACACATTGCGGCGAACCGTCATGGCGACGGTTCGCCGCAACGGCTAAGCGGAGGATAGAGAAGGGAGAAGAAGTCAACGATGATTACGATTCAACATAATGGTTTTTTGTTAGCTGTGAGTGAGGAAAACGGCTCCGTGCTGTCCATTCATAATGGACGGAGAGAATTTCTATATCGTGAGCAAGGCACAGGCGCACTGTTTACGATTCGGTTCAGGGATCAGCAAGGAAATGCTTTGGATGTATGCTCGAACGAGTTCACTGTATTTCGAGCCGAACGATCCGAGGAAGCCGACAGCACCGTGCTGAACCTGGTTTATTCGGGCTATTCGAACCTGGAGATGGAGGTCTCGGTCCGCATCGTCTGTCCGCACGATGAGCCTTCCAGTTATTGGAGAATGTCGATTCGCAATCGCACCGATCTTATCATTGATTGGATCGATTTCCCTGAGCTGGTCGTGCCGCACGATCTGCCGGCTAACGGAGGATCGTCGCGTATATTGTGGCCGGGGATGGAGGGTGTGCTTGTTGACGATATCGCCTACCGGCAAGCCGATTTTGCGCGGTACACGCCGGTAGAGTATCCGAACAAAGGCTGGGAGGGATATTATCCAGGTCCCGCCCAGATTCAGATGATGGCGTATTACAACGAGCTTGGGGGGCTATATGTCGCCGCGCATGATGATGCCTTTCAAGTCAAAGCAATTGAGTACTTTTTGTATAAGGGCGGCATCAAGCTGGAGTATCGCCTGTTCCCTGGAGGGGTGAGCGGCGACTACGCTATGGATTACGATATGGCTATTATCCTGTTTGACGGGGACTGGCACGATGCGGCAGAAATGTACAGAGGCTGGCGGGAGAACAATCCTGTATGGCTGCCGAAAAAACTGGAGGATAACGAGAGCTTGCCTTCCTGGCTTGAGGAGTCGCCCATTACGGTCATTTATCCGGTTAGAGGGCAAATGCACTTGGGCGATATGACGCCAAATGAGGAATTTTTCCCTTTTGTGAACGCGCTGCCGATTATGGAACGGCTGGCTCATGCATTGGACAGCAAATTGTTAGCCTTGCCGATGCAGTGGGAAGGAACAGCCCCATGGTCGCCGCCTTACGTATGGCCGCCGCTTGGCGGCGCAGAACCGTTCAAGCAGTTTGTTGAAGCGATGCATAAGTGGGGGCACTACGTAGGCGTATACTGCAGCGGCATTAGTTGGACTAATGAGAGCGGATTGCTGCCTGCTTATTCCGGCCGGGAGGAATTCGAGGAAAAGCAGTTGATCAATATCATGTGCGATTCGCCAGACGGCTCGCCGCCACGCTCTGAAATTTGCCAGGGCCCGATTCGGAGCGGGTATGATATGTGCCCGACCCAGTCGTTTGTGTATGAAGCTGCGCTGGGAGAGATTGGCCATATTATGGACAGCGGATGCGATTACATCCAGTATTTTGACCAGAATCTGGGCGGTGCCTCGTATTTCTGTTATAGCAAGTCACATGGTCATCCGCCGGGACCAGGAAAATGGCAGATTGAGGCGATGCGTGCGCTAATGGCAGAAATCCAGCAGAAGCTCAAGCAGTCGAACAGGGAGGTCGTGATCGGATGTGAATCGGCAGCGGCAGAGCCATACATGGAGTATTTGCCGTTTAACGATCTTCGCTTTGAAATTAACTATTTGATCGGCACGCCGGTGCCGTTGTACGCTTATATCTACCATGAATATGTGAACAACTTTATGGGCAATCAGAATGGCACGGGCAATACAGTGAACTTCGCAGCCTCGCCGCTCAATTTGCTGCAGCGGATTGCCTACAGCTTTGTTGCGGGTGATATGCTCTCCGTGGTGCTTGCGGATCAGGGCAGCATTCATTGGGATTGGTGTACGCCGTGGGATGTGGAAAAGCCGGATCAGCAGTCTGCCATTGATTTGATCCGTAACCTGAACAGTTGGCGCAACGGAGCAGGAAAGCCCTTTCTGCGATATGGGAAAATGCACAAGCCATTTCCTCTAGTGGGATCGGGGGAGACCAAGGATAAGTTGCATAACGGTCGCGAATGGTCATGGCCGGCTTTGTTCACCAGCCGCTGGCTGGCTCCAGACGGGCGAGCCGCCCAGATCGTCGTCAATTATACGTTAGAGCCGCGCGCCTTCTCTGTTGATGCGGGTGATGATGTTGCTTTTGTTATCAGTCGGCGCTCAGATGGCTCTGATCGTCCGAAGGGCAGGATGGGCGAGGGAAATCAAGCGTCAGCGTTAAGGAGCATTGATATTGCCCCGTTGTCGGCCATTATGATTGAATTCACAAACGATAACATACAAAATTGATGGGAATGGACGTATTTTTTGAAATGTATTGACAACCACATCAATCCTCTATATGATTAGAAAATATTGATACTTACTTTTTTAATGTCATTGGTGCGCCTGTGAGGAACATCATAGCTGCGCAGCGAGATGCGAGGTATAGTAGCAGTAATACATGATACGCA
>Ga0160452_100640_pt1 | contig 18475 bp, 15 predicted proteins | sample HID1971I_E6MG_FD_108230 | JGI IMG/M metagenome (GOLD analysis project Ga0160452, IMG submission 108230) | Enriched millipede-associated microbial communities from UW Madison campus, WI, USA - HID1971I_E6 MG | ecosystem: Host-associated > Arthropoda: Insects > Digestive system > Unclassified ...
AATGCGCAATATGATGTCATTGTTGCTGGACTAGGCACCGCTGGCTCGATCGCCTTGCTCACCGCTGCTCGCCTTGGCTTGCAGGCGATGGGCATTGACCGGATGCATTGCATGGGCGGCATGGGCACAGCCGGTTCGGTGAACGGTTATTATTTTGGCACCAAGGGGGGCGTCTATGAGGAAGTAGACGCTCAAGTGGCGGAGCTGATCGGCACCGTTTATACCCGATCCAGCGCTTACAATGTCGATGCCAAGAAATACAAACTGGAGCAATTGGCGACAGCGGACGGCGCAGCGCTTGCTTACGAATCGACGGTTACCGCCGTTTATCTGGAGGGCAAGCAAGTTGTTGGCTTGCAATGGATCGGGCCGGAAGGGCTCCGGTCTGCCAGCTGCAAGGTGGTCATCGACTGCACAGGGGACGCAGAGGTGTGCGCGCTGGCGGGCTGTGACACGAGCTTTGGCCGGGCGCTGGACGGTCGCGCTCAGCCCTTCACCAGCGTCAAGGTATTTGCGGCTGGGGACAAGGTCAGCTGGCGCAACTTCGACTCTGGCTGCACGGATCAGACGGATAGCCGGACACTGACGGAGTCGATCCTGCATTCACATTCGCAGCACTTGGAGGAGACATACGGGGAAGGGCAGCGCCTGCTGCATCTGGCCCCGCTGCTTGGCATCCGCGAAGGCAGACTTATTCATGGCGAAGATACGTTGTCGCTGGCTGCCTACTTCGAGGATGCGCTTCCCGAGGAGCCTCTGTTCTATGCGTATGCGGATGTCGATAAGCATGGACGCGACCACGCGTTTGAGAGTCAGGCGCTGCAGGACTGGTTCGTAGCTAGCAATCTGGGCGCCGTCAACATTTCGGTGCCAGTCTCGCTGGGTATGATGACGCCCAAAGGGTACGGCGGACTGCTAGCGGCTGGCCGTTGCCTTGCCGTCGACCACGATTTATCAACCTGCGTGCGGATGAACCGGGATATGCAGAAATCTGGGGAGGCCGCGGCTACAGCCGCGTGGCTGTCCGTTGACAAGGGGGTCACGCTGCAGCAAGTTCCTTATGAACAGCTGCGGGACATGTTGCAGGAGACAGGTTGTTACAATCCCGAGCAGGACCGTGGCTACCAATTTTCGTATCCGGGCGACCGTAAGCCCGCAGAAGTCATCCATTGGCTGTCGGAGCCAGCAGCGATCCGCGAAGGTCTGGCCAGTGACCGGCCGGGGGTAGCGATCTGGTCATGCAGGCGGCTTGATCAAGGAATGAGAGAGCATCTGCTGGGATGGATGAATGCTCCGGATGATCAGCTGCGCCGGCACAGTGCGCTCGCGCTGGGGCTGATCGGCGAGCGCGCATCGCTGCCGCTGCTGCGCCAGATGATCCGTGAGCGTGACGCTTACACACTCAAGGACTGCCGCAAGAACAACCAGATGCGCGGCTATATGGCCATCTATCTGGCCGCCCGGCTGCAGGATGCCGAGGTGGTGGAGGATTTAATCCAGCTCGTCACCGATCCCCGCGAGATCGAGCGTCCGCTCTATCAGCCAGAAGAAGCGGGCAGTCGCGCCAAAACCCAGAAATACAACGACGTCTACTATCAGTTCTTCTCCCATGCTATGATCGGCTTGCTGCGCATCGGCGAATTCCATCCGCATCTGAGAGAAGTGATTGCGCAAGCGATGCGGCAAGCGGTAGGCGATCTTGGCTATATCAAGCGGATTACCCAGCTTCCTTTTGGCACCTATGAATATTCCATCGCGGACAATATCCAGTCTGTGGCGATGCAGGAGCTGGCCCGCTGGGGGTCTGCATGAAGATTGCGGATTTGAGCGCCTTTGTCGTGGATGCGTGCTTCGAAGCCGCTTTGTAGAGAGGAACTGAATATTGAGAGCCATAGGCGGCTTGGTACGATAGGGTGCTGAGCCGCCTATTTGTGATTTGTCAGTAGTTATGAAGGATGTTCATTCAGATAAGCAGCCATCCACTGCATACTCTTCTCATGCAATTCGTTTTGCTTGTCGACATTCGAAGCGATCGGAACCGTAGGTGCAATCTTCATGCTCTTATAAAACTTGCCCGTTGCTCCGCTGACCTCATCGGAGGTGGCCAGGTAGATCGAGGTGCGAGCGCCCTGCTGTGGGGACTGCATGAACAGCTTCATCAACGGTCTGGCAAAGGCAGGCGCGGTCCGCGCGGATTGGGGCGTGTAGATCACGCCCGGATGAAGGGCATTGACCGTCACCCCGCTGCCGGACAGCTCGCCGGCCATCCGATACGTCAGCATCAGCACCGCCGTTTTGGCGAGCTTGTACGCCTGCATGCTGCGGTAGGCAGATGCGGCGGGATGGGCCGCTTCCTCGGGGTCGAACTGTTTGGCTTGCATGATGGAGGCGACATTGACGATCCTGCCTGCTCCGGCTTCCTGCAGCTTGGGCAGCAATAGCCGCGTCAGCAGGAAGGGGGCGAGGTAGTTGACGGCAAAGGTCAGTTCGAAGCCCTCGTCATTGGTCTCATAGCGGCTGAATAAGCCTCCCGCATTGTTAATGAGCACATCGAGCTTGTGGTAGCGTTCCTTCACTTGCTGCGCCAGACGTGCGATATCCTTGGCGGAGGACAAGTCCGCGATCAGCAGATCTACCTTTGTATTGCCTGTCTGTTGGATGATCGCTTGCTGGGCCGCTGCTCCTCGCTTCGCATCGCGGCAGACCATGATGATGTGGTGACCTTGGCTGGCCAGCCCCTCCGCTGTCGCATAGCCGATCCCTGAGTTGGCGCCTGTGATCAGGCTTGTTTTTGCAGACATTGAGCTCATCCTCTCATGATTTATTTATCGACTTGGGCGCGTCCGAGATGATGGACAGCGCCGCATCGATACAGCTCTCCAGCCATTGTCGATCAGGGTTGGCTTTTTTGAGCACGGTGATGCCGATGAAGGCCACCACTAGAGACTGAGCGGCTGCCCGGCAGTCCACCGTGCCATCGATTTCTCCGGAGTTTATCCCCTGTTGCAGCGCATCCTCAAAGATCGTCGCCAGATAACGCTGATGCTCCCGCGTTAACACTTCGAACCGCGGATCGTGCGGAGCTAACTCCACCATCGTATTGATGCAAAAGCAGCCATGTCGCTCATCGGTTGCGGCAGGAAATACCCCCTCCATAAACAAACGTCTGAATGCGGACTTCACGCCTTCGTTGTTGGTCAGCTTCGTACGAACGGCTTTGGCATGCAGCTGGTTATAATGACGAAGCGCGGACTCAAACAATGACAATTTGTCTCCGAATGCAGCGTAGATACTCGGTTTCTGAATCCCCATCCGAGAAGTTAAGTCGATGAGCGAACAAGCCTCGTACCCTTTCTCCCAAAAGACATGCATCGCGTCGGTTAACGCCTTTTGCTCATCGAACGTTCGAGTTCTAGCCATAAGATGCCTCCTGACAAGGTGAAACGTCGATTTTCACTACCTTTCGGTACAATATTATAGTACAGCAATCGAAGGTGAAGCTCAAGTTTTTGTTGACAATCTATTCGATGTATGAGTTAATTGGCACTAAAATATCATACCATTCGGTACGTTATGTGGAGGTTTTATCGTTGACAAGTACTACAGAACACTGCCCGCGCAAGACGGGGGCGCAAGCGCAGCTATCAAACGCGACGCTTTTGCTGTATGCGATCATCTCCGGCGCAGCTGTTGCCACGGTTTATTATTCTCAACCTTTGCTGGAGGCAATGGCCTCGGAGTTTGGCATCAGCAGTACGATCATCGGCAGCATAGTTACGATGACCCAGATATGCTACGCCCTCGGATTGTTTTTTCTCGTCCCGCTAGGGGATTTGTTTGATCCGCGCCGACTCGTTACCTGCATGTTGATTTGTATCGCGCTCGCATCTGGTTTCGTAGCGCTAGCGTCCAATGCGTTGGTGCTGTTCATCAGCATAGGGATCGTCGGCTCGCAGGCCGTCGTTGCCCAAGTTTTGGTTGCTCTTACTGCACATCGCGCCTCATCGGAGCGTCGCGGTCAAGCCATTGGCATCGTGACAAGCGGGATTGTCATCGGGATTTTGCTGGGGCGGACTTTTTCGGGCAGCTTGGCGGATCTGGCCGGATGGCGAGCGGTATATGTTGTGACAGCGGTCATCATGTTCGGCATGGCCTTGCTTTTCCTGGCGGCTACACCTGCTGCGCGACGGGTGCCGGGCGATAGGCTTACGTATTTTGGGATGCTCCGCTCGATGAAGGATTTATTCGTGCATATGCCGTTATTACGGATTCGCGGCGTACTTGCGTTTTTGATCTTTTTTGACTTTAGTATTCTATGGTCTTCCATGGTCCTGCCGATGAGCGCTCCGCCGCTGTCGTTTAGCCACACCGTTATTGGCCTGTTTGGACTTGCGGGCGCAGCCGGGGCGCTGGCCGCCTCCCGTGCGGGACGATTGGCCGACCGCGGGTTGGGACAATGGACGACCGGCATCGGTTTGCTGATATTAGCGATTTCCTGGCTGCAGATCAGCTTTCTACAGCATTCCACATGGCTATTCATCGTTGGGATCGTCATGCTGGACCTCGCCGTCCAGGCGGTGCATGTGACCAATCAGAGCATGATATTAAAGGCTCGTCCAGAGGCGAGGAGCAGGCTGACGGCAGGCTACATGATGTTCTACTCCTTTGGCAGCGCAGCGGGAGCGGTGCTGTCGACCTGGATTTATTCGTGGGCGGGATGGCTTGGTGTGTGCTTACTAGGAGTTGCGGTTAGCGTGCTAGCGCTCGTGTTTTGGGCATGTACCTTGAGGATGGGCGATACGGCGAGAGGAGCGGAGGTTTTTGGTGGAATTCACAAACAAAAATGAGTACAATTTTGATAGATATAAAGTACACATCAACGATATGCGCTTGAATCAACATCGATACATCTAAAAGGCGCCGGAAGGGAACAATGATGGTCACTTGGTTTTTAATCCTTATTTACTTGGCGTTTATTAGTCTTGGTCTTCCTGATTCGTTGTTAGGGGCGGCATGGCCGGTTATTTGGCCGGAGATCGATTCTTCCTTGGGGACTGCGGGGCTTGTGGCCATGGTCATCGCCGGGGGAACGATTGCTTCGAGTCTGGCGAGCGGCAAGATGATCCAATGGCTAGGCACGGGGAAGCTTACCTTGTTCAGTTGTTTGTTGACTGCGACAGCATTGCTGGGGTTTTCCATGGCACCGTCGATTGTCTGGCTTATTGGACTGGCCGTGCCTTTGGGACTTGGGGGAGGAGCGGTCGATGCGGCTTTGAATCACTATGTTGCCGACAATTATAAAGCGCACCATATGAGCTGGCTTCACTGCTTTTGGGGAGTCGGGGCTACAGCTGGGCCGATTATTATGGCTGGTTTTATTGCATCGCCTTATTCTTGGCGAGGGGGCTATACGGCGGTAGCGATCCTTCAGTTTGTGCTTGTCGCGATTCTTTTAATCACACTGCCATTATGGAAACGAGTAGCTGCCATACGAGATTCCATGCGGGCAGCCGGACAACAGGATGAGGTCTCTGAGCCGTCTGAAGAAAGTCGTGCTAGACAAGTTAATGTTTTTCGATTGAAGGGAATTAAGCCAACTTTGCTTTCTTTTCTGTTGTATTGCGGAGCTGAAGCGATGGTTGGCTTGTGGGGAGCCAGCTATTTGGTAGAGACCCGCGAGGTGAGTCCGGAGACGGCGGCAGGCTGGATCGCGTTATATTATGGCGGGATTACGGTTGGCCGATTGATTACAGGCTTCGTCACCTTCAAAGTATCCAACCGACTTCTGATTCGCTTCGGTCAATGGATCGCGATGGCGGGATGTATCCTGTTTTTTCTCCCTCTGTCCGACTCGTTTTGCATGGCAGGGTTCGTTATGATCGGCCTCGGCTTCGCGCCTATTTACCCCGGGTTGCTTCACGAAACGCCTGCTCGTTTTGGGAAGGAGAATTCGGCCAAGCTGATGGGGTATCAGATGGCGGTTGCTTACACCGGCAGTACGTTCATACCGCCGCTCTTTGGGCTAATTGTGACCTTGACGAGCACGGCCTTATTTCCAAGCGCGGTATTCATGATTTTGCTTCTTATGTTCGTTAGCGTGGAGCTGGTCAATCGGATTCTTACCGCTGCAAGGGGAGATCATACCAGAGTCAATGGAAATTGAGGAAGGCATATTTGCCGAATGAAATCCCCGGAAGGGGGTTTTTGTTATTATCCGGGAGTTGAAATCCTTTTCAAAATTGTTATTGATAATAGTTACAAATTATGTATAATAAAGGTACATCTAGGACATCTATGACTTGGTCACAGTTAATAGAATCGAACAAATAGAAAGGAGGACATGTAGCATCATTGTTGTACATGGCGTGTGGTTCGCACTAATACGCAAAGGAGAGCGATAGAATGAGGGTAAAAGTGAAAGCGATCAGCACCTATCTGTTAGCGATGGTGTTGGCGACGGTAGCCGTCATTTCCGGCTGGAGCCCGACAGCGTCGGCAGCGCTGACGCCCGATTTCAGGCAATTGAACGCTGCTCAGATCGTAGCGGAGATGGGGGCAGGCTGGAATCTCGGCAATCAACTCGAAGCCAGTATTAACGGTATGCCTGGCGAGACGATGTGGAATAATCCGACGATTACGCCAGCGCTTATCCAAATGGTCAAGGCAGCGGGCTTCAAAACGATCCGTATCCCGGTTTCTTATCTCAATCTGATCGGAAGCGCTCCTGACTATACTATCGATGCCGCTTGGCTAAACCGCATCAAAGCAGTGGTAGACTACGCCTACAACGAAGGATTGTATGTCGTCATCAACATTCATGGAGACGGTTTCAATTCGGTCAATGGCGCGTGGCTGTTGGTCAACGCAAGCAATCAAACGGCGATTCGGGCGAAATATCAAAAGGTATGGGAGCAAATCGCAAACAAATTCGCAGACTATGACGAGCGGTTAATTTTTGAGTCGATGAATGAAGTGTTCGATGGAAATTACAACAACCCGAATCTGGCGTATTACGCCAACCTGAATGCGTATAATCAGATTTTTGTAGATACGGTGCGACAGACTGGCAGCAACAACAGCGCGAGGTGGCTGCTCGTCCCTGGCTGGAATACAACGATTGATTATACGGTGGGCAATTACGGCTTCGTCATGCCGACGGACCAATACCGATCCTCCACGATACCAAGCGCCGAGAAGAGAATTATGATCTCCGTCCATTATTATTCCCCGTGGGACTTCGCCGGCGAGGAATCAGGGAGCATTACGCAATGGGGAGCGACAGCGACCGACCCCTCCAAGAGGTCGACCTGGGGACAAGAGGACTATCTGGAATCGCAGCTCAAGTCGGTCTACGATACCTTCGTCGTCCAAGGCTATCCTGCCGTAATTGGAGAGTTTGGCTCCATTGATAAAAGCAACTTTGATTCAACCAATCCTACGTACCGTGAGATCTACGCCAAGGACTTGACGGCAACGGCCAAGAAATACGGCTCTGTGCCGGTCTATTGGGATAACGGGTTTAACGGGCAGTTTGGATTCGGACTCTTCGATCGATTCACCAATACGGTCACCCAGCAAGGCATCATCGATGCGATCATGAGCGGGATGGGCGCTCCCGCCGGGAACAACTCGGGGATCACGCCAACGACAGCGACATTCGATAAGAAGACGGCGAACCAAGCGGACATTCCAGTGACGCTGACCTTAAACGGCAATACGTTGTCCAACATCAAAAATGGAGCGGCTACGCTCGTCGCCGGAACAGACTATACGGTGTCAGGCTCCATGGTGACGATAAAAAAAGCTTATATGGCTGCTCAAGCTGTCGGCACAACGACGTTGACCTTTAACTTTAGTGCCGGAGCTGCCAAGACAATCGCCATCTCGGTCGTGGACACGACATCCGCAGGAAGCGGTTCGATAAAGGTGCAAATGTATAACGGCAATACAACAGCGGTTACGAACGGGTTGAATCCGCGAATTAAAATTGTCAATACAGGGACGTCTACCGTTTCTTTGTCGAGCGTCAAAGTCAGATATTACTACACCGTGGACGGCAATGTTGCGCAAACCTTCTTCTGCGATTGGTCGAGCGCAGGCTGCGGCAGCATCACCGGTACGTTCGCGGCGCTCGCGACTCCCAAAACGAACGCCGACCATTATGCCGAGATTGGATTTGCATCGAGTGCAGGCTCGCTTGCTGCGGGTCAATCGATTGACATTCAATTGCGCATCTCCAAAAACGACTGGAGCAACTATACGCAAACGAACGATTATTCGTTTAACGCAACAGACACCGCCTATGTCGATTGGAATAAAGTGACCGCTTATGTAGGCGGCGTACTGAGCTGGGGCATTGAACCGTAGGAAGAAATATCATCCGCTGTAAACGAGCTATCATCACAGTAATCTCAGCCACGATCGGCTGGCAATACGCAAAGGAGCTTGCCTGATTCCGGGCAAGCTCCTTTTTGCAACAGCCATAGTCATCGTTCAGAACGGTTAGCGACTTGCAGCCTCAATAATCCAGTCTGTCAAGGCTGAGACTTGTTTTTTTACAGCAATCGGATCACGGTACCAGGAGCTGTTCTCCGTCCATAAGAATACTCGATTGTTACGAATAGGCTCTAGCCCTCCCCAAATCGGATCGGCTTGCAACGTTTCCAGGCTGGATTCCGTCGTCAGAATCAAATAATCGCCGGTGTACTCGGGTAACATTTCCAATGAAAATTCATAATAGGATTCTTGGAGCATATTTTCAGGAATCGCCGTTGGTGGCTTCAGCCCTATGATTTCATACATAAGTCGACCGCCCCGTCCCGACTTCGGACCAAAAAGAAACACGGTCCCATCGTACTCTTGCATAACCGAGAGCGTCTCTCCTTCAGGAATGGCTTGCTGGACATTTTTTCGGATGTCTTCAATATCCATTTCGAATTGTTCGTTCCATTGCTCCGCATCCTCACGTCGGTCCAGCAAGTCGCCGAAAAACAGCATCTCTTCCTGTATGGATGTGAACTGATTATAAGGAACGGACACCGTAGGCGCAACTTTTTGATACATCTCCACGACTTCAGGCTGAGTCCTATGCGTAATGATCAAATCTGGCGCCATCTCCAGCAGCATTTCTATCGATTCGCCTACATCCGTTATATCATCCAGCATGCCTTCCAGATAGGGACTTGACATTAGGAACGATTCGGCCGCAATCGGCTTGACATTCAACGCAAGCACGGTGCCAAGATATGACATTGCCGCTACGCGCTGTGGATGCGCAGGTACCTCGACATCGCCGAAGGAGGTCTTGACGATCCTTGTCTCCGTAGAAGGTGGAGCTTCTGACGTTTGAGGGATTGCGGCAGAAGCGCTGTTGTCTGCAACCGGGTTGTTCGTTGCGCCGCTGTTGTTCGCATTCCCACCGCAAGCTGTTGCTATTATGCTCAAGCATAGCAGCGTCATTACATAGATTTTTTTGGTCATCTTTCTCATGTCATACTCACCATCCCATTGAAGTTGATAATCAATATCACTTATGTGGAAATGATAACGTATGAACTGGCTCGGAACAACGGACGTTTTTGACGTATTCCTTGTACAATCTGAAACGGACGGGCTATTTTGCTTGCGAAATTGTCCTGGTGTCATACCGGTGTGCTTTTTGAACATGCGGTTGAAATACATGAGGTCGGGATACCCGACATACGATGCGATTTCCTGTTGCGTCGCCATTTTATCCGCTAACAGAGTCTTTGCCTTTTCCATTCGGAGACGAATCACGTAGTCCCGCGGACTGAGTCCTGTCTGTTCCTTGTATTTTCTCGATATATATTGTTGGCTATAGTTCAACTGCCTCGCGAGTTCCTCTAGCGAGAATGGATTGCGGTAATTTCTGGACAAATGCCGAACTACTTGATCCGATAAGGAAAGCTTGCCCTCGCTATTCAGGCGCTCTCGCAGAACAGCATGGACAAAGCGGATAAAGTTGCCCTTAGCCAAAAATCGGGTTAATCCATCATCGGGCTTAAGCCAACCACCGATCAGCGTTTGAAGCAGCTCAAGCATGGCCAACGGCTCTCCAGGCGAGAAACCCCAGTGTTCCATAAACGGGTCAGCGTCTTCTATCATCATGTGAAATTCTCGTAATGCTGAAGCGGGGAGGGACGCTTTGTAAAGTAGAATATATACGTTCAGCGCTTCTCGACTCCAGACTGTCACTTGAGATCCTTTGCCGGCGTGTAGCACATAAGTACGCTCGCACAGCCATACTTCGTCGTCGACCCATAATTCGCCTTGCCCTTGATAAACAAATAAAAAAGCGCTAGAAGGCAATCGGTATTGATATAAACCATCATCGATTCCAGCTTGCTTTAGACGCACATCCAGCACGCGCACTGTTACCTGGTTCCAGATTTGTATTAATTTCTGAACGTCCATGGCTAATCGTAAGCTCCCTCATTCATCTAAAAGATAATCATTCTCAATTGGATCGTGTTTCTAAACAGAATATCGAATGTGATGGATGCTGTCAACATAGGGAACTGCGAGGAAGATTTAGCCAAGCCGCCTGAATAGCCTATGCAGCCAGCAGGGACAGTAACGTCGATACAGAGGTTGCCATTTAAAGCGGACGTCTCAATCACGCTACTGTTATGCTGGGGCCTGTCCCGAGCAGGGGATGCCGTTTCTCCAAATAGTTAGAGTTGAAAACAGCGGGATTTCAGGCAATAATACTAGCATGAGCGCAGCCGTCGGAGTTTTGCAGACTCGTGGAATGGGGCATCGGAAAGGGGAAACCTCTTTATGGCTCTACATAAGTTCAGATTTGCTTCATTGGTGTATTTGACCTCCTCGAGAATCATTCTTCTAAGCTTTGCGATCCCGATCTTGCTGGGCGCCTTTTTGCTGGCCTTGCCCGTCGCTTCATCGAACGGCAACAGCGTCGGATGGCTGGATGCGCTTTTTACCGCCACCTCTGCTGTATGTGTAACGGGATTGGCTGTCGTGGACACGGGGAGTGTCTACTCTCTTTTCGGGCAAGTGGTCATTATGGCTCTGATTCAGCTCGGCGGTCTAGGATTTATGACGTATAGTGTGCTAGTGGCGATCGTCCTGGGCAAAAAAATTGGGTTGAAGGACCGATTGCTCATTCAACAGTCCACCAATGCGCTGTCCACCCGAGGCATTGTGAGGCTGTCGATCGGTATTTTTGTAGCCGCGCTTATCATTGAAGGGCTTGGCGCTATTGTCTTGACTGTTCGCTGGATGGCCGATATGGATTTCGCAACAGCGCTATATTATGGTATCTTTCATTCCGTTTCTTCCTTCAACAATGCAGGATTTGCCCTATGGCCGGATAGCTTGAGCCGATATGTCGGCGATCCCGTCATTAATGTGATGATTACGCTCCTATTTATTTTCGGCGGTTTGGGGTTTACGGTCATTATTGATCTGTGGAAAAACCGGAGCTGGCGCAAGCTGTCCCTTCACTCCAAAATCGTACTCTTGGCGTCGGGGGTTTTATGCACAGCCGGATTTCTTGTCATTGTAGCGATTGAATGGTTCAATCCGGCCACGTTTGGTTCATTATCATGGTCGGAGCGACTTTGGGCGGGTTACTTTCAGGGCGTCGTCACGCGAACGGCCGGGTTTAATACGATCGATATCGCTTCGATGATGACCGCTTCGCAATTTTTTATGATTTTCCTGATGTTTATCGGGGCTTCATCCGGCTCGACTGGCGGAGGGATCAAGACGACGACCGTTGTTATTTTGCTACTCGCCCTCATCAGCATTGTGAGAGGCAAGTCGGATGTTCAGATCATGGAGCGAAGAATTGCCCCATCGATCGTGATGCGTGCCATGGCAGTGATGGTCATTTCCGTCGGTGTCGTCCTGGCTGCAACCTTTCTTCTGACGTTAAGCGAGCATAGCTTGCAGAAGGATTTTATGGAGGTGCTGTTCGAGGTCACGTCTGCCTTCGGAACAACGGGCTTATCCATGGGGATGACCCCGGAGCTGTCTGCGCCTGGCAAGCTGATCATTATCTTCACGATGTTTATCGGCCGACTGGGGCCGTTGACGCTTGCCTTTGCTTTGTCGCAGAAGCATAGTCAGGAGAAGTACCGGTATCCCGAGGAGAAGGTGCTGATCGGCTAACCCGATTCAGATCGCATAAGCTTAGACTTGACGGGAGAAGCGCCTGAATCCGGCATATAGCAGAAGACCATGCCCAATCAGACCAATCAGAAATTGAACCAGTAGTTGAGCCTGGATGCCCCCTGTATGGCCGATACTCAAGTAAAGCTGAATGGGCCAAAAGGCCGGAAGCCAGCTCCCGAGCCAAAGCCAGGGGGCGGCCGCCAGGTTACAGCACAAGGCGACGATAACGGAAAGACTAATAAATTTGGATAGTGCCAATCCTTCGACCTTGTTGGATGCGACGCTGGCCAGGAACAAGGCGTACAGGGGCGCTTCCAGAACAAGCAACAGCAAGGGCAAGGATGTAAGGGCTGCAGGATCATCGTGTATCCCTAAGGATAGCAGCAAAATCAAGGCGCAAAGGACAACCGGAAAGAGAAGGCGATACATGAGATATCCTTCCTTGCGCAAAGGAGTAACGGCATAGCAGTCAACGAGACGATCGTCTTTCTCCTCAAGTATGAGCAAGCCGACCGCAGAGCCAATGAGTAGCGGCACCATCGAGAGGAGGAAGCCCTCGATATGAAAGTCATATGGCTCCAAGGCATATCCCAGCTTCGCAGAGATCCAGTCGCTGATTGCCGGAAGGGCAAATCTCAAAAGAACGATGACCAACAGCGAACCAATGAAAATCAACATCAGCATCGGATCGCGCACCCCATTTTTTAGATCCCGCCGCAGCAAAGCGCTATATTTATTCCGAATCATTGCGTTCCCCCCGTTGTCTGGTGTTCATCATCAGTAAAGTCCTGGAAAATAATCCGGCACCAATGAGCCAGAGGATCAGAATTGCGATTGCATATCCAATCTCGGCCGGTATGATCTGACGGACAGAGCCTGAGATGAGGGTCAAGGAGCCGGAGGATGGCAATAGGCGGATAGCCGGAAGAGAGGCCACGTCCAGATATCCCAGCACAGGCAGCGCAAAGGGCAGGGCGTAAAGCTGGGAACGGATAAGAAAACCATTGATCGACCGGCTGTTCAAGGCGGCAGCGATGCCCGTCAGCGTAAAGAAAAACGAGCTCAGCACGATGCCTGACACGAAGGCATACGGAGCTTGCGGCAAGCCGCTGACAGGCAAATGAATTGCCAATGCAGCTAGCAGCGACAAAAAGCCGAGCGAGACGCATTTGGAGGCCAAATACTCCCAGGCTCGCAGCGGGGTTGAAAAAAGCGCATGCCAGATTCCCTGGTCCCGCTCAAGCAGCACGATACTGCCAGCAAGCAATAGCCCGAGTGCGGCTGGATCGGAAAACGTGAGCAAAACAAGCGCATCCTTCGTATAAGCCTCCGGAATCGCATGCAGAATGCCGACATAAGCGGCGCAGACGATCAGATAAACGAGATAATACCGATGTCTCCATTGATAACGGACGTCAAACCAAACCAGTCGAGCCAGCCTCATGCTCGTGTACTCCCGGCAGAGGCAATGAAGATGTCCTCGAGCGATGCCTCCAGCGTATGCATCGTGATGATCCGATGCGAGCGGATGAGAGACAGGTAGCGCGCATTGCTCCCGATCCCCTCTAGCGCAAAATCCTCCGTTTTTCGCTCATCTCCAAGCTCGTATTCCACTCGTACCTTTCGTTCGCCGCTCAGCAGCTTCAAGTTGCGGGGCGAGTCCATCAACCTAATCTGACCCTCCATCATAAAAGCGACCCGGTCGCATAGCTGTTCGGCGGCTCGCATGTTATGGGTTGTAATGACAATCGTCGCGCCGGCCTGTCGCCGGGCTTCGATCAGTCTTTTCAAATTGTCGGCATGAACGGGATCGAGCCCGGAGGTCGGCTCGTCGAGGAATAGCAGTTCGGGGCTGTTCAGAACCGAACGGCAATAATTGAGCCTCATTTTCATTCCTTTGGAGAAGGCTTCGACTTTTTTGTGCGCGGCATCCTCCAGTCCGACCTGCTGCAGCAACGCCATCGGCTCGGTCTGCTGATTGCGATACAGGGAGCGGAAGTGCTGCAAATTCTCAAGCGCCGTAAAGCGGTTATAGAAATGAGGGAATTCATAAGCGACGCCAATCCGTTCATAAAACGCTGCCTTGGCGAAGCGAACCTCCTCACCCAACACGCGGGCAGAGCCGCGATACGTTTTTAGTTTGCCGATCAATATTTGCTGCGTTGTGCTTTTGCCGGCCCCGGATGGCCCGAGAAAGCCGAATATTTCCCCTTTCTGTATGTGGAAATCGAGTCCTTCGAGCACCGGGCGGCTGGCAGCGGGGTAAGCATAAGCTAAATTATCTACTCGAATCAAAACATTCACCTCCCAGGGACCATCAACGGTCTGTAGTGGTTAAGTATAATGCGATTGACGCTGCCAAATGCTCGAAGGTTTCCTCAAAATTGACCATTGCTTTTTTTTGCAGCGACAGCAGCACAAGCGAACGAAGGAGATTGACGATGAGCGCGGGCTCAAGGTCGGTACGCACGACGTTAAGGGCTTGCCACTCGGCGATAAGCGGCGCGAATCGTTCGACATCCCCGGAATAGTTGTTTTGCCAGCGGGAATCGGGCACCCTGCGGATGATGGACTCCAACTGCTCAGGCAAGAGAACCTCTTTCAGAATTGGATTGTCGATGATCAACTGAACGGATTGCTTTAAAAATTCGGTCAACGTTTCTCTCGTCAGGGGAGCGCCGTCCAACTGTTGAAGCAGAGCTTGTTGTATACGCTGCTCTTCTTGCTCCATCAAGTCGAAGAACAGCTCTTCTTTGGAAGCATAAAAGGCATAAAAGCTTCCGGACGCAATGTGGCTCGCTTTGGCAATATCGCTGACGCTTGTTTTCTTGAATCCATACTGCGAAAACAAGGCGTATCCGCTCTCCAGCAGTCGAGTGTGAATGCTTTCCTTTTCCTGGTCGCTAAATTTTTTTGACATATAGGCACTCCTCAAATGAATGTATGAATGAAATTATAATTCATTCATTAAAAAAGCACAAGCCAAACACGGATCGTCATATTAGCTGCAGCATGAAGACCTGCCTCGCTCATGGCTGAGAACAGGTTCCAGTTGCAACAAACTCCGCCACATACGTATTAAACTGATCCGGCTCCTCGACGAACGGGAGATGACCGCAACCCTCCATCCTGATCAGGATGGAATCCTTCATTTGGGTGTGCAGGATGTTAGCCGTCTCTCGATTAAAAGGATGATCAAGCTCGCCGATCAGGATGAGTGTAGGACAATAAAGCTCCGCTAACCGATGGATCGCATAAGGCTTGGCCACGCGCGCAAGGTTTGGAGGGAAACGGCAGAAGTTGGCCGGCTTTCGCACGTTGGCAACGGTTTTTTGCCATGCCTTTTCTTTTGTCGGATCAGGAAAAAAATAGCGCCAAAACGGATGTTGGATAAACGCTTCGATGGCTCTTTGGCGGCCTTGCATCCGTACCTGAACATGCTGCTTGATTCCCTGCCACAACATGCTTGCCGGATAGCTCCGGCCGCTGAGCGAAGGAGCCGCCAGGACGAGGCGTTGGACACGCTCGGGATAGGCCAACGCGAAGTCAATCGCAATGCTGCCTCCCATGGAAGAGCCGACGATGGTTGCTTTGGCCAGACCCAGCGCGTCCATTAATACCTTCAGGTCTTCTACGTTCGAATAGGGACGTTCGGGCGTATCCGATTGCCCGTAGCCGCGCAAGTCATAACTAATCATGTGATGCCTGTCAGCAAAGCTGCTCATTTGCTCTTCCCAGATCAGATGATCATTATAATTCCCGTGAATGAATACGAACGGCTCACCGTCTCCGCTTGCCTCATAATACAGAACGCCGTCCGTTACATGGATGTATCCATCCTTCATAGCAACAGCCCCCCTCTCATAGCAAGTCGGCCTTGTACAGTTGATCTTCAATGATGGATCGCAAAACTTCGGAGATCGAATAGTCTCCTTTGCCGCAGCAACGGTCAATTTCATCCCAGCAAGCCTCAGGAAGCGTGAGGGAGATTTTGCGCGTGACGCCTATCGGCTTGCGGCCAGCGCCCGCGCGTGCTCCGCCTTGTTTTTTGGCGGATTTATCCTTAGCGTTCGATTGATTGTCCATCATCTGTCATCACCTGGCTTCATCATCACACAATCTTATTTGGGGGTCAATTTCTGCTACCTTTTTCAACGGGGGCCGGCGGCATGACGACGGTCGGACGATCCTTGTAATCGGTGTCTATCAGGCGAGGAGGGTGAACATAGCTTGAGAGGGAGGGCCGTCCACACCGCCAGGGCAGGTATGGACGGAATCGAGGCTCAGTTCGTAGTCCGTTTGTTTACAGGTACCCACACTTCGACTTCCGCATCGGAAGGGTTGCCGTTGAGTAGTATCTCTGCGATCGGATGGTCGTTATAGGCATACGCATAGTCATCGTTCAGAACGGTGCCGAAGGCGTGATCCTCCAGTCGGTCAAAGGCCAAGCGAGACAAGCCGCCGTGACCGGACAAGACCAAATACTCGCCGCCGGGGAAATGCACTTCATCTGCGCCATCAGGCTTCGGCTGCGACGATTGAACGCCCGCATAATACATTACCTTGTCTTCCTCAAGGGCAATGGCGGCAAAGCCCAGAGGGCTTTCGGACAGCGGACGAAGGGAAGCTATCAACCCATTTTCGAGCGTGCTTATGAAGAAGGTTGTTTTGGGCTTGGAATATTGGGCATTGTGGATGCTTGTCCCTTCGCTTAATACGGTTTTAAAGCCAACGATGCGGAACGGTTCTTTTGTTTCGATACGGGTGGAAATCATGAACGGTATACCTCCTGTATGTTGGTGGAATGGTGATTCGAAATAAGCATAACCTACCAACGTTGACAGCTGTATGGCATAATTAAATCGAGGTGGTCAGGATGAAAATAGATCGCTTGATTGCGCTCATCATGATCCTGCTGGAGCAGGAGCAGATTAGCGCGCGCGAGCTGGCAGCACGTCTGGAGGTCAGTCGAAGGACGATCTATCGGGATATCGATACGCTCAACCGGGCCGGCCTGCCGATCTTCACGCATCAAGGCGCGATGGGCGGTGTCGGGCTGATGAAGTCATATAAAGTGGGGAAAACGTTGTTCACCTCGCAAGAGATCCAGCGCTTGTTGGGCGGTATCCAGAGCTACAAGCAGCTGTTCGGCGGGCGAGAGACGATCTATACGTCGGAGAAGCTTCACGCCATCGATCCCGACAACGGCAAGAGCAGACCGCAAGCGCAGTTCGCGATGGATCTGTCGTTAAATAAGGGCAACGAATCGCTGCGCAGCTGGTTCAGCATGCTCGAGAACGCCATGAATGAGCATCGTTATCTGACTTTTGCCTATACCGATAACCGAGGACTCAGGAGCGAACGGCAAGTCGAGCCGTACCAGGTTGTGTTCAAGGAGAGCAGTTGGTATTTGCAAGCCTATTGCACGGGAAAAGCGGCGTACCGCATTTTTAAGCTGGCCCGAATGAGCGGGCTGCAGGTGCTGGAGGAGCAGTTCCTTCCAAGAGATTTCGTCCCTATGCCGATGGACGGCGGCGACTGGCTTGGACAAGGTTGGGTGCAGGCGACGATTCGTCTCGACCGATCGGTGATGGACCGGGTGATCGAACGTTTTGGCGCGGACCATATCGTGGAGGTCGATGAGCATAGCTGCCTGGCCATCTATCCCATTCTTCCCAACGCCTTCGGTTACGACCGGCTGCTTGCATTCGGGGACAAGTGCGAGGTGGTGGGGCCGCCTGAGATCCGAAGCGGGTTCAAGCAGTATGTTGAGGGTATTCTGTACAAGTATGAAGCCCGGCATGACGGTGCGTTGCCAGATTGAAGCATAGGCTCTTCTCCAGTAACAATCAGATCCGGGCCGTTTGGATAGTTAGTGGCGCACTTGTGCGATTTATCGCACATCTCGGGGCCATTTGGACAGTTAGTGGCGCCACTTGTGCGATTTATCGCACATCTCGGGCCGTTTGGCCGCTTAGCGGCGCCACTTGTGCGATTTATCGCACATCTCGGGGCAGTTTGGCCGCTTAGTGGCGCTACTTGTGCGATTTATCGCACAGACCAGGGCCGTTTATGATGGTAGTCAACTCCTGCGCCGGCGATACAAAGCGCAGATAGCACCAACGCCCTTCCACTTCCGTAACAAGGAAGCGCAAGGGCGTTGCTGTTTTGTCTACTAATAGATAGTGGTGCGAGTGAAGGGGGGCCGGTGCGAGCGCAAGGGGCCGGTGCGACCGCCCCGCCGCCCCGCTCGTCGATTACAGAGTCGCTCTTATTTCCTTGGCGGCCTGGACCAGGTTTTTCAAGCTTGCCCATG
>Ga0160452_100642_pt1 | contig 18463 bp, 10 predicted proteins | sample HID1971I_E6MG_FD_108230 | JGI IMG/M metagenome (GOLD analysis project Ga0160452, IMG submission 108230) | Enriched millipede-associated microbial communities from UW Madison campus, WI, USA - HID1971I_E6 MG | ecosystem: Host-associated > Arthropoda: Insects > Digestive system > Unclassified ...
CGGTCATCACGGGCCCCAGCTCCGTCCACGGGAGCTCCAGGTAGTAATATGTGAGCTTCTCAGCCTCGTCGCGCTCAATCCTCAGATCAAAGCCCTGCTCCATCGGACCGACCGGCTTGTCGTTCATGCTGATCGAGCGATAGAGCTGCGGCCCCTCGGAGGTCAGCGCCATGCCGAACTCGTGCATCGATGCGCGCTCTCCCGGCAAGCCTGCGGTTAGCGCGAACTGCACGGAGTCCCCTCGCCATATCGATACGCCCGTCTCATCCTGACTATGGACATCGTCGACGACCGTACCGGTGACATACAGAGACTGCTCATCCCAATGCACGCCGATCGACCCGCTCAAGTCCGCCTGTCCTCCATAACCGGGCAGCCGGTCATGGTTGCCGTCCAGGAACAGATCGATCGTGTTGTAATTGACGGCGTCCTTCCACACGGGCTGGCCGTAGGGCAGCAGCGGCAGCTCATCCGGGTCGATCAGGGACAACGGCCCCTCCTTGACGGTCGGCATCCCATCTGCCCAGATCAGCGCCACCTGGTAAGTGCTGTCTCCTGGCGCCAGCACGGGGAGCGGCAAGTCGATCTGCGCCGTACCGCCTGCCGTCAGCCCGACTGTCGGTTGATCGATCATCGCTTCGTCCCCCACCGACCAGTCGATCCGCTCCAGATTCATCGTCTGAGCGGACCTGTTCGTCAGATCCAGTCGCAGCAGCTCCTGCCCGTCGTTCCACACATGCTTGACATCCAGCCCGATCGGCTGAACGATGCGGCTGGCCGACGACAAGCGCCCCGTCCGCTGCCCGTCTACCCACACCTCGGCTTGCACGGTCAGCTCCTGCTCGGCCGAGCCTCCGGGGACAGTCACGGCAAGCTCCGCGAGCTGTCCGGCACCCGCCGTCAACGTATGGGAGACGCCATACAGGCGGAACTCGGCCGTCAACGGCTCCGTGCCGGAGGTATTATCGATGCTGACGGCGACAGGCATCGGCGCGCCGATAATCGTATCCGATGTCGTCATCGCAAATATCGGATCGTCCGCCACCTGAGCTACCGTCCCCTCCACGAATACCGGATAGGGCGTCAAGGTCAGACTGACTGCGCCAGCCGTTGGGGCTAGCGTCTGTTGATGTCCCATCGCATCGGTCACGGTCAGTCCAGCCGAAGCCGTCAGGCTGACCGTCTGCGGCGTATCCGACCACATCGCTCGCAGCTCTGCGTTATCCTTGGCGAACAGATGGCTCTTGATGCCTGCCGGCGCTTGCTCCGCCGCCACATAGCTTGCGCCTGTCAACTGGCGAGTCAAAGCGGCATAGGCCGCATAGGCAGGCTTGGGCGCATATTTGCCCTTGGGATCGTCCGGATGGCGGAAGATGCCGTAATTGTCCTCGACGTAGGACGGGTCCATCCCTTTGTTCATCGAGTTGTACCAGAACATCTTTTGCACATTCGCCGCCAGCAGCTGCACCGTACTCTGCAACAGATAGGCCGTCTGCGTCTCCTCGCTTACGCCATTGCTGTCGATATGGGTCGGCCATCCCCACTCCGTCACCCAGATCGGCTTTGGCTGCCCGTCATTATACTGCTTGATCAAGCTTTGCAGCCTGGCCATCTCGTCCTCCATCCCCTGCGGGTGACGAGGGAATCGATAGGGATGTACAGAGACGGCATCGAGATAATCCAGCGCGCTCCCATCCTCATCCTCCATCTGGAACAGCTCCTCCAGCCATTCCCAATCGAGACCCGCACTCGAAGGACCGATGACGATGATATCTTCGTCCGCCGCCTTGAGCTTCGGATACACTTCCTTCAGCATCTCGAAGTAACACGCTGCTTGCTGCGCGCAAGGGCCCGAAGAGAAGGAGATATTGTACTCGTTATACACCTGCACCGCCTTGATCTGCCCTTGGAATCGCTCCACCACCTCCACGCCGTAATCCGCAAATGCCGCCAGCCCCTCCTCCGAGTAGGGGGTGAAATTGTCGTCGTAGAGCGGATTGTTGAACGACATAATAAATAGCGAGTCATGCCCGAAGCTGGCCGCTTCCTGCATATAGGCTTCATGCTTGGGCTGAATGTCATAGGTGCCCTTGGTCGGTTCAACGGCATACCAGTACATTTCGTCCCGCAACGTCTTGGCCCCGAGCTTCTCCAGGATCGGCATCATCTCCGGCGACCACCACTGACCGAAGTGGGTGCCGATCCCGAAGGGCGAATGCGCCACCTGATCCAAATCAAGCGAGGGACCTACCACAGCAAACGAGGCGGTCTTGTCGGCGAGCCACGCCCCAGCCATCGAAGCGGTGACGTCCATCTCATAATAGCCGTTATGCAATGGAGGCAAGGCAATGACAACGCTCTCGTCCGAGACGGCCGCCGTCCCCGTGCTAACCGTCGCCCCCCAGAAATCCTTGACCCGCCATGTCAACGCATCTCCGTCGGTGCGCACAGGGAAGCTGATGGACTCGCCGCTCACGTACACATGACCCAGCTTCTCCTGCTCGATCCGCAATTCCGTATCCCATGCGCTCTCCTGCGCCGTGAATCGATCGACCAGCATGCTGGCCTGGGAGGTGCCATTGGTAATGTCATTGCGATCCAGCATAATCGTCAAGGACCGCATCGGGCTTTGCCACTGTCCATTATTCGCGCCGCCCCAGTACGTGCCGGAGGTGACCTGCTGCACGATGACCTGCTGCCAATCGCTGCTCGCCTTCAGCGGGATGCTCTGGTGGAACGTTTGTCCGGTATGATCTGTCGTCCGCACCTTCACCGCCCGCAGATCGGAGGTTTTGACCCAGAATGAAACCTGGGCCAGATCGATGCCCCCCAGTGTTTTGCTCATACTGACATAGGCATTTTGGGTCGGAACCGTGTTGGCGAAGTTGCCGCTCAGCCTCCCGACATAGTCCCCGTCATACGCATCATTCGTCGCGAACCGCTCATATCTGCCGACGATGCCCGGCTGGTCGCCCGCATTGTAGTTCCACACGTCATGCGTCGCTTCGAAATTGCCGAGCGCCACGGGGAGCACCACCGGTTCGGGCGCCGGGACGAAGGCCGTCACCTGGTCGATCCACAACTCGCCCTCGCTCGTGCCGTTTGTAATATCGTTGCGATCCAGCATAACGACTACCTCGCGGATCATCCCGTTCCACGCCCCGTCGTCTGCGCCCGACCAATACACGCCGGAGGTCAGCTCGGACAACACCACTTGCTGCCAGTCGCTGGTCGCCGCCAGCGGCTTGTTATGATGGAACACTTGCCCGCTGCCGTCGACGACGCGGACCTTAACGGCCTTAACATCTGACGTCTTCACCCGGAACGAAATTTGCGTCGCGTCGATGCCGCTGATAATCCGGCTCGCTCTGACGTAGGAGTTGCCAGACGGGGCGTTGGCGAAGCTGCCGCTTAACCGCCCGACGTAATCTCCGGCATAGGCTTCATTGGTCTCGAGCCGTTCGAAGCTGCCTGCGATATTGGACACATCGCCCGATGCATACGTCCATGGAGAGACGCCGCTTTCGAAGTCGCCCAGCACTTCGGCAAAATCGTTCTGCACAGCCACAGCCACGTCGGGCCTGCCGAGCCCCGCAACCAATTGTAGGGACAAAACGACGATCGCCAAATAACCGATCATTTTTTTGCTCATCATCGATTTTCACCACCGAATTTTATTTTTGGGTTCCTGCTGTTCATGTGCCTCAGCTCGGAATATCGTCCTGCCGGACGGACGCCTGCTTATCGCGGTATTCGGTCGGCGTCATGCCGGTGCTTTTTTTGAAGATGCGCACAAAGCTGTTCACGTTCGTATAGCCCAGCCGCTCAGACACCTCTCTGATCTTGGCATCCGTGCTCTGCAGCATGTGGCGCGCCTTCTCCATCCGGTATTCCATCAGATAATCGATGAAATTGCATTCCTGCTGCTCCTTGAATTGCTTGCTAATATACGAGACGCTGAGACCAAACCGATCGGCCAGCAGATTAAGCGACAGATCGCTGCGCATATAGTTGTGATGGATATAGTCCAGCACCTGATCGATGACGACGTTGCGCTCCCGGCGTCCGCGCTTGGCACGGATCCGCTCGAGCGCCTCCATCAAGATGCCGCTGATCAAGCCCTCGAGCTCATCGAGACGCTCATAACGGTCGAGCAGCTCATACGGGTTGTGACGCGCCAACAGCCCCTCCCGATCGACGCCGAGATCGTCCAGCTCGTTGGCCGTCTTCATCAGCGCTTGCACCACGAGATGCCTGATGATCGGAGGCGGTACGTTCTGCGCCGCGATCACATCGAACCACTTGTCGATCAGCGCCTTCATACTGACGGCATCGCCTGTGCGCAGCGCGCCTGTGATCTGCTCGGTCATCGCGAACAACCGATGATACGCCGTCATCCCCTGCGGCGGCAGATCGTCATAAGCAATGATCGCATCCTGTCCCATGATCATCTTGTAGGAGAGCGCCTCGATTGCTTGCCCATAAGACACATGGATATCCTGTATGTCATCGACCGGCAAGCCGATCCCGATCGAGATCGTACGCTTGAAGCTGTCGCTGACGTAATTTTTGATCAAGTCTCCGACAGAGACCGCCCGCATCATCTGCTGCTCCGCCTCTACCGGATCTCTGAAGCTCATAATGATGGCGCATGCGCCATCCTCCAGCTCGACGGCAACGCCGAGATTCTCCGCATTGATCAGCTCCTCCGCCACATTGCAGAGGGCATAGGCATACAGACGCAGATCGCTCGGTTGGTCAAATTCGGCTTTGTTGTCGAACTCGATCGCCATCGCGACCAGCTGATGCTCATGCAGCTTGATCCCCAGCATATCCATATAGGCTCTGACGTTGGTGAAGCTGCGGCGGTAGTTGGACAGCAGCTCGGTGAGCAGCTGCCATCGCAAGAGCGGCTTGCTCTCGTTCATCTGCCGGTGCAGTTGCTCGCTGCTCGAGACCATATCCTCTACCGCCCGCTCGAGATAGCCGAACTCATAGCTCGGCACGTCGGAGCCGGCCTGGCGATGATGCGCCGTCACATGCCTGGAGATGCTGTGCAGGAAGCCTTGGACCGGTCTCAACGACCAGCGGCTGATCGCGATCGTCAGCAAGGCCGCGATGACCAGCAGGATCGGCACCAGCACAAACAACCCGTTGCGTATCGCAGTCACCGGCTGATTGAGCTGCATGTCGGGCACGATTCGCACGATGTACCAGTCCGCATATGCCACCTCTGCGTAAAATACGGCCGAAGCCACCTCATTGACCGCATGGGCAAAATGCCCTTCCGGAGCCCCGCTTCGCAGAATCTGCCTTATGTATGGCGTCTCGCTCACATCGCGCCCGAGCCTGCTCTTGTCCCGGTCCAATATGACATGGCCCTCGCGATCGACGATAAACGTATTCATGCTGCTCGGGCCAAGATCGTCGATGAGAGCGTACAGCCGATCTTCCTTAATATTGACCGCGACAGCGCCGCGCCGCGACCCGGGCGAATGCAGCAGCGGATAGGTGCGGACCAGCGTGACGACGTTGTGATACGAGCCGAAGCGCACCTCATCGATCGGCACACGGCGCGTCGGCAGCCAATCCGAGAAGCCCTCAAAGCTCTCGAACGGATAGATCCACTGCTTATCCGCATACGACTCGGTATCCGTGGCCGTAACCGTGCCTGACAGGAAACGCTGGCGCACGAAAGAAAACATGTCGATCGAGGAAATATAATCGTCGCTGTTGACCAGATCCTCGAGCATGTTGTTGGCGCGATACGCGATCTCCTGATAGCTGCCGGCTTGCCGCTCCGCTTCGAAGAAGTGAATCGCTTCCTTGCTGCGCAGCAGCTTGATCGTCGACTTGTCGATACTCTTCAGCATCAGCTCCAGCTTGTCATCCACCTGCCTCAGCAACTCAAGATGGGTATCGACAAGCTGATGCCGCAACTGCTTGTTGATAACCCAGTAGGACATGAGGGCTACGACGGCGACCACCACTGTCAGCAGCACCGTAAACGTAATCGCTGTTTTTTTCAATAGCCCGTTTTGCACCCTCGCATCCCCCTGTCCATCCTGTCAAAACTGGTCTTTGTTCGCCTCGTACCACTCCTGTGCGATGCGCTCGGCCTCTGCGCCGCCCAGCCGCTCCCACTCGGCCCGGATCTCCGCCAGCGCCTGCTGGCCGCTTGATCCCGAGCTGTTCATGACCGTCCGCGCTCTGACCTCGTCGATGAACGTATCGAGCGAAGCGCGGATCTCGTTGATCTCGTCAAAGTTAGGCTGGTACGGAATATCTCTGCGGAACTCATAGGCCATCGCCTTCTCCAGCGAGTCGGCCGAGCGCCGCGCGATGTCTTGCGACAGCTCGTCTTGCGCCGCCTGAATGAGCAGATGCTCCGGCTGAAACGTATCGTTGCGCAGGACGGCGTATTCGGCCGCATAGGCCACTTCTTTGGTGCGAAGGTTCGGGTCTATCACCTGCGGCACGCCGTCGACGAGCTTGTAGTGCTCGTTCTCGAGCCCGTGCATCAAGGTGAACCAGCCGTCCTCGATCAACCAGTCCATATACTCAACTGCCGCCTTCGGATTTTTCATAGCCTTGTTGAAGGCAATATAGAAATGCGGCGGCGATTCCTGGAAATAGCCGTAACGTCCAAACTCCGATGCTACCGCATACATCGCTACCGGGTCGGCCTCCGGCACATTGGTCAGCAGGTCACGATTGAGCGAATCGACCGTGCCCGAGCCCCATTGCGAGATGAAAATGCCGGCCTTGCCCGTAGCCCAAAGCTGATGGGCCCGCTGGTTGTTGCTGTCCGTCAGATACTCCAGGTCGACCAGACCCCGGTCATACAGCTCCCGCTCCAGCTCGATCGCCGCAGCGAACCGATCGGTCGTCGCGCCGTATCGCATCTGCCCGGCATCGTCCAGATACCACAGATAGTTGATCGCACCGTGCATCGCCGCATAGACATCCGGCATCGTGTAGCCGACGATCGGCGTAACCCCTGGATAGCTGGCCTTGAACGCCTCGGCGACCTCGATCAGCTCCTCCTTCGTCTCCGGCATCTCGAGGTTCAGCTCCTCCAGCCAGTCCTGGCGTATCCAGATGCCGTGGTTGGCGATCGCGCTGACCGGCCTCTTGGCCGCCATCGCGTAGATCTCTCCGTCGAACGTAAGATAAGGCAGCAGATCCGGATTTTGCTCCAGATACGCCTTGTAGGCTGTGCTGTATTGCTCGATATAATCGCCGATCGGCTGGATCACGCCTTGGCTGACCAGACGACCGATATAATTGCGGTCAAAATCCCATACAAGATCAGGCGCTTGCTTGGAAGCGAACATAATATTGAGCGTATCCTGCGCCTGATTGCGGGGCACCGGGACGATGCTGACGTCGATACCGGATTGCTCGCGTATCCAGTCCACCCAGCGGTTCTCCTCATACGTGCCTTCGTCGCTGGACACCTGCCCGCGGTCGAACATCGAGATGCTGACCGCTCGCGGCAGCGCAGCGTACGGATCGCCCTCCGATGCCTTCCCGGTAGCCCCAGCTCCCCCCGACTCCTTAGTCGCTTTAGCGCCTGTATCGCCCCCGGTATTCCCTCCATTGCCGGTGCATGCGGAGAGCATGAATGCGCTTACCAAGCAAAGGATTAGCCATTTGCTTACCCGATTGTTTATCATCTGAAGACCCTCCCGAATTTTCCATTATATCATAGCTGTCGCTGCATTCGCGCTAGTTATGAGGCCGCCCTCCAAAATAAAGCCTACGGTCGCGGGGCGATCTTCCAATCGCTGTTGTCCGTTCGTCACCCTTTGATAGAGCCCAGCAGCACGCCCTTGATAAAGTGCTTTTGCAGGAAGGGATAGACGCACAGAATGGGCGTAATCGCGATCACGATCGCCGCAGCGCGTATCCCCTCAGGCGTGATGAGCACCTCGCTCACCCCTTCGCCGCGCAGCAGCTCGGGGCTGACCAGCGCGATCATCTGGTACAGCTTGACCATGAGGGACAGCTTATCTGTGCTGCGGATGTAGATGAGAACATTCATATACGAGTTCCACCAGCCCACCGCATAGAACAGCGTCAGCGCAGCGATCACCGGCTTGGACAGCGGCAGCACAATACGCCACAGAATCGTCAGGCTGCTGGCGCCGTCGATGGAGGCGGACTCCTCGAGCTCCTCCGGCAGACTCTCAAAAAAAGACTTCATCACAAACATGTTGTAGACGCTCATCAGGCCGGGAAGCCATAACGCCCAATAGGTATTGACGAGCCCGAGCTCGTTAACGACCAAAAAATTCGGAATCATCCCGCCGCTGAACAGCATTGTGAACAGGATGATCATCGACAACGGCTTCCTGCCCCGCAAGCGACTTTTGGACAGCGGATAGGCGGCCATGATCGTCATAACAATGTTAAATACGACTCCGATACAGGTAATCCATATCGTGTTGCGCATCGCAATCAGCAGCTGCCCGTCCTTGAATAGCTTCATGTACGCCTCAAGATTGAACTCCACCGGCCACATAAATACTTCGCCCGAAGTAATCGCGCGGCTGCTGCTGAAGGACACCATAATGATATTCACAAATGGAAACAAGGTCACGTAGGCGCATAATCCAAGCAGGACACTATTCACTATGCCCGGCATTCGTGCAAGTCCGCGCGGTCTCATCGCTGCTCCTCCTCTCTTCCTCTACCCGCTACCATAGTCCGCGCTCGCCGAGCAGCTTGATCAGTCGATTGACCGACAGGATCAGCACCAAGCCGACGACCGACTGGAATAGTCCCAGCGCCGCCGTATAGCTATACTGCAAATTGACAATTCCTCTCGTATACACGTACGTGCTGATGACCTCGGACACGCTCGTCACCGAGGCATTCCTGAGCGCATAGATGTGCTCGAAGCCGACATCCATCATGTTGCCCGTCTGCAGGATGAGCAGGATCGCAATCGTGCTCCGGATGCCCGGCAGCGTCACATGCCAGATCTGCCGAAGCTTGCGCGCGCCATCGATCTTGGCCGCCTCGTACAACGTCGGATCGATCCCCGCCATCGCCGCCAAGTACAGGATCGTGCCGAAGCCTGCTTCCTTCCAGATGCTCGAGGCGATGAACGCCACAGGCCACCACGTCGTACTCGCCATGAAATAGACCGGGTCCAGCCCAACCGCCTTCAGCATGAAATTGACGAAGCCGGTCGACGGCGACAGCAGCGCGATCACGACGCTCCCCAGCACGACCCAGGAGATAAAATGCGGAATGTACAACAGGTTTTGCAGCGTCCGCTTGTACCACTCGATCCGGACCTCGTTGAGAAGGATCGCCAGCACGATCGGTACCGGGAAGACAAAGACAAGCTGATACATATTCAGCACAATCGTATTGCGCAATACCGTGTAGAACTCTTGGCTGGCAAACAGCTTCTGGAACTGCGCCCATCCGACCCACGGACTCCCGAAGATGCCATCGGCCAGACGATAATTTTTGAACGCGATCATCTCGCCTGCAATGGGCAGATACTTGAAGATGAGCAAATAGACCAACACCGGCGCCAGCAGGACATATAAAAATCGGTCCCGCGCCAGCGCCTTCCACCACTTATGCTGCGATACGGCTCTCAACTCTTCACCTCCTCCCTAGGGCGTGTATGCAAACACACCCTAGCCCTTAACGCTCAGTACCGCTTGCGGTATTGAATGTAGCACGGAAGGAATCTCGGTCCAATCGCTATCTTTTGGGATGCTATGCATCATCGGTTTTCGCGGCATCTGCTTTTTTTGTACGTTATGCTTTTTTGGGTTTGGGGGGGAGAGGACGAAAAAAAACACAGCTTGGCTTTGGGCTAAGCTGCGTTTTTTGGGGGAAAGCGGGGGGCTAATCCTTCATTACATCGCCAAACAGCTCTTTGGTTTGTTCGTTATCCTTGTCCTGTTGCTGGGCTGCCTTTTGGGATTCGTCGATTAAATGCTGGACAGCTCCGCGAAGCTCGGCTTGTTTCTTACGGAATTTAGCCAGCAATTCTTCTCCTTGATAGCCCTCTTTGATCAGATCGGCCAGAATGAGATCGGAATACTGATCGTTTCCTGCATGTTCCCTGACGGGACGGATCAGAAAATACTGATCTTTTGCCATGGTATTGTCCCCCTTGCCCTTCCGGCATTCGTCGATAACTTTCTTAAGTAAGAAGGAAGACAGCCCCGTGGCTGTCTTCGAAAGTTGAAGCTTACTAGCGCAGCACTTTAATTTCTTCCACGGACAATCCTGTAGCTTCCGAAAGGGTCTGAAGATCTATTCCTCTATTCAAAAGTCTGATAGCAATTTCTTTACTTGTTTCAGCCGTGGCTACAATCTTTAAAAAGCAGAAAGGTCAATCATGGTTTGGCTATTGAATAAGGTTGCCTCCATGATCATAAAACAAATAATCAGCTGTGTTATGCGCTATAGGAACTTCAACCCAAGTCATAGACGGATTAGCAGCCACTTCGAACACTTGTGTTTCTTCTCCGCCAGGCGTAAATTCAATCTTCGCAAGCTCGGGGTTCGAGCTCAGCACAACCAAAAGACGTACAGAATCATCATTATCATTCTTCAAGGTTGTATAGCTGATATAGATGTCATGGCCCCTCTTTACCATGTTGGAATATGGCCATGCAAACATAAATTCTTCCCTCGAATCGTTCAGTCTTGTAACTGAGTACCCTACCTGATCCGCTTGATCATTAAACATGAAGGCATCTATTTCGTAATTATATTTGTGTTGCGTATCGAAAATTTCAATGCCTTCTACCTCACTAAACGAGTTAGACAAACTTTTCTCAATGTGCTCGACTTTACTTAACGAAGGTGGATTGTTAACCAATAGGAAGACTAAAATAGCCAAAATGAAAATGGCCGCCACAACCATCAGAACTTTATTTCTATTTGTTAGCTTCAACCGCCTCACCTACTCTTGTATCTGAAACACGCTTCAATTTCAAAGCTATCACATCCCAAAACTTCTATTCATTCTCATCTGTCCAACGTGAGCTTGTCACTTCGTTTCCTTGCGGCTCACCTGTCGGCAGCTTGGCATGGACATTATCCGATGTGATGCGGGATAGCAGCTCGTAGAGCGTCCCCGACCTCCCAATCACCTCGCCCATCACACTACGCAACTGCTCCGTATGGCCCGGCTTCAGAGGCACCGCCCCTACGCCGGCAAGCTCGCTTGCCGACCGTCGGTCTCGGTGGAACTGGGTTGTACCACACTCTGCCGGGTAGAGCACCCACACGCTTTCGGTATCCAGGATCGCGTCGCGATAGGTGTGCATCTTGTCCAGATCTTCCTTTTTTACCGACTGGCGCCCATAATCATCGGTATCGACTTTTAGCTTGGCATCGAAATGATGCCATCTTCCTTGGATAGACAGGCTGATATCCGGCTTATAGGTCATGGAGTACGAGCCCTTGCCTCCTGCAAAGCAATGATTATAGTAAACCTGGATATCTCCCTCGGGATAATCGAACGTGACGCACAACCCGTTTACGAGCCGTTCCCCTCGATCTATCCCCCTCTGCGACTCCACGGTTGATGGCGAGCGGCCCGTTAGCTCCTGCACCAGGTCGATGACACTGAAGTAACACCAATATTCGTAAATGCGGGATAACTCCTTGGTATCGACCAGCATGCGCAGCTCCTCCTCCGCGAGCGGGAAGCTGCCTCCGAGCAGCCAATACTGGTAGAACGAATACCATTGCCGATAGCCCGCCTTGCGCTGTAGGACGGTGGAGGCTTGCGGAAACGCCCGCAGGTCGCCTACTTCCGCCAACCAACTCGAGGCCAGGAGTTCCTCCAGACATTGCGCCATCTGCCTATTGTGCAGCTCCAGCTCTGTCCGGTTGTACAGATGCTGCCGAGCACGCAGCCGCTGCGCCATCCACTCTGTCAAGGCAAGCAGCTCTTGAGCGATCAGCTTCATCAGGCGATTCTCACTCGTGTCGTAGGACAGGTAGCTCTCCTGATCGTATACCTCCGAGGGGACATAATGTCTGCCCTGCACCGTGAGAGCCTGGGCCGCCGCTGTATGCCGCATAGCATGATGCTCGGGCAACTGCACCCAATGCTCCGGATGCGCGAGTATGCCCATCACCGTCTCGGCCCCGACGGTAGCCGTCATGCCGACGGGACGACGGACCGTGCGGCTGACCAGCACATGGTGCGGATCGCGATTGATCCGTTGCCACCAGTCGCGCAGCGGTGCCCCCTCCCAATCCTCCAGCAGAGCGATCCGCGTGCCATACCACTGATAGAGCCGGTATGGCTCCGAATGCACGTCCTCCACCCAGGACGTCTGTGTCGGTGTATGCCGATGATAGGGGAGCGTCGCCAGCCTGGAGCTGATGAGTCGGTGCATCTGCTCTACATCCTCATTAGATAGCTTACGACTTCGCACCTCATAGGTGAGCCCGCAAAACCGGGTCACGCCGACGAAGTTCTGGTAGTTCATCCGATACAGAGAGCCATGCAAGGGCTCGAGGATCATCTTGTAATCCTCCAGGACCTGCCTTCCATCCTGCTGTGTCCACCCTTCGCCGAAGTCTACCATATATTCGGTCTGCTCCCATAGCTCCGTGGCGACCTCGTTGCTGTTGCCTTTCTCGTAGATCGTATGTTCACGCAGCATGTATGGACCGCCTCCTAGCATATGAAGCTGCAGTATCCAGTTTGGACGAGCTGCTTGTACATGGCGTAGACCTTCTTGCCGCTGAGCGGGAACCGATACGACTCATCTGCCGCCAGCAGCTGCCGGTTACTCGGCGACAGCGTGTCGCCTTTCACCTCGACAGCCGCAAACTGATCGAGCAACCGACATAACAATGGCTCCAGCTCCTTCCGGTTCCCATGCAGCTTGGGCAATATTTTCTGTACGATCTGCGCATCGACTGCACGCTCAAGCGTCCCGCTATCCTGCCGCAGAGCGAGCATCACATAAGTCATAATCTCATCGAATACCCGATAGCCAAAGGGGCGATCCTCCTCTTGCAGCAGCAGTTGCAGCTCCGAGATGACCTCGAATGCCTCCTGCAGCATCGGCTGGTTGCTCGCCTGTCGGAATACCTTGCGATACAACGCCAGATGGTAATCCCCCTCGCCGGTGAATAGGCGGGCACGCTCCGCAATTTCAGGACCATCATCGGCAGCGACTGCGGACGGGGCAGGACTTGCGAGCCAATAGCTCTGCAGATCGATCTCGTTGCACTCCAGCACGTTGGCCCGGTCCAATACCTTGGGGCTAAACATATACGTCGTCTCGTCAATATTGACGGTGCCGATGAAGTACACGTTGGCCGGGATGCGGAGCTGGGGCGGGATCCAGTAGACGCGCTTGGCGGCATCGACATACTCGACTGGCTCCGAGAGCTGGTGCAGCTCGATCGCCTCTTGCCTCAGCTCTCCGCCCTCATCGCAGCGCCGGCTCTCCAGACAGCTAAGGAAGTCCGAGAAGTAATACTCCACCTTCGCCAGGTTCATCTCATCCAGGATGACAAAGTAAGGCTTTCCTGGATTCTGCTCCGCGCGCAGCATCAGCTTCAGCATCGTGGTCGGCTCGTACAGCTCCGTAATCGGGTTGTAATAGCCCATCAGATTCCGGTTGTTCAGCCAATCCGGTCTCACTGATACGAATGCCAGATTGTCGTCGAACTGGTGCAGTTGCCCCTCATCCTTGGTGAACGCAAAGACGCTTCCCCCATTCTCTATCGTAAGGCGGAGACTGTCGTGCACCTGGCACTCCTCGCTCAGCCAGGCCGCGAAGTTTTTACGGAATCCGAGTCTAACCGACTTTTGCTGCCTTTTCATGAGGGACTTCTCCGTCTGGCCGCCGAAGCGCACCTCGATCTCCACCCCCGCCTCCAGATCGCCCAAACTCATCGATTCCAGCATCTCGACCGTAACGATCATCCGCTGGTAGTTGAGCATGTACGGATGCACCTGGAGGAGGAAGGAGCGGCCCCGCTCCTCAGCAGGTACGACGGGCGTTGTGCCGCTCTCCGTACCGCCTTGCATATAGTCTGCGAAATGCTGGGCGATCTTCGTCTTACCCGTCCCCGATCCACCGGACAGGATGAGGAAGGGCTTGGTCTGCAGTGAAGTGATGAAGCGACCGACAAACTCCCTCGAATACATCAGCTGACGGGACTGCAGGTAGGTATGGAAATCATCGATCAGGTCGTCTGTGGTGGAGGAGACGAAGCCATCGTCATCGGTCGAGCCAAACAGCTCATGCCACAGCCGTTCGCCATCGTCTAGTTGGGACACCACCGCATGCCGAATCGTTGTCAGACGCTTGGAGTGCACGGGGGTCACCGTCGGCGTGGTGAACACATTCTCGTCAAAGCTCACGGGGGAAGTAACGATCCATTTCACAGCTCGCAGATGCGGGAAGTCATCTCCATCTGCCGGGCGGTATTCGTAATCTCCCGTTACCCGTCCGATCCCGGTTAGCTCCCGCCACCCCTTATTGGCGATGACGATATCCCCGGGCTTCATCTCCTGGTAGAAGCGCCAGATGGAGTCCATATTGTTGGTCGGCTCTTGCGCTGGCTCATATGCCGCATCATAAGCCGACCTCAGCTCTGCCCGAGTCTCATATTGCCGTAGATCTCCCAGCTTCGGCCACCCGATAAAAATACTGCCATCCGCTAACGCTTCGCTCCAAAAAGCAGCTTGAGAGCCGGGAGCTACCTTCCATACCGTCGGCAGACTGGCGCTTGGCTCATACATATTGATGGTCTCCAGTGGAACCTGCAGCTCGCCCTTGAGTATGCCTTTAAGCGTGGCGAGCAGCACCGCCGAGCTGAGGATCTGTTGCCCATCTTGGACGCTGGCATTAGTGGCTGAGTCGTAATCGATGAAAGCGTACTGGTTTGCATCCTGCATCCGGCCTCCGAAGGACTCCAACAGCTCGCTATAGTGGTAGATAGCCGCCAGTAGTTTGGGTCGGAACTCGCCATCCCCCTTCTTGGAATGCAGATCTGTAGCGATGGAGACCGTCGTCTTCGCTCCCTCTAGTACATACTCCGCTGCTTGCATCGCTCGAAACAGCAGCGTCGACTTTGGACTTTCGATGCGGAATGCATAGCCGCCCTCCCCATCCTCCAAGGACGGGTAACTCAAAGCTTGTTCACACCGCATCGTCAATGACCTTGTTAACTTCCTCTCCTCCCCGCAATAAAACTCCACCTCGATCGGGACTGATCCAAGATAAGGCTTCGCTGGATCGACTTTCGCGGGACCCGGATGGGCCTGCAGCCGCCATGATGGAGATAGCTCGATGGCGATTGGACGATAGGCAAAACTAAGCAACTGAGAAAACAAATTTCGCACGCATTCATATTTTTGCATATCCTGTCGGCTCCTCTGGTAAATTCGACCTTATTCCTAATCATTCGTCATCGTGGAAAATCATCCCTGCTTGCGTGCGATAAGCATGGCCCTGTCCCACAGGAAGAAGGCAAATTGCAACCGATAGAAGGCGTAAGGCAAGCGAAAGCCAGCAGGAGAAATTGGTGAAGCTCGCCAATACTTCGCTAGCCCTCGTCCTCGGGCGTTGGCGATAGCTTCAACATCCCCACTGCCAGCTCCATGCCATCCTGGACACCCTGGAGGTAGAGCAGCTCCTGCACGGCTGCTTCGTAGCGATAGCGCTTCTCCTCCCATGCCGTATAGACGGTGAATGCCGATGTGTCCGAGAATGTGGCATATAGGCGTCTCGTACGTCTCCTCTTCCTCTCCCCGCAGAAATCCTACATTCTGGAAACTAAAATAGGCTGCCAACTAACCGGCAGCCCTCATTATATCTATTATATTACTAAATCTAAGTGGTGATTCCCCCGTGCATGATTCACATATTACCAACCTAGTGCACCCTCTAGAATCTCAACAAGTTCTGCTTGTATTTCTTCCTGTGTCATCTGATTCACTGGCTTATACTCTCCATGTATGCTTATATCCTCTTCACGAATCCTTGTTTTCTCCTGAATAACAATAGGCTTTTTAGCTATAATTTTTGGTTCTTCCGTTAAAGGAGTGTCATCAGGATCAAACAAATAAAAAAGATTCGTCTCAGCAGCTTCAACTTCATAAATGTCATTAACGTAATCATCTAAAGTTATGAGACCATTACTGATTCGATACTGCCAATATGAAATTAAATCTGCATTCCTACCATTATAATCTAGAGGAATCTTATCAAAATACTCTTGTGACTTAATATCATCGCCATCTTGTCCAAACATGTTGTATTGAGCAAGATTGTACATAGCAATATGTTCATCATTAGGACTATTGATTCCTTCAATTAAATCAACTACAATATTGTATTCACCGTTGTATAATGCTGTGTTTATAGCAATCCACATTAGTTCATCTTCACTTGCTTTAGAATCATTTATACTGTCTGGTGTATCATCTACTACTGTATCAGCCTCATCTGTTGACTCTGTGTAATACACATAATCTTCAGATTGAACTACTTGAATTTCTTCTCTATGCTCCTTTACTGGTTTAGTGCAACTTACACATATACAAGTAATAACGATGATTATTAACAGTTTCTTCATTTCCACAATCCCCCAATTCCATTCCCCTTATAATATCATCCCTGATACATTAGGTCTATAGAATTAGGTTTATTATACTATCACTATGTTCTAATCCCCACTACTGAAGAAAATGCACGTATCATAAATGATTCCATCCGGTCCAATTGGAGGAATAGCGACTGGAACCTCAAAGATTGCGGAGTCCCGAATATTTGACCATATATTTATTTTCTGTGGTTAGACTCGGCACCAGCTTATAAACGGTGATGCGGGCATATATTACGCTCTACCATATGGATACAGATTTCATCACCAATAATCGCCGTGTATATATGGTATTTTTGAAGGTCGGTTGTGGAGTTTTCAGCTAGGCCCCCTAATTCCGGAGTCCTGCCCACCAAAGATGGTGTATTAGCAACAACCTATTTGCTTATGATTAAATTATGATAATACTCCTTTTCTGCGTTAACGATGCTTTTGATTTCTGTATATACACTATTGATCTCACCAAACTCCGACACAATCTCAGTGTATAAGTTTTGACTTTTTGAAACTGAATAAACATCAAGTTTAGTTTTTGAGGTGTTCAACTTGCTATAAAAACTATTAATTGAAATTTTCAAATTTTCCATATTTTCAGTGTTAATATTTGACTCACCAAGCCCTTTTAAGTGCTTAACAATTCTAGTGTTGATATCATCTCTTCTTAATTGATTAATATCAATATTTTGAAGATTAGCCCCTCCACTAGTGTTCGATAACACGGACAGAGACGCAACCAGCAATACGGACACCTTGGATAATTCTTCGTTGTGATGCTGGATTTCACTGAACAAATCATATATGTCAAACAGGAATTGGACATATTGTAAATCTGAACTTTGATCTTGTTGAACAACTTGGTTACTATAATTGAATGAATTTGTAACGTTAACAGTCTTATTAGTATTATCCCACGAATACACTAAACCTAACTCAGACAAAAGCGACAAAGGAATCAGAGTCCTATTATCATAATTAATTGCTGGAACATCTACGGTCTTTATCGGATCTCCATCATTAAGCACTCTTACGATATCACGACCTTTATAACTTTCCCAAATCCCTGATGCATACACAGTGCTTGAAGCTACTAACACTGCAGCAACAAATGACGATGCTATTATCTTCTTTTTCAAAAACCCAGCCTCCTCTATTTAGTAAATTGTAACATGACGGATAATAGAAGTATACAAATTGTATCATTCATTTCAGCTTCATCTCGTCCACATGAGGAAGCTCCCTCACAGGTGCATTCATAGTACTAATCTTATCTAACGCCTTATCTTCCTCTTTCAATCTCTTATAAGCAGCATGCACACTGATCTACTTTTCATCTAACTGGTTAATCATCTCTTCGTCGGCATTCTCTGCAATAAACTGATATATCTGTATTGATGAGAGTTATACAATGATTTAGAGATTAGATTACGTTCCAGCATCTACTCCAGTTGTCACCTCAGACTATACACTAGTTGCAGGTGAGCGTAGATTGAAGACTATGCAAAAGTTAGGATATGAGCAGATCACAGTGAACATTATGTCGTTCGAAGATTATGAAGGTTAAGTTTCTAGCTGAGATTCATGAGAATGAACAACGCAAAGAATTCCACTTGCATTACTACCGATTATAGCCGTTAATTTCTCTACTTCTAAGATGAATACTCCCGCCACTTGCCGATGCTGACGCTCGGCTGAAGTGGGGGTTTCAGATGTATCAACCTGATGTTCTCAGGATGCTTAACACCTGTGGAGTTGACACGTTGACGGACTGGTTACCGTCCAACTCCTCTATCCCATCCCTACGTTTGGCACGTACGTTTGGGAATACTTTGCGCAG